>Ga0082212_10004750_pt1 | contig 18732 bp, 15 predicted proteins | sample TergutNt197P3_FD_71548 | JGI IMG/M metagenome (GOLD analysis project Ga0082212, IMG submission 71548) | Neocapritermes taracua P3 segment gut microbial communities from Petit-Saut dam, French Guiana - Nt197 P3 | ecosystem: Host-associated > Arthropoda: Insects > Digestive system > Gut ...
TAGTTTAAATTGTTTAAAAAAGAAGTTTTTGCTGTTACGGCGCAAAAGTAGAAACTTTCTGCGATTTTACAAAAAAAAACGCAGGTAAACCGCTTACTTGGCGGAGAGAGGGGGACTAAAACGGGATTTTAAATCCTTTTTATTTCAAATAGTTGGGGAGAATGGAGCATTTCATAACGGGCTAACATTTTTGGTGGTTGTTTGTATTATGGGCGAAAATATAAGAATACTTTTTAATACGACAAGCATACTTTACAAAAATAATGAAAATCTTTGCAACTTCTACGTTCCTCCATTGTTGTCCCTACGGAAGCCTATAAGGCGACGGGGTTTATTTTCTTCTCTATGTTTGACTTGCAATTCGGCTAAGGCCCTGTTTATTAGTTCGAGTTGCATTCTTGTGTCTTCGTTTATATCGTTATAATCGGCAAATACTTCTTCGATGTATTGTTTCAGTTTCCGAAACTCGTTTTCGAGTTCCGAAACTTTGTTGGACGGTGGATGATACAGTAGTTGCCGCACGGCTACGAATGCTCGCATGATGATGATGTTTACCGATATGGCTACATCGCTGTGTAACAAGCCTGAAATCATTGCTATGCCTTGTTCGGTGAAAGCGTGCGGCTGGTATCTAACCCCTCCCCAACTTGAGGTCACAAATTGTGACCTCAAGATTGCAACTTCTTGCTTTGTAAGTTGAAACATAAAGTCAGGAGGAAATCTTTTAATGTTTCTGCGGACGGATTGATTGAGTACTTTTGTTTCTACCTGATACATCTCTGCAAGGTCAAAATCGAGCATGATTTTGACCCCGCGTATCTCGTAAATCTTGTTTTGAATGTCGGAGGGTGCCGGAAAGTGGTTGTTGGTTTGAATCTGTTCCATGGTCTAAAATTTTTGGCAAGTTAGTTTGAGGTATTGATATTTTTGGGCAAATCGTAAAAATTGATTTGTGCCGCTTTTTTAAAATCCTACAACCTTTGCGGTTTTGCGGTCTTGTTGTGCCTGTTCTGCCGGTTGCGTAGCGGCTGTGAGCCGCTCCCGTAACTGGCGCATATCTTCGCCCACTTTTTTGTCAAGGATTTTGGCGTAGTGCTGGGTTATTTTTAAGTCTTTATGACCTAGCATTTTTGACACACTTTCTATGGGCACATTATTGGCTAAGGTTATGGTGGTGGCAAAGGTATGTCGGGCAGCATGGAACGTGAGTTCTTTTTGAATGCCGCAGAGGTCGGCAATTTCCTTTAAGTAGGCATTCATTTTTTGGTTGCTGAGTACCGGTAAAAGGGTGCCGCGGTTTTGGGCTTGTGGGTGATCTCTGTACTTTTCGAGAATGGAGGCGGCAACAGGTAGGATCGGAATACTGGCGCGGGTGTCGGTCTTGGTGCGGTGAATAAAGATCCAACGACCTCCATCTATACCCAAGCCTATATGACTTTTAGAAAGTTTGCGAACATCTGAATACGCAAGACCAGTGTAGCAGCAGAAAACAAAAATATCTTTGACCTGATCAATGCGCGGTATGGCAAAATGTCTGTTCAGGAGGTTATAAACCTCTTCCTGATTTAAATACACCCGTTCTACTTCTTTAATTCTGCCTTTATAGTTGATAAACGGGTTTCGCTCTATCCAACCGTTGCAAAGACAAATGCGAATGATTTTACCAAAGTTGCGGATGTATTTTACTGATGTGTTCTGGGAACAACGGCAAACTGTCTTGAGGTAAAACTCGTAGCCGGTAACAAATTCGTGGTCGATCTCTCGGATGTCTATATCGGAAACTTTGTATTTCCATTGCATATATTCGATGGTATGTTTGAGCGATGTTTGGTACCGTTCGAGGGTTGCAGGAGAATAATCTACCCCGATTAGGGCCTTAACTTCCTGATTGTGTTTTTGAAAAATGGGGATAAGCATATGGCGACGTTGCTCTATGCCAAAAATTTTGTTGCGTATGTTCTCGGCATTAACCGGCTTGTTTTCGCGTATTAGTTGCTGCTGGTAATCGTATATCTTGGCTTTGAGGGCATCCAAGTAGGTGTTGAGGGTTCGGGAGTCTGGTGTGGTCCCTTTGGCGCGGTTGCCATCAACCGACCATTTTTCGGGATGGATGTAGCGATGTGTGCTAAATTCAATACGTTGCCCATTAATGGTTACGCGGGCATAAATGGGGAAATGACCGTCTGTGTTTGCTCTTGATTTTTTGGCTTGAAACAGAATCGAAAAATTGTTGTTCATGGTGGTAATTTTTAAAGGTTCAAAAATATGTTTTGTACGACTTTCCGGCAAGATGTTCATTATTTGAACTATTTGTTGGTTACCACTTTTGAGGTCAATTCGGGTGCACTGGAACGTTCTCCTTGTATGTCCCCGAATTTGCACCCTCGGGATTGCAGTTTTTTGATGATTTACGGGGTTTTGGAAAAAAACAAAAACTCGCAAATCATTCATTTTGCGAGTTTTTGTACTGAATTGGTTTTTTATTGGCGGAGAGAGGGGGATTCGAACCCCCGGTCCCGCTATCGCAGGACAACGGTTTTCGAGACCGCCGCATTCGACCGCTCTGCCATCTCTCCTAAAGTGCGGCAAAAATAGTAAAATTTATAAAAACTGCATACAATTTCTTACTATTGAAGAGGTCGCTACAGCAGTTTTCCCCCCAAGAACAGCGCAGCGATACTAAAATAGATAATGAGGCCGGTTACATCTACCAAGGTAGCGACAAAAGGCGCTGAGGCAGTAGCGGGGTCGAGTTTGCATCGTTTGAGGATCAGCGGAATCATAGATCCGGAGAGGGTGCCCCAAAGGACTACAAAAATCAGGGATACCGCGACGCTGATGGCTACCCAGACCCAAAATTCCCCATAATCGCCCAATCCGGTATGCTGCCAAATAAATATGCGTGTAAAACCAATGATCCCCAGTGCAGTACCTAATGTGAGGCCAGATAAAATTTCTTTGCGCATGACATACCACCAATTCCTGAGTTTAAGTTCGCCTATGGCTAAGGAACGGATAATAAGACTGGCGGCTTGGGATCCAGAGTTGCCTCCGCTTGAGATGATCAGGGGAATAAACAGGGCGAGTACCACGGCTTTGGAGATCTCCACTTCAAAGTAGCTCATGGCCGAAGCGGTGAGCATTTCTCCCAGAAAGAGGAGAATCAGCCATCCGGCCCGCTTTTTTACCAATTCGTACAGCGATGTTTTGGTATAGGAGACATCCAAACCTTCTGTACCCCCGAACTTTTGGAAGTCTTCGGTACTCTCTTCTTCGGCCACGTCCATCATGTCGTCAAAGGTAACAATACCTACCAAAGTACCTGCCGTGTCTACTACCGGCAGGGCCACGCGGTCATGGTCCTGAAATACTTTTACAGCCACCTCCTGGTCGTCGTAGGCGTTGAGGGCTACAAAGCGGTTGTCGGTAATTTCCGAAATAATCTGATTGGGTTCGGCTAAAATAATCTCTTTTATGCGCACGTCGTCGATCAACCTCCCGGAGTCGTCTACGATGTAGATTACGTTAAGGGTTTCTGAGTCGTGGCCAAACTTTCGGATCGTGTCCAATACCTGTTGAATGGTATGGTAGGGCTTGACGGCTACGTATTCGGGGGTCATCAATCGGCCGATGCTCTCTTCGGGATAACCCAGCAGTCGGGTGGCGATTTCCCGCTCTTCACGGGAAAGCATCTGCACCAAGCGTTGGCTGACTGCGCCGGGGAGTTCTTCAAAAAAGGCGGTACGGTCGTCGGGGTCAAGGTCGTTGAGCAGGCTGGTGAGGCGGACGCTGTTGGCGGCCAAGCCCTCAATAATGTCCTCCTGATCGTCAAGGGAGAGGTGCTGAAAAGTCTCTTTGGCCGATTGCCGCGATAAAAGTCGGAATGCCACCAACTGGTCGGGCTTTTCCAACTCCCCAATCAATTCGGCAATCTGAACAGGCTCAAGGTTTTTGAGTTCGTTTTTTAAAATTTTCCAGTTTTTTTCTTCGATTAACTGGCCAAATGTGGTTAAGATTTCGTTCATGATATCATCTCCTTACAGGGTTAATGCCGTAGGGAGATGTTGTCCCTACAGCGTGATGGTTACTGATACTTGTTGTTGGTAACTATAGGGGTCGTCGTCCATGGTGGTCTGTTTTTTATTTGCCTGCAAAGTTAGAAAACATTTGGAAACCTTATTGTATTTACGGTTTTTTTTTGGTCTGCAAAGGGTGCAGGCTCTCTTTAAAGAACTCATCCTGCAAACGCAGGGCATTTTGGTCGGCCTTAACAGCCTTAATCAGATTGGATAGGGCTTTGCTGCGGGAGGCAAGGCTGATTTCGCCTATTGCGGCCTGAGCGTCTTTTGCATCGCCTGCATAGTGGTTAGGGAATTGGGCATACCACCAGATTCCGGTTTGGATAGAGGGAAATTCTTTTTTCAGAGGTAGTTGGTTAAGGTCTGCGCCCGATTCGGCGTTGGCCTTTTGGAGTTGTACCAAATCGGGACGAATGGCCAGAATGGTGCTGGTTTCGACCTCTCCGGCATGTTCGTCAAAATTAGTTTTGCGCATGGTTGTAATGGTTTTTTGGGCTTCGGAGTCGATGGCCGGCGTAATGGCAAATACTGCATAATCTTTGGGCGTGGCCAATTGGGTTTGGCAAAAGTATTGGATAAAAGCATTGTTACCGCCGTGGGCGTTTACCAAAATAATCTTTTTGATACTATTGCGGGCAATTTCACGGCAGGTTTCGTCGAGCAGTCGGTAGAGCAAATCGGGACTGTAGGCAATAGTGCCCGGTTGCTGTTGGGCCTCAAAGATCTGTCCTGCAAAATAGAAGGGATAAATAATGCAGTATTCGAGGGCGGCGGCTCTAAAAGAGATCTCCCGTGCAGAGAATACGTCTGTACCCAAAGGGAGGTGGGGACCGTGTTTTTCCAATACGCCCATGGGGATCAAACAAACTCCCTGAGCCTGCGTAACGGCTAAAGGAAAGTCGGATGCAGTAAGTTCTTCCCAGGCTGCGGGGAGTTGTTGGGCGGATATGCTCATAATACTGAACATCAGGCTAAGACTAAAAATGAGTTTTTTCATGAAGGGGGATTATTATTTGGTTGATAAAATAAGGTTTTTCATCTCTTGTATCGAGGTTTTTTTTGCGATGATGATTCCATCCGGATCTATGAGTAGCGCCATGGGAAAAGAAGAAATGCTGTATGCTCGGGCTATCTCATGGGACGATTCCGAGTACATTTGGGGCCAGGAAATCCGGTGGATTTGAATCAGGTGGTCTAATGAAGAGGCAGGGCTGCTGTCGAGTATGCCTACACATTCGACTTTTGTGTGGTCTAACTGGTGGTAAAGTTCGTAAAAATAGGGCAGTTCCTGCAGGCGGACTCCACACCAACTTCCCCAAAAATCCAGCAACAGGTATTTGCCTCTGTAATCTTCCAGCGCAATGGAACGCCGGCTGATATAATCTGTGCCGCTAAAAGGGATGGCTCTAAAACCCACTTGCGCAGCATAGGTTTGACGTTGAGAAGCGGTGGTTTTTTCTAAAATCAGGATATTTCTATGGAGGTCTATCCCTTGGTAGCGATAGAGGGTGTCTTGATGCAGGATGTATTCGTTTAAGCCGATTATTTCCTCCGGAACAGCCTGTATGCCTTTGTCTATCGCTAAATGAGTTTGTTCAAAGTTAAAATCGGCAAAACCATTGGAACATATAGATAGTTCGAGGCTTCCCAAACGGGCGGTAGCATAGCGGGCAATATGTGCCATGGGGATAGGTTGTCCGGGAATGGTGCTTACGCAAAGTGGAATGGTGTCCCATATATTTATGGAAATGATCTGTCCTTGGGGAATAAAAGCGGTTTCGTCTCTTAAATCCAAATTATGGTTGGTATCGATAATCATCTGTAATCGCCCCAAATGGTCTTTTCCGGTGGCAAAAAGAATGTGGGTGTTTTGATCAATGGGAATGATTCCCGATTTGATTTCTGTCCAACCCTGCGGCAATCCAAACACCTGAGCAGGATGAGCGTGTAAACTGTGGAACTGTGGAGTAAAAGGCCCGTATCCATCTTTAAAGGAGATGGGTAATTCGATGATGGAAGTGGGAGGCTCCAACTCTTTATCTCGGTATTTTTCAAACAAACGGACCGCAGTCGCTACCGGATTACTCCCTGATCTACAGGCCAACAGGGTGTTTTCATCGGCAGTTAGCTCCGTATAACGCCTCTGCTCTCTGTAATATAATTGAAGATCATTGTGTTGTTCTGCATTCGTCTGGTTGATATGAGCCTGTTGCCTTAATCCTGAGAGGTAATGAGTAACTGCAACGGTCAGGTCGGACTGATAAAGGGGATGATGTTGCACTTCTTGGGCTTCCTCTATAAAGGCTTCGCAGGCTCCGGTCAGCAGGGGATGGTCATGGTCGGCATACTGGGCATTAATGGGGTAGATGGTTTGAGAAAATCCTTTCCATGCCCGCTGCAGGGCGGGAGTAGCGTACCCGTACCGGTGCAGGGGATAGGCCTCAAGCCAGCCATCGATGTTGGACTCCTCAGGACTCCAAATATGGTCGCTTTGCCAATCAAAAAGGAGTGGATTTGATTCGGTATATTCGTGCCTCAAAAATATCTGAATCGGGGTCTTGGTGATGAGCGATGCTGAGGAAGGGGTCATTCGGTACTCCTCCATCCGCTGTTCGATTTTTTTTGCGAGTTCTGTGGGCAGCACCTGCAACATGGTTACGGACAGGGGGTGATTTACCCCCAACATGGCCATACGGTCGATCTCTTTTTCCCAACGAATCCAATCCCAATCGGCGGTTACGGCACTAAAGTTTTGGTTGGTAAAGTAAAAAATCGCCTGATTCGGATGCTCTTTTCTTACCCGTTGAATTTGGGAAAAAGGTTGAGATATTTGGTGCCTTAGGTAATAGCGGAGTCCCGATGCAATGCTGACAGGAGAATCGCCTCTAATGATGATCTTTTTTCCCGATGGACGGATTTCAAAATAAGGGGTGTCCAAAGGCCGAATGGTGAACCGAAAAAGGTTTTTTTCTTCCGGAGGGAGTATTCTATAAACTAAATTATTCAAATTTTGCCGCTCTTTACGGATCTTCTCTTTTGCCCAAACAGGCCCGCAGGCAAAGAGCGGTATCAAGATAATAATAAGCGTTCTTTTGCGCATTCGGAGCTATTTGAGTTTAAATCGGACCTTTAACAGCAACTCGGTAGGTCTCAGGTAGTAGGAAGAATAAAAAGTGTTTATATCGCTGTATGATGCTGATATATATTCTTTTGCATTAAATATATTGGTATAATCGAGCATCACTTCTATTTTGGGCCATTTGTAGCGGAGGTTAATGTCGCCAAAGGACATATTTCGGTTACCCGATACTATGGCGCTGTTGTAAAAGTTTTCGTAGCTAAAATTCAACACTAAGTTTTTGATAGGGAATAAATTGAGCTGTCCGCGTTGAGAGGTGGTTCTTATCGGTGCGGTGGTTTGGCTGTCGTTGTCCATATTGCGCTGGTTTTGGGCATAATCGATTTTATAGGAGAGGCTACCCCATTGCCAAAGTTTTGTGCTCAGGCCTACATTTAAGCCGTACCGCGTTACGGTATAGTGAAATAATTGTTCCTGACTGAGTTGAGAAGCACGGGAAGAGGTATAGTTTCCGCCTACAGTCAGGGTAGAGGAAATCACATCCAAGCCTTTACTCAGGCTGGCGCCCAGATTCTTCGACTCCGTGGTGTTGGGGATATCGTAGGTGGTTTGTACCCGTAAAATATCCTGAAAATTAGTGCCAAACAGGAGGTTGGCATGGCTGTTGCTGTAACCGGCGTTTACACTGCCAAACAACGAGTAGATCGGATTCCGATAACTGAGGCTAAAGTTGTAATTTTGGACCTGTTGTTCTAAAAGGTTATCCTCGTTGCGCTGCAAATTGCGGTAAGAACGCATGATATAGCCGGAATAGGCGTTGCTGAGGCCACCCAGGCCATTTGTGTAGCGGGCGGTAAAAGAGCTTTCCCAGCAGGCGGTTAATTTATAGGAGAGGAACAGGGAGGGATTTAAAAAGAAGCGGTCGGTGGGGGTTTTTGTTTGGGGCAGATGATCATTTACCCTGAGGATGATGTATTGTAACGGAATGCCGAGCGTGGCCCTAAGGCGGTTGTATTGATAACTGTATGAGGGCTGTACCTGCCATTCGAACCGATTCCATCTGAGGTCGTTTTTTAATGTGTCGGGACCGGATAATAAGATTCCGGAGCCGGTTTCGGGGAGTAGTTCGGTGGTTAGTTTTTGCACATTGGCGTTGAATCCAACCAAATAATTCTGTTTCCATCTGTTGTGGTTAAAACCAAAGGCTACGCTGTTAGAAGAGGAAAAATTATTGAGTTGCATATCCTGATTCAAACTTTGCGCCTGTGCAGCCGCTTCCGGTTCAAAAAGTTCGGAGTAAAGCATGGGTTCTATCCTCAGGTTGTTGGAGGTAGAAGCGTAGTTGTTGTTAGAAGAGAAGGTAAGAGAAGTCTTGGGATAGTTCTTGATGATCCGGAACGCGTTGCTAAGGCTGTAATTTGGCTTATCCAAATATTGGTCAATATCTTGTGTGGTAGTACGGATGTCGCCGCGTTCCGAATCCCATGCCCCTTTTAGCGAAAGGGTATTGTCTAAGTAAAATTGTTTGGTATTGGCATTGAGGATTATATCGGCGGATCCCTGATTTTTGTAGGCGCGGGAACTCAGGCGCTCTTCTATGGTCAAGTCGTGGTCGGGCAGGCGGTAAGTACTTAACGAATAACTGCTTTTGTCTTGACGATCGTTGGTATAGTTAACGTTGGCATTGAGTTGATAGCCCTGTTTGAGGCCCCATGCATTATTAAAACTCAAGGCGTGTACCTGATTTTTCAGGTAGCGGTTCTGGCTGATGGCCGGTGTTGCCGGAGACTGTATACTCAACCAGTTGGAGTTACCGGAACCTATCATTCCCGGTCCAAAGAAGCCTGTTTGATCGCGGGATACGTCATTACCCGTGTTGTTTGCCTTATAGGTGGTAATGTTTTGCATTTTCCTGTCGAAATACATAGTAGATAATTCGCCCAAGGCAAGCAGGTTGGAGCTCTTGCCAGCATCTGTCTGCGTACCGGCGCCCAGCAGGAGGTGGGCAATCAGGCTTCCTTTGGCGTTATCTTTTAATTTGATGTTAATTGCAGCGTCTTCGGAAAATTCGACATCCTGCAAGGCTTTAATTGGCTGGTGGTTTTCCAATACCTGTACTTCGGCCACGTCTTTGGCCTGAATCGTATTGTTGGCCAATCCGTAACGTCCTTTTAGCAAATCCATCCCCTCAATATAATAGCTGTTGATGGGACGGTTGTTGTAGAGGATGGAGCCGTTATCTCTAACCTCGAGGCCGGGTAATTTTTTTAAGACATCGCTGAGTGTACGGTCGTTCTGTTCTACGTATGCGCCTACCGAATACTTGATGGTGTCTCCCGCCTGCCTGATATTTTTGGCCGTTACCCTTACTTCTTTAAGGGCAATGGCTTCGCTAAAGGTGACAAAATGGACTTCCTGACTCCGGTTGGTAATGGTTTGGGTCTGTTTGTTCAGGTTAAATCCCGAAGCCGTTACGATAATGCTGTCCTGTCGTCCCTTGTATTCCAATCGAAAAGCGCCTTTTGCATCGGTCATGGCGTAAGCCACCATGGCAGCGCTTCCTTTTTCCTGAATCGATACATTGACTCCGGCAATGCCTTGTTGGGAATCCCTGTCGATGACGGTACCGCGTATAATGGTCTGTGCCTGAGCAGTAAAGGTGTGCAGCAGAAGGCAAATGCTCAGATAGAAACTCCTCATAAGTCGGTTTAATAATCTAATTCGATCGGATTATATTTTATGCTCATGGGCCTGCTTGTGTCTGCGGGGCTACCGTCAGATGACCGGAACTGTATATTTACTTGCCTGCCGGTGCCCATAGAACTGCTCATCGCCTCCATCGCCCCCCTTGGATCTTCGTAGAACTTGCGTTTTACCCGAGCTAAATCCCTGCGGTTGGTTTTTAGGTAATCCAGTTCGGCAAACTCAATAGGGCCATCGACCTGTACCAAGCCGGTACACTGAAACAAATAGTGTTGGCGGGTGTCGGATACTTGAAGGATGAGTCCGGGGAGTCCACAAAATTTCCAGGGCCCTTCGTTGAGGGGTATTTCGGGGGTAAACCAAGCCTCGTACTTTCTGCCTCTAAACTCGGTAACGGCTTTTTGGCAAAAATAGGAGAGCAGGGTGTCGGTATCGGGAAGGATTTCCCATTGCATTTGGTTAGAGGACTCGGTGTAACTGTAGGTATTCATCATCACCTGATCGGTAACGGTAAGGCTGCCGGTCGGCCAGTTTTTAAAGACAGTAGTTTGGTCTCCCGAACCCCTGGGCAGTTGCATTTGCTGGGTATTGATGCGGTAGGTAGCGTTTCCTCCGGCAGGAGTGGCGGCCATTTGGGGGTTCATGGCGCGTATGATCGAATCTCTTCTGCGGTTGGTGTCGTTGTAGTATTTAGAAATACCCTGTTTGCCGATTTGCAACACCATAACGTCTTCTTCAAACTTGTCGAGTTCTAAAGTGTCTCTGACCGATCGAACTTCGTAGGTGATCTGCAACATATTTTCGTCTAATATTTTGGGAGGTTTTTGATTCTGCCCGGCCATAGTTCCTATAGAGATAACCGTTTGGGCTGAGGCAAGGGAGAGCGACAGCATAAGGAGGGATGAGGTAATAAAAAATCGTTTCATTATAGAGGTGTGATAAATTTTTCTGATGCGAATTTGGGTCAATTTTTTCAGACTACAAAAAACATACCGAAAAATAGTTACTTTTGCGTCATGAGGTATATAAGCCGTACCGTTTGGGTTTTGTCGTTGGTGAGCCTCTTTACCGATATGGCCAGCGAGATGCTCTATCCGATTATGCCGATATATTTAAAAACCATCGGGTTTTCGGTAGCGCTCATCGGTATTTTGGAGGGGATTGCCGAGGCCGTAGCCGGATTGAGCAAGGGTTATTTTGGCAAATTATCCGACAACAGGGGCAAACGCGCCCCCTTTGTACAGTTAGGCTACACCTTTAGCGCCCTTGCCAAGCCCATGATGGCGCTTTTTGTCTATCCGGTTTGGATATTTTTTGCCCGTACCTTAGATCGGTTGGGGAAAGGGATCCGCACCGGAGCCCGAGACGCCCTCCTTTCGGACGAATCCACCCCGCAAACCAAAGGGAGGGTTTTTGGCCTCCATCGGGGGATGGATACGCTGGGGGCAGTCATTGGCCCTTTGCTGGCCCTGCTCTTCCTCTACTTTTATCCCGGACGCTATAAAGTGCTCTTTTTGGTAGCCTTTATTCCCGGGTTGATGGCCATTTTTGCCACTTTGTTTATCAAGGATAAGCCTGTAAAAGAGCAGGAGGCTATAGATAAAATAAAAACCGGTTCGTTTTTCTCTTTTCTAAAGTATTGGAAAACCAGCCCCGCAGATTACCGCAAATTGGTAATCGGACTCCTCTTTTTTGCCCTGTTTAACAGTTCGGACGTTTTTTTATTGCTCAAGGCTAAAGAGGCAGGTTTAGGCGATACGGCGGTAATAGGGGTATATATCTTTTATAATCTGATATTTGCCCTCTTTTCTTTTCCCCTTGGCATATTGGCCGACAAAATCGGGCTTAAACGGATTTTTATTGGAGGGCTGCTTTGTTTTGCAGCGGTCTATTTGGGCATGAGCATGAGCCACCACCTGTATGCTATAGGGGCGCTCTTCTTTTTGTATGGCGTTTACGCTGCTGCTACAGAGGGTATTTCTAAAGCGTGGATCAGCAACATCAGCGATCAAAAAGATACCGCTACCGCTATTGGGACGTACACGGGCTTTCAAAGTTTGTGCACCATGTTGGCCAGCGTCATTATGGGGTTTGTATGGTATCGTTTTGGATCTACGGTCACCTTTGTGCTTACGGGTAGCGCTGCCGTCCTGGTTGCCGGGTATTTCATTTTTTTACCTACTTTTGCCCGCCATGAATAACAAAACGCATACCTGTTGCCTGATGTTGCTGGGTGTATTTGCCCTAGCGGCGAATGCGCAGGGGTATTCAGAAAAGAATCCATATATATATACCCTTCAGGAGGTAGAAGAAGGCGGTTTTATGCTCTTGGTAAACAAGACGTATCGTCTGCCGGATAACTTTGTACCCCCACACCTTGAACGGGCCGATACCAAACTGCGCTGCGAGCGGGATAATATGTTTTTAAACCGTACCGCCTTAGGTTATTTAGAACTTATGTTTGCCGCAGCCAAAAAAGAGGGGGTTGATTTGATTTTTTTTGACGGATGGAGGGAAGAATCGTTGCAGAGAACCTATTACGTCAACAAGATTGCAGAAAAAGGGCACAGTTTGGCGACTACATTAGTCGCTCCGCCGCGGGGCAGCGAGCACGAGTTAGGCTTGGCTGCCGATATTCTTTCTACGGTGCATCGGATGAGGGACGGCCATTTTGCCCTTACGACTACCGGAAAATGGCTGATTGCCAACTGCTGGAAATACGGTTTTATCCTCAGGTATCCCCAAAACAAAATAGAGATTACCCGATTTTTATTCGAGCCCTGGCATTATCGGTTTGTGGGGGTAGAAGAAGCCGCCAAAATCACCCAAAGCGGACTTTGCATGGAGGAGTACCTGCACAAAAAATAGTCGATGGATCAAAGAGAAAAAGAAATTTTCAAAGTAACGTGGATGGGATTTTTTACCAACCTGACCCTCTCTGCGGGCAAAGTAGCGGCCGGATTTTGGGGGCGCAGCAACGCGATGGTGGCAGACGGCATCCATTCGGCGTCAGACCTGATTACCGACGTGGTGGTGCTGGTTTTTGTAAAATTGTCGGGGAAGCCGCAAGATAAATGCCACGATTACGGACACGGAAAATACGAAACCTTAGCCACGGTTATCATTGGTTTGGCCCTTTTGGCAGTGGGCGCGGGCATTATCTGGAAGAGCGGGGCTGCGATATATGCCTCTTTTTCGGGCACGGTAATTGCCCGTCCAGAAATGATTGCGTTGTGGGCAGCCGCGGTATCTATTATATGCAAGGAGTGGTTGTTTCATTATACCATACGTGCAGGAAAAGCCGTGAACAGTCCGGTAACCATAGCCAATGCCTGGCACCACCGCAGCGACTCTTTTTCGTCGATCGGCGCCCTGCTGGGGATTGGAGGCGCCCGTTTTTTGGGGCCCCGATGGAGGGTATTGGATCCTTTGGCGGCTATTATCGTAGGAGGGTTGATTATTAGAATAGCCTGTAAATTAATAAAAAACAGTTTAAGCGAATTGATGGAAACCTCGCTATCCGATAAAGAAGAGGAAGAAATTTTGTCCATCATCTGCCAAGATCCCGCTATATCCGACCCTCACCATCTGAAAACAAGGCGTATAGGGGCACAGATTGCCATAGAAATACACATTCGCTTAGACGATTCGATGGCGGTGTCTACAGCCCACGAGATAAGCACAGGCGTAGAACGGCGGCTCAAGGAACAATATGGAAAAGCGACTCAGGTAATCGTGCACGTAGAGCCCCTGAAGTTGGCGCAATAATCGGTTGATGCCCCCAAAGACGATCATATATCAGTTGTTGCCCCGACTTTTTGGGAATGTAAACCCCTCCTGTATTCCCAACGGAACGATGGAGGAAAATGGGGCGGGAAAGTTTGCCGACATCAGCGCCACGCTGCTCACGGCCATCAAGCGTCTTGGCGTAACCCATATCTGGCTGACGGGCGTCTTGGAACACGCCTCCACCACCGACTATTCGGAGTATGGCATGGCACCGGTGGCCCATTGTTTGGTAAAGGGCAGGGCAGGATCGCCTTACGCCATTCGGGATTATTATGATGTTGCTCCCGATTTGGCGGTGGAGGTGCCCAACCGTATGGCAGAATTTAGTTCGTTGCTTAACCGTTGCCATGATTGCGGATTGCGGGTGCTCATTGATTTTGTTCCCAACCACCTCTTTCGTCAATACGCCTCTGATGCCAAACCTGCCGGTGTGGACGATTTTGGGGCCGATAATTTCTACGAACTGCAAGGGACTCATTTTATTTTGCCGGTAGCGGGGGATTATTCAGAAGCGCCTGCAAGGGCCACCGGCAACGATTGCTTCAGGCCCGATCCGGGACTCAACGATTGGTACGAAACGGTAAAGTTGAATTATGAGTCCAAAGATACCTGGGTTAAAATGCGGGACATCCTCTCATTTTGGGTTGATCAGGGGGTGGACGGTTTCCGCTGCGATATGGCAGAAATGGTGCCGACCGGTTTTTGGGCTTGGACCATCCCTCAAATCAAGGCGCAAAAGGAAGATACACTCTTTTTGGGCGAGATTTATAAGCCTGAGTGGTACCGCGCTTATGTAGACTCCGGTTTTGATTATTTATACGATAAAGTCGGGCTGTACGATACCCTAAGGTCGGTGTTGCGGGGCGAACGCCCTGCTTCCGATATTTCGCGTTGCTGGCAAAATTCGGGAGACTTCCAACCCCGTATGTTGCATTTTTTAGAAAACCACGACGAACAGCGTATTGCTTCGGACTTTTTTATGGGCGACGGCTTTAAAGCACTGCCGGCTTTGGTGGTGTCGGCCTGTTTGAATACCGCCCCCTTTATGCTTTATGCGGGTCAGGAGTTTGGAGAAAAAGGGATGGACGCAGAAGGGTACAGCGGTTTGGACGGACGCACTTCGATTTACGATTATTGGAGCGTGGGCAGCCTGAGGCGGTGGATTACCAAACAGCAAACCGAATCGGAACGCCGGTTGTACGACGTGTACTGCGGTTTGTTTGGGCAAATCGCTGCTTCTCCTGCGTTGTCTTGGGGCGCTACCTACGATTTGGGTTATGCCAATCGCGATCACCATCGGTTTAATCCCAATAAACACGTTGCCTTTTTAAGGTATGCTCCCGACAAGGAGGAGGAATTAGTATTGATTGCCGTTAATTTCAGCGACCAGCCTGACGATATAGAGGTCAGGATTCCCCAGCATGCTTATGATTATTTTGGAATTAAACCACGTGCATGGGCGCACCGTATTAACCTGTTGGCTTGGGGGTGGGGGATCATTCGTATACCCGTCAAAACTGCAACGTAAACACGCTTCCTTTTCCCGCTTCACTTTGTACATATATGTTGCCTTTGTGCATCAGCATGATTTGTTGGCAGAGGCTGAGTCCTATGCCGCTGCCTCCGGGCCGGGTGCTGAAGAAGGGGATAAAAATACGGTCTAAAATTTCCGGAGGGATACCCTGACCGTTGTCGCCGACCTGTATTCGGACTTTATGCTCCTGATTGAATCGGGCCGAAACGATAATTTGTGGATCATTTTCCTCTTTTACCGCCTCCATAGCATTGGTCAACAGGTTGATCAGCAGTTGCTCCATCAGGTTGGGGTCGGCTTGCAGGCTCAGGTCGGGATCCTGCAGCGTTATGTTTAGCCTTATTCCCTTTTGTTCCAATATGGGCATCAACAGTTTATGCAGATTTTCTAAAAACGGGGCCAAGAGGAGGGTTTCGAGAACGGGCGCTCCTACTTTTTTGAGGTTGCGGTAGGTTTTGGCAAAGCGCAGCAACCCTTCGCTCCGGCGTCCAATCGTCTCTATCCCTATCCGGAGGTCTTGTAGCCACTCCTGAGTGGGTCGTTCGGGCGGAAATTCCTCTTCTAAACGGCGCTTTAATGTATCTGCTAAGGAGGATATGGGCGCTACCGAATTCATAATTTCGTGGGTCATTACGCTCAACAATTTTTGCCACGCCTGTACCTCGTGCTCGTTGAGGGCTCCGCTTACATTTTGCAGGGCGATCAATCGGTAGGATTGGTCTATCTTAAAGTGAGCGGCAGAGGCGAGCATTTTTTGAGATACCCCCTCGTGCGTCAGGTTAATGACCACAGGCACGCCCGATTTCAACTTTTCCAAGTCGGCGTAGAGGGTTGGATTTCGTTTTTTTAAGGACCAAAAACTTTGGAGAAAGGGAATATGGAGGATTTTTTTTGCCGACTCATTCATCCACAGCAACTCGCCGGTTTGGATTCGGTAGCAGAGAATGCCGGTATCTATCATCTCCAACACCTTTTGCAGGTATTGATACTGCATCTCTTTCTCTAAACTGAGGCGTTTTATGGAGCCGGTGATTCGGTTAAAATAACGGCGAATGGTTCGAATCTCCCGAGGCATTCCCTCTTCGTTCCACTGTTTGGAAAAATCGAGGTAGACGATTGATTCTGCGCATTGTTCCAACTCTTTCAATACCCGTGTTTGAGATTTGTATATGCTGATTATCATCCAGACAACTACCGGAAGCAGGAGTATGACGTAGGGATACAACCCCTGCATTAAAAAAAAAGCAGCGGCGCAGAGGGTTGCAAACAACAGGCTTGTTTTAAACACGATCTTCATAGCCGGACTACTCCTTATAGCCGTGTTTGTGCAGCCGCCGATACAAAGCCGTTCTCGTGATTCCCAACTCTTTAGCAGTTTTTGAGATATTCCCGTTGTGCCGCTCTATGGCCTGATGGATGGACTCTTTTTCCAATTCGGATAATGGCATTGGGCCCAAGGATTTGGATGTTTGTGCTGCCTGAGCAAAAAGGAGATCGGCCGCCTGAACCGTCTCGGTATCACTCATAATAACCGCCCGTTCCATAATGTATTGGAGTTCCCGAATATTCCCCGGAAAGGGGTATGATTTGAGTTTGGCAACGGCAGAGGGGGCTAATTGAAGTTCCGGCTTAAAATACTTTTTGGCATAGAGTTGCAAAAAATGGTTGGCCAACAGCCCGACGTCGTCTTCCCTTTCCCTCAGGGGAGGGAGAACGATTTCTACAGTATTTATTCTGTAAATGAGGTCTTTGCGAAATCTTAATTCATTGGAGAGTTCGCACAACGGCAAGTTGGTCGCACAGATCAGGCGAATGTCAATGGGCACGGGTCGGTTCTCTCCGATGGGCGTTACCGTCCTGCTTTGCAGTACCTGGAGGAGTTTTGATTGCTGTTGGAGCGATATATTTCCGATCTCGTCCAAAAAGAGGCTGCCTCCCTGAGCCGCCTCAAAACGTCCGATCCGATCGTGGCGGGCATCTGTAAAAGAGCCTTTTTTGTGTCCAAAAAGTTCGCTCTCAAAGAGCGATTCGGTCAATGCGCCCACATCTACCTTAATTAAAGCCTTGCCGGCCCGCAGCGATTGGCGGTGTATGGCGTCTGCCGCCAAATCTTTTCCCGTTCCGTTTTCTCCCAAAATCAATATATTGGCATCGGTAGGGGCTACTTTGGAAATCATCCGGTAGACCTGATGCATCGCTTTGGATTGTCCGATCATCACCTCATCCGAATGCGGGCGGGCGCTATGAGGTAGAACCTCTTCTAAGGTTTGAAGCAACTTCTCGTTTTGCCACGGCTTAACAATAAAGTCGGCAGCCCCCTCTTTGAGCGAGCGCACGGCCAACTCTACGCCTCCATACGCCGTAATCATAATCAGGGCGGAATGGGGAGCTTGATCCTTGATTTTTCTGAGCCAAAACAACCCTTCGTTTCCCGTTTGGAGGGTGCTGCAAAAGTTCATATCCAACAATATCGCCTCAAAGGATTGATGGCGTAGTAAAGCGGGAATTTGTTCGGGGTTACGCTCCGTAACCACTTCTTTTACTTTGTTTTTCAATAATAAGCGCAACGCCGTTAATACATCAGGATCGTCGTCAATAATTAAAATACGGGCTTCTTTGAGTTTCATGCCTGCAAAGGTACACAATTGTATCAAAAACGGACACACCTGTACGGTTTCGATACACTTTGTATGCAGAGAATGTCCATTTCAAATATTTGATAATTAAAAAGATATTGTTTATGGCACTGTTATTGTCCCTGTTCAATCAAGTTTTATTGCCAGATCAAAAATATGCTCATCATCAAAAACCTTAAAAAATTTTATCGAACCACCGAAGTCGAAACTACTGCTCTTAATGGAGTATCGATGAGGGTTAAAGAGGGTGAATTTGTCGCCATTATGGGACCTTCCGGATGCGGAAAAACGACTTTGTTAAACATCATCGGCCTGTTAGACAGCCCCGATAGCGGCGATATTTATTTGAATGGGCAGGAAGTAGGACGCCTGAACGAACGCCACCGTGCAGACATCCGCAAACGGAACATCGGATTTGTTTTTCAGAATTTTAACCTGATAGACGACCTCACCGTATTCGAAAATGTAGAGCTCCCGCTTATTTATATGGGGGTTAAATCGGGGGCACGCAAAAAGCAAGTCCACGAAGTCTTGGACAAAATGCAGATGATGCATCGCCGCAACCACTTTCCGCAACAACTCTCCGGAGGGCAGCAACAGCGGGCGGCGGTGGCACGCGCTGTAGTCAATGCGCCCAAGTTGATTTTGGCCGACGAACCAACAGGAAACTTGGACTCCCGCAATGGACGGGAGGTAATGCAATTGCTGACCGCCTTAAACGAACAGGGAACCACGATTGTGATGGTAACGCACAGCGAGCACGATGCGGGCTATGCCGGCCGTATTGTGCGTATGCTTGACGGACAGATGTTGATGGAGAATATTTTGGAAGACCGTAAGACTGTAAGACCGTAAGATTATGCTGTATCATTTGAAAATGACTTTTCGCGCCCTTAGACGCCACAGTTTGTA
>Ga0082212_10004751_pt1 | contig 18731 bp, 14 predicted proteins | sample TergutNt197P3_FD_71548 | JGI IMG/M metagenome (GOLD analysis project Ga0082212, IMG submission 71548) | Neocapritermes taracua P3 segment gut microbial communities from Petit-Saut dam, French Guiana - Nt197 P3 | ecosystem: Host-associated > Arthropoda: Insects > Digestive system > Gut ...
CTTGACGCCCTCAAATTCCTGTTTTTCTATCGCCGCGTCGCTCAGCACGCCGACGACCGTCATCCAGACGTCGTTGATCTTGATCTGTTTTCCGACGGCTTCTTCAAAACCGAACAGTTTCTGTTTGGACGCCATTCCAAGGACGCAAACCTGCGCGTTGTCTCTTTCTTCCTGTTCGTTAAAAAACGACCCTTGACGGATACTGAGATTTTGTATCTCGGGATAGGTGCTGCTGACGCCAAGCACACGGCTGTCGCTTCGCGCCGTCGCCGAATTGATCTGGTAGGTTTTGATAACCCTTGAAGCGGTTATAAGGGGTTTCGGTTTTAAAACATTCAGCAGCGCCTCAACGTCCCGCATGGAAACGCCCAGCGATTCCGTTCGGATTTGCCGCAACTCCTCCGTCTTAAATTCCTTGGCTTGGATAATGATGTTTCGAATGCCTAAATTGGCAATGGCGCGCAGGCTTTCCTCCTGTGCGCCGGCCCCGATTGAAAGCATCGCTATCACGGCGCCGACTCCGAAAATCATGCCAAGCATTGTCAGAAAAGACCGCAGCTTGTGTCTACCCAAACTTGCCATGGCGCCAATTATTGTTTCCAGTGATAACATAAAATAAAGCCTCGTTGCTTATGGGAACCTCCAAAAAACCCGAACTCTGTGTTTACTTTGGTTGGGCGCGATTTATCGCGCCCCTACATCGCTTGATTTTGGAGTTTTTAGAGGTTCCCTTATTAATTATTGGATTAACGACCGCGACCGCCGCCGCCGCCGCCGCCCATGCCGCCGGGCATACCGCCGCCGGGGAAGCCGCCACCGCCGCCGCCGGGCCCCATAATCATAATTTTACCTTTCGGCTGCGTTGTAGTTGTAGACAGGTTAAAATCCGGGAGAGAGAGTTTGCGCGTTCCTTCCGGATTTACAAGCGCAACCAACTCGCCTTCCTCCACGCCGCTTAAAATGACAGCCTCGCCGTGAGAACTCAGCCCGGTCTCGACCACGCGCGTTTCAAAACGGTCGCCCTGTTTGACAAACACTACCGTGTCATTTTGGAGTTCGCGGGCGGTAACTGCGCCCGACGGAACGATAAAACACGATTCATATTCATGCAGCACTATATCCCCGCGCAGAAACATGCCCGGACGGATCAGTTTAAGATCGGCGCCGGCGTCCGCGATGGTAATATCGCAGGTGAAATATCTGAGCGGAGAGTTTCGCGTAAGCGACTGCGCCACGGACGAAACCGTGCGGATTACGCCGTGAAAAACCTTGTCCGGAACCGCGTCCAAACGGATATTTACCGGCAGATCTTTTTCCAGGTAGCCGCCGTCCCGCTCAAGAACGTTTATCCGCGCCTGCAGGGCGTCAAGGTTGATGATTTCGATAATATTCTGGCCGGCGCTGGAATTGTTTCCGACGTTGGGTTCCGATCCTCGGTCACGGTAATACAAAACCATTCCGCCCACGGGCGCGATAAGCTCAAGAGCGTTCAGTGTCTGTTCGTATCTGGAAACCTGTGTCTGGAGTTCGTTTCGCTGTATGGTCTGCGTCTGCTGTCTGGAACGGTCGGCACGCTGCTGCGTTCTGACCCTGTTTTTCATAACATCCAGATTTTGCCTGTTGTAGCGCTCATCGGCCGCCGCGGTAATAATATCCCACCTCGAATAGATCGTTTCGTCCTGCGCCATTGTTTTTATGGAGAAATTAAAATCTTCCTCCGCTATTTGCAGGTCGATTTTACGGTTTTTCTCGTCTTTGATCTGATTCTGGTTTGTAATCTTGGTATCCTCGAGATTGTTTGCCAGAGAGTTCTGCCTTTGCTCCAGCCCCAGACGGGCGTCCATGCTCTCGTAACGGACAATCACGTCTCCCGCGCTCACAAAAGACCCTTCCTCCGCAAGCCAGGCTATGGTCAACTGGCCGGCAGTCGTGTTCGGAGTAGCGACCACAACCGTCTCAAGCCCTATGATTTCCCCGGTCGCCGAAACCGTCAGAGAAAATGGCTGCCGTTCAAGCGTGGTAACGGGAATCGGTTCCTTTTCCGTTGAAGCAAACACCTTGGCGATGCGGTTCGACAGGTTTTCGCGGAAATGCCACAGCGCACCCCCAAAGATTACAAGCACCACGCAAAGTACAAGCCGGCCTTTCCATTTTGATTTTTTGGCAGGTATTTTATCAAAACTCATAATTCACCTCATTTTTACAATTGCGGACGGGTACGGATTCTTTCTCCCGCGTCTACGCCTGATTCCACCACCGCCGTCTGGCCGTCGTTAGTACGCAAGCGCACTTCGCGCCAGTCAGCCTTCTTTGTTTGATCGTTATACACCTGGATAAACGATCTCCCGTCGCGCCCTTCAATGCTCGTCATCGGGATTACAACCGCCTGCGGATGTTCTCCGACGCGGATCTGCGCCCTCAGGCTCATGCCGGGACGAAGCGTCTTGACGTCCATATTGGTCAGGTCCGCGTAGATTTCCATTATCTTCTGCGGCCGGTCATAGGACGCCTGTTTCAAAATCGTGCCGATGCTTGTGATTTTACCCGCAAATGAACGCCCCTGAACAGAGTCCACGGTAATGCTGATATCCTGCCCGATTTTGACCTTGCCTGAATCAAGTTCATCGACCTGTATCCTGGCGCGCATGGACGAAAGGTCGGGGATTTCCATTACGACGTCCTGCATATTGACATTGCTGCCGACTTCCTTGGCGTTATTGTTCCAGTCGCGCTTGTAAATAACAACGCCCGCCACGGGAGCGCGCACGGTATATAAATCCATGGCGTCCATAAGATCGTCCATACGGCTGCGGCTTACCCTCTCCTGATTGCGCGCCATCTGCAACTGTATCTGGTTGCTTTCCGTCTCATATTCAAACTGCTTCTCCAGCATTTCAAGATTGTATCTGGACGTGTCGAGTGTAATGCGCATTATCTCAACGTCAATACCGCTGGCAAGTTCGGCCTGGGCATTTAACTGCTCTTCATTTTTTTCCAGATCGGACCTGGCCTTTTCCAGTTGAAGCTTCAGATTTTCCAGAGATATGTTGCTGTTTCCGCGCTGCTGCTGCCGGTTTTCCTGGTTGCGCTGATAATTGGCGGTTTCCGACACGAGGTTGTTGCTTATTGTCGACGTATCGAATTCCATCAGGAAATCGCCTTCCTCCACCATCGTCCCCTCGTCGATGATGCGCACTATTTTGAACTGCCCCTGCCGCCGGGCCAGGCGCGGCGGTCCCACGGCGACGCTTTGACGCGCTTCAAGCACTCCGGAGGCATTGACAAGTACGGGGAAATCCACACGCTGAACGGTCAGGAGATCTTTTTCGCTAACATTCGCGGAAACATTGCCGGAGCGATACATCAAGTATCCGATTCCCGCAATAATCACAACCGCCGCTAATAAAATAATCCGTTTCTTCATTAAGACACCTCCGTTTTACTGTACGGGAAAAAGTTTTTCTCCGACGGATACGCCGGAAGCGATTTCAATCATTTTATCACCGATCTCGCCGAGCTTGACAAACTGTGTATCGGTTCTTCTGATATCGGTTCCCGTGCGCACAAAATTGCGGCCCTGGGAATCCACGCCGATATATTCACGCGGTACGGCCGCAACGGCGTTGGCCAGAACCAGCGGGACATTAACGCGCGCCGTCATTCCAGGCTTTAGCAGTTCCGTATCGACCTTGTCGAGCTGCACCGTGGCCTGAAACATCTTTTTGTCGGATGCGAAACCCCTGCGGCCCGCCACATCCGTAAGCGACACAACGACACCGCCTACGGCAACGCCCGGCAGAGCGTCAAAACTTACCTCGCAGCGCATTCCCCGGTTCAACTGGCGATATTCCGTATCAAATACATATCCAACCACCTGCAGGCTTTCCAGGTCGGGAATGCTGGCGACCTCCATGCCGGGAAAAATGCTGTCCCCGGTTTGAACCTTCCGGTTGCTCTGCCAGTTGTCACCGTATAGAAAGATGCCGTCCTGGCGGGCGTCTATTTTCATCTGCGCGATGTCGCCCTGGATTCTTCTCAACTGGAGTTCCGCCTGCGACTTTGTGATCTCAACCTTTGCCATTTCCGAATCGTAGTTTCTCTCGAAATTGCCCAGATTTTCACGGGCTTTTTCCAACTGCAACTGCGCTTTCTGAATGTTCAGTTTGTACTGCTCGTATTGATTTTCGGACAAAAGGCTCTGATCGATTTTCCCGTAGAGTTCGGCTCTTTTAAGCGAATTTTCCGCGCTCCTCAGGCTGTTTTGAAAACTGCAACGTTGTGATTCCAGGTCGGCTTTCTTTCTTGCGACATTCAATGTGGCCGTTTCCAGAGTCGTTTCATAGTCGGTTCTGGTGTTAATCAGGCTGGTGTCGTCAAATTCGACAATGCGCTCCCCTGCCCTGATAATCGCGCCTTCTTCAGCCAGAAAGGCAATCGTGTTGCCGAAGCTGTTCTGGCTTCCTATTCTTGGAGCCTGGATGATGCTCGAACGCGCCGCTTTCAGTTCTCCCGTAAGCAGGAGGTCGCGCGTGATTTCACCCGTCACGACGACATATTCCGCCGGTTTTCTCGAAACGACATCTTCCAGCGGGATCGGAATAGACGTTGACGTTTTAGCGCCGCCAAGCCCGGGATTCTGCGCGGACGTACGCGCCGGAATAAAAAGAGCGGCGCAGATACAGATAACGGCGCATGGCGCCGCGATAGCAGCGCAGCGCCTGAAACGCTGAGTAAATGTCTGTGCGAGCGAATCGCTGCGTTGCGCGGTGCTAGTTCCGGGCGCCTTGCGCTTCATCCCGCACAAACATTTACTCAGCGTTTCTTTTATGTTCTTTTCAATTTTCATATCGCTAAATCCAGAAAGTGATTATTGGCGACCTCCGAAAATCCCGAACTCTGCGTTACGCTTGTTGGGCGCGATAAATCGCGCCCCTACACAGCTTTTGTCTCGGTCGCGAGCCTTTATTTCGGGGTTTTCGCAGGGTCTCCTATTGTTGTACCTTAGATTTCGGTTTCGGGTCGGGAATAGATATTTTTCCGAGATATTCAAGCCATTCCGTTTCAATTTTTGAAAAATCGCGCCCCATTACATCAGGCCGGGCGACATAGTCCCAGCTTTCTTTCCCTTCGCTCGAGAATTTTATGAGCTCGCGAGTTTTTTCAATACCGTGTTTTTCCATGAAAAAATCGAAAAACGAGATCGCCTGGCCGTCAAAAAGCAGCCGGTCCTGTTCATCTTTCGGCAAAACACGCGGTTGTCCGCCGCCGCCATCGGGCTTGCTCTTTGGCGCGCCGCCCTGGCCCTGCTGACGACCGCCGCCTCCGCCTTGACCGCCGCCGCTTATTTTAGGCATCTGGCCGCCGCCGCCCATCATTGTCATTCCTTGACCGCCCTGGCCGCCGCCTGTTGTTGAAGAAGCTACAAACGGCCTGGGCATAATGAGTACGTCGTCAATCGGAAACATCATGTCTATATTATCCTGCAAATACCTGACCGAACTTTTGTCGCCGCTGACATAAGCGCCTATACCGATATCCAGCCAATCCTGCAACGCGCTTTTTCCAACATCCTCGACCCGTGAAGAACGGAACTGGAAATATTCATCCGACGTTATTACCTGCAAAATCGCAAAAGCGACGTTTCTCGTCATGTTGCTTACAGCCTGCGGAGTAACGCTGGACGCGGCGTCGCGCAACTGGGTATTTATGCGCTGCAGAATCTCTTCGGGAATATTGTCGCCCATCTGGGCCTTCATGCTGTCAAGCTGCGCCCTCATCCGCACTTCAGGAGTAGTAGAAATCAACACCCACGAATATCCCTGCCGTATGACGACGGGTTCGTAAAGCGAGTCTACCTGCGTCTGATTCGTGCAGATAAAAATAGCGCCTTTGGGAAGATCGTCTCCGAGCAGGTGTTTAACTTTCTCCATCGCCGCCGCAACCGCGGCTTCATAAGGAGCAATCGTTTCCCTGCTTGAGGCGAAAAAGTCCACCCCGGGAACAATATCCAGAAATGACGTGAAATTCCTGAAACTGACGGTCTGAGCGTTCGCGGAATTTGCGCCAAACGCCACGATCAAAATCAAAGCCGTCAATAGAAATCGTGTTTTGCGTATCATGGTGTCGCCCCTGAAAAATCTTTAATACATTATTCGACAGATATACGTTACAAAAACCGACGCGTTCGAGTTTATTACGCCTGTTTCCTGTTTCCGCTGTAAATTACGTCCGGCCGGCGCGGCGTGTTACAGTAAACCTCTAAGGAAATGCTGATTAATTGTCTGCGCGAGATGAAGCGCAAGGCGCACGAAGCGCAGAAACCGAGACGTATCAAAAGGATAGTCGAGGTTGCGAGCACCGTACAACGCAGTGATTCGCTCGCCCAGACAATTAATCAGTGTTTCCCTAAAAACGCCAAACTCTGCGTTACACTCCCTCGGCAAAATACTCATTTACCTTGTGGGGGCGAATAATTATTCGCCCCTACATTTTTGTCTCGGTCGCAAGCCCTGATTTTAAGGTTTTCGGAGGTTCCGATTCGCCTTCATACCCGTAACGCAGCACTTTTATTCTTACATCCCTGCGGCCGAATTCTATGCTTTTTCTGTAGCTTGGGATGAAAATATCAATTATTTTTCCCTTTATCAGTCTTCCGGTGTCGGTAACCTGGTATAACCCGCTCATCAGCGGGGATTCGACATAAATCATGGATCCGAGAGGAATAACTCTCGGATCGGCCGCCACCTGACCCGGGGCGACAGGCACACCGCTTTTGGTTATACCGGTTACGCAGTAAGCCGTCGCCTTGAAATTTTCCATATTTTCAGCTTCAAGCGCAATTTGCGCGCGGAAAAAAGCGGCTTCCTCCAACGTTTTTATATCTTCCGCGATACGAACGCTCTCGCAATAATGGACGTAAATCAGCAGACATATAAAAGCGATCATAACAACCGGAACACTTGCGCACTCCAGGATTTTCCGGATCAGCGAAACCATAGCAAAAAAGGCTACCAGCATGAAGAAACCTAAACAAGAGGAAATACAAAAGATGTACCATTCGTGGTTCCATGCTAACATTACGACCTTAAACAAAAAATATCGGGCGAGGTTACCCCATGACTGACAAACCTTCTATGAGTTATCAAACCGCCGGCGTTGATTCCGGTCAAAAAGATCAGGCTATGCAGCGCCTCGGCAATTGGGTCGAGCGCAGTTTCGATCTGCGTCCGGGTGAGGTAAAGCTGCCTCTGGGATATTTCGCCAATGTCATTGATATCGGGGGCATTGGACTCGCGGTTTCAACCGACGGAGTGGGAACAAAGATAATTGTGGCGGAGATGCTGGAAAAGTATGACACTGTAGGCATCGACTGCGTTGCGATGAACGTCAACGACCTGCTCTGCGTGGGCGCGGAACCGCTGGCGCTTCTGGACTACATAGCCGTTCAGACGCCGCATCCCGATCTGCTCGAAGGTCTCGCCCGCGGGCTTTACCGCGGCGCGGAATTAGCCCGCATAACCATCCCCGGCGGAGAAATCGCCCAGATAAAGGAAATGATTAACGGCGTGCGCGACGGCTACGGATTTGATCTTGTCGCCACATGCGTAGGCAAGGTGCCTCTGGACAAAATTATGATCGGGCAGGATATTGCCGAAGGCGACGCAATTATCGGTCTCAGATCGAGCGGTGTTCACAGCAACGGCCTCACATTGGCCCGCCGGGTGTTTTTTGAGAAACTTGGATGGAAGGTTGATCGTTTTGTGCCTGAACTTGGCCGTACAATCGGCGAGGAACTTCTCGAACCTACGCGCATCTACGTCCGCGAAGCGGTGGAAATGATGCAATCCGGACTGCGTGTCAAGGCGATGGCGCATATTACCAGCACCGGATTTCTGAATCTGAACCGCGCCGCCGCGCCGATGGGATACGTTCTTGACAAACTGCCCGAAACGCCGCCGATATTCCGGCTGATTCAAAACGAGGGCGGCGTTAGCCTCGAAGATATGTATTTTACCTACAATATGGGAATCGGGTTCTGCGTCGTCGTTGATCCAAAAGACGCTGAGTCCGTGCATGAAATCGCCCGCAGACACAATACGCAATCATTCACTATTGGTCACACAATAAAGGATCCCGATAAAAAGGTTTACCTGCCCGGGGTTGGATTAACCGGTTTTGACGATAAATTCCGCGCGTGCGAGTAGGGGCGGTTCGCAAATATCCGGGTTCAAAATAGCTTCACGTTCAGGTACACGCTGTCTATGTCATCTTGCGTGATACCAGGATAACATTGTGTGATTTCAACGGTTTTTACGGATTCAGCCGCTTCGCGGATAATGCGCCACGCCTGAATCCGGCTTATGGCCTTGCCTTTGCGGTTGCTGCTGAAAATATACTCGCCCCGTCTGTGTGGCAAATACTGGCGAAGAGCTTCTATTATTTTGGGATTCAGCGTGATGGACTTTTCCTTTCCCGTTTTCTTTTTCGTCAATGTAACGTGCAGCCGGAACGCATCGTTTTCCTTGTCATAAACATCGTCCCATTTGATCCTGAGCAGGTCGCCAATCCGCAACGCGGTATATGTTCCCATTATAATCATCGCGTAGTTTCGGAAATTTTTCAGTTTCAGCCAGTAATTGGCAATCTGGTTTAACTGTTTTTTACTCCTGATCGGTTCCATTGCCGCCATGAGAAACCTTCCCTTTCGTCTTAATTAAACTTTGAACGCGCTTCTTATTTTACACCCGTGGATATTGTCTGTTAAAATATCATCTGTTTTTTTTGATTCCAGATATGCGCCGGCCGCCCCGCGCCATTGATTACGCCCTGAGAGGACAAATATGCTGTTTTTTAAAAAAGCTTCCAGAGAAGAACCGCCTGAAAAAAAGGCCGGGTTGTTTGCGAGAATGAAAAGCGCCCTCAGCGCGACAAAGGAAAATATCGTCGGCAAAATCGAGGCGGTGCTGGGAGGGGTTTCTTCGATAGACGAAAACGCGCTTGATGATCTGGAAGAAACTCTGCTCGGCGCCGATCTCGGCACGGCGGTTACGGATCGCATCATGACGGCCGTCCGCGCTCAATATAAAAAAGGACAGCTCAAAACGCCCGACGACGCCAAAAACGAAATCCGCAATCAGTTGGCGGCAATTCTAAGCGCCCGCGCCGGCGACGAGACGGACAACGCGCCGGAGCGGGAAGCGACGCCGCAAGTCTGGATGATTGTGGGAGTAAACGGCACGGGCAAAACAACAACCGTCGGGAAGCTCGCGGCGCGCCTTGCGGGCGAAGGGCGGAAAATGCTGGTTTGCGCCGCCGACACATTCCGGCCGGCTGCGATTGAACAATTGGCGGTGTGGGCCGAACGATCGGGCACGGAACTGATAAAAAGCAAAACCGGCGCGGATCCATCGGCCGTTCTGCATGACGCGCTCGCTGCGGCCGCGGCGAGGGAATGCGATCTTGTGCTGATCGACACAGCCGGACGCTTGCACACGAAAAGCAACCTGATGCAGGAACTGGAAAAAATGCGCCGCGTGGCCGGACGGAAAATTCCGGGAGCGCCGCATGAAACGCTTCTGGTGGTAGACGCCACAACAGGGCAGAACGGTCTTAACCAGGCGCGCGAATTCATGAAATTTACCGGCATTACCGGCCTTATAGTGACCAAACTCGACGGCACGGCCAAAGGCGGCGTTTTGTTTGGCATCTGTCAGGAATTGAATATTCCGGTACGCTATATCGGCATCGGAGAGGCGATTGAGGATCTTGTGGAGTTTTCCCCGGAAAATTTCATCGATTCGCTGTTTAAGTAGGCCATGACCAGCGAGATATACCCGCGAACGAAATGATTTTCCGTTGGATGCGCGAGGATTTTTGACACGAGGCAAGGAAGGTTGAGCGTGGCGTACTCAATCGTACGTAAGCGAAACCTGACGCAGCATCGTGGCAAAAAGACCGCGCAGGCATGGAAAATCATTTCGTTCGCGGGTATAAATGGTAGTTCGTGGCGTATTACAGTGATGAAATTTTAGTGGCCGGATAGTCCAAAATTAAATAAATTCCGCCGTCTTTTTTTCGACCAAAGCCCTGATTTCATCAAGACGAGATTCGGTGTTTGCCTCAAAGCGCATCACCAGGACATCCTGTGTATTTGACGCCCGTATCAGCCCCCATCCATCGGGGAACAAAACGCGCGCGCCGTCAACGTCAATAACCTTATGGTCTTTCTGAAAGTATTCTCTGACTTTTTCAACAACCCGGAATTTTTTATCGTCGTCGCATTGCAGGCGAATTTCAGGAGTCACGAATGTAGCCGGGAAGCTGTTGAGAATCTCGCTTAGCGGAACGGGTGAATCCGCCAATAGTTCAATAATGCGGCAGGCGGCATAAATGGCGTCGTCGTAACCGAGATAGCGGTCGGAAAAAAACATATGCCCGCTCATTTCCCCCGCCAGCTCGGCTTTTTCCTCCTTCATTTTAGCCTTTATCAGCGAATGCCCGGTCTTCCACATGATCGGCCGGCCGCCGTGTTTTTCGATGTCGTTGTAGAGGTTCATCGAGCATTTGACTTCAGCGATAAAAGTCGCGCCGGGCTTCCTTTTTAGAATCTCGCGCGCATAAATCGCAAGCAGAATGTCGCCCCAGATAATGCGCCCGTCGTTGGCGACAACCCCTATCCGGTCGGCGTCGCCGTCAAATGAAATGCCGATTTCGAGGCCGTTCGATGCAACGGTTTTACGCAGGTCGGCCAGATTTTCGACTATGGTCGGGTCTGGATGATGATTCGGAAAATGCCCGTCCATATCGCAGTAAAGGCGCGTTACGTCGCAGCCCAGAGCTTCGGCGATATCCGGCGCGAGCAGGCAGGCTGTACCGTTGCCGCAGTCCATGGCAACCCGCACCCGGCGCGGAAGTTTAAAAAGGCCCAGAATATATTTTTTGTACGGAGTCGTCACATCCGCCGTGGAGACGCAGCCCGCGCCGTTTTCAAAATCACTCGCTTCGATAAGATCGGCGATTTCCTGAATCTGCCCGCCGTGTACGGAGCTATTACCAAGACATATTTTAAAGCCGTTGTAGTCGGCGGGATTGTGGCTCCCCGTAATCATAACGCCGCCCGCCTGTTTTAATTCGTGAACGGCGTAATAAAGCAGCGGCGTAGGCACGCAACCGACATCCGCAACCGCCATGCCTGTTGCCGTCAGCCCCTTTAAAATCGCGTCGCGGAATGGGTCGGAACTGAGGCGGCAGTCCCTTCCCAGCGCAATGCGGGCGCAACCCTTGCGCATAAACCAGGTTCCAATACCCCTGCCCAGTAATTCCACGGTTTCAGACGTCAGGTCTTTATCCGCGATTCCACGTATATCGTACTCGCGAAAAATTTCACGCCGCATAAACGCAGCCCTTTATTTCAATTTATTTTTTAAGGTGTCAATGACCGCCACAGGGGTCGGATCAAGCCGGTTAAGATATGCCATATACAAACTTGTAAAATCACCCAGGTAAACAACCGAAAGAATACTCGCGAGGCGCGATTTTCCTTCACTTTGTATTTCGCGGACAACGCCCGCTTTGCCGTCAATTTCTTCACGCGTCAGATCAAATCTTTTTTTAACCTGCGTGTGGTCTTTGGAGTCTCGCAGAAATACAACGCCGACGTTTTTAAGCAGATCCTGCGGATGCAGCCAGCCCACCAGTTCGTTGTGATTCATTTCGGGCAGCGCGTGGTGGAAGGCAAGAGTCTTGGCGTTTTCGGCTATCTGCGAGCGCCAGCGATAGGCGACCGGTTCCATAATCGCGCTCGACCCGTAAACAACGACTATTTTACCGTGCAGTTCCACGGCCAGTTGCTTTGCGGGATTATCCGCCGTCGGTGTTTCAGGACGGTATTTTTCACGCAACGCCCTCAATAACGCGACGGTTTCCCTGATGTCGCCGATCATGTCGGGAATGATTCCCTTTGCCCGCAAAACACCCAGCAGCGCGGGGAGCGCGTATCCGAGCGCGGCGCGCGGCGGCAGCCCGCCTGGAAGCGAAACCACGGGAAAGGAATCGCGCCCGGCCATTTCCGCCAGAAGCCCTCCCGACGTAATACAGACGATGTCCGCGCCCGCCGCTTTCGCCCGGGCGTAAACGCCAAGCGTCTCCTCGGTATTTCCGGAATAGCTGCACGCTATTACCAGCGTCGAAGCGTTTACAAAAGGGGGAAGAACGTAGTCGCGGTTTACGGTCAAAGGAAGTTTGATCGCGCCGCCGGCGGCTGCCCGGGCGAGATCGCCGCTGATGGCCGAACCGCCAAGACCGGTTATTACGATAGACGACGGTGCCAGCTTCCCGGCAGGCGAAGCCAGGGACAGGTTTTCAGCGGTTCGCGCCGCGACATCGATATGATCGGGAAAACCCTCAATCAGCGACCACATCGCCGCAGGGTCGATTTGCGTCCGTTGTTCAGCGTCGTCAAGTACAGACATTTACGTTGCCTACAGTCAAATTTCAAGCAACCGGAAACATTCGTCACGAAAACCGATAAGATCAAGCGGCTTGGTAAAAAACATGTCCGCGCCGGCGGCAATGATGCGATCGCGCACGTCAGAACTGTGGTCGCCGCTGATAGCGATGATTTTTATATTCACGTCGCTGTCGGCCTTGAGCCGTTCGCAGACATCGTAACCGTTCATATTGGGCATCCTGACGTCCAGGATGATCATGTCGGGTTTGGACCGCCCTATCGCGAGCAACGCGTCGACGCCGTTTCGCGCCTCAATAACATTTATTTCGTTTTCCATCCGGAGCGCGTCCGCGATGACGTTTCGGACATCCGTATCGTCGTCGGCAATCAAAACGTTATGGAGAATTTTTGGAGATCCGCTAGCTTCAAGTTCCGCGGGAACAGGCATATCGAATTTCCTGAGAAACTCTATCAGGTCTTCGCGCCTGACCCTGCGGTGCTTGCCGGGCGTCTGAAATGCCTTCAGACGCTTTGACTTGACCCAGTTCTGCACGGTCGTCGGATTTACGCCGCAGATTTGACTGATTTCAAAAGTAGTAAAAAAAGCACGTTTTTGCATAATTCCCGAATCTCGCTATAAACTCATTTTTCATGAGATTCCTATTATTCGCATTAATTATGCTAAAAAAACGGCAAAGGTCAAGGGATGCTGTTATTTAATAAAATTTTAATAAAATTTTAATTTTAATCGCCCATAAGCCTGGCAATTATCAGCGTAATATCGTCAGCCTGTTCCTCAGAGGATTTCCACGCCAGAACTCTTTCGATAATCATTTTCTTCATGTCTTCCACAGGCATGTTCCGGTTGTCGCGAATCAATTGAATAAGCCGGTCCTCTCCGAATTCCTCGCCGTTTACATCGGCGCATTCCGTCAGCCCGTCCGTATAGGCGACAATCAGATCGCCGTCCGCAAGCCGCAGCGTCTCCTGCTCGTAAGCAACTTCAGGAAAAATGCCGACCACTGTGCCGCCGGCGCTCAGTCTGCGGCATTCGTCGCCGTGAAAATGCAGCGGCGGATTATGACCGGCGTTGCAATAAATCATGGTCTGCAGATTCCCGTCATAGTGCGCGTAGAAAAAAGTGGCGAACCGGTTGGTCCCCGTGTAGTTGTATATCTGGCGGTTCAGCCGTTCCACGATTCCCGCGACGTTCCGCTCGCCTGCCGCGTCCTCGGCGTCATGCAGGTGCATGACGTTGCTGTGCAACGCCGCCTGCAGACTGGCCATGAGCAGCGCGGCGGATATGCCCTTGCCGCTGATATCGCCTACGGCCAGACCAAGGTCTTCTCCGCCCAGCGGAAGAAAATCATAATAATCTCCGCTGACTACGCGGGCGGGAAGGCACGCCCCGGCGATTTCCATATGTTTCATACGCGGCGCGCCGTCCGGGAAAAGCCGTTCCTGCACTTTACGGGCGATCTCGATTTCGTTTTCCAGCCGTTCTTTCTGCACCCGTTCCTTTATGAGCTGCTGCACGTATTCCGTCATCTGATTAAACGAAGCCGCCAGCGCCCCCAGTTGATCGTTTGACCTTACAACTATACTGTGGCTGAAATCTCCGCGTTTGACGTACTCCGTTCCCCGGTCCAGATTATGAATCGCCTGGGTAATTGACCGGGTCAGCAGGATTCCAAGCGTAACTGACGCCGCCTCGGCCAGGATAAAAATAATCGTGATAATAATAAGGACGGTGTATATCCACTGTCCGAACGCGCTGTCGGAACTGCGCAGAGTGCTTAGAAGTTTTGGAAATGAAACCTCAACCATCAATGTATCTGTCCGGAACGGTTCCAGTTCCTCGCCGTCGTCCCACGAAATCGGAAAAAGCGGAATAGGCAGCATGCGTTTCATATCCGCCGCGCCATCATCCTGTTCAAAAGTGGATTCAAGTATGTTATCCGCCATATTGACGCCGGAATTTTCCGTGTATCTAGCCAGCAATACATCTTGCCCGAATGCCGCCTTTAACCGTTCAAGGATGTAGCGGTCAAAAGGAACCGTTACTTCGAGACTGAAGTGGAAATCCGAATGAAAAACGGAAGGAACAAAACTTCTCAGCAAAAGGCGGGATCCGCCGCCCTCGCCGAATCCTTCCTCCAGTACAAGGCTGCTGAATTCTTCATCGAGCCATTCGGGAACGCTGTAGCGCTCCAGCGGCACAGAACTGTAATGACGGCTGACGTACGCCGCGGACTCGCCCGTCGCCGGATTATTGCAGTTGAGAATGATCGACGCCGACGGGTAGACGCCAAGAATATACCTCGACTCGTCGTCCATGGCTTTTTCAAGCCGCTCCGGGGAAACGTACGGATTTTCAAGCGCCAGTTGCTGCAATCCTTCCCGCAGCGACAGCGTGAACGCGTGTATCTGCGAAGAATGAATTCCTATCTGTTTGGAAATAAGAAAATAACTGAACTGGTAGTATACGAAAACCGCCGATATGTAGAAAATTCCGGCGATAATGACGACCGGGATTGCGCCGACAAAAACATAGACCAAAATAAGGCGGCGGCGGATTTTCCACAGAAAACCGGTTTTAGCGAGGCAATAAAGACGCCATAAGTAATAACCGGCGGGAAAGATCGGCAAAAGGACGGTCAGCGGCGCCGCCCACGGGTAGGCGCGGAAAGCTCCTCTTGGAACCAGAAAAACGATTGACGCCCACAAAATCAGCATTAACAACGCGCATAGGTTCGCGTGCGACCCTGCCGGCGGCAGGAGTTTTTTTAGCCGCGAAATTATTCGTGAATTGCCGGTTTTCATGAATCGCCGCCCGCGAAGGTTATGGTTACGGATTTGTTCATATCCAATACGCGGTGCATCAATTCTTTAAAATCTTCTTCTTCGAACTGTTCTATATTCCGCGAAAAATTCCTATATTCCTCAAGGTTACGGCCCGCAAGCAGGCTTTTTGTCAGGTTTTCGATCTGCATCCTCCGCGTCTGATTTCCTGTCGTGTATGATCCGGCCGCCAAAGCCCGCGCCGCGTGAAAATCAGCGTATGATAAAGGCTGGGCAATAAGACGCGCGACCTCTTCACGAAGGATTTCCGCGCCCCGCTTTTCATCCCCCGCATTTACCGCGGCTGAAATTACAAAACTTCCGCCGGAGAGAAGCGACCGGTATTCACAGGTTATACGCCTGACGCCGGCCTCGCGTTCCTGAATTTTTTCGCCGCTAACTTCTGCTTCGCGCTCACGCAGGCGGTTTTCCATATAGTCTTTCAATATGAACATCCCGTAGGAATCCATATCGCCCGCCGAAGGGGCATGAAACCCCAGCAGAATAGCCGATGTCCCGGCGTCGCTGTAATTAATTGTCTCCGCTTTTCCCGCGGGTTTGGACGAAGAAACTGCCTTTTTTTCATCACGCATCCGCGAACCGCTGAATTCGCTGACAAACCACGAGGCAAGGCTCGACCCTTCCGTGTCGCCGACGATAGCGACAAAGGGCTTCACGTTTCGCACGTTTTCTTCATACCAATCCCGCAAGGTTTCCACTGAAATATTTTTAAGGCTCGCCGGCGTTGCAAAAGATTCGGCAGCATAGGAATGACCGCGAAAAAGCGCTTCGTTTATGCGGCGCGGCGCGCCTTCTTGTGCAGTTTGTACAGTTTGCGCCGTTAACAAACGCGCGCGCGCGTCGGCAGATTGTTTCAGTTTTTCAATTTCCGCTCTATCGAAAACCGGGGATTTGATCGCCTGTTTTATCCGTTCGAATCCTCCGGAAAAATTACGCGATGGAATCGAAAGAAAAAAACCGAAGTAATCGTCCGTGACCACAGGCGTCAAACTACCCCCGTAAATTTCCAGTTGGCGGTTTTCGCGTTCGTTATCCATCATCAATTCCAGCACGAGAGCGGTAATACCCGCGTTTGCTTCGCTTTCAAATGCCTTGCCGCCGGTAAAAAAAACGCCCATCTCGACAAGCGGCGACGTGTGATCCTCGCGTATATAGATTTCCGGGCCGCGCAGAATCGACGCGGCCTGAAACGAATATCTTACTTCATTCAGGCGGAACGCGGCGCCTGCCGGGGGGATTTTATACCCAGTTTCGATTTCTCCGGCGCGCGCGTTTAGTTCTTCGCTTACGGCAGGCCGCAGCAGGCTTTCAAGCGTTGCTCGCAGCGTCGCCGCTGTCAGGTTTCTTTCCGGTGAAAAACGCGGCAGGTATTCCAAAAGTGCGCAATTTGAAAGAGTAATGTACCGCTCTATTACACGCTTCACATCGCCGGCCGTTACTTTCCGTATTTCGGCTATATAGCCGTCCATGCGTTTCCAGCCGCCCTGTAATTCAAACCTTGCCAGCGTGTCCGCCAGTTCTCCGACCGTTTCACGCCGTTCCCACCAGATTCGTTCAAGCTGCGCGGCAGCCCGCGCGAGTTCCGCTTCGGACGGGCCGTTTCTTTTCAAAATTTCCGCTTCCGTCCAGAACGCGATTTCCGTTCTGTCAATGTTTTGCGGTTCAGTTTCGAGTTCGATGAAAAAAAAGCCCTCGCCGTCCAAAGATTCTATTTCCGCCCGCGCCGTAAATACCAGGTTTTTCCGGTCACGCAGGCGCGTGTTAAGAACGGAAGTTTCGCCGGTTCCCAAAATCGCGGCCAGGACTTCCAAAGCCCTGTAATCCTCCGAATTTTCTGAAGAAACTGGAAATCCAAGGAAAACCTTTGGAAAGTCTGTGTCGCCTGATATTGCGCGGTAACGAAATTCTCCGGCGGATTCAACGCCCTTTCCCGTCGCCGGAATCAACTCTGCGTCGATTCGGGCAGTTCCTTTATCCGGGCTTTCGTTTTTTGAAATGAAAGCGCGAACTATTTCATTTAACACTTCTCCCGCCCGGACATCGCCCGCTACAACCATTGTCATTGCCGGCGGAATATATCTGTTTTTATGAAATTCGATTATTTTTTCCGGCGCGATTTTCAATAAATGACCGGGTTCGGCAAAACGGTTATCGCCGAACGCCAAAGCCCGCAGTTCCTTTACGGCAGCTATATCGGGCTGCTCGTCATACTGCATATGATCGGCGATCCGGGAGACATGGCGGGGTAACGCTTCGTTATTCTCGAAAGGCGTCAGCATCGCTTCCGCCTGAACGGCGAGCGCCTGTTTCCAGCGCGCGGAAGGAACCGTGATTTCAAAGCGTGAATACCTCTGCCCGGCGACGCCATGGAAAACGCCGCCAAGAGACCGGGCCTTTTCGCGTATCGATCCGGTTGGCGCGCCCTCGCCGACGTATTCACGCGCGCGTGCCGTAAGCTCTGAAAGGCCGGACATTTCGACCGGGTCGTCAAGAAATCCTCCGGAAACATACGTCCGGATGGAAACCAGCGGCTGCGCGCCTGATTCATAGACCAGTACGGTCAGCCCGTTCTTGAATACGGTTTTTGTTACGCGCTGAGATTCTTCATGCGATTCGGCTTCGATCATGAAAGGCGCAGGCGCGGGTTTCGGAGCGCTGCGTGACGGCGCGCGGCCCTGGCCGAAAACCGTGCCAGCCGTCAGCATAATAAACACCACTACAACCCGAAATCCTGTCTCGCGGAACATACGCTTACCCTACAAAATTACGCCCGCAAAATAAAGGATTATTATGATCCGGACTATCCACTATTAAAGGGAATTGAGGCGGGTATGACAGGGTACGAAAAAAGAGTTGTGGATATCTTTGACGCCATTCCCGGACAATTGTCCAAAAAGGAAAAGAAGTTCAAGTTTTCATCTATTGCCATATCAATAGCTATGGTAATTGTTCGATCCTGATTGCAGGCCGGTTTTACAGGGAATTGAGGAATGCCGACGACGGTGTTGTCCGTTAAAATCCAATGAAATTCAACGCCGTCCAAAAAATATTTTGATTTTTCTCTACAAAAAACCTGCCCAAATCGCCATTCGGTCATTAGATATAAAGAGCGGTTCGTTATGACACCGCTCCGGGATTTCATAATGGCCAACGGACAAACCAATCTTGCATATTATGATGAAACGCCGCACGGCGATTCCTGCATGGTCTGCGAAACGGAAGGCGTCTACACGCCGCGCGACGCCGTAGAAAGCCCGCTGTATCAGACCGTTTTGAAAAACCTCGAGACGTACCTCGCCGATAACGAACAGCGCGGCCGTCCTGTTCCCTTTTTCGTGGAACGCGAAATGAGGGCGTTTCTTGATTGCGGAATCCCGGCGCACGGTTTCATCCGCGTACATTGTGAATCATGCGGACATGA
>Ga0082212_10003515_pt1 | contig 18729 bp, 14 predicted proteins | sample TergutNt197P3_FD_71548 | JGI IMG/M metagenome (GOLD analysis project Ga0082212, IMG submission 71548) | Neocapritermes taracua P3 segment gut microbial communities from Petit-Saut dam, French Guiana - Nt197 P3 | ecosystem: Host-associated > Arthropoda: Insects > Digestive system > Gut ...
GCAGTGCCCGTGCCATACGGATCAGGCATTAAGTCAATATAGTAAGTTACATACTCAAAGTTGGCAACAAGATCAACGGAATCTGTTACAAAAAATCCATAAATAGAATCCGGATGAACCACCACACCTTCCACCGTCCAGTTGAGGAAACGGTAGCCGATGTTGGGCGTAGCGATTAAAGTTATGGAGTCTCCGCAATTAAAGTAGGCGGTGTCGAAAGAAACGATACCGGCACCCTGTGGATTCACCTCAGCGGTTACTCTAAAAAACATTAACTCAAAATGCGCTACCAACTCGTGGTTTCCAATAACCTCAAAAGTATAATCAGGGGTGAATGAAACGGTATCGCCGTTTTCTATCCAGCAAATAAAATTGTGGCACGAGTCGGGGATTGCCCAAACGGTAATTTCGGTTAAGTAAGGAATATCTGTTCCGCCGCCGGTGAGCGTGCCGCTGCCGGCGGGTTCAGCCGTTAAGGTAACGGTAAAGGTATCGGAAATAAAGTGGGCAATTAAAGTAGTATCTTGTGTTGCAGAAAAATCAAAGTTAGGATCTGTGGCAATCACCGTTCCGTCTTCGGTAGTCCATTTATCAAAAGTAAAGAATGTGTTTGCGGTTGCCGAAGCGTGAATAGTAGTTCCGTGCGGTATGCCGGTGCCACCTCCGGAAACGTTGCCGCCGTGCGGAGGTTGTGCCTTTAAAATAATGTCGTAAGTATTCAGTGCAAAATGAGCGGTTAAATCGCGAGAGTAGTGCACAATGAAACCGTATGTGGCAGGGGCGTTTTGAATGGTATCGCCGTTATCATCAGTCCAACACACAAAATGGTAATTGAGGTTGGGGAAAGCATAAACGGTATGCCAAGAGTTGTATGGAATGCCGAGCGTATCGCCCTCCACCGTGCCGCCTGCACCCGAATTGGTATGCACTATAATATTGATGTTGGAGGTTTGCCTGAAATTAGCCACCACCGTTACCGATTCTATTACATTAAAAGTATAGGAGGTATTCACCGATTTCGGCACGCCGTTAATCGTCCAATTTACAAATTCAAACCCAAAATTAGCAGAAGCAGTTACGGTGACAGATGTTCCGTAGGCGAGATGGTCGCCGCCGCCATCTACTTGTCCGCCGGGTGTTGGGTTTGCCACTACATTCACATTATAATCTTTCAGCACAAAATTGGCTACCAAATGACGGTCTTCTGAAACGGGAAATGAATACTCACTTTCGTTGGAAACCCATCCGTTTTCATCTGTCCAATCTACAAATCTGTATAATGAATAGGGCGTTGCCTCAACGGTTGCCTCTGTGCCAATTCCATAGTAACCGTCTCCTGTTGTTGTACCTCCATCATTGGTATTGGCTTCCGTAGAAATATAGAAACTTTTAAGTGCAAAGTTAGCCGTTAAAGTTATGGTTCTTGTTACTTCAAACGTAAATGTATCTAAAATAGAAACCTCGTTGTTGTCTTCATCAGTCCAGTTTACAAAATAGTAGTCTTGGAATGCCCAAGCCCAAACGGTTTTTTCTTCGCCGCAAGGCACATTAATAGCGTTTCCGAGCGCCATACCCGCGCCAATAACGGGATTAGTTTGAACATAAATATTTGAGGGCGCCACCGGAGCAAAGTTAGCCACCAAATCACGGTTTTCTGTTACAATAAATATATATTCAGGGTTTGTGTGAACAGGAATGCCGTTTTCTGTCCAGTTTACAAACTCGTAACAATCTTCGGGGGTTGCAAGTAAGGTAATTTCTTCTCCGCAATCCATATTGTTTCCGCCGCCGGTAATTGTGCCGCCGCCGGTTGGGTTTGCCGTGGTAGTAATGGTAAACGTTTTAGGGGTAAAGTTGGCCACCACTGTAATATCTTCTTCAACAGTAAAAGTATAATCCATATCAATGGATACCTCATCTCCGTCAACCGTCCAATTTACAAAATCATAACATTCATCTTCTTCTGCCGAAACGGTTATTTCCGTTCCGCAAAGAAAGTCGCCGCCACCTTGCACCGTACCGCCTTCAATCGGATCAACCTCTAAGGTAATCGTGTATGTTTTTTGCTCGAAATGGGCAATTAGGGTAACATCTTCTTCAACAGTGAAAGTATAATCTATATCTGTTGAGACTTCAGTTCCGCCAACCGTCCAATTTACAAAATCGTAACAATCATCTTCTTCTGCCGAAACGGTAATTTCCTTGCCGCAAAGGAAGTCGCCGTCACCTTGCACCGTGCCGCCTTCAATCGGATCAACCTCTAAGGTAATCGTGTATGTTTTTTGTTCAAAATGAGCAACAATAGTAATATCTTCTTCAACAAAAAAAGTATAATCCATATCTGTTGAGACTTCATTTCCATTAATTGTCCAGTTTATAAAATCGTAACATTCATCTTCTTCTGCCGAAACGGTAATTTCCTCACCGCAAAAGAATTCACCGGCACCTTCCACCGTACCACCTTCAATCGGATCAACCTCTAAAGTAATCGTGTATGTTTTTTGCTCGAAATGGGCAACAATGGTAACATCTTCTTCAACAGTAAAAGTATAATCCATATCTGTTGAGACTTCATTTCCATTGATTGTCCAATTTACAAAATCGAAACATTCATCTTCTTTTGCCGAAACGGTAATTTCTTCACCACAGGGGAAGTCTCCGTCTCCTTCAACGGTTCCGCCATCAAATGGTTCAGTTTCCAAAGTAATGCTGATGGTTTTCAGTTTAAAATGCGCCACCAGCGTAAGATTTTCATCAACGGTAAACGTGTAATCCATGTCTGTAGAAACGGTATCATTACCAACCGTCCAATTAACAAAGTCGTAGCATGGGTCGGGAGTTGCCCAAACGGTTAGTTCCGTATTGTAAGGAATTGAATCTCCGCCGCCTGAAACTTCGCCGCCCTCTTCGGGATCGGCTACGAGTGTAATGTTAAAAGTAAAAGTTTTGAAGTTGGCGTATAAAGTACTGTCGCTTATAGCAGAAAAATTAAAATTTGCATCTGTAGAAACAATTTTTCCGTTTTTATCTGTCCAATTTATAAAATTGAAGAAAGCGTTGGGGGTTGCCAATGCGTGTATGGTGGTTCCGTGCGCTATGTTGGTTCCGCCACCATCAGCCGTTCCGCCGTGAGACGGATTGGGCAGCAAAACAATATTGTAAGTATTCAGCGCAAAATTAGCCGTCAAATTGTGAGAGCGTTGCACAAGAATATTATAATTCGGATTGGTAGAAACCGTATCGCCGTTTTCCGTCCAGTTTACAAAATGGTAGTTTGGGTTGGCAGTTGCCGAAACGGTATGCCCCGAGCCGTAAGGAATACCAATGGTGTCGCCGGAAACCGTACCGCCTTCACCCGGGTTTGCCCACACCAAAATATTGAAAGATTTAAGTTTAAAGTTAGCATACACCGTATCCGATTGAAATACATTAAAGGAAAAGATTGTATCGGTAGATCTTACCACACCGTTTATGGTCCAGTTCACAAATTCGTATCCAACGTTGGGGTGGGCAGTAACGGTAATGGGCGCTCCATAAGCGATGTGCGAGCCGTCGCCCTTCGCCATTCCGCCTTCTGTGGGATTGGACAGCACAACAATGGTGAAGTCTATGGGTGCAAAATGAGCCACCAAATGGCGGTTTCGGGTAACCGGAAAATTGTATTCAGCATTAGTAGAAACCGTATCGCCGTTTTCTGTCCAGTTCACAAAACGATAATTGGGATTTGGAAATGCTTCAACGGTTGTTTCATCATCACAAGGAATAAAACTTCCGCCGCCGGAGGTACTGCCCCCAGGAGTTGGGGATGTGGTAACGCTGAATAATTTTTTAGTAAAGATTGCAGTAATGGTGCAGTTTCCCATTACAGGAAACTCATAAACAGAATCTGTAGAAATCTGATAACCGTCTTCATTTATCCAGTGTAAAAAATGATAGCACAGAAATGGTTCGGCAGTAGCTGTAAATAACGAACCGTACTCAATTTGCGTGCCGGTGCAGCAAGCCAAACCGCCCTCTTCGTATTGCACGGTAACGGTATATGTTTCCAACTCAAAGTGCGCTACCAAATGGCGGTGCATCGTAACTTTAAAGGTAGTGTCCGGAGTAAAAAACACAGGGATTCCGTTTTCCGACCAGTGGGTAAAGACGTAGAAAGGTTCCGGGGTTGCCGAAATGGATACTTCATCTAAATAAGTTAAATTGGTTCCGCCGCCGGAGGCTGTTCCGCCCGTTGTGGGGTCTTCCGAAACGGTAACGTTGTACGTTTTGGGCACAAAATGAGCGATTAAAGTAGTATCGCTTATCAGTGTAATATTAAAATTAACATCGGTAGAAATAGTGTTTCCGGCTAAATCAGTCCATTCAATTAAATCCTGGTAATGGATATCGAAATACGCCCGTATGTTTCTAAGCGTTCCGCAAGGGATGTTTGTGCCGGCTCCCATTAAGGTGCAGGCTCCGGGTGGGTCCGACTGCAGGATAATGGTGTGTGTTTTGATTTCAAAATTAGCAGTAAAAGTACGGTTATCCGTTACAATTAACGGAAAAGAACTATTCGTAGAGAACACGGTATCGGCTTCCATCCAATTGATAAAATTATAGCAGTCGTCAGGGGTTGCTGAAATTGTAATTGGTGTATCGGCTATTATATCTTCGCCGCCGCCATCCAGTGTGCCGCCTTCGGGCGGGTTTGCCACAAGGGTAATATCAAAGGCGTTCAGGCGAAAGTTAGCATATAAAACAGTGTCTTTTGTGGCAAAAAATGTAATGGTTTCATCGGTAGAAACTTCGTCGCCGTTTTCGTCGGTCCAGTTCCAAAATATATAATTATTAGCAATATCGGGGGTGGCTATTAAAGTAACGAGCGCGTTTTCAGAATAGCAAGCGTCTTTAATATCTACATCGCCGAGCCCACTTCCTACCTCTGTGGTAATGTGTGCGCCAATGTTCAAGGTATCAACAAACTCAGATGTCTTACCATCAAGAAAGTATTCCATAATAATTTCATGTTTGCCGATAGGAAAATAAATGGGATTTGGCCATGTTGATCCGTGAAACCCTTGAGGTACACCATTAATTATCCAAGAAATTTCGAGCTCATGCTCAGGTTCAATATCTTCAACAGTACCCACAATTTGAATATTATGTTCACAACAAAGGTCACCATTCACCCAGCCACTCAAATTCGGTATTGAGAAGTTAACATCCATATTCCGTTGTGCGGCAAAACCAAGATAGTAATAGGCTTCATTTTGTCCGATCCCATATCCCATAACCAAAAGTTTGGCATCATTGTGAAAGGTATATGATTGATTGCTCAAAACTATTTCGCAAAAAGAGGTGTTATTTGGACCTGTCGTCCAACCCGAAGTATGCTGAATACCATTTACAAGCGTAGCATTGCGTGTAGAAGTTGGGGTAATAATTATAGCGCGGTGTATTCCATTTGTTAAATTGGAGCCGCTGGTTGGAATAAAAGGGGCAATCACTGCATCGGTTGCCATCTGTTCAATGGCAGGAAGCCACGCTTGAGAAGGATCAGACAGAGGGTCGGAAGTTGTTGCTGATCTAAGATAAGTGCAAACGCCTATTCGCTGATCCGCTTCTATATAGCAACCGGTAGGAGCCACCTCAAGTTCAATCCATTGCCCCGGTTGAAGCATTGTAGATGGATTTTGAGAGCCTGATGGCTTGGAAGTTGGAAAGCTCCCTCCTATACGAGTAGTAATGTTTGTATTAGCTTTTGAAGCTACAATGCGTATTCTATCCAAGCCACTTGTTGAAGTTGCCGGCACAAAAAACTTCTTGCCCCAAGTGCTCACAGGCGACAATTGCTGCATTAAACAATCACCACTCGTGCCACTGGGAATAACTGTACCCTGACTAAGTGCAAAAAAGGCAATTGTGCTGTCAGACTGAATATGCTTGCCGGTCATATCATTATTAGCATTATTACCTGTACCGGGACCTATTTGGTAATACACCTCCCCTTTGCTAAGCGCCACTACAGTTCCGGAGTGAAGTGTTACATGAGTATCATCTTTTGTAGCAATAACAGCATAGGCATCATAAGCGCTGGCACGAGGCATATAAGATATTTGATAATATTCATTGCCTAATGCATCTACCGGTAAAATATTGGTAGCATCGGTGGAATTTTGACCTATGTTGATAGCATAAGCCGTTATGTCTTCCGTACTGGTGATACAAATACCGGTATTGTGTGTTCCATCGGTGGTATTATACACCGCTTGTCGTTGTGCCAGATTTAGTGAGTAAGTTTGAACGGTATCAGGAGGCAAATTGGTATAGGTTTGTGTAGCATTTACCCCTGTTAATCCTTTGAATTCTATGATAACATCTGTAGAAAGCGCGTCGCGAGTTACTATACGTAGTTGAAAAGTAAGTTCGCTGAAAGTTCCAAGATGTTGCCCTGAAGTACCACCGGCAGTAACAGGTATCCAATTTCCCCCGAAAGTTACCCAAAACTCTTTTCCGGCTGTATTTTGCGCACTTATAAAAGACACACTTATAAAAAAGATAGTTAGAAAATTAAGAAATATTTTTTTCATAATATTTAATATTTTATATATAAAAGGGGGCAAAAGTAGCATAATATTTTAATTATCATTATTTTTAATAAAAAAGGTTAAGTTTTTTTTTGAGGTGCTATTTTAAATTTACCTCTTAGCAAATCTTCTTTTGAATTGTATTTTTGCGACAAAATTGCTTCTTTTTTGGTTAAGTTTTTTTTTGAGGTGCTATTTTTTGCTCAAGATTCCTCACTTGCTACGCTACGTTCGGAATGACGCCTTTGCTTTATCAGAGGAGTGCGGCGGCGATTGATACAGCCCTTACGCACTGCCGTTGTGCCGCCGCGCTCACGGTCGTGCTGTGTGCATGGCGTGTGTCATTCCGAGCGAAGCGAGGAATCTCGAACAAATCCACATTCATTAACTAATTCTTTCCATGCCGGATTTTTTGAATTGATGAGTAACTCTTTTTTGTTTCGATTCCACTTTTTTAACTCTTTTTCGCGATGTATTGCCAAATCAAATGAATCAAAATATTCAAAATAAATGCAATATTCGAGATTATATCGGGCTGTAAACGAGTTATTGATCAAATGATTTTTATGTTGATAAACCCTTCGGCATAAATCGTTAGTAACTCCAATGTATAGAGTTGTTTTATTTTTATTCGTCATAATATATACATATCCTACTTTATTCATATCGAAGCAATTTTGCCGCAAAAATACAATTCAAAAGAAGATTTGCAAAGAGGTAAATTATAAAATAGCACCTCAAAAAAAAACTTAACCAAAAAAAGTAATTGTTGGCGTGATAAAAGTTTTTTGCTACTTTTGCAACCAATTTAGTAATAAAAATTATTGCCTATGATATAGAATGTGCAATATAGCACAAAACACATTTAAAGCATTGAGCTTTTTTCTTTGCTGTCTGAAAATTTGGCGATTAGATGACTTCATTCAAAGAGAAAGTTGAATGTTCACGTAAAGAGCGTGAACTTGACTTGATTTCTTGAATGCAAGGTTACGCCAAATACCACAGACAGCGGGAAACGGTTAAGTTTCGCGCTTTTTTTATGTGCAAAAAGAAAAAAATTTATTAACCAAAATTATAACCTGAATGAAAAAAATTAACATTTTAACCTTATTTGCCATAGTGATGCTACTTTCACTAAACGGTTTCAGTCAAAATTGCAAAAAATTTATTAACTACCAAACCAAAGTTTTTGATTGGGGCGGTGTGGGAATGCAGTTGCCAGGAGGTCTTATAGAAGGAAAAACCGGAAAAATAAATATCTCTTCCATGCAAAGAGGTACCAGCGAAAAGTTGGAAAAATTAGACCTGTTGCAATATAATATTTGTGAACAGTTGAAAAACATTAAAAGTACTTTTTTGCGCGATCAGGAGCAAGTGCGATATTCAAACCAGCTTATGAAAATGATGAATTTGATAAATAATGAAAACAATGGAATTGCCAACGAAACAAAAGAGGTGATGCAACAACCGGAAAGAGTTGCGCCTCAACAGGATAATACAAACGTAACTCCTGCTGATACTCCTCCCCAAACTCCGGCTTACACCCCTGCTGCGCCTCCGTGCGAATCCATTACATACAAATCGGACAAAGATTTTATTCGTGGATTTGGGTATGGAGAATCGAAAAACAGAGGTATGGCAAAAGATTATGCCATCAGCGCCGCGCTTGAGGCAATGGCGCTAAGTATGGAAGTTACCGTAAAAGTGGTTGGGCAACATTACAGATTAAGCACCCGAAAAGAGGACACCGAAGATTTTGAAGAGCGCCTTGAAAAGAACACGCAAACTTCTATCAACCAAACCATACGCAACATTAACACCGTTTGCGAAGGCGAAACCAGAAACCCTCAAACCAATAACTGGGAATACTATATTGTATATGAAGTGGGTAGAGAAGACGCCGTGAAAACCGTTTACAATGCGTTGCAAAAAGATCCTGTGGTAAAAGAATCTATCCCCAATCACGAAAAATTTAAACAAACTTTTGATGAGGTAATGAAAGACTACGAACAAAGTGCAGAGATTAGTTTTGATTTTGAAGAATAGTAATTAAAAGATATGAGATTAACCGATATGAAATATGAGATTATGAAAAAACTAACTATTTTATTGCTTGCGGTGTTGTGCGCGGGTATGGTTTTTGGGCAGCAGCAAAAAGTTGCCGTATATGTAACAGGCGCTACCGAAGAAGGAGTAAACGACTTTATTGGTGCCTATTTAGTTGATGCTATTGTGAATAGCACTAACTACCAAGCCGTAGAACGCACTGCCGATTTTTTGAAAGAATTGAACAAGGAACAAAGTTATCAGCGTACCGGCGCCGTGGATGACGACCAAATATCAAAATTGGGAAAACAATTTGGCGTTCAGTTGGTTTGTGTGGCAAAGATTGGCAAAATGGGAGACAAACAATTTGTTTCCGCCCGCCTTGTGGATGTGGAAACAGGAACTGTAAAAAACAGCACAAAACCTGTAATTTTTACAATGGATGATGTAGATAAATCTTGCGCAGCCGTAGCCATTTCTTTGATAAGCAGCGAATCCGATATGAAAAAACCGCCTGTATATAATGAAAATACCGTTAGAAACAATACAACACCTCAAGTATCCCAACAAACGAACAGTAATTTTATTGTATTTGAAAATTTAGGACTTATGGTAATGACCAAAGGGATTGGCTCTGCAACTTGGTACGAAGCAAAAAACAAATGTTGGGAATTAGAAAAAGGCGGTTTTAAGGATTGGTATTTGCCTTCAAAAGATGAATTGGTTATGATTTTTGAAACAAAAAATGAAAATTTTATTGAAGGATTAGGTTCTTTTTGGTATTGGAGTTCAACGGAAATAAATGATAAAAAGGCATATAACATAGGGACAAACGCTTGGGCAAGTGACGAAAATAAGAACAAAAAAATTAATTGCCTTTGCGTTAGAAAAAATACTCACTAATAATGAACAATAATATAGAGCGTTCGCGAAAAAAATGCATCCCGTTAGGGATGTGTCGCTCGGTAGGAAAAACGGTAATTTCCGGTAGCAGGGCTGAAAGCCCTGCCATCAATAGCACAGGGCAACGCCCTGTGAAACGAAACGCCCACCAAACCAAAGCCCTGCAAGGGCGTAATCGAGATGTCGCCCTTGCAGGGCTACCGTTGCATAATCGCACCATTTTTCGTAGGGTGTCGCCCTACACTATTGGTTACAAGGGCTTCGCCCTTCCCGCGTCCCGCCATTCCGACCGCAGGGAGGAGGCTCGAATAATGAATATTTTTCCCCCGCCGGCGGGGGACTAAGGGGGTGGAATTTAATGAACAATGAATAATGAATAATGAACAATTAAATTACTGTTTTAGTGTGAAAATAATAACATCAATTACTTCATTCATTAATGAAGGCATAATTGTTCCTGCCTTACGGATGATTATGTTTTTATCCGCAGTAAAAATACGCAAAGGGCGAATGAAAGAATTTATCGGCAATGAACCGGAAATGAAATCCGTTACATTTAATGGAAGTCCTAGCGAATTATTTGAATTTTGTGATGTGATTTGGCAGAGTATAATGTCATCACCGTGCAGGTCGGCTATTACTAAAGCCGGACGTTTCTTACTTCCCGACAAGTCGGAAAATGGAAAAGGAATAACAAGAATATCTCCTTTTACAAATTTTTCCATGCCAAATCTTCTTCAAGTGTCATCCAATTTTTTGCCAAAACATTTTCGCTTGCATAATGCGTTTCTATTTTATCGTTTTTTTCTGTGTGTTCAAAAACTTGATAGCCCAATTTGCGAGCGAAAGATGACACCAATCGTGCATTATTTCCTGATTTACTATGTATTACGACTGCTTCCATTGTATTATTAAATTTTTGACAAAAATAAACTTTTTTAATCAATAACCAATTAAACCCATAAATATAACCTAGCAAATGAAAAAACTAACTATTTTCCTACTCACCATCCTCTGCGCAAACACTATCTTTGCGCAATCTCCTCCCGCGTGGCTTGATTTGCAACAGCGAAAAACAGAATATCCAAACAACGCCTTTTTCACCGGTTTTGCGTCCGATGAAATATTGGCGGGCGAAAACCAAAACACCGCTATTGCGCGGGTAACGGAATTAGCGCAAGGCTATGTGGCAGAAAATGTGCGCGTGGAAGTGAATGTGGCGACAGAACATCGCGCTACCAGCAAAAAAACGGAAGAAACGGAAGCGTTTAACTCTATTTTTGAAAAAACGGTAAAAACCATTGCCAAGATAGAACTCACCGGCTTAACCACAGAAAATTATGTAGCCGGCAACACCATTTATGTCTTTGCCTTTGTGAATAAATATGAACTGAAAGGCAACTATTCCGCCATATTTAATATGAATATGCAGCAATTGGAAAGCATTTTGCATACCGCCAAACAATTGGAAGCCACAGGCGATAAAGCCAAAGCCCGCACACAGTACGAAGCAGCCGTGCCGGTGCTTGCCAAAGTAGAGCAAGCGCAAGATGTGCTGAGCGCACTGGGCGGCGCCAACCTGCAAAGCGAAAAAACGGCAAACTATCGCAGCGACATCATTTTGGCATTGGCGCGGCTGGCGCAAGGCATATATATATATGTAGAAAATAATGAAGACCTGTTTGGGCAAAAGGTGGATATTGTTGCCCATAAAGTGAAAGCAGTATTAGCCGCTAACGGTTGCAGTTTTACTGAAAATGAAGAACATGCGGATTTTACGCTTCGTATTTCAGTAACGACACGCGCCTCCGACAACCCAGGAACTATTGTTTTTTGCTATACCGACACTGCCATTGAACTGTATGACAATCATAAACAAAAAATTATGTATAGCGATGAAATTGCCCAAAAAGGCGGTTCCAACTCTTTAGAAAAAGCAGGGCGACAGGCAATGAGTGATACGGCAACTAAGATTTCTGAGAAATTATTACCCTGGATTAAATAATACAAATTCTTAAATTTTAATTATATGAAAAATTTTTACAAAACAATTATCATTACATTTTTGCTATTCAAGAAAAATTATTTACTTTAAAAGATAATTCAACTACTGTGATTGCGTGCGGTTTGGAGATACAAAAAAACGATTTAAAAGGATCGGAAAGCTGCAGCTCTTGTGGCGTAGGTTGGCGTTTGCCCAGTATTAGAGAACTGCAATGTATGTACGAAAACCGAAAAGAGATTGGCAATTTTCTTTACGGTGAATATTTGAGTCGAGATAAGTGTGACGGATTTCCGCAGGGTATTCGTTTTAATTCCGGCTCCCAAACCAACGTCGTGGGTAAAGCATCTATACGTTGTGTAAAAGATTTATAAAAAGCAGGGTAGCCAACTAAACGGAAAGCCAAGGGCAGATGTGAGATAAGATTTTGTTGGTTATAGAATGGTTATTGCACCACCAATTTCCGGGCAATACTATGATTAAAGAAAGAAACTCTAACCATATAAATGCCTTTCGACAAGTTAGATAGATTTAGCGTTCCGTCTTGAAAACTGTCTTGTTGAAAAACTCTTTGTCCGGTCATATTAAAAACAACAACCTGATAGGGCGACTCCTGAAAAGTGCTGATATTCACAAGTCCTGTGGTAGGATTAGGGGCAACAACCAAGTCTTTAAAATAATTTTGTTCCGGTTCCTGAATACCAATCATACCTTCAAAATCTATTTCAAAATCTGTAATATATCCGATTTTTTGACCCAATTGGTTTGCAGCGCCACTGCTTTCCAAACGAAAACGTACTTGAACAAAATCGCTGCCAATATAGTCATTGAGTGAAAATTGACAGTTTTTCCAACCCGAAGCATTATTTGAAATACAGGCTACTTTATGCCAAGTTTTTCTGTCGTTGGTAACTTCAAAAAACAAATTTGTATTATACCAAATTCCGTTTAAAACGCCTTGCCATTTAAAACGAGCGGTAATGTTTTCGGTATTCGCAGGAATAGAAAACCAATCTAATTCTGCAAATGACAAATAGTTGTCGGAAAAATTTCCGGTTCCTCCGGTATTACAAAGTGAACTTTTTCCGCTTACATTTCGGAGTGTCCAATCGCTTTGGTCAAAACCATATTTATTTTCGCTAAAATCGTTGGAATAGGGTAGTTGCAAAGGTTCTGTAAACATTATTTCCTCTTTATTGGAAGGAGCGCCCGTTTCTCTGTTTTCACAATTCATAGCGATTACATAATATTCATATTTATTTCCAATTTCCACATCATAATCTATATAATAATTTTCTGTAATTACATCTAAAAAAGTATTGTTTCTGTAAACTTTGTAGAATGTATAGTCTCCGGCGTGATCCCAAGATACTTTAATGTGATTTTCTCCTGAACAGGCGCTCAAATTTTGCGGAGGTAGCCACGCATTTGCCAACTCGGCTACCGATGCTAAAACCGACTGCACAAAAGCTTTTGCCAAATCCAAACGATTTACGCCGCAATTCACGCCCACCTGATAGGGTCCAATCGTGTCGCAAGATTGATGATAGCACGGATGCTGATCGTGATACTCAATATCACCAATATACAATGACGGATATTCATAGATATTGAACGACATGTGGTCGCCGCCGTAACTGTCGCCCTCACTTAAACGAATGGTAGGAATTTCAGGTACATAAGTATTTGCGGTTTGGTAATAGTAATTAAAAAGCGCTTCGGAGATATAAGAATACCCGGAAGCCATTATGGTATTGGAATTTCCGGGAGGAAACCAACCAATCATATCCATATTAAAATGGGCAATAATATTTTTGTTTTCAGTGGCGCATTTTTGGGCAAAGGGATAACTGCCTTCCATCCAATATTCTTCAGCATTGAAAGGCACAAACATTATAGATCTTTTAGTTTCAAAATTTGCGAGCAGCCGTGCACATTCCAGCACGCCGGAAGTGCCTGAGGCATTGTCATCTGCACCGGGACCACAAAGGTAATCCCAAGAGGAGTGGTCATAATGCGAGGTAATCATAATATATTCATCGGGGAACTCGCTCCCTTGCTTTATAACCACCACATTTCCGGCTTCTAACGGTTGGGAATTGATAGAAAATTGATGTATAGAGATATCTGCATATCCATAAGATTCAAAATGTTCCACCAACCGATTTTGCACGGTTAATGCCGCCGGTGTGGTAGCGCCTCTCCAATATTGCTGCATAAATCTGATATGACTCTCAATAGTATCTTGCTCTACTTGGTTAATTAATTGCACCACTTCGGGTTTGGTTGTAGTAATTTCAGGATAAGATTGATTGCGATTGCCCTTGTTGTTAATAACTTGCGCTTGAGCAATGAATAATGAACAATGAATAATGAATAATATTGCTACAATGCGTAACATCGGGAGTTGTGTTAAATATTTCATAATGATTAATAGTTTAAACGATGCGAAAGTAACAAAATTTTTATAGAGATTTTTCTAATTGAATTTTTGATGTACATTTGCGGGCAAAATATTTTTATAAACTTAAATTTTTAACATTATGACAAAGAAATTTTTAGCAGAAATGATTGGAACTATGGTATTGGTTCTTATGGGCTGTGGCGCGGCTGTTTTTGGCGCCGATTTAATGCAGGGCGGAGTTACTTCAGCCTCTTGGGTATTTATGGTGGCTTTTGCCTTTGGTTTATCAGTGATTGCCATGGCTTACACCATTGGACCTATTTCGGGGTGCCACATTAATCCTGCAATTACATTAGCCGTTTACATTAACAAAGGCATCTCAGGTAAAGACCTTGGTTTCTACATGATTGCACAAGTAATCGGCGCATTTATCGGCTCAGGAATTCTTTTTGCATTGGTAAAAAGTGGAGCCACCACCGGCGGCATTACCACCACCGGCGCTAACAACTTCGGAGACGGTATGTTGATACCAGCTTTAATTGCCGAAACCGTGTTCACTTTCATCTTCATTTTGGTTGTTTTGGGAGCCACCGACAGTAAAAACAATGCTACCAAATTTGCAGGCTTGGCTATTGGTTTAACTTTAGTATTAGTGCACATTGTTTGTATTCCTATCACCGGAACATCCGTAAATCCTGCTCGTAGTATTGCCCCTGCCATTTTTGAAGGAGGAGCAGCATTAACTAACTTGTGGGTATTCATCGTTGCTCCGTTTGTTGGAGCCGCCTTAGCCGCCTTTACATGGAAATGTTTGAAAAAAGAGTGCTGCTGCTGCAAAAAAGAAGTGGCTGAATAATGTAACAACGTAACGAAATCCAAATATAAATCCGCAGATTTTCGTAAATCATTTTTCTACGAAAATCTGCGGATTTATATTAAAGAATAGGGCGCTACTTTTAAACTTGCGTACTCATTGCGCAAAAATTTAAAATATCCGTAGCAGGCTATCATCGCGGCGTTATCTGTGGTTAAGGGCAAGGGGGGAATGGTTACTCTAATCTTATATTTTTCGGCTAATTCCAACATCTTTTTTCGCAATTCTGAGTTGGCGGCTACCCCTCCGGACAATGCAAAGTTGGTGCATTGGTATGTTTTCAGCGCCTTTTCCATTTTATCCGTCAACGATTTTATGATGTGAAACTGAATAGAGGCTGCCAAGTCGTTCAAATTTTCCTCAATAAAATTAGGATTCTCTTTTAATTGATCTCTCACAAAATAGAGGAACGACGTTTTTAAACCACTGAAACTGAAATCCAAATCGGGCAGTTTGGCAATAGAAAAGGCAAAGCGTTTGGGGTCGCCCTGTTGGGCAAGTTTGTCAATTACGGGACCGCCCGGGTAAGTCAGTCCTAATATTTTGGCAGCCTTATCAAAGGCTTCGCCGGCAGCATCGTCAATAGTTCTGCCCAGCAGTTCCATTTGAAAATGGTCGTGCACCATCAACAGTTGCGTATGTCCACCCGAAACGGTTAAACACAAAAACGGAAATTCGGGTTTAGGTTTATTTTCTTCAGTATCTAAAAAATTAGCCAACACATGGGCTTGCAAGTGATCTACCACAATTAGCGGAATGTTGAGGCTCATTGCCAACCCTTTGGCAAACGAACTGCCCACCAACAGCGAGCCGAGCAAGCCGGGTCCGTTGGTATAAGCAATCGCAGCCAACTGTTCTTTTCCAATTCCGGCTCTTTTCAATGCGGTATCTACCACAGGAATAATGTTTTGCTGGTGCGCCCGCGATGCCAATTCCGGCACTACCCCGCCAAATTCCGCATGGATTTTTTGACCGGCAATCACATTCGACAAAATCTTTGTGCCGCAAATTACCGCCGCCGAAGTATCGTCGCAAGAAGATTCAATACCAAGAATATATGGGAGCGTGGACATTTTTAAGAATTTAGTTTAAAATACTTTCAAAGATGTATCATTCATTACTACGGCATCGCCCATTTGTTTAATAACCGCAATTCCCTGTTCCATACATTCCTGTTCTAATTCAGAGCAAAAACTTAAGGATGCCAAACCCAAAAAAATTTGATGGCGACTATATTCGGGAAAGTTTACTCTGAATGTATTTACTTTTCTATGTATTAAATTAAAAAGATGTTCTTTCTTTGCTTTAAACTTAACCTCAATAATTCCGATTGATTTTTCGTTGATCAATACAATATCGTATTCGTCTCTAAATCCTTTATTTAATCCTTTTACATTCTTTTCAATTTCATCAAATTTTTCTCCAAAAAAGTTTTGTTTTCCATTTTCAAAAGCATTATAAAAATACTCTTCTGCGAATGAGCCGTGGTTGTTTGCCCAACCTCCTATTTGTTCTTGCAATTTTTTCATTCTTCGGTCATAATCTTCGCGAGATTTTTCAAACTTTACATCCGACTCCTTAAAAAGTCGGTCAAAATTTTCCCGAGATTTTGCCATTTGACGGTCAAAATCTTTTCGAGATTTTGTCATTTGGCGGTTCAAATCTTTCCGAGATTTTGCAAATTTTGCATCCGATTCCTTTTTCCTTCGGTCGGCATCGGCAATCTGTTCTTTTAACATTCGGTCTGTTTCCTGCAATGAAGCCCATACGGTTTCAAATGTGGCTTGAAAATTTGGTAAGTTGCTCATTTCTTTGTGTTTTTTATTTTTAGTTTAGAAGTTTATGGTTCAACGTTCTTTTAATTTTTAATTCGTAATTTTTAACTGATTTTTGAGGGTGCAAATATACACTTTGAAAAGGCGTTTGTCAAGAGGTAAGTACATTTTTTTGCCACAAGTATTAAAAAAATATATTTTTGCCCATTAATTATTTAGAAAATCATGAAGAAGTTTTTTGTTTTAAGTGTTGTAATAGCGCTAATTTGTTGTTTTTCTTGTAAATCAAAAAAATATGACGATCTCCCTGCCCCATTAGCCGAACTGTGCAGACAAATTGATAAAAATTCTAAAAATGGCGACCTGTACCAACAACGCGCTGAGTACTATTATAGAAACAATAAACAAGATGAGGCGCTGGCAGATATTTTACAAGCTGTTAAACTTAATGATAAAAAATCTGCTTATTATGTTACTTTGGCAGATATTTATCTCGCAAAAAGTGAAACCGACTTAGTAGAAGAGATGCTCAAAAAAGCCATTGACATTGATAATTATAATGAAGCCTATTTAAAGTTGGCAGAGTTATATTTGTATCAATATATGTATAACGATTGTAACGAAATCTTAGAGAAAGCGATTCGTTTGCAAAACCATAATCCTAAGGCATTTTTAACCAAAGCCATTATGTTAAAAGAAACCGGCGATACCATAGGCTGGCTCAGAATGATGCAACTCGTAATAGATCAGGATCCGCAAGAAGTACTTGCCTATACGGATTTAGGGTTCTATTTTCAAGAAAAACTTGATCCATTGGCAATTAGTTATTATAAAAATGCGTTGGAAATTAAGCCGAATGATAAAATTTTGAATTATAATTTGGGGAAATTATATCAGGATTTGGGCGAATTGGAATTGGCAAAAGAACAATACCAAAACCTTATTTCCATTGATCCAAGAAGTTATCCCGCCTATAATAATTTGGGATATATCGCTTTGGTGTATGAAGATAACTACGCAGAAGCGGTGCGTTTTTTTAGCAAAACCATTGAAATTGATTCTCTGTACGATCAAGCGTGGTGCAATCGGGGAATTGCTTACGAGTATTTAGAAGAGTGGCAAAATGCGCGTGCCGATTTTTTGCAGTGCAGAATGATAAATCCAAATAATGAAAATGCTATTGCCGAGTTAAACAGGTTAGACGAAATGAAAAAATAAACGTATGCTGAATCCTAATTTAGATGCTTCCGGTGGACGCCTGTCTGCTGCTGAAAAAGAGTTCGAGCGATCGGTTCGCCCTTCCGATTTTGCCAACTTTTTCGGACAAGAACAAGTGATTGAAAATATCATCATATTTGTAAAAGCGGCAAAAGCCAGAAAAGAGGCATTAGACCATGTACTTCTGCACGGTCCTCCCGGATTGGGAAAAACGACTCTCTCGCACATTATTGCCAACGAAATGGGTGTCAATCTGAAAGTTACCTCCGGACCGGTGATAGACAAACCCGGCGAGTTAGCAGGGCTGCTTACCAATTTAGAACCCCACGACGTACTGTTTATAGACGAAATTCACCGCCTCTCTCCGGTGGTAGAGGAGTATTTGTACTCGGCAATGGAAGATTACAAAATTGATATTATGATTGATTCGGGTCCCAATGCCCGAAGCGTACAAATATCCTTGAACCCTTTTACTTTGGTGGGCGCCACCACACGCTCCGGATTATTGACCGCCCCGTTACGCTCGCGTTTCGGCATTAACCTAAGATTGCATTACTACGATGCACAAACGCTCGCGAAAATTCTCAAACGCTCTGCCGGAATTTTGGGTATTGCAATGAACGAAGACGCCGGTTTTGAAATTGCCCGCCGCAGTAGAGGTACGCCGCGTATTGCCAACCTGCTGCTGCGTCGCGTACGCGACTTTGCCCAAATAAAAGGAGATGGCACCATTACTTACGAGATTACGCAAGTGGCGCTCGCTGCCCTTAATGTAGATGCGCACGGCTTAGACGAAATGGACAACAAGATTTTGCAAACGATTATCGAAAAATTTAAAGGCGGTCCCGTGGGCTTAACCACTATTGCTACCGCTGTGGGCGAAGATGCCGGAACCATTGAAGAAGTATATGAGCCGTTCCTCATTCAGGAAGGGTTTT
>Ga0082212_10004752_pt1 | contig 18729 bp, 11 predicted proteins | sample TergutNt197P3_FD_71548 | JGI IMG/M metagenome (GOLD analysis project Ga0082212, IMG submission 71548) | Neocapritermes taracua P3 segment gut microbial communities from Petit-Saut dam, French Guiana - Nt197 P3 | ecosystem: Host-associated > Arthropoda: Insects > Digestive system > Gut ...
TGCAAAATTAGCCTGAAAAATATTTTTTTCCAAATGTCATAAGTCATTAAAAATCAAAATATTTTTTTTGTAGCGGAATTGCTGGTATAGACAGCAATTTGGCGATTAAAAAATATTTTTTTTTCACCCCCTCATATACACAAAGTGCCTGGTTCAAGCAGCCCGATAAGTATTTTCATTACCGGTTTTTCAAATTTACCGTATGTGTTTTTTCCACAGATGCTGAACAGTCTGTTTGCTATGCTTTTTGAGCAATTGGTTGAACTCCTTAACGTCAAGCAATTTAGCATTCCTAAACAGGGAATTGCCTTATCAGGTTATCATTTATTCGCCCTGTAATTTGAAAATATAGGTAAGTTTTCCCGTTTGTTCAATAACGTCGGGTTTGGGGGTGAATTTGGCTTGTCGTGCAGCTTTTTCGGCGGCGTCATAGAGCGTTTTGTTCAATGTGGTAGAACCTTGAACGCCGGGGGTTGCCTTGGTTACGTTTCCGTTCTTGTCGACGGTGATGGCTACTACCACAATACCGTCTTCCTGCACATTATAGGCGGGTAATGGCAGGCGTCCGACGAGGCCGCGCCCTGTAAGCGCCCATTTGTTGCCTGCCGTATCGCCGCCTTCGCCACCATACACATGCACGTCGGGGGCGCCGGTTGCAACGCCCTGATTACCTTGTCCTCCGGCTTCGCCCTGACTATTGGCTGCGCTTGCCGCGTCGCCGCGACCGGGGTACATAGCCCGCGAATCGACGATGCGCTCTACCGGCTTGGGCTGTTCTGCGGGAGGGGTTTCTTTTTCCGGCTCTTTCACCGGCTTTTTTTGTGTTTCCTTTGGTTGTTCCTTCGGTTTCTCTTTGGACTTGTCAGGTAAAGATGCAGTTTCTTCCATGTTCTGGGTCAGGGTTTGTTGTTCCGGTTGAGCGGCTTTGGGGGGAGTCGGTTGAGGTTGCACGGGGGCTGGATCGCTCATGCGCGGTTCAAAATTTCCGAATCCGGTGCTGCTGTTCCCGAAATCCACCAGAATACCCTGTTCGGCAGGCAACGGCAACGGCGTTCGGAAAGCCGCATACAGCAATAAGATGAGCAGCGCTCCGTGAAAAAGTACGGTGCCTGTCAATCCATTGCGATATTTTACCGGCGTTGCCATCTGCGAATAACTGAATTTTAAAAACTTACCTCCTTTCGGCTCGTGTGGCCAAAATAGTTTTCCACTTATTGCGTTGGGCAATATTCATTATCTTAACGAGTTCGCCCGCAGGGACAGTTTCGTCTACATGTATGGAAATGGTTGGGTCTGACGCATTCTTTTCCATAATTTTTAACTGTAATTGTCGTTCCAGATCATCAAACGCCACAGGCGCCGTTTCGACATAATACCGGAGTTCCTTGGTGACGGATACGCTGGTGACCGCTTTTGCCTGAGTCTGGTTGTTGCTTTGCGGAAGAAGCAGTTTCAACGCATTGGGACTGACTAATGTGGATGTGATCATGAAAAAAATCAGCAACAGGAACACCAGATCGGTCATGGACGACATGTTGAACGACGGAAGAACTTTATTGGAAGATCGGATAGCCATATCATCTCCTTATTTAACCGGTTCGTTGAGTAAATCCATAAACTCGGTGGTGTTCGTTTCCAGATCGTTGACTACTTTTTCGACATTTGCTACCAGGATATTGTAGGCAAAATAAGCAATAATTCCCACGATCAGCCCTGCCACCGTTGTGACCATGGCTTCGTAAATACCCGACGACAGGATACCAATATCAATATTATTTCCGGCCATTGACATATCGTAGAATGCCTTTACCATACCGGTAACCGTGCCGAGAAAACCGAGCATGGGAGCGCCTCCGGCAGCGGTGGCCAAGGCAGGAAAACCGTGTTCGAGTTTGGACACCTCCAACCGTCCCACGTTTTCGATAGCCGTATGGATGTCGCTCAACGGACGACCGATACGCTGAATACCCTTTTCGATCATGCGGGCTATCGGACTGTCGGTCGAACGGCAAAGCGCCAGCGCCGAATCGATCTTCCCGTCGTGGATATAATCCTTAATGCGGTTCATGAAATTTTCATCAGTCTGTGACGCTTTACGAATAGCAAAATAACGTTCTACAAAGATATAAACCGCTATAATTGACAATATTGCAATAGGGATCATGATCCACCCGCCTTTCAGGGCAAGTTCCCACAGGGGCATACTGATTTCTTTCGGAGCATCCAAGGCGTTCTCCGAAAACGTTACCTGTAATAATACATTAAATAGCATCGAATTTTATGAATTTTAATTGTTTATCTTATTTTACCAAAAAATATACCACAACTCCCGAAAGGTATCCTGCAAGGGCCAACAAACTTATTTTTTTCAGATACCATACAAAATCAATTTTTGTCAGGCTCATCGCAGCAACGCCTGCCGCCGAACCGACAATCAGAATGTTTCCGCCGACGCCTGCGCTGTAGGCAAGCAACTCCCAAAAGGAGCCGTCGGTAACAAAATGATTCAGATAGGCTACTTTTGCAGGATCGGAAATGGCTGTCAGCGCATCGTGCGAAACGACGTCAAACATTCCCATCGTTCCGGCAACTAACGGAATCTGATTCATTAACGATGAAAACGCGCCGATGGCTAAATTTATTGCATAGATGTTGTGAACTTTTTCGTTAAGAAATTGTCCCGCTATGCTGAGACATCCCGCCGATTCGAGACCTGCGACGGCCAAAAGTATCCCAAGAAAAAAGAAAATAGCGGACAGGTCGGTTTTTTTGAGGATTCCTGCAAACGTCAGACGCATTCTGAGTTCTTTCTGTTTTTTGCGTTGCAGTATTTCCGTTGTGATCCACAGGATACCCAGCGCCAGCATCGCGCCCATGTACGGCGGGAGATTCGTGACCGATTTGAATACCGGTATCAGCAGCAATCCGCCGATACCCGACAGGAGGTACATCCGGCGTTCGCGATTGGTCGCAGGAACCTGCGATTGGAGGCAGCCGGTACTCAACGGGGGATGGGCTTCTCCTTTCATGGTGAGCGAAATAACCACTAACGGCACCAACATGCAGAGCAGGCTGGGAACAAACAGTTGCAGAATGATGCTCCATTCGCTCACCTGCCCGCCAATCCACAGCATAGCGGTAGAGATATTGCCGATGGGCGACCATGCGCCGCCAGCGTTAGCCGCAATCACGATCATGCCGGCGAAGAACCAGCGCGTCGTTTTCCCCCCGACTAATTTCCACATCAGGCTAATCATCACGATGGCGGCGGCGATACTTCCCAATACGGCCGACATAAAAAACGTGAGAAACGACATGATCCAGAGAAGCCTCACTTTATCGGTGGTTCTGATGAACTTCGGCAACACGCTGAAACCGCCGTAACTGTCGATAATCCCGACAATGACCATGGTAGCGAGCAGGAAAAACGCCAACCCGCCGATATTGCCAAGATGACTGATCAGTTCGTGGCGGGGTACCTCATCAATCGTATCGCCTCCAAAGGCAATGCAAATCCAGATCAAAGCGCCGGTTATCAATGCAATAGCCGCCTTGTCGACCGACAGGTAACGCTCAAGTGAAATTGCCGCATACCCTAAAATGAAAAGAACAATGATGAGATAAAACATAACATTTATACGTAAAATTTTCCGGTGCAAACTTATATAAAAAAACGGATTTTCCCAAGTTTTTTCGCGTAATCATCAGGACAAACGCATCTAAAATTTTCATATTTCTGATTAGCAGCGCTATACATCGATTGCATTCCCGAAGGGAAGAAATGATTATAGAATATGGAAATGATGTGTATTGCACAACCCCGAAGGGATGACGTCATCAAACATTTGATATCGTTCCGATGGGAAAATGTCATCCCACCTGCAGGGTTCTTGATGGAATACGGTTTCAAAAAATCAAACCGTTACAGGTTTTAAATTTTTCATGCCTTAATACGGAAAATTTGAATTTTTCATAAATGATGTCGGATAATTTGTTATACCTTTGCAAAAAATTTTAATTGTATGGAAAATCGATTTTTTAAAGTTCCGACCTTACTGTTCACAGCAGCAATTACGGCATTTCTCTCGTCCTGCGGGAAAGATAGCGTAGGGGAAAAGCCTGCATTATCCATATCGCCTTTGGTATCGGAAATTGAATTTTCAGCGGATGGTAAAACCGCAAAAGCATTCGGTTATACCGTCAAGCCGGAGTTTTGGGTACAAACCAACCAGCCTGAGTGGAATCCAACGTCAAGCCAACCGTGGTTAGATGTATCCGTATCGGATGATAAATTTACCCTGATAGCCGCCGAAAACACTTTATTAACAGCGCGGACGCCTGCCGAAGTAGAAATTACGGCAGGTAACGCAACGTCCGTCAAAATAATCGTAACACAGTTGGGAGCCGCCCCTTCGCTAAAAGTAACGCCTTCGGGAAATGCCGTCGCCTTCTCGGCAGATGGAACAACCGCCAAATGGGGCGATGATGATTTTACGCCTCCCGTATTCGCCGTCGATACCAATTTAGACGAATGGACGGCTGAACCGGACAAGAATTGGCTGACCGTTGTTCCCGATTACGCGAATAACACGTTCACGCTGACCGCCGGTCTCAATGAAAATCCGTACATTTTAGACGCTAAGGTTACCGTATCGGCAGGGACGCTGCAACCTGCGGTGATCACTGTAACGCAGGAATCCAATTCCGTAGCCCCGTCCAAATATACGGATATAGTCAATCCATATAAAGACATTAATTTTAATACCACGCTCAACCTGAGAGCCGCGCTGCATGTTCATACCAAGGCAAGCGACGGATCGTTCACGGCCGATGAAATGGTTACTGCGTATGCTCAGAGAAAATATGACGTCGTTGCGATTACCGACCACGACCATGAAAAAGGCAGCGATTACGGGCCGATGGCTTATGGCGTTACCTCGTACAGAACTTTCGGAACCAGAAACATCCTGACCATACAGGGGGTCGAAATATCGAATTACCCTGACACCCCTATCAAAGACTACGGTAACGTTGGCAAGGAGAACGACCACTTCAACAACTTCTTTGTTACGAACGACGCCAAGGCCCTTCTGCGTCAAAAGGGTATGAAAGTAGATATGGGCGTGCAGATTACGGGTACGGATGGCGTCATGTTTTTAAACCATCCATGGAGATGCGAATGGCCTGATCCGATAACATTTTATACCGACTTTTTCAGTACATATTCACAGGATCGTCTGATTGGACTTGAAGTAGGAACCAGAAAAGGAGGAGACGCGGGTTCAAACAGTACCCTTACCAAATACGACTGGGAAATCTGGGACGCCTGCCTTACCGCCGTTGCCCCGGGACGTAACATTTATGGTATCGCCACCGACGATGCACATATTTTAACCATCAACAACACCAATTTTTTCGGCTTGCGCTGGACTGAAATACTCGTACCCGAAAACACAATTCCCAACGTAAAGGAGGCCATGCGCAACGGACAGATGTTTTTTGTTCACAACCTCGCGCACACAACCACCGTTACGCCCCCTGTTACGGTTTATGATCTCCCCTTTCCGTCGGTGACCAATATCGTCGTCAACAAGGAAAATATGACGATAACCGTAGAAGCAACGAATTATACGAAAATCGAATGGATATCATGCGGCAACACCCTTGTTACGAACAACAAAACCACATTGAAGCCCGACGAATATAATCTTGAAAAATATGTTCGTTTCGTGCTTACAGGCGCCAACGGAAGGCTGTATTCGCAACCGTTTCTGCTTCCGGAAACAGAATAATTGCAAAATATTTTAACTTTTTTTTGCATTTGTTAATAATCTTTAATATCTTTGCGTTTTTTTATATTGAATATTTACCTTTGTAAATTCAAACTATGGCATGATATTTAAAAAAATAAATCATTAATACAACGGATGTTATAAAACAATAAATAAAATGGTAAAAATCAAACAAATCTATTTGCCGGGGATTGTGATGCTTTTAATTATGGGAAAACTTCCTGCATCAGCAATACCGGATGAATCTAAAAAAGAGCCATTGGCGGTACAGCAAGGTATCAGAATTACCGGTTCTGTATATGACAACGCGGGCGCTCCAATACCCGGCGTTTCTGTTGTTGTGAAAGGCACCACAACAGGTACGGCAGCCGACCTCAACGGCGAATATTCAATTGTTGTCCCTGATCAGAACGCCGTATTGGAATTTAGTTCCATAGGCTATCAGAAAAGGGAAACAATGGTTGGTAGCCGCCGTGTTGTTTCAGTTGTCATGGATGAAGCGGCAGAAGAAATTGGCGAGGTTGTCATTACCGCTTTCGGAAAGACGAAAAAGGAAAGTAACGTTGCTTCCATTGAAACGGTAAAAGTATCCGGTTTGAGGGTGCCGGCAACCAACCTCACTTCAGCCTTGTCGGGAAGGGTTTCCGGTTTGATTTCCTATCAAACTACCGGTGAACCCGGCAACGATAACGCACAATTTTTTGTGCGCGGCGTGACGGCGTTCGGTTACAAAGTTGATCCGCTCATTCTGATAGACGGGTTTGAAGCTACCAAGGACGACCTGGCGCGACTGCATCCCGATGATATTGAGAGTTTTTCACTGATGAAAGATGCATCGGCAACTGTCATGTATGGCGCGCGAAGCGCAAACGGGATCATTGCGGTGACTACCAAAGGCGGACACGAAGGGCCGGTAAAGGTCAGCGCCCGTTTGGATTATCAGATTGCAACGCCCACCCGGGTTCCTAAATTCCTTGACGGAGTGGAATATATGAAATTGTATAACGAAGCGATCACGACACGTAATCCTGAAGAACCACAATATTATAAAGAACAAAAAATATTGGCGACGTCAAAAAACGAGCATCCGATCATGTACCCGAATGTGGACTGGTACGACGCTTTGTTCAGAAAGTCGACAATGAACACGAAAGCCAACATTAACGTACAGGGCGGCGGCAGGGTGGCAACCTATTACGTGGCTATGGGATACGAAAAAGAAACCGGATTGTTGAAGGTAGACAAGCTGAACAATTTCAACTCCAACATTTCCATTGACCGCGTCCAAATCCGGACGAACGTCATTTTTAATCTGACGCAGACCACTAAACTTGATACCCGTATCAGCGGTCGTTTTCAGCGTTATCTCGGTCCCAACAAGTCAGTTTCCGAAATATGGAGGGATATCATGAATTCCAATCCGGTTGATTTTCCTTTTACATACGAGGCTGATGAAGCTCTAAAGGAAGCCGACTGGATACTTTTCGGAAGCACCATACATGGCGGTTCTGTCAAAACCAATCCTTATGCTGAAATGGTCAGAGGATTTGAAACCCGGAATGAAAGCAACATGACCGCCATGGCCACATTATTGCAGGATTTTGACTTCATTACTCCGGGATTAAAGTTTCAGATGAAAGCATCCATCAGCAATCATGGAAGATACAGCATCAGACGGGAATACAATCCGCGTATGTACGGTCTTGAGTATTATAACCAAATTACCGGCGAACATAAACTTTATGACCTGAATCCCAATTCTGCCTATCCAAACTTAGGAACTCCACGGATGACGAAAGACGCTGATCAGCAAATATATTTTGAAGGCCTGCTGAGGTGGAACAATTCGTTCGGGCTACACTCCGTAGGCGGTACTGTGGTAGGGTTGATACAGGAAAACCTTATCTTTCCGAACGGTATGTCGGGTACGGGATTTGAAGTGATGCCGGAAAGAAACCTTGGCATTTCCGGCAGGTTCACTTACGATTATGATCTCCGTTATTTTCTCGACCTTTCGTGGGGGTACAACGGCTCCGAGAAATTTACGGGCAACAAACAATTTGGTTTCTTCCCTGCCGTTGGAATCGGCTGGCTTCTTTCGAATGAAAATTTTTGGAAATCAATAAAAAACGCGGTCAGTTCATTTAAGTTGAAAGCCTCGTGGGGAACCAGCGGAAATGACGCCATCACCAACAGGGAGAATCGTTTCGGATTCCTGTCAAGAATACAAATGGGAGGATCATCTTATGCTTTTGGCGATACATTTCTCACCGGTTACAGAGGATATAACATTCAGCGTTATGCAAACTCTGACATCAGATGGGAAACATCAACCATGTATAATTTCGGAACCGAAATCAGCCTGTTTAAAAACGAAACAGTGAAGTTACAAGGGGATATTTTCTTTACAGATCGTCAGAATATATATTTGGACAGGGAATCAATTCCGGGCTCGGCAGGTTTTGAAGCGCTCCCTATTAAAGGTAATTCAGGACGAATTAAAGCGCAGGGTTTTGATGGTTCCATCGATGTTGAACATTCTTTCTCAAATGATTTCTGGTTGCAGGGACGCGGTAATTTCACCTATAACACTAATAAATTAGTGGAATTGGACGAAAGAAACTACACGGACAAATATTTATCGCACAAGGGTTACAATTTCAACCAGCGATGGGGTTTTATCGGAGAGCGGCTTTTTATTGACGATATGGAAATTTATCATTCTCCCCAGCAAGTCTGGGGAAGATACGAAGCCGGCGACATCAAGTATAAGGACATCAACGGCGACGGCGTCATCAACGATAACGACCGCGTTGCGATGGGATTTCCCGACTCGCCTGAGATACAATATGGTTTCGGTTTGAGTATGGGGTATAAAAATTGGGATTTTTCGTTCTTTTTTCAGGGAAATGCCAGAATATCCTTTTTTATTAATGCAGGCGTTGGCGGCGGCGGCGATGGCACAGAAGGTATAGCGCCTTTTCAGGGACAACGGAATGCAGTGAGTATCGTTGCCCGCGATCACTGGAGCGAAACCAATCCCAACGAACATGCTTTCTATCCGCGTTTGTCGGTCACATCGCTTTCCAATAATACGTTACAATCATCGTGGTGGATGCGCGAAGGATCGTTTATGCGCATGAAAACTCTTGAATTAGGTTATAAATTACCGTCAAAAATCGAAAAAATAGGTATGAAACATTGCCGTATCTATTTCGCCGGCGAAAATCTGTTTGTAGTAAGCCCGTTTAAGTTATGGGATCCGGAAATGCGACGCAACGGATTGGGGTATCCGCCCAATAAACGGTTTAACCTCGGTGTTCAGTTGAGTTTCTAACCATTTAAAAAATAAAGAAAATGAACAAGATAAAACAAATATTGATTTCAGGTACGATTTGCGTCATATCATTATTCGCTTCCTGCAAATACCTGGATGTTGTTCCTGACAACGAGCTTAAACTCGAAGACATTTATAGATCAAGATCAACCGCTTATGACGGTTTGGCGAAAATGTATTACTATTTACCTGAGGATCATCGCACCCACCAGACCAGCTGGTCGCTGGGAAATGATTGGGTAGGACGGCTTGACATTGATGTAGCCGACGTTAATAGCAGTCTTCCTGCAATACGTCTGATGAGAGGATTACAATCATCGTCCAACGTATATTTGAATATATGGTCGGGTGGAGGCGGTTCGCGTTCCGCGCACGTGGCCATCAGGTGTTGTAATATCTTTCTGGATTATATTGACGGGATACCCAATATGGGCGAAAAAGAACGTAATGACTGGCGCGCGCAGGCAAAATTTCTGAAAGCATATTACCACTTCCTGCTGTTACGTCAATACGGTCCGATCATCATCTCTGATAAAATGGTCGATCTGGACGCCGTTAGCAGCGATCTGTTCCAATACCGCTCGAAGGTGGAAGATTGTTTCGACCACATTCTCAAATGGCTTGATGAAGCCATTCCCGACCTGTACGAAGAGCGGCAAAAATCCGATTTAGGAATGATCGACCGGACAGGCGCCATGGCGATAAAAGCGCGGGTGCTTCTCTACAGGGCAAGTCCGTTTTATACCGGAAATACGGAATATTTCAGCGATTTCTTTGATCACGACGGTCAGACATATTTTTTAATGGATCAGAGCGAAGAAACGCGAAAGAAAAGATGGAAAGAAGCTGCAGATGCGGCAGATGAAGCAATCAACAGCGCCTTGAAATGCGGTAAGGGTTTATATACCTACGAAAAAGAAGTACCCTATCTTTACGACACCCTTTCATGGAGAGTAAACCATGATAATATGAAAACTTTGTACGACTTGAGGATGGTAGTGGTTGATCCGTTTAACAAGGAGGGATTGTGGGTGTATTCGAATATTGACGTTGTCGGTCTCGGCGACGAAATACAAAATTCAAGCAACATGCGCGTTCCCTACGATGATTACGACGGTAACAATGTCGACGTTTCAAATTCATTTTCATGGCAATGGATGTGCGCTTCGTACAATGTAGCGGCTAAGTATTACACCAAAAACGGGTTGCCCATTGACGAGGATCCCACTTTCGACACCAATACCATGTTCGATATTACCTATACGCCCTCTATGGATGAATCCGATTACATACCATTAAACGGTATCATGCAGCCAAGCCGTGAAACCGTCAAGTTCAACATGGACAGGGAACCGCGCTTTTATGCCAATCTTGCCATTACTGCCGGATATTTCCGTACTCAGTTTGTCCGAATACGCACCATGATGTATAAAAATGAAGAAGGCGGACACATGGACGAACATGTTGCAAAAATCAACCAACGGTATGATTATTATTGTACGGGAATAGGCGTTCAAAAAATTGTGCATCCCGAATCGAAATCAGCGGCATGGCAAAGAGTGGTACGGTTTCCGTATCCTATCATCCGAATGGCGGATCTCTATCTGATGAAAGCCGAAGCATTGAATGAATATTTGGACGCTCCCAACCAGGAAGTATGGGAAGCGGTTGACGTCGTCAGAGCAAGAGCCGGAATACCGGACGTGAATACTTCATGGTCAATGGCCTCAAAAAATCCCAACAAGCACTTCGCCAAAGAAGGCATGAGGGATATTATACTCAGGGAAAGAGCTATAGAATTGGCTTTTGAAGGACATAATTTCTGGGATATGTACCGGCACAAAAAGGCTGTGAGCGAATTCAGCGTTCCCGTATATGGATGGAAAGCAGAAGGCGAGAATGCCGCCGATTTTTTCAATTTACAGCCCAAACAAACCAGACAGTTTTCCGAAAGAGACTATCTCTGGCCGCTTACATTAAACGAATTGAACACCAACGGAAACCTGAAACAGAATCCCGGATGGTAGTAATAATTGAAAATTAAAGTTTAAATTTTGACATGAAAATGAAAACAAAAATAATATGGTTAATGGTCGTTCTTTTCGGATGCTTTCAGGCATGTAAGGAAGGAGAACGCTATGGAGTATCGATTACGGAAACCGAAGCGCCCGATCCGCCCATTGTGCGTGGTACGAGATCGCTGGACGGAGGCGTCAGGTTTTATTACACCGTTCCCGCCAACAAAGACGTTCTTGCCGTAAAAGGCGAATATGTGAATGAAGCAGGTAAACTGCTCAGCTTTTCGGCCTCTTATTTTACGGATTCGTTGGATGTACTCGGATTTGCCAGTACCGACTTCTACGATGTAAAAATCTTTGCCGTAAACCGCGCGGGACGTCGTTCGAAAGAAAACGTCTATTCGGTGAAGCCGGAACGTTCGGTACTCAACATGGTTGTTGATGCCATTGTAGTGAAACCTTCGTTCGGCTCGCTTTTTGTAGAGTGGGAAAACGAATTAAAATGGAATGTCAATGTATTTGTCAATTTCAAATTCAAACAACTGGGCAAAGAACGCGATTTGTGGGAAGTATTCACATCGAACGAGGAATGGTACAGGGGAGTCATCTACGACCTGACCGATGTGGACAACAATGAAGTTGATGTAAGCATTTATGTGGAAGATAACTATAACAACAGGACGGAGATCGCTGATTTCGGAACGAAAGCAGTGCTTCAGGATATAAAAATACCCAAATTCGATGAAACGGGAAAAGCGATATGGAAAATGCCTGTTCCCAACGATTCGGTTGCAGGTATTCCGCAATTCTGGGGTTATTTCGGAGAAGGCCGCAACGAATACATCATTGACGATATTACCGATTTTGGCGATCTTCTCAATTTTTGCCACACCAACAACAGGGGACGAACAGGCAATCCGTACATACCCGATGCAAATTTGTGGAATGCGTTGATTGATATGGGCGATTATTATGAGATCAGCAGGATTGTAACCCACCAGCGCCAATACCATGCAGGAAATTATATTTTGTATGGAGGACCTGCCAGAAACGACCGCCATAATGTAGGTAAATACGCTATGTATGTGTTAAACGAAGAAGTTAACCCTCCGGAATGGGAACTGATCAGAGAACATTGTATTCCGATTCCGACAGGCGTAAACGATCTGGAAATCTACAGAATGGGTAACGCCGGCGATATGGCCTTTTTATATCCCGACGATCCGCAATTCAGCCGCCCCACCCGCTGGTTCAGATATGAGGCGCGGGCTTCGTTTCCCACCTATACCATTAGCGGTTTTGTATTTCCTTATTATTATACAGAACAATACTGTCTGTCGGAAATAACGATTTACGGACGTAAAGCACAATGATAATTAATAACCATTTAAAATATTCTGTATGAAAAGATTAATTAGTTTCTTATTCGCCGGTTTCATAACATGTACGTTCTTTGCCTGCGATCAGTTCGAAAATATCAGACAATATACCGATGAAATTGTTTATCCGGGCAGATTCGATACCATATTTTACCATTTGGGATACGAACGGGTGGAAATTGATCTGATGAAAGAAGGACGATTGCCTGCAAATAAAATGAATCTGGGTAAAGCCAAAAAAACAGTAATAGAATACGACGGTAATCAGATAGTGATCGACTCGCTGTGTTCGTGGCTGAATGTGACGGGGCTGACTGAAAAAAAACTGTACCGGTTTAAAATATATACCATCGACGAATATGACGACCAGTCGGTGCCAATGAGTATGTCGGTCATACCGTACACCTCGTTTGACAGGGATTTGCTGGATATAGCCCAGCCGCGCCAGATCACTAAATTGGACGGTTCGGTCATTATCGACTGGCCAACGGGTTTGGATTCGCAAATAGCCGAATTTGCCAACTTTTCATATTCATATAAGAAGAAGGACAGCAACGATTCGGTAAGAGGAATCATCACCCGCGATGATAAAATGCGTCTGGATATTGAGTTCACGCCCCAAACAAGCAACGACATAAAAATTTCGTACCGGTTAGTTCCCATACTGACTTGGGATCCTGAGGTCGCAAAGCGCGTCTATCTCATAGATACCATTGTCTTTAAGAAAAATATAGATGTGAGAACGCCCGGCGCAAATGATTATTTCACTCCGACTGAATTTGTTGCCTTGCGTTCAAACGGTATTAACTTTCAATACGGAGAAGCCTTAAACGTCAAAAAACTCACTCTTCCGTTGCATATAAACACATTCTCCGATTTATCCTATTTCTCCAATCTGGAGGAATTGGATCTGACCGGAGCAGGTCTTCTCAATGTAACGCCAAATATCATACTGAGCGGAAACGGCGCAGTAAATCAGTTTGGCAGCGCGAACTATTATCCCTACATGCAACGGATAGAATATACCGATATTTTTCCGCTCCGAAATCCGGTTGATACAAAGGAAACATTGTTGGAACTGATCGAGTCGGGCGCTCTCAAAAAGATCACATATATTAAAAACTCTCTGGGTTTAGAGAGAGATCCGGACTTTAAACCGTACTTCGACAACGGGTTAGTATTTGAATATGTTGACGATAGCTGGTATCCTGAAGAACTTCCGCTTGATTCGCGGTTGGTACACGAAGGAAGACCGGCTGCTACCGCTTTTGAGTGCAATGTAACTTTTCCCGTTTCGCCTCCGGCTCCTGAAGAAATCATTGATCCGGGCATGGTTTTCAGGATTACCCCGATCATGAAAAATATGACATGGGCGTTTACGCTTCCCAAAGAATACAGGTATGATTTTGAAAGGTACCGGTATTTGAAATTCAGCGTGTATATGACGGCGCCCGCCGAAGTGGTAAACTCCATCATTGCCAACAATATGTACGGAGCATACCGGCAGATATGGCCCAGAATCCGATACAGTTTCTGGGCTTGCGATCAAATAAACAATCCATACGGATCGGGCGACACATGGGAATGGCGGCCAAGCCAGAACGCATACACAGTTCCGCCGGCAAATATCAATAACAGGTGGACGCATTTTACCATCGATCTGAAACCGGCAAGCGATAAGGTCACGGGACAGAATCATTCTACCATTCCGGCAAACGGGCATCAGCATTTCCGGAATATTTGCTTTAGCCTGGGCGCAGAACAGGGGCCGACAAACCCGGGCAGTAATGCAAACGCATATTCGCCTCCCTTGGGAAGTACTACTCCTCTTGTTTATTATTTTGCCGACGTCAGATTAAGTCAAAACCCATGAACCATATAAAAAATAAATCAATAAATAAATCAATAAATAAATCAAAATCAATAATTAAAAAAAGTTTCTATGAAAAAGCAGTTTGTTAAATTTTCAGTCGTGGCGCTCACAGTAGCAGCCATGGCGTCGTACGTGTCTTGCGATAAGACAGAGGATCCCACATTATCCGTCTCTCCGTCGGCGGATGTTGTGTTTGAGGCGAATGGCAACAGCAACATTGGTTCGCCAAACTATACGTTTGTGGTGGAAACCAATCAGGGTGATTTTACAGTTACGCCGAGCCAAAGTTGGGTAAAGGCAAACAAGACGGCAACAGGGTTTACCCTGACTGCCGAGGCCATTAATACGCTCGCAGGGCCGCCGGCTGCAAAAGTAACCGTTTCGGCAGGCAAGGCAACGCCTGTGGAAATAGGCGTGACACAGAAGGGCGCCGGCTCTTTCCTTAACGTAGCGCCTGCGCATCGTACCATTGTTTTCTCGGCCAATGGTGAAAAATGCACCATAGGCGCAGGAGACGATGAGTTTGATCCGGTGGCATTCACAGTTGGCACCAATGAAGGCGAAACATGGGACGTTCAAAAGCCTGAAGGTCAGGGATGGTTAACCTTAACCAAATCGGCAACCGGTTTCAGCCTGTCGGCAGAAGGGTATATGGGTTTGAACGAAAGACAGACCACGGTTACCGTATCTACGTCGGGCAGCGCCGCCGATGTGGAAATCATTGTAAAACAAAAGCCCGCGCCTGCATTCCTTTCTGTAAACGAAAGCGAAGATACGGAAGTTGATGTGGACTTCGGAAAAACAGGCGGAACCCAAACTTTTAACGTTTTAACCAATTATGATGAAGGCTGGTCTGTGGATCCGCTCACAAACGCGGATTGGTTAATTTTGGACGTAACGGCCGGAGGTTTTACGCTAACCGCTGCGGAAAATATTTATACTGATGCACTCGAAGTAACGGTAACCGTAAGAGCCGGCGTAGCCACTTCAATCAGTCTTTACGTAACTCAGGAAGCTAATCCTTCCGGTACGGCAAGGTGGGCTGTCACTCCGAAAGTATGGGTAGTGAACAGCGCCGACGGAGAAATCAAACAGGTATGGTCTGACTATATCGCTTACGACGGTAAAGGTAAGGTTGCATTAGGCACCATTGACGATTTTATTGATGCAAAAACCGATAATCCGAACTGGCCAACGAGTGGCGTAGGCGATTACTGCCGTCATGCAGTTCATAATAATGTTCCCAATACGGAAGGTTTTGGCCAATTTTTCAAGGGTTATCTCTACAATTATTTTTACATTGCAGAGCATAAGGATGAAATGTGCCCCGCGCCATGGCGTGTACCTAAAGAAGCTGATTTTATTGCATTAGACATAGCATTTGAGGGTACCGGAGGAAATTATAATGCAGATGGTTCATCAACATGTGAAAAATTGGATGCAGAGTATTGCGAAGCCCAGGTCAGAAAATATATGGCTTGGGGGTTGCAGTTTGGCGGAATGCGTAATCACACCGGAACCGGTAATGGTGCATGGAGTTATGTACAAGGAAACGCTTATCTGGGAGGACAAGAATTATGTTCAGATCTGGAGCAATTTTCTACTACGAAATATGGTTATAGTGGCACTGATAATGGAACTGGTCAAATGGACGGCGTCGATATTACACGCTTTGTGTGGGCTGTTTATACCAAGCATTATACACAGGCAGTAACCTCTCGCGGTAAAGAACGCGGCTGGCCGGTACGTTGCGTCAGGGATGGCGAATAAATAATCCCTGCCCGTAAATATTGCGGAATACAGAAAAAACCGCAGCATTGCTGAAAAGCGATGTTGCGGTTTTGATATGTTCAGGGAAAAGTGGTAAAAGCAGCAATGATAAATATATGACTGATATTCATTCTGTTCTGAAACAACATTGGGGTTACGATTCGTTTCGTCCCATGCAGGAGGAGATTATCCGGTCGGCGACGTCGGGTTGCGACACGCTGGCGCTGATGCCTACCGGTGGCGGCAAGTCCGTCACTTTTCAGGTTCCGGCGATGGCGCAGGACGGTATTTGCATTGTTGTTACTCCGCTCATTGCCTTGATGAAAGATCAGGTGGAGAATCTCAAAAAACGGCATATCAAGGCGGTGGCTGTTTATTCGGGACTAACCCGGCGCGAAATCGACATTGAACTGACCAACTGTATCTACGGAGGTTACAAATTTCTTTATGTTTCGCCCGAACGTCTCGGTACGGATATTTTCCGCAACCGCGTCCGCGAAATGAAGGTCAATCTCATCGCGGTGGACGAGGCGCACTGTATCTCGCAGTGGGGCTACGATTTTCGTCCGGCTTACCTCGAAATAGCCAACTTTCGCGAACTTTTGCCCGAAACGCCCGTTCTGGCGCTTACGGCCACCGCTACGCCTGCCGTAGTTGAGGATATTCAGAAACAACTGAAATTCACCAAACCTCACGTGTTGCAAACAAGTTTTGAACGCAGTAATCTGATTTATTTGGTTCGTCGTGTGGAAGACAAGCAAAGTTACCTGTTGAAAACGCTGGGCAGGTTTTCCGGAAGCGGCATCATTTACGTCCGCAACCGGAAAAAGACGCGCGAAACGGCGCAATTTCTGCAACGCAACGGCATCTCAGCCGATTTCTATCACGCCGGACTGAGCAATGAAATCCGCTCGGAGCGGCAGGAAAAGTGGAAGGAGGGTTATTGCCGCGTTATTGTGGCCACCAACGCTTTCGGGATGGGAATCGACAAGCCCGACGTGCGGTTTGTCATCCACATTGATACGCCCGACACGCTCGAAGCCTATTTTCAGGAAGCGGGACGCGCCGGACGCGATTTGCAGACGTCGTATGCCGTACTGCTTTACGAGAAAAACGACCGCAACAAACTCGAACAGCGTCTGCGTGTGAGTTTTCCCGAACCCGACATGATACGGCGCGTGTACCATGCGCTGGGCAACTACCTGCAAGTGCCGCTGGGCGGCGGTCGCGATGTTCCGCTTGATTTTTCGCTCGAACGCTTTACGCAAACTTACAAATTTGAATCGCTTGCGGCGTATCATGCGCTGAAACTCATCGGGCGCGAAGGTTATATTCAGTACGACGAAGACCCGCAATCCGCCGCCAGGGTGCACTTTCTGGTGTTGCGCGACGACCTGTACAAGTTTCAGGTGTCGAATGAGGAATTTGACAAGTTCATCAAACTCATGCTGCGTTCCTATACCGGTTTCTTTTCGGAATATGTGAGCATCGACGAGGCTACGCTGGCTAAAAACGCGAAAGTGAGCATCGACGTCGTCTACGAATACCTGAAACAATTGGACAGGATGAAAATCATCGACTATATTCCGCGCCGGCGGCAGTCGGTCATCACTTATCTTCGGGAACGCATCGACGAAAAATTTCTTACCATTTCAACGGCCAACTACAAGGTACGGAAGAATATCATGCAGGAACACATCGAGGCCGTGATCCGGTATGCCGAAAGCGCCGACAAGTGCCGTAGCGCCATGTTGCTCGGATATTTCGGCGAAAAGAACGCCCGGCCCTGCGGCCGGTGCGATTACTGTATCCGCCACAGGGAACAGGAAATAACGAAATCCGATTGGGATAAGGTAGGCGGGGAGGTAACTGACCTGACGCAGGCCGACGTCGGCGTCGTCAGCCAAAAAACAGGCGTCAGCGAACACAAAGTGATTGAAATCCTCAGACAAATGAGGGACGACGGGTAGCGGCGCTATTCGTCAAACGGAATAAACGGAATATCATCGTCAGGGTCTTTGTCGAACGGGCTTACGCCCGGAGGATTGAACAGTCACCAACGGTCGGTTATGTAATTCCACACATCGAATCCTGCTACCCAGTCAATAAACAGCAAACGGTACTCTTCAATTAAATCCCTGACTATCTGGAACCGCTCGTTGTATGACGCCTATCTTCCCTTTATTGTTTAACTCCATAAAGTCGTTTTAATTCTGCTATTTCTTTATCTTTTTCTGCAAGCGATTTATCTTTTTCTGCAATTATTTTATTTTTTTCTTGTAATTCTTTATTCCATTCTTTTTCGTCTTCTTCTGCCCACCATGATTCTTCCATTTCTCGCCTTGTCTTCGCATCGGATGCAGCATGTTGAAGTATATCTACCATCATTTTTAAGTTTTCGTCTTCTATGGGGTATTCGTACTCTTTTAACGTATTCTTTTCGTCAATAAAATATTTCTGCTCAAAAATACTCAACAAACTTTCCAGTAATGTACGCGGCTTGCCTGTTATATAGGGTATCTGTACAAAATATCCATCGTGGGTCAGGGCTTCTATCAAC
>Ga0082212_10004753_pt1 | contig 18727 bp, 17 predicted proteins | sample TergutNt197P3_FD_71548 | JGI IMG/M metagenome (GOLD analysis project Ga0082212, IMG submission 71548) | Neocapritermes taracua P3 segment gut microbial communities from Petit-Saut dam, French Guiana - Nt197 P3 | ecosystem: Host-associated > Arthropoda: Insects > Digestive system > Gut ...
CTCGGGAAAACTTTTTGCCTGCCCGCTCCACGCCATCCGGACGAACGGGCGAACTTTTACTATACCTCTCATATATCCCATGTCAAGACCTTATTCGCCCACAACGGGACTTATTGTTCCCGCATGCCTTGCAATACCGTCATGCCCTGTATGCGCGTCAGCAGATCGCTCCCCGGCGGCATGTCTGGAAGTTCGATGCCGGGCCGCACGCCGCTGATCAGGGTCCGTCCCAGGATATAACGCCCTTCGCGGCCGCCCACTTCCGTGCGGATGGCCCAAAAGTCGTGAAACAACGCCGCCCTGCCCCCGTATTCTCCGATATACAGCGCAATATGCCCCGGCAGCCACAACAAGGTGGCAAAAGGACGGGCGTGGCGCAAAATATATTCTTCTTTTTTATCTATCGGCACGGATCGCAGTGAAGCGAATGCCCAAGCCTGAGCCTGGGCCGAAGAATTGCGCGGCAGCCAGATGCCGAAGGGAATGAATACGTCCCGCAGCATGGCCGAGCAGTCGCGGTTCCCGTACAAGCCTCCCCAGCCGTACGCTTGTCCCATCAACTCGTTGCCGATTGCAGCCAAATTTTCCGGCAGCAAGGGCAGAGGCGCGTTTTGCACCGTTCCGGCCTCAGCCTCCGCAGACACGGCCTGGACCCTGCCCCAGGCATCGCGCACGGGAATCAGCACCAGGCTGTTTTCCATCCGGGGCAAGAGTGTGCCGATGCCGACCAGGGCCATAATTTTTCCGGAAACGGACAGTTTTACCCCGTCCCGCAATACGGCGCACAACGGCGGTTTCCGGTACTGTTCCATGAAAGCGGCATCAACTTCGGCCAAATCCTGTTCCGCCACCCAACCGGCGGCCAAAGCGCTTTCCACGAAAATCCAGGCTCCGTCAGCGGCAGTATGCGTCATCAAAAGTGGCATGCCCAGCGGCAGGGTTGCATACTGCCACATGTCAAAAGGATAGCCCTCTCCGGGTGCAAGCGGATTGTTGAAGCGGGGCATGGCGGTCGGCGCGGCGCGCAGGGCCGTGGCCCGCACCGTGATGCCGTGAACCGGCCGGCCGGGGTAAGCAGATTGGTTGCTGTTCTGCTTGAGCGCATCCCAATCCGCCGCGCTGCGGGGCAGAAGATTTCCCGCATATCCCCCGTCGTTGAGTGCTGAAAAGGCGTTTTCCTTGCCGATGCTCACTTTTTGCGCCTGCCATGGGCTGAAATGCAGGCGTTTGCATTGTTCCCAGTGCGCGGCCTGGCTGACCGCATCAAGCAAAGGGCTGTCCGCTCCGGCCTTGTTGGCGTAAATGCGCAAATCCTGTGGAAAATTCTGGAGATCGGCAACATCGCCGCCCATTTTCCCGGGATTCCATGCACAGCAAGCGGCCAGCGCCAAACAGGCACACAGCAGACAAATCATCCGCCACATTGCATAGTGTCTGTTCATGCTGCTGCGGCTTGATTTTTTATACAATCATTCATTTAAAGCAGGCCAATTTATGCACTTGGGCGCCGAAACGCCATTGGGGGTGCTGCAGGCAGTAATCCATCACCAGGCGGACGTTGGCCGCATTGCATTCCGGATTGCCGGTGTCCACGGGTTGCAGGACAAAATGTTCAAAAAGCAATGCGGCATAGTCTGCGGGATCGATGTCCGGTTGCGGCCAGAGCAGTTTCAGTTCCTGGCCGGTTCGTACCACAAGTTCGGCGCCGGCTTTGGGGCTGACCGTGATCCAGTCCAAGCCGTCCGGCAGTTTCAGTGTGCCGTTGGTTTCCACAGCCAGTTCCAGCCGGTAGCCGCGCAGGCTCTGGATCAGTTCGCTGGTCAGTTGCAGGGCGGGTTCTCCGCCGGTAAAAATTATATACGGGACATGCGGCGCCGCCGTCAGGCCCATGCCATTCCAGATCAATCCGGATTTGGCCACGGCCATGGCGTTGAGTATAGGATCATCAAACAATTCCTCAGGTTGCTGATCGCCGAAGGCAGCCAGGATAGCAGCCGTCAAGGCGGCCGCATCGGCGTAAACACCGCCGCCTTGCCCATCCGTACCCACAAAATCCGTATCACACAGCCTGCATCGGGCTGTGACGCGGTCGGCGTCTTGTCCAGACCATAAATTGCATCCGGAAAAACGGCAAAATACCGCCACTTTTCCTGTCTGCACCCCTTCGCCCTGGATCGAACGGAAAATTTCTTTTACCTGAAAACGCATATTCACCCACAGTATGGCGTCACAAGCCCGGAATCGCCATGCCTGCGCGACCGCCGGAGATTGCCCGGCATCGGCAAATCCGGCTTACGGACATCAGCGCATCTGCAATTCGAGTGTTTTGGAGTCAATCTGGACCAATTTAAATGATTTCGGCGCCTTGTGCAGATCGAAAACCAAGCGGGTGTTGGCTTCCTGAACGCCTGAACGTACCGCCTTGATCAGGGTATTGGCGGGAGTTCGCCCCAAGTTGATGCTCCAGGAATCGTCCAAATCCACCACAATGCGATCCGGGTCCTTGAGGGCAAAAGCCTTGCCCTTCAGCGCGGACACGCCTGAAAAGCGAAAAGTTGCCGCATGCGATCCGATTTCCAGGCGGGTGCGGGAGATGATTTTTTGTCCCGCAGCCGGCTTTTGAGGCGCTGTGGTCGTTACCACGAGTTTTCCCGGTTTTTCCGGCGTCCTGTTTTGATTGTTTCGAGGAGCGGTCGTTTTTTGCCCCGCATCCGCCGTCCCGGACGAGGCTGCGGCAGCAGGCGGCATTCCAGGCGCGCCGTTTCTTTCATTTTCTTCCACCGGGCCTTGAGCGGCTAACTCCACCGGACTGATCGGGGCTGGCTGCGAAGTCGGCGAGGTAGAGTCCATCGTGTCGGGCGAGGCGGAAGGAGAAGCAACAGCGGCAGCAACCGGATCGTGTGCAGCGGTGAGGGGATTTGTCGAAGGTGGAGGGGCCGTGTGTGACACCGTGCCGGAAACGGCGGGGCCGGAGACTGTCGCGGTTTCCTCGGGTCGCAAACCCTGGGCCACAATGACCGCGAGAACAAGCATCAAAATGCCGATCACCAGCATAGCTCTGGTTGTCTTCATGCGCTGGCATCTCCTCTTTTCAGTCAGGGCAAGGAATTCTCGGGCATGTTCCGCGTCTTGCCGGACTTGTAGGATTTTGTAACCTGCTGCTTGGCCAGGTAATCGAGAAATTGCTGTGCTTCTACGAAGTCGACATCCAGATTTAAGGCCTGCTGCAAATGCCTTTCCGTGCCGTTGTAGTCGCCAAGGTCGAACATGATGCGCGCCATATTAAAATAGGCATTGCTGTCTTCGGGCGACAGTTCGAGAGCCCGTTGATAAAATTTGAATGCCACTGCGGGCAGGCGGCTTTTGCGCAGGCTCACCGCAAAATCTGTAAATGTGTGCTTGTGGGCGGGCACAATACCTTCCCGGCGGCTGGCCAGACGTTCAAAAACATTGATCGCCGGGGCTTTTTCACCACGCTGCAACCGGGCCAGAGCTGTAGCGAAGTCATTGCGCAGACGCTGATCCAGGGCAACCGCTTCCACCTGTCGCTGGTAAACTTCGCTTTTATTGTCCTGCTTGGCCAGTTCTTCCGGAATATCCAGGCGGACAGGCGTTTTCCCAGGCCTGTCCGCGATTTCCAGCTTGGCGATCGGGGTAACAAAAATATTGTCTTCGAGTTTGAAATTTTTGGAAAATTCTTCCGCATCAATGGGCAGCGGTGTACCCAGTGGTTTGTAGGCCGCATCAAGCGACTGCACGAAATAGCCGCCGAGCAGATCGTCCCAGGCAAACCAGTAATGCTTGCGCGACGCTGTTCCACTCTGACGGCGGCCGTCGGGCACGCTGGAATATACGCCGATATAGTTGGCTGTTGGCATGAAGCGCATCCTCAAAAATACATCCGCTCTTCGCGGAGAAGACCTTGCCGGCAATGCAGGCGGTTATAGGATCGTTTTCCAGAAAAACTATTTTTCCCATTATCCTTTTGCTTGAAAAAAGCAATGCCTTTCCGTACCTTGGTGACGGTTCAATCGGTTTTCCAAAGGATCAACCCGTTCTTCCGTTATTTAAGTAAAAATATATATATTGCAAAGAAATAGGCGTAGTATGCGTATCCCCATTGTTCGCAACGTGTTGGAAGCCAACGCTAAAGAAGCGGATGAACTCAGAACATATTTTTCCCGCCACGGCATCTTTGCGCTCAATCTGATCAGTTCGCCGGGGTCGGGGAAAACCAGTTTGCTCGAATGCACCTTGCAGGACCTGGGCGGCGTATTGAACATTGCCGTTATTGAGGGCGATCTGCAAACCGACAACGATGCCCGCCGCATCGCTGCAACCGGCGCGGCGACAGTACAAATCAATACCGAGGGCGGCTGCCATCTCAACAGCCATCTCGTGGCCGAAGCCCTGACCCGGCTTGACCTTGCCGATCTCGACGTGCTGTTTATCGAAAACGTGGGCAATTTGGTCTGCCCCGTGGAATTCGATTGCGGGGAAGATGCGATTGTGGCCATACTCAGCGTGGCCGAAGGCGACGACAAGCCGGAAAAATACCCCGCTTTGTTCGAGCGCGCCCAGGTTCTGGTCATCAACAAGACCGATCTGCTGCCTTACGTCGCTTTTGACCTGGTTACAGCCGTACGTCACGCCCGGCGCCTGCAGGCCGGTTTGCCGGTATTTCCCGTGTCCTGCACTGCCCGTACCGGCCTGGAGGCGTGGTACGATTGGTTGCGGGCGGCCGTACGGCGCAAAAAACACTGCTTCAGAATGTTTTGATCTCCGGCAACGATTCTGTCGGAATCGCCATGACAGCCGGCCAGATCGCCTGGTAGGTCAGAACCAGCATCATTATGCCGATGCCACACTTGATGGTGAGGCCGAAAAACCTGCCGACCAAAGCACCCTTGGCGGCCTGCCAGGCTTCCGCCGCTGCCCGTCCGCGCAGGCGTTCAAACAGATAGGACCCATCCAGGCTCCGGTCAGCGCGCCGAACAACGCGCCCAGCCCAAACAGAAAAGGCACGCCCAAAATCGCTCCGGTTATGGCGCCGATGATGCCGCCGAGCATACCGCTGTTTGTGGAACCGTATTTCTTGGCGCCCCAGGCCTGGGCCACGAGTTCGATCACTTCGCCCAGTGCGGCCAAACCGATCACGCTGAGAAAGTACACCATGTCCATGGCGCCGGGATTCGGATTGGCAAAACGCCACACGAACACCAAGGCAACCATGATCCAGTTGGCCGGCAAGGGCAACAGATTGAGCAACAGCACCAGGCCGAGGAGCAGCAGAAAAAAACCGGGCAGTATGTATTCCATCACGCACCCGTCTGCAATACTACGGTTTGCCTGCCAAGGACGCGATGCGTTTGTCCACAACCCGCTGGGCCTTGCCTTCAGAGCGCGGCAGGGAGTTGTGTTCCACCAGATCGATTTTGGGCGTAACCAGAATTTCATCGCGCAGGCGGCGGGCGATGCTTGCCTGAAGATTGTGCAGCACCCGCATATCTTCCACAAATGCGCCTTCCCGAATTTCAACTTGTACTTTAAGAGTGTCTTGCCCGTTTTCATGCTCAATGACGATCTGGTAATTTTGGCCCACTTCCGTGAAGGCCATGAGCACTTGTTCGATCTGCATGGGATAGATGTTCACTCCCTTGACGATGAACATGTCATCGGCACGGCCCAGAATGCGATCGATACGCCGATGCTGACGACCGCAAGAGCAGGAACCGGGAATGATCCGGGTCAGGTCCCTGGTGCGATAACGCAGCACGGGCATGCCTTCGCGGCACAGGGTAGTCATGACCAGTTCGCCGATTTCGCCGTCCGGTACGGGCAGGCCGGTCACGGGATCAACGATTTCAAAGAAAAATGCGTCTTCCCACACATGCATGCCGTTCTGGCAAGCGCACTCAAAAGCCACGCCCGGACCGTTCATTTCAGACAGGCCGTAAGAATTGTAAACCTTGATATCGAACAGGACTTCAATGCGGCGGCGGGTTTCTTCGGTATACGGTTCGGCTCCGACCAGAGCCACTCGCAAGGGCAGGCTTTGCGGATCGACGCCTTCCTCGCGCAGCAGGGATCCCAGATACAGGGCGTAAGACGGCAGAATATGTACGGTCGTGACCTTGAAGTCGCGCAAAAGCTTGAGTTGGCGGCGACTGTTGCCGGCGCCGGCCGGGATGGTCAGGCAGCCCAAGCGTTCGGCGCCGAAATGGATGCCCAGGCCGCCGGTGAACAAGCCGTAGCCGGACATGTTCTGGAATACGTCATCCCGCCGCATGCCGACCATATACATGCAGCGGGCCATAAGATCCGCCCAGGCGTTCAAGTCGTTGCGCGTATGGCAAATGGCCACGGGCGTGCCTGTGGTGCCGCTGGAAACGTGCATGCGCACGAATTCGGCGCGCGGCACACAGGCCAGGGCGTCAGGATACTGCGAGCGCAGATCGTCTTTGGTGGTCATGGGCAACAAGCACAGATCGCGCACCGAACGGACATTTTCCGGGCGCAAGCCGGCCTGTTCCATGCGGGCGGCGTAAAAGGGGGCATGCTGCGCCCGTTCCAGCGTGGTGCGCAGCCGCGCCAGTTGGACCGCCTCGATGGTCGCCCTGTCCCACGTTTCCGCCTGATCGAAGTATTCCATACCGTCACCTGTAGCGCACAACAGCGCCCGGTTCGCGGCCGGGCGCGCATGCGGGAAAAATGTCCATCTGAAAATCAGTCCCTGTCGCAGGCGCAGGCATGGGAGTGTTTCCGGAATTCGTAAGCCGCCGTGCAACCATGGCAAAACAAAAACGCTATTCCGGGGGGATCAGAGCATAGCTTTCGGGGGCTTCCGGAGTATAGCGCACGGTACAGTTTCTGCCGCTGTTCTTGGCATGATAGAGGGCTTTGTCCGCGCAGCTCACGAGATTTCTCTGGTACGCGCCCTCCCACTTGGGCCAGATGTCGGCAATGCCTACGCTGATGGTGACGTGCAGTCCTTTTTTGAGCACTTGACCGTCGTCATCCAGCAGCCGGAGGCTTGTTTTCTGGATGCTTTTCCGTAATTGCTCGGCTACCTGGATGACTTTTTTGCCTGACCTGCCGCAGAGCAATACGCCGAATTCTTCACCACCGTAGCGAGCGGCCAATATGGCGGAAAAACTGTTACTGTTCTGAAGAGGGGTGATGATGTCCTGCACCTGAACAGCCAGTGTGCGCAAAACCTGATCCCCCACGAGATGCCCGTAAGTGTCGTTGAAATTTTTGAAATGATCGATGTCAAACATAATCAGGCTGACATTTTCCTGCTTTGTTTTCCAACGCTCCACACATTCGTCCAGAAAAGTGTCAAAATATCGCCGGTTGGCAAGGCCGGTAAGACTGTCTTTATGGGACAGGTCGACGAGGGCGTTGGTATCCTGCTTCATTTTTATCACAACGTCTTTGAGGGCATCCCGGATTTCGGACAAGAGAAAGGCGGGATCTTTTCCCTTGGACAAACTCGTTTCCGTACCCTGCACAATCGATGAAATATCCTGCGTATGTTTGCCGAACAGGCTGCGCATGTCTTTCGCCAATTCCGAAGTTTCTCTCAAAATTTGATCCAATTTTTCCTGGTACGGCAGAGTAATTACCGAAAGAATAGATTCTTGCACTTCATCGTAGTGGGTCTGTGAATAGTCTTTTGCGCGCAAAACGGCAAGCAGGATATCCTGCATCTGGGTTTTTTGAATCTCGCTGAGGCACTTGATGTCCTTGATACCGCGAAGATACAGGACGACAAACGGCCATTTTTCATCCAGAGGGACTGCGGCTTGGGCTAGAACGTCGCAAAACCCGTCGCCTTTCGTCCAGATGCAATCACCCACAATGCAAAATTTTTCCGGCATCTCCAACTCCTGACGTGCGGAACAAGGCAAATTGGATTCACAGGACGGTCTCTTTCTGAAAGCATGATACACCCAAATCCCCAGGACTGCCAAGAGCCGTCTGGAAAATTCTCATTTTATCTTATTATATTAAATTATTACACGGATTTTGAAGAAGAAAGGCGACGCAATGCGGCCAGTGGGTCACTATCCAGAATGATATTTTGCCCCCGCCACCATGAGGGGAAAACAAGGTCGACTGCGGCCATGCGAGCGGGATACACGGATTGAGCTTCTGCCAGCAGGCCGGATTTCCAGGCCAGGTAGCCGATTATGGCCTCGGGTTTGATTCCGGCTTGACGCAGGGCGTGCAAACTCAGACTGTGATGCCGTTTTGCCAGGCGTTCGCCATACTGATCGCAAATCAGGGGCAAATGGACGTATTCCGGATACGGCAGGCCGAGCAGTTCACACAAAACCAACTGGCGGGGTGTGGACAGCAGGATATCCCGCCCGCGCACGACCTGGTTGATGCCCATACACCCATCGTCCACAACCACGGCAAGTTGATAGGCGATCACTCCGTCCGATCGGCACAGGGCGAAATCGCCGCCGCAGGCGGCCAAGGTCAGATCCTGCGCCCCCTGGATGCGATCTGTGAAACAGACACGCCGATCATGGCAACGCAGGCGAATACACGGCCTGCGTCCTTGCAGCAGAAGCGCGCTTTGCGCTTTGACGCTCAGATCGCGACAGGCTCCGGAATAGGGAGCGCCCTCATCCCCCACATGTGGTGCTCCGGCCAGAGTGCGCAAGTCTTTGCGGCTACAAAAACAGGGATACGTATGACCGCCCTGCTCCAGCCGATTCAGGGCCGTCTGGTAGAGGCTTGCGCGCAGGCTTTGCGTGTAGGGCGCATGCGAACCGCACAGCCCCTGCGGATCGGCTTCGTTGACGCCTTCATCCCAATCCAGGCCCAACCAGCGCAGATCCGCCATGATGGAAGCGGCACAATCAGACCGCGAGCGCGCCGGATCAAGGTCTTCCATGCGCAGGACAAGCCTGCCCCCGGACCGGCGACACAGGAACCAGGCCATGAAAAAGGCCCAGGCATTGCCCAGGTGCGGCAAGCCGGTGGGACTGGGGGCCAGCCGTCCGCGCACTTGTCCGTCAGGACGGGGTGTGCTGGGCAGCCCGGCCATAGGCCGACAGGGAGGCGGCACGGTTGGCGCCAAGCGGCGCGGCTTGCGGCACGATCGCCGGCGCTTCGGGCGCGGCCTGCGTTTCCGGCAGCGGCACGGCCACGGGCTGCACCTGACGGGCGGCCATGTCATAGGCCGCGTGCGCCTTGGCGCCGCCGACTCCCGCATTGTGGGTGGAAGAAACTTCTACCGGCCTGTTGGCCTGTCCCTTGATGTCAAACGCTCTCTGCTTGTCGGCGATCTGCCTGGCCGCGGCCTGAGCTTCGGGGCGATTCTGAATTTCGGCATAGGCGCTACGCAAACCGGCAAGAACAGCCATCACGTTGTCAATCAACTGAGTATCCATTTTGAGATTGGCCGTGAGCAGCCGTGTGGAACAAATAAAATACAACTGGTGCAGATTGTCCACCAGATCCCCGCCCGCTTCGGGATTGAGGGTGGCATCAAGTTCCGCGATGATGTCCAGCGCCCTGGCAATGGCAATACCTTTGGCCTCGTAATTTTTGACCAGGATTTCTTCCTTGGCTTGGGCCAGAAATTTGAGCGCGCCGTCATAGAGCAGCAACAGCACTTCGTCCTGTCCCATGGTGGTGAACTGGGTTTGAAAATAGGTTTTGGCCGCGTTCTGCATGGCTGTTCCTCCATCCGACCGCCGGGCGGCCTTGGAAGTGCGTCATTTATTTATTGTTGCTGTAATTGGTGGACGCGCTGGCCAGGGCGGCCGCGTTGGAAGTCATCAGGTTTTCGTAGTTGGACAACAAGGTGTCAAGCCGGGAAAACTGCATGCGCATACGGGTTTCCCACTGGATCAACCGGGTTTCTTCCTGTGCGATTTTCTTATCGATATTTTTGATGATATCCAGGTAATTCTCACGCAGAATATGTAAACTGCCCTTTTCGTCCGTATGTGCGCCGATTTGCTGGTTGGCGCCCTTAAGCTCCGATTTGAACAGTTCGTTCAGTTCGTTGATCTTGCCCTGCTTGACGGTCAAGGTGCTTTCATAACTGTCGCCCGGGTTCGCCGGGGGAATGTCCACACGGATGACCAAACCCCTGGAGCCTTCGGCCTTGGAAGTCCATTCATTCGTTGTCAAGTCGTAATCCGCCTGCACGCCGCCGATCCACACCTGAACTTCGCCGCCGACATTTTCTATTTTGACGCTGTGCGTGCCGGCCTTGACCATATCCTTCATGAGCATGCCCACGTAGGAAAAATTCGGCGAATTGCTGCGCACGATCTTGTCCCCGGCCAGCAGTTCGGCCACGGCCTGAGGATTGTGCGCCAGGGCTTCGTCGAGTGTCTGGAAGGGAGAGCCGGCTTCGCTTTCGCCTTCCTTGACAACCAACTGGCCGAAAGATTTGCTGCTTTCATCCGCATCCATGGTGATGCCGATGCGGGCCAGACTCCAGAACACATCGCCCGTACCGTTCTCTTGCAGCGGTGAGAAACCTTTGGCTGTGGACACGATCATGGATCTGATACGCGAATTGAGCAATTGCACGCCGTAGTTGCCGGTCAGCACCGATCCTTTTTGAGCCGCAAATTGTGACGCGGCCCGAGTGGGGTCTAAAACGTTTTTACTCTGATCGAATCTGGTCAGTTCCTGGAACTTGGCCAAGAGTTCGTTCACACCTTCCACAAACTCCATGACTTTTTGTTTGGTTGCGGTCGCGTCGTTGGTCACGGTCAGCATGACCGGCCGGGGAGTCTCAATGTAGCCCGGAGGGGGGCCTGGGTTGTTCCAGTCCACATCATCCGTGACATTGGTCAGGTTGATGGTCAGGCCGGGGATGACCTCGGTCAGAGCGTTGCTGGAGGAGTGCAGGCGCTGCTCCTGACGGCCTTCCAGATAAAACTCGGCATCCTGGGCGGGCCGGTTGTACCAAGTATTGGGAGTAGCGGGATCAAACAGGGCCAGTTCGGTAGTGGGATTGATCGTGAGATCGTTACTTACGCCTGTATCCTTGCCTATCAACTGAAAAACATAGCCGTTTCCGCTCTGGATGAGCGAAGCCGTAACGCCGAGATTGCGCGAATCGTTGTTGATGATGTTGATAAATGACTGTGCGGATGTGCCTGCGGGAATATACAGATCACGCGTGTTATTCGAAGAATCTCCGTAAGTATACGAAAAGATATAGGATCCTCCAGGACCCGAACCCGTACCCGAACCTGTCGTGATCGAATGATTCTTATCAGTTACGATGGGCGCCTGGGTCGTCCACATGGCGTTGGCGGCGAGCTGCGTCACGTTGATCTTGTAGGAACCGAGCGGCGCATTCGAACTCGCCACTGCCGTGACGGCGGTTGGGTTGGTGCTGCCGACCAGCTTGGTCAGGAAGGTGGACATGGTGTCCATGCTGTTGAGTTTCTTGCTCAGATCGCTGATGCCTGCGATCAGTTCGTCAAAGGCGTCCACCCGCCGCTGCCAATCCGCTCGCCACAACTCAAGTCGCTTCTTGGGAATTTCCTCGCCCTTTTTGAGTTGCTCGATCATGGTCTGGAAGTCGGTACCGCTGCCCAGACCGGCGAAAGAAATGCCCCCGGACAGCGAAATGCCCTGGCTCAGACTGGAACCGGCGGATGATGCGGCAATGGATGACATGGTAAACCCTTCTCCTGCACGGATGTTGATCTGGGTGTTCAGCGCATACACACGCTGCCGTTCCCGGCCGGATAATGCCGCGTTGCGTTGCATGCAAAATCGGCTGACCAGGCGGAAAATTTTACCGCTTTTTCCAGGTTCGGAACGGCACTGTCGTGTATGCAACCTCAATGCCAGATCGTGCTGCTGTCTGTTTGTTCGGCAGGTTTCAGGAATTCTTTAGAAGCAAATATCTTGCGGTTCAGCCCTGTTTGTATTGCTTGCGCCATTCATCAAGAAACAGCAGAGAGGTTTCCAGGCTGTTCAAGCGGCCGGATTGTTGCCTGATCCGGGCAATCAGATCGGGAAAATCCACGTCCGCAGGCAGGTTCAGCGTTGTCAGCAACTGTTCGAGTTCACGGCGCAGATCGTCGGGAGTTTCATCCGGCAGGGCCAGGCTGCGGCGAGGTGCGGGCCAGTCAGGCCGGGCAGCCCGGATTGCATCCACAAGAGTACGCATCCGGTGCTGGTATGTATGATCGGCCACGACGCGGGCGCGGGCTTTTTCGGCCATGGCCGCGCGTTTGTCAGGATGCGCCAGATAATGATCGAGCGCGGCGCGCAACTCGTCCATGCTCGTGAAAATCGCCAGTTCGCCATCCGCGAACAATTCCGGCATCAGGCTGCGTTGATCCGTCAATTGGAACGCTCCGCAGGCGGCAAGCTCAAAGGTGCGCGGATTGACAAAATCGTGGCGGCTGATCAGCCTGTCCGTACGCACGCTGGAGTGTAAGTTGAGATTGATGCGCGTGGCATTGAAAATTTTGACCGCTTCTTCCGGTTCAATGCGTGCCCCTCCGGCTTGCAGATGACGGGCCAGCAGGGCATCGCCCTCCCAGTCCGACCCCCAGATTTTAAAATCAAAGCCTGGCAGTTGGCGGAAGGCTGCGCGCCGGTTGGGGTAGCCCGCGCCGAGAAAACTGACATCCGCGCCGTAACGGCGTCGATCGGCCGCATCCAGCTTCAGGGGCTTGTGAAAAGACGGCAAGGCGGCCAAGGGCAGATAGCTGCCTTGAGCGCCTTCCGCACGCAACAGATCGAGTAAAGGTTCTTTCTGAATGGTAAAAAAGTAATCATAACTGGGCGCGAAAGCTCGCCAGTAGGGAAAAACTTGATAATCCTCCACAAACCACATGGCCGTGGTCACTTTGTCCCGTTTCAGGCGGTTCAAGGTAGCGCGGTTGAGCGGCGCCTGGGCCAGGCACAGCACCAGATCCGGCTCAAAATTTTCCACTTTGGCATAGATGGCCTGAGACACGGTGTGCAAAAAAGAATTTTCCAGTTGCGTCAGCCGATCGACGCCCACCTGCAGCGTTTTGAGTGCGGAAAAGGCGCTGAAAAAAGACGGGGCTTCAAACACATCCACGATGTGTCCCTCGTCCAGCAGAGCCTGCGCCGCATAACGGCCCACGGGCAACGAACCGCCATAGAAAGGCAGCACGACAAGAACGCGAACAGAAGTCATGGCAGGGGATCAGGCAGCATCCAGTCCGCCTCCTGGTAGAAGGTATGCGCGATTTCCCCCAGTATGGAGCCGTCTGGAGGATTATCATCCGAATTGAGATCGTCCCTGCCGCGGTATTCGGCCAAAAGTGCGCGCTGCGCCAGCCGTTGCCGGCCGTGTTCATCCATGAAGGAGGAGGGCTTGATCCAATCAAGCCCCAGAGCATCCAGGCGGCTGTCGAGCGGCCAGATGCCGGCATCTTCGGGCAAGGGGCGGCGTCCGGCCAGTGCGTTCAAAAAGCCGGAGGAACGGAACGGGGCCAGACATTGTGGAGCGGATTCGCCCCCGGCAAGGCACGGCGCGGTCTCCAGGCAGGGGGCGCAGGCGGCGTCAGCCTGCCATACCCGGTGCCCCAGGCCGTACGGGCCGGTTTCCCAAGCCCATGCGGATGAGAGGAACACGGCCTGCACCGGCGTCCCCACGCAAGCGGCCAGGTGCATGACGCCCGTATCCGGGCTGAACACCAAATCCAGCCCGGTCAGACCTTCGTGCAAATCCGCCCAGGATGTGCGGCCGACATGATCTCGTGTGCGCTCGATCACCTTGGCCGGCAGATGGCGGATCAGTCGCCGGGACAGAGGACGCTCGGCTTCACTGCCGAACACATGAACATCCGGTCCGTCCAGAGCCTCAAACAGGGCGTGCGTGCAAGGAGCCAGAACTTCAGGAGGCAGGCTGCGCCTGCTCTCGCGTCCGGCCAGCACAATGCCGAGTCCGCGTCCGCCCGGAACGGCCACCGGGTTGCAGGCTTCGGGCGGCAGGGGATCCGCAAGCAAACTCGCCCAGACATCGACCAGGTTGAGCGGCGCACTGCGCCGGTGCCGCGTCCAGCGAAAGGCCAAATCCAGCCAGCGGGCGCGCAGATTTTGGCCATCGCGCACGGCATGACCGCATACTACGGCCGGATCGAACAATCGCGCCAGGGCACGGTTGAGGCCGGAATGATTGAGATTGTACACCGCGTCAAAATCGGTTTTTGCCAACAGGGCCAAGCTGCGCCGGTTTGCATCCAGAAGGCCGGACTGCCCGCCCCCACTCGTGCCATGAGCCAGAAGCGGGTGAACGATGGCTTGGGGATAGATCAATCCGGCCAGGGCCGCCAGCGAACGATCCACGCACACATGCGTTTCACCCCGTGCAAGCAGTGAATGGATAAGCCGTCCGCTTTGCAGCAGGTCGCCGAAACGGGCAAGCTGGATGACAAGATGCCGGGGCATGGGCAATCCTGGGGTATGCAGGAGGCAAGCGCACCGCGTTCAAACTGAGACATTACGCTAACGCAAGCGGCGGCAGCCGGCAAGTAGCGCGTGACAAGCGCGCGGGAAGGCGATATTCTTGGCGCTTGCCATCCCGGCGAACCCATAACGGTCTGATCATGTACTGTTATCCTGTTTTTCTTGATTTGTCCAAGGCGATTTGCCTCGTGGTCGGTACGGGCGCGGTCGGACAACGCAAAATACGCGGTTTGCTGGATGCCGGCGCCGGCGAAATTCGTGTGCTTGCCCTGTCTGAGCCGGATGCGGATGCGTGCGCCCTGCTTGGCCGCCCCGGCATCAGCTTCATGCAGCGCGCCTTTATGCCCGATGATGTCGTGGGGTGCCGCCTGGTCTGTGCGGCCACCAACGTGCCGTCCGTCAACGTGGCCATCGCCGAAGCCTGTCGCGCGAGCAATGTGCTGTGCACCGTGGCGGATGCGCCGGAAGCGGGCACCTGCCTCATCCCGGCCGTCATTGCCCGCGATCCGATCCGGATCGGCCTGTCCACCGGCGGCGTCAGCCCGGCCCTGGCTCAACGCATTAAAAACGAACTTGATGCTTGGCTGACCGGCCGTTACGAAATACAAATCACCTTGCTGGCCCGCCTGCGTCCCTTGCTGCTCGCCCAGCCGGATCTGGATCAAGCCCGGCGGGCGGCCGTATTTCATTGCCTGGCGGCAGCGGACGTGGGCGCGGCGCTCCAGTCGGGCAATCGCGCCTGGTGCGCGAACAAACTGCGGGATGCCCTGCCTCCATCCCTGCACGGCCACATCGTGGAGTTGCTGCATGAACTGGTATGATATGCTTTCCGGTTTGGCTCTTTTGCATGCGATAATGGCCACTGTGGCTGTGATCACAGGCGTGTTGTCCCGCCGGGATCGTTTCCGGCAGGCAGCCCTGGGGCTTTTGATCGCGGTCTGCATCATGCAGACCGGTGTCGTCGTGGCCGAACTCGCGCGACACAATCTGCTCTCTCTGCCCCGGTTCGCTTATGTGAACGGCCTGGCTTGGATTTTGGCCGTCACCAGCCTTCTGGCCTGGCGTTCCGGGCGCTTTGCTGGCATGGGACTTGTTCTCGCGCCCTTTACCCTGGTGACCATGCTGACCGCGTTGTTGTTCAACGATCAAGCGGCTCTGCCGCGCACCATGGGCAGTTTTTTTACTCTTCATGTCGGGTGCGTGTTTCTGGCATTGGCCTGCATGGCATTGGCCTGCGGCGCCGGCATTCTGTTTCTCATTCAAGAACGCTCGCTCAAAAGCAAGACGCCGCTGGCGGGGTTTCGCCAGGATCTGCCCGCCCTGTCCGGTTTGGATACTTTCAACGGTTTCTCCACCCTGTGCGGTTTTCCCCTGTATTCTCTGGGCTTGCTGTTCGGCATAGTTTCCGCGCGACTGACATGGGGCACACTGTTGTCCGGCGACCCTAAGGAATTGATCAGCCTGCTTGTCTGGGGTCTCTATGCCAGCCTGTTTCATCAGCGCCTGGCCGGCGGCTGGCGCGGACGCAAACCTGCCCTGCTGGCCATTGCCGTGTTTGCGACCGCGCTCTTCTCGCTGTTCGTGGTCAATACGCTCATGACGACCCATCACAGCTTTTTTACCCGGTGAGATCATGAAAAACATCACGCTCATCGGTCTGAATCATCGTACCGCCGACATCGCCGTACGCGAACGGTTCGCCCTGACTCACGCCTGCACGCCGGAAACTTGGGCGATCCCGCTGGAGGGGCCGGTGTGCGAAGCCCTCATTTTGTCCACCTGCAATCGGGTGGAAGTGTTGGCTGTAGGAGCGGCCGAAGATGCGCGCGCAGCGATCCTGCGGGCCTGGGCCTCGGCTTGCGGGCAAACCGCAACCGCGCTCGAACCGCATGTGTATGTGTTGAACGGGCAGGAAGCGGTGCGCCATCTGTTTACCGTGGCCTCAAGCCTGGATTCCATGGTGCTGGGTGAACCGCAGATTCTGGGGCAGATGAAGGACGCCTACCGCGATGCGGTCAAAGCCCGGACCGTCGGTATTTTGGTCAACCGTTTGCTGCACAAGGCATTTTCCACGGCCAAGCGGGTCCGCAGCGAAACCGCCGTGGCCGCGAACGCCGTATCCATCAGTTACGCTGCCGTGGAGTTGGCCAAACGCATTTTCGACAACATGCGCGTCTGCAGGGCCATGCTTGTCGGCGCAGGCGAAATGGCCGAACTGGCAGCGGCTCACCTGACGCAGGCCGGCATCCGGCAACTTATTGTCGTCAACCGTACCCTGTCTCATGCCGAGGAACTGGCGCAACGCTTTCATGGCGAAGCCGAACCACTGGACCGTCTGTTCGACAGGCTGGCGGAAGCGGATATCGTCATCACCTCAACCGGCGCCCACGAACCGCTTATCCGGCCGGACAATCTCCGGCCGGTACTCCATACGCGCCGGAATCAACCCATGTTTTTCATCGATATCGCCGTGCCCAGAGATGTTGATCCTGCCATCAACGCACTCGATAACGTCTACCTGTATGATATTGACGATCTTAAAGAAACGGTTGAGAATAATATCCGGCAACGCCAGGATGAAGTCCAAAAAGCCCGCGCCATCATTGATGAAGAATGTGCAGGATTCGCCGCCTGGCAAGACAGCCTCAAGCTGCAGCCGACCATCGTGGATTTGATCCGCAGGCATGAAACCTATGCCCAGGAAGAATTGGCCCGGACGATCAAACGCCTCGGTGACCGGGCTGACGCCGAAACCGTGGACGCGCTCAAAGCCATGCTGGCTTCTCTGGTGCGCAAAATCGACCATGATCCCATTGCCTTTCTCAAGGCCGGACACCATGACGAAGACGCCCGAACCCAGGCGATCGACATGACCCGCCGGCTGTTCGCGCTGAACGAACCGCACGACGCTTCCTGATGCGGCATCAACCGTTGCAGCCCCGGATCGCATCCATCGGCGCCCGATCCAGCAGGCTGCGTAGCACAATGCGGGCTTGAGCGGGATCGTCGCCGCGCCGTTCGGCCAGCATTTCCAGATTGTCTTCTGCTTCACTGGCGCGCAGATAGAGAGGCGCAAGATCGGCCTTTGCATATGCCGCACGTCCGGCCAGACGAAGAAACGCTTCCCAACTCGGCTGATCGTGCAGATCGGCCATAAAAGCAGCGCACGCGGCATGTTCGCGCAGCTTTGGATGCCGACTCAGGCCATTGCCTACAAGCGATGTGGCATATGGAGCAAGAACCGGCAAATTTTCAAACGCGGCACACGTTTTTACAATGCACGGTTCAGTCAGAGGCACGACATAGCCCTCGGCGCAACGTCGAAAATCCTGACAGTAAACGAGTTCCCGCCGGGCGTGGGTCAGTACGCGCACAGCCTGCCCCGGCAAACAGGGCGAGCCTTCGGCCAGCAATTCCAGATAATTGATGCCGGCCAGCGGCACGCGCAGGGTATGATGCAAAGCCGAAGCCGTGGCCAAAGCCAGGCGCAGACCGGTAAATCCTCCCGGTCCCGTGACACAGGCAATCCGATCAATGGAAGAAAAAGGCAGATTCAGACGGCCCATGGCGGCGGCCAGAATCGGCGCCAGCAATTCAACGCCTTGGGAGGCGGCGGCCCAGTCCTGTCCGAACACGAGTGCGCCGTCGCGCGCCAGCCCGAACTGAAGGCGCTGCTCTGCCGCACTCAGCAGCAGTGTTGTCCCGGTCATGAGAGCAGCCGCATGATGTCATTCCAGGTGGCAAAGAGCATGAGGCCGAGCAAAAGGACAAGGCCCACGCGGGCGCTGAACTCCTGCACCGCCAAGCTGACCGGCCGCCGGAACAGCATTTCCAGCGTCAAGAAAACGATGTGCCCTCCGTCCAGAACCGGAATGGGCAACAGATTGAGCAGACCCAGATTCACGCTGATCAAGGCCGCGATGGCAAGCACGTGCAGAATGCCGCTCTGAGCCTGCTGTCCCACGGCTTGGGCGATGAGTATGGGGCCGCCCACGGACTCTAACGGCACAATTCGCTGGCACAGTTTGACGAGGGCTTCGGCTGTGAGCCGGGTGGTATTCCAGGTATCCCGCAGGCCTTGAAGCAGGGCGGAATCCGGAGCAAGCGACACATGGCCGATTGTCCCTTCGGCTACAATGCCGATTTGCCAAGTCGAAACCGTTTCGCCGAACGCGGTCGTCCGTTGCGCCGGACGCGGCGCAACCCGCAAAGTGACTGTCTCATTGCCGCGCCGCACATCCACTTCCAGGGTCGCGCCGGCAGAGTCATTGACGGTCTG
>Ga0082212_10004754_pt1 | contig 18727 bp, 15 predicted proteins | sample TergutNt197P3_FD_71548 | JGI IMG/M metagenome (GOLD analysis project Ga0082212, IMG submission 71548) | Neocapritermes taracua P3 segment gut microbial communities from Petit-Saut dam, French Guiana - Nt197 P3 | ecosystem: Host-associated > Arthropoda: Insects > Digestive system > Gut ...
TCGTTTTTCTAACAAGTTATTCCTTGACGAAAAATTATATTATTAAACATAACTCCTCGCCTGGTTTGCTACTTCAAAATGTCAATGAACTATTTCTTTTTCTTTCAACCCAAACACCAGCAAAATCACCGGCTTTTTGGGACGGCAAAAGTACAACAGTTTCTAATACCTGCAAATATTTTTACAACTTATTTTGATTTTTTTTTAATGTTCAACAAAATAAAATTGTTAATATCAAATATTCAGGTAGTTACATTGAAAAATTTTTAACAAATTTAATGTGTAAAATTCTGCTATTTTAAATTATCCAGCAAAATTTTCACTCTTAATAACTGTTCGTGATATACATTTCCCTCGGCAAAATGCAAAGAATACGTCAAATTCAGGTTTACGCGGTTACTTTTTATAAAGTCGATGTAAAAATCAGACCTGTTGTAAGTTCCTGCTCTGTAAATAGGGTCGCCCCAGTATAATTTATTTGAATGTTGGTTGTAAAATGTCATTTGACCATCGCCAATATATAATGTATTAAAAACACCTATTCGCCTGTAAGCGAGGCGTGTTTCCATCAAAAAACCGTTGTTCATAATCCAGCGGTTATCTTCAGCCCTTGATCGTTCAAGTCCGGCAAGCCAACCTGCATTTATATCTAATTCATCAAAAGGCGTTAATTTCGAGAGATTTACTCCAATAGATGTCAATGAAAGTCCGTTGTCATAAATTCCTTTTTCCACAATGGGGTCAAAATCTTTTGCAAAATGAAACATATAATCAAAATGCTGAAAGTAGAATACACCTTTATTATACCGCCCCGACAGTCCTGCAAAAAACGTTTCGCGCTCTGTTTCCGAAATTTGACTTGTCCAGTCGAGCCAAAAATTCAAATAATTTTTTCCGTTTGAAATTTCCCAGAAAAAACCATTCATATTAGGTCGGAAGTAAGATATTGAATCCTGAAAAAACACGCGCGGATATTTATCCAGCGCCATATCGCGCGGAAAAGCCCCCATCAAAAACCGGTAAGGATTTTTGTTAAATTCGTAATACATTGTGGGATAGAACTTATCAACAGCATCATTACTGCCAAATTTATGAAGAATATTCACTCCGCCGCTTATCGTGTGAACGGTCTCAAATCGCAGTCCAATTTCGGGAGCGGCTTGTATTCCCGACATCGTTTGCGGAATCTTAAATTCCGACAAGTCAAACTCATTATTGTTAAAAAAAGAATGCACCTTCGCCTTCCATATAAAACTTTGAGAATGAGCCTGTACGGAAAAAAACACTAAAATTGTCAGTATATAAATCGACTTTTTCATAAAAATTGGTGCAAAGTAACTAATTTTGATTTATCTTAGCGAATAATTTTATAACTATGTCGAATATTGTAATAATACCCACATACAAAGAAAATGAGAATGTTGAGAATATAATTAGAGCAATATTTGAACTGCCTGTTTCGTTCGACATTCTGATAATTGACGATAATTCGCCTGATGGCACCGCAGATATTGTCAAAAAACTGCAAATGGAATTTGAAAATCTGTATTTAATTGAACGTCCGGGCAAACTTGGCTTGGGAACCGCCTACATTGTCGGTTTTAAATGGGCTATTGCGCGGGGTTACAGTTACATATATGAAATGGACGCCGATTTTTCGCACGACCCGAAAGATTTGATAAAACTGTTCAAAGCCTGCCACGAAGATGGCGCCGACCTCGCAATAGGTTCGCGGTATATCAGCGGAGTAAACGTGGTTAATTGGTCATTATCAAGAATATTGATGTCGTATTTTGCTTCTGTTTATGTAAGAACGATTACAGGAATGAAAATAAAAGACACAACCGCAGGTTTTAAATGCTACAAAAGTGAAATTCTCGAAAATATTAAAACTGAAGATATTAAATCGGTTGGATATGGTTTTCAGATAGAAATGAAATTTATTGCATGGAAATTAGGATATAAAATTGTTGAAGTGCCGATTATTTTTACCGATAGAAAATATGGCGCATCGAAAATGAGCGGCGGAATTTTCAACGAAGCCCTGTGGGGAGTTCTAAGAATGAAAATTAGAAGCATAACAACAAAATATCCCAAATAAATTCTCGTCAAATGTACTGTATATGAGCGGAATATTGATAAATAACGCTACAATTGTGAACGAAGGAATATCGTTCAAAGGCAACCTGCTGATAAAAGACGAAAAAATAGCAGCAATAGGCAACATTGATGAAAAAGAATTGCCTGATAACTACGATGTTATTGATGCAACAGGTCTGTTTTTACTTCCGGGAGTTATAGACGACCACGTGCATTTCAGAGAGCCAGGACTGACGGAAAAAGGCGATATATTTACAGAATCGAGGGCAGCGGCAGCAGGAGGCGTTACTTCGTTTATGGATATGCCAAATACTGTGCCTCAAACCGTTACAATCGCCGCTCTTGAAGAAAAATACAAAATAGCGGCGGAAAAATCGCTTATAAACTACTCGTTCAGCATTGGCGCAACAAACGATAACCTTGACGAAATTTTAAAAACCGACCCTTCAAAAGTGTGCGGCATTAAACTTTTTATGGGGTCATCAACAGGCAATATGCTGGTTGACAGCGACAAATCGTTGCGCAATTTATTCAAAAACGCACATATAATAATATCGGCTCATTGCGAAGACGAAGCCACAATAAGGAAAAACACAGAATTGTTCAGACAAAAATACGGCAATGATATTCCGTTCGAAATGCACCCAACTATAAGAAACAATGAGGCTTGCGTTAAATCATCGTTATTTGCTGTCAGACTTGCAAAAGAATACAATACCAAACTGCATATTTTTCATCTTTCAACAGCCGAAGAAACAGAACTTTTTTCAAATGCGATACCTCTGAAAGACAAACGAATAACTTCGGAAGTTTGTGCTCATCATCTTTGGTTCGACAATTCATATTATCAAAAACTCGGCTCACGAATAAAATTAAATCCTTCCATAAAAACGGAAGTCGATAAGGAGGCTTTGCGAAACGCCGTCAATAACAACAAGATAGACATTATCGCCACCGACCACGCTCCTCATACCATTAAAGAAAAAACAGGCTCATACCTGCAAACTCCTTCAGGCAGTCCGATGGTTCAACATTCGTTGCTGTTAATGATGGAATTATGGCATAAAAAAGTTTTCACAATTGAAAAAATAGTAGAGAAAATGTGTCATAATCCCGCAATATTATTCAACATAAAAGAGCGGGGTTTTATACGAAATGGCTACCAAGCCGACATTGTGCTTGTAAATCCGAACGACAAGTGGACTGTTTCGAAAGACAATATATTATATAAGTGTGGCTGGTCGCCGATTGAAGAAACAGAAGTGCAGTCGAAAGTAGTTACAACAATTGTAAACGGCGTTGTAGTTTATAATAACGGTCTAATTAACAACAACTACCGAGGTCAGCGGTTAAAGTTTGAGAGGTGTTAAATTTATCGGTAACAGGCAGGTTTATTAAAAGTTATTTCTATCTTTGTCGTATAAAAATATTGAGATACAGAATTTTGAACAAAAGTTTGAGATATGAAAACATATATTTGTGTGAATTAATTAAGTAAACAGATATGGGAAATACCGACAATAAAACCATCAAAAAAGGACTTGGGGCTCTCCCTGTTTATTTAACGGCAGCTTCTACCATAATGGGAGCCATTATGTTTTTGCGGTTTGGCACAGCAGTTGGCACACTCGGATTTTGGGGCGTAATCTTTTTATTGATTTTGGGACATCTGATAACCATCCCCACAGCACTTGCCATTTCCGAAATTGCCACAAATACTCGTGTCGAAGGCGGCGGAGAATATTTTATCATATCCCGTTCTTTCGGGCTGAAAATCGGTTCTACAATCGGAATTGCGCTCTATTTTTCACAGGCTATCAGCGTTGCGTTTTATATCATTGCATTTACGGAAGCATTCGAGCCATTGTTTAATTGGGTACATACATACTTAGGTTTTACATTGCCGCGGCAGGTCATAAGTATTCCCGCTTTGATTGTGTTGGCGTATGTGATGTTGAAACGAGGCTTAGGTTCGGGTCTGAAAATGTTATACATAGTAGTGGGCATAATGGCTTTGTCATTGCTGCTGTTTTTTGTAGGAAGTCCTATTGACCCGGGCGAAGACCTGATGCGAACACCTGGAAATAATTTCGGATTTTTCAATGGAAACAGTTTCTTTATTATGTTTGCCATCTGTTTCCCCGCTTTTACGGGAATGACGGCAGGCGTTGGGCTAAGCGGCAATTTGAGTAATCCGGGCAAGTCTATCCCTCTTGGAACAATGGGCGGAACTGTTACAGGATTGGTTGTTTATATGTTAGTAGTATGGAAACTGTCGATTTCCGCATCGCAAGTTGATTTGTTAGACAAGCAACTCATCATGTCTGATATTGCTGTATGGGGATTTCTTGTTATCCCGATTGGATTGGCAGCCGCAACGCTTTCATCGGCAATGAGTTCTATTTTGGTGGCTCCGCGTACACTTCAGGCATTGGCAAGCGACAAAACTTTCCCGCTGAGACATATTAATTATTTTTTCGCAAAAGGAAAAGGCGAAACCAAAGAACCGCTCAATGCCTCAATTGTTACCGTTGGCATTGCCCTTGTTTTTGTAATGATGGGCGATATTGATGCCGTAGCGCAAATCATTTCAATGTTTTTCCTTATTACTTACGGAACTTTGTGTCTCATCTCGTTTCTCAATCACTTTGGTTCGCCACCGTCATATCGTCCGCGTTTTAAATCGAAATGGTATTTTTCGTTAGCAGGTTTCTTGCTTTCGGTTTGGGTGATGTTCAAAATAAATCCGTTTTACACAGTTTTGTCATACATCATCATAGCAGTCATCTATCTTACTATTGAAAAATATAACAAAAATCAGAAAGGTTTGGTCAATATTTTTAAAGGAGCGCTTTTCCAGTTGAACAGACGATTGCAGATTTTCATGCAAAAACACCAGTCGAGCATGGATAGTGAAGAATGGCGTCCCGCTGCTATATGTGTTTCGCCAAACTCATTTCAACGCGAAAAAGCACTTGCCCTGATGCGCTGGATAAGCCACCGGCACGGATTTGGAACATATTTTCATTTTATTGAAGGATATTATGACAAACAAACACGAGCCGAATCGCAGGAAATATTGAAAGAACTTATTGATAACCAGACAGAACGCATAAGTACACTTTATATCGACACTATGATTTCGCCATCTTATACCTCTGCAATATCTCAAGTTATTCAGTCGCCGTCAATTTCGGGCATGGAAAACAATATGGTTGTGTTTGAATACGATAAAAACCACCCCGAAGAGTTGAGACGCATACTCGATAACATCGGTCTTGTCCGCGCAGGCGATTTTGATATATGTATTTTTGGCAATTGCACAACGCCAATCAAATATCGCAACGGAATTCATGTGTGGATACAAACTATAGACGAAAAAAGTAACAACCTGATGATTTTGCTTGGATACATCATCATGGCGCATCCCGATTGGAAGAAAAGTTATATCAAAATTTTCCATATATGTGCCGGACATCAACGCAATGAAGTAAAACAGGAACTTGAAAAACTGATTGCCACCGGACGATTGCCTATTACGCTGAACAATATCGAAATAATTACCATTTCAGGAAATCAAACAATCGGCGAAGTTGTTTTCGAACATTCCCATAAGGCAGGGCTGACAATAATTGGCTTCAGTGAAGATATTATTGAAAACGGGCATACCGGATTTTTTACGGAATTTAATAATATTGACGATGTTTTGTTTGTAAATGCCATTCAATCGAAAGATATAAATTAATTAACAACAACTACCGAGGTCAGAGATTAGAGTTTGAGAGGTGTTAAATTTATCGGCGACAAGTTGGTTTATTAAAAATTATTTTTATCTTTGTCGCGTAATGACAAATGCGGGCTACATATTGAACAGTAAAACCAGTTGTACGCGCGGCGCAAAAAATTGTGTCGTTTTAGAATTTATTTTTACCCCCCCCCCCAATTTTCTGATAATCAATACATTACCAATGCATGTGCTTTTATTACAGCCATTTGTCTTTTTCACAGGCATTGAGGTGAGGGCGCAACAACAAATAACCGATGCAATCGATAATGTGCCGGTGCTGTGTAATAACTTCCGATATATCAAGAAATTATTCTATAAATTAAATCAATAAAATGCTAAAAACATGAAAAAGAAAAAATTATTCTTCATTGCCCTTTGTGTATTGGGTTTGTACAGTTGCAATCAGCAACGCCCTGCGGTTATTGAACGACCTGTATTTGATGTATGGAGTTCAACGGTTCTCGAAATTGACAAAATAGAGATGTCCGATTATGCTACGGTTTTCTACGTTGATGCCTATTATCAGCCTAACAGATCGATAAAGATAGACAAGGAAACCTATATCATAAAAAGTGGAAGCGATGAAAAATTTCCGGTTATCCGTGCAGAAGGAATTAACCTTGATGAAGAAACCATTATGCCCGAGTCGGGAATGCTTTCATTCAAGTTGTTTTTCCCTCCGTTGAAACGAGGAATTACCAAAATTGATTTTATTGAAAGCGACTATAAAATATGGGGAATACACTTGTTGACCAATGCAAAAATAAAGTTTGAGCCTGTTCCGAAAGAAGCGCTGAGCACCACTACCGAACCTCTGCCCACGCCGGAATACAGCACCGAGCCGGCGCGAATAAGCGGACGAATGCTGGGATATATTGATGGTATGGAGCCCGACCTTGTAACCATAACTTCTATAAATCCTATTCATTTTGGACGTAACTATACAGCGCTCCCTGTTGCCAAAGACGGTTCATTCAGCGGCGAATTTATACCCTCTTTTGCAGGCATCTACGAATCTTCGGAAGGATTTCTGTTTCTGACGCCAAGCGAGGAAACAAAATTATATGTCGATTTGAAGAAACGCAGCCGCTATCAGTCACGCTACAGGACAGACAAGGAACCAAGCGATTCCATCTTTACCTATATTTCAGGAAGATTTACATCAGCCGAATTAGAAACTATCAATGATGCAAAGAATTATTATTCATATGGAATTAGTATTCCTGACCGATTGCCCGAAAATCAATTTAAATTTAAAACTGAATATCTAACACTGTTGCATGAGATAGAGGACATGAACCGCGAAGAAGTTAAACAGTATGTGCTGGACATTATGAATAAAAGGCTTTACGAACTAAAACAAAAAAACTACTCGCCTAATATGCAAACGATGATGGAAATTGCCATTAAAAATGATACTTATTACTCCTTTATGGAATGTGCATTATGGCTGTATCACGTTTATTTACAGAAAAACAACGTTTCAATTACTCCTGCTTCCCGCGAAGAATATGAAGAAACATTAGAAATAAGGAACAGATACATACCCGAAAGACCCCGTATTGAATACTATTCGTTTCTTAAAGGAAAACAAAACGACAATATATCATATTTAACAAATTCTCTTGCAGGTCTGGGCGAATATATCAGCCATATTGAGGGTTTCTATCTCGCCGGCGGAAATAAGGAAAATACTCCAAAAGAACGTTTGGACTACTTTAACGAAAAATGGAATCTTATGCCGGGCGACAACAAAAGTCTTCTGTTTGATTTGATACAACCTATGTTCTATGGATATAAACTTTTAGATATGGAATATTTTACTGAAATAGAAAAACAGGAAATACGCGATTTATTTAAGGATAAACCCATTTATGCCGAAGAATTGATAGGCGAAAGCGATAGAATAGAATTTATCCTCGCTGCTGAGTATGAAAACAATGGAAGTATTAAGAACGATCCGCCCGATGTGCCGCAGGAGCAGATGCTCAATGCTATTCTTGCAAAATACAAAGGCAAAGTGGTGGTAGCAGATGTTTGGGGTACATGGTGCCCTTCGTGTATGCAAGACATAAGAAATATGCCGCCGTTTAAAGACGAAATGAAAGATAAAGATGTGGTTTTCCTGTATCTTGCCGATGAAACATCGCCGCTTAATACATGGGAAAAAACAATTCCTGCCATATCGGGCGAACATTACCGCTTGAGCAAGGCGCAAACAAGGTATTGGGAAGTCAATAGCTATCCTATCTATACGGTTTACGACCGGCAAGGAAAACAAATAGCCAAATTTTATGATTTCCCGGGTGTTGAGGTAATGAAAAAGACTATCGAAAAAGGATTATAACTATGAAAACTTCGAAACTCATAATCGCATTTATATCTTTGTGCCTTTACTTTCAAGCACATGGGCAGGAATTGGATTTTGACAGCGAGTTAGACAAATTAACGCCTTATATTCAGTCTCTTCAAAATTTTTCATACAATATTCCGCAGGAAAAAGTATATCTTCATTTCGACAATACGAGTTATTATCAGGGCGACAACATCTGGTTTAAATGTTATGTTGTAACTTCCGCGCAGCACCGGTTGAGCGATTTGAGCAAAACGCTGTATGTTGAACTGCTGAATCCGGGCGGCGAAATTATTGACAAGCTGATACTGCCAATAGAAGACGGACAGTGTCATGGCGATTTTACATTGGGTCATATACCGTTTTATTCGGGCTTTTACGAAGTTCGCGCATACACAAAATATATGCTGAACTTTGGCGAAGATGTTATTTTTTCAAGATTGTTGCCTGTTTTCGGTCAGCCCAAAATTGAAGGCAATTATGAGGAAAAAGAGATGATGAGTTACGGCAGATGGGGCACAGGCAACTATCCGATGAAAAGAGAACAACCGGTTAGGGAAAACAGAGTAAACCTTCGTTTTTTCCCCGAAGGAGGTAATCTTATTCAGGGCGTTGCATCGCGGGTTGCCTTTGAAGCCACTGACGAAGTCGGTAATCCGATAGATGTTACCGGCGTGGTTAAAAACGCTGCAGGACAGGAATTATCACAAATCATCACTTCGCACGAAGGGCGGGGCGCGTTTATATATATACCCACCGGCGCTACAGGCAGACGAAGAGACGTAGCCGAAGTGGAGTATTCGGGCAGAAAATATTCGTTTGACCTTCCCTCAGTCTTGCCGCAAGGAGTTGCGATGACAGTTGATAATCTGTCATACGCGGACAGTATTGAAATTATTTTGCAGAAAAACGCCGACACACCTTCCGAGATGCTTGGTGTGGCTGTTTTAAACGGCGGAGCGCTGCAAAACTACAGTTTTGTGTGGGTTGCAAACAATGTGGAAATCTTTAAAATGGATAAAACTCTGTTGCCTTCGGGGGTTTCGCAAATAGTTTTGTTTGACAGCACAGGTAAAATTCTTTGCGACCGATTGATATTTACAGAAAAGAAAGAATCTCAGCTGGATATAAAGATACAAACCGACAAACGCTTTTACATGCCTCACGAATTGGTTGATATGGAGATAATTGTTGCTGATAAAAATTATAATCCTGTGAACGCCACTTTTTCAATAGCAGTGAGAGATGGAGAAAACGAAGTTGAGAGCAGGCATAATATTTTGACCGACCTTTTGCTGATGTCTGAAATCAAAGGTTATGTTCGCAATCCTGCGTATTATTTTGAATCAGAAGACAAAACGCGGAGTGCTGCGCTCGATGTATTGTTGATGGTGCAAGGCTGGCGGCGTTATTCGTGGGAACAGATGGCAGGTGTTGAAGAGTTTGAAATAAAATATTTTCCCGAACAGGGTATAGAAACCAACGGTAAGGTTGTTTCTTTAAATCTTCTCGGGAAGCAGGTACCGAAGCCGAATGTTGATGTTGACATGCTTCTGTTTAAAAGAGGCAATGAAGATGATGAGACCGGTGGTGATTTTGTAGAATCGATGGTAACGGATGAGCAGGGAGGCTTCTCTTTTGTAGCGGACATAACGGGAAAGTGGAGTACGATATTAGCGGCAAGTGAAAACGGAAGGCGAAGAAATTATATGATACTGTTAGACAGGCTTTTCAGTCCTAAACCAAAAAGATACAATTATGCCGACTTGCAGGTAAACATTGCCGAAAAATATACGGAAACCATAATTATTGAAGAAGAAGCGCCCGAAGATATTGAAGAGGATTATGCTTCATTTTTTGCTGCTTATCAGGATTCATTAAAGAAGTTGGGCATTGAACAGAAGGTACATCTTTTGGATGAAGTAAGCGTTAGAGCAAGAAGAACAACCAATACACAGGATATTTTTTACAATCGTTCCACATCGGTAGCCTATTATGATGTACCTTCGGAAGCGGACGATTTCTATGACAGTGGACGACTGTTTAACAATATGATAGAAATGCTGACTAATGTGGATGAAAGGCTTCATATGGGTTCGCACATACGCAATCCGAGTTTTGTAAGTTTGAGGTATGGGAGTAGAGCGGCGCTTGTTGTTGTTGATTACGAACAATGGACTAATCACAATGAAGATTTTAATAAATGGCAGGAACTTAATGTTCTCGCCGTTAAATCTGTTTATATAAATGAGAGTCCTTCTCTCATTTACAAGTATAAAGATCCTATGCTTCCAAATGGTTTAGCGCTCCAAATATTTAGCTGTGTTGTATTTATTGAAACCTATCCTGATGGCGAAGTACCTACTGAAGGTGCAAAAGGGGTGCGAAAAACATGGTTAGACGGATACAGCACGGTAAAAGAATTTTATGGTCCAAACTATTCTGCATTACTGCCTACACTCGATATTTTCGATTATCGCCGCACATTATACTGGAATCCGTCAGTAAAAACAGACGAGAACGGCAAAGCGAGTGTAAGTTTTTACAATAACAGCCGTTGTACAGATTTCAGTATCAGCGCCGAAACAGTTACACAACAGGGTATGATTGGGATTTATAAAAATGAATAATAATAAACCTGTTCGGTGTTTTGGATATTTGGCTACCCGACTCTTTAATATATAATGTGAGCAATTTTACATCAATTTTTATATAATAATTTTGTAACTTTGTAATCATCAATTTACTGAAAAAACTATGAAAGGAATAATTTTAGCGGGAGGTTCGGGAACAAGGTTGCACCCTATAACATACTCAATTTCAAAACAGATGCTTCCTGTTTACGATAAGCCCATGATATATTATCCGCTATCGACACTGATGCTTGCCGGAATAAAAGAGATACTGATTATATCTACCCCGCGCGATTTGCCTGCATTCAGAAATCTTTTGGGCGATGGCAAAAACTTGGGAATTACGCTTCAATACAAAGAACAGCCGGCGCCCGATGGGTTGGCTCAAGCATTTATAATTGGCGAAGAATTTATTGATAATGACCCTGTTTGCATGATTCTTGGTGATAATATTTTTTACGGACACGGTTTTGGCGATGTAATGCTAAAAACAGCCGAACTGAAAAAAGGAGCCTGCGTTTTTGGCTATTATGTAAATGACCCTGAGCGATATGGCGTTGTAGAGTTTGACAAAAACAAAAAAGCAGTAAGCATTGAAGAAAAACCGTTGTTGCCAAAATCGAACTATGCCGTTACCGGACTGTATTTTTACGACAACACCGTTGTGAAAAAAGCCAAAACGCTGAAACCATCGCAAAGAGGCGAACTCGAAATTACCGACCTCAACAAAATTTATCTTGAAGAAAACGCTCTTGAAGTAAAATTGCTGGGCAGAGGAATGGCATGGCTCGACACAGGAACTTACGAAAGTCTGTTGCAAGCCGCCAACTTTATTGCCACGCTCGAACAGCGTCAGGGGCTGAAAGCATCATGTATTGAGGAAATTGCGTACAAAAGAGGATTTATTGATAAGAAACAACTTTTGTCGCTTGCCGAACCGTTGAAAAACAGTCAGTATGGAAAATATTTGCTGAAAATTGCAAATGACGAAATAAACGCATGAAGCATTAACTAATTGTTTATCAATGATTATCACAAAAACTGAAATAGAAGGGCTTGTAATTATTCAGCCCGAAATATTTTACGATTCAAGAGGTCATTTCTTTGAAAGTTTTAATATTGAAGCATTGCGCAAAGAGGGAATCGATTTCAATCCTGTTCAGGATAATGAATCGCAGTCGGTTCGTGGAGTAATCAGAGGGCTTCATTATCAACTTAATCCGCACCCGCAGGCAAAGTTGGTAAGAGTTGTCGAAGGTAAAATTTTTGATGTTGCCCTCGATTTGAGAAAAAACTCCGAAACATTCGGAAAATGGTATGGAATAGAACTTGACTCCGATTCAAAAAAACAACTTCTTATACCTCGCGGATTTGCTCATGGATTTTCGGTGTTAAGCAACACTGCAACAGTTCAATACAAATGCGATAATACATATAATCCGGCAATGGAACGGGGCATAAACATAATGGATACGGAAATTAATATCGACTGGAAAATTGACAAAAATTCATACATAATGAACAACAGGGATATGAATAATCCGTTGTTTAAGGACGCTGAATTTAATTTCTAAAATATAATTTGCAATATGGCAGCAATTTTAGTAACAGGAGCAAACGGACAGTTAGGCAATGAGTTACGCAACTTATCAAATCAATTTTATGGTTACGATTTTGCATTTACCGACATCGATACGCTTGATATTACAAACGCTGTGGCAGTAAAAAATTTTATAGAAACTTTTAATCCCAATTGGGTAATAAATTGTGCTGCATATAATTATGTAGATAAAGCAGAAAGCGAACCCGAAACGGCAATGCTCATAAACAGCACAGCAGTAAAAAACCTGACGGAAGCGATTAACGGATTGGACTGCAAATTGATACACATCTCAACAGATTATGTGTATGGAGGAACATCGAATACGCCATGTACGGAAGATGCTGTTCCCGACCCTCAGTGCATATACGCTGCATCGAAACTCGCTGGCGAGAAGCAGGCGTTGTCGTTTCCTGAGTCAATAGTTATCAGAACATCTTGGCTTTATTCTACTTACGGTCATAATTTTGTAAAATCAATTCTGAAAAACGGCGCGGAAAAAGAGTTTTTGGAAGTTGTTTTCGACCAGACGGGAACACCAACTTACGCTGCCGATTTAGCGCAGGCAATAATGAAAATTGTTTCGGGAGTAATAAGAAATCAATTTGTTTTTAAAGCCGGCATTTATAATTATTCCAACGAAGGAGTGTGCTCGTGGTTCGATTTTGCAACCGAAATTGTTAAGGAAGCCGGTTTAAAATGCCGAATATTGCCGGTTACATCACAAAAATTTATTCAGGCTGCAAAACGCCCCTCATATTCGGTAATGGATAAAACCCGAATAAAAGAGGATTTTGATATTGAAATTCCGCACTGGCGAACAAGTTTAACGGAGTGTATTAAAGCGCTAAATTACGCAGAGCGAGGGGAAAATTTTATCATTTAATAATTTGTTAAACAATTAAATAAAAATTCATAATGAAATTGATTGAAGAAAACACAGGAAAAACAGTTATTACAACAAAATATGTTGTAAATGACAATTCGCCAATTGTATCTGTCTTTTTTGATGAAGATGGCGATTGGCAATTTTTTAGCGAAGAAGATGTTTGCGAAGATGATGCATATATTGTTTCTATACAACAAATATTAGAAATAGACAATACGTTGGCAAATATCCCAAGCCTTGAAAAAGGACAATCTGCTTTTCGCAAAGATAAAAATTCAGAATGGGAAATTCAAGACTGAAAAAACTAATAAATACCTTAAAATGATTTCAATAGAAGAAATCAGAGAAAAAGCGGCAAAGTGGCTCGGCGAAGAATTTAATGAGCAAACGCGCGATGAAGTACAAAATATGATAGAGAACGATGAGCAAAAACTTATCGATGCTTTTTATCAAGACCTTGAGTTTGGCACAGGCGGGCTTCGTGGAATTATGGGTGCCGGAACAAACCGTATGAATATTTACACTCTTGGAATGGCAACTCAGGGACTGTCGGAATATATAATTAGAAACTTCGGCGCAAACGACATCAAAGTTACAGTGGCTCACGATTGTAGAAACAACAGCCGGTTATTTGCCGAAACCGCTGCCGATATTTTTTCGGCAAACGGATTTAAAGTCTATCTGTTTGAGGCTCTGCGTCCAACACCCGAATTGTCGTTTGCAATACGTCAATACGATTGTCAAAGCGGCATTGTGATTACGGCATCGCACAATCCGCCCGAATATAACGGATATAAAGTGTATTGGAACGATGGCGGTCAGATTGTTGCACCTCACGACACAGGAATAATTGAAGAGGTGAGAAAAATAAATTCCGTATCGCAAATAAAATTCAACGGCAAAAAAGATAATATTGAAATCATTGGAAAAGAGACTGATGAACTGTTTTTAAAAGAAATTTCAAAATTGAGGCTCAATCCCGAAGTTATTCAAAAAAACAGTTCAATGGGAATAGTTTTTTCACCCATTCACGGCACAGGAGTAAAAATTATTCCCGATGCGCTGAAACTGTTTGGTTTTAAGAATATTATCAGCGTTCCCGAACAAGATGTTGTTGATGGAAATTTCCCGACCGTAGAATCGCCAAATCCCGAAGAGCCCGGAGCGTTGAAAATGGCAATCGAAAAAGCCATTGAAACCAACGCCGATATTGTTATGGCAACCGACCCCGATGCCGACAGACTTGGCATTGCCGTACGCAATAAAAACAACGAGTTTATTCTGCTAAATGGCAATCAGACAAGCGTTTTACTTATTTGTTATATACTTTCACAATACAAAGAAAAAGGCTTATACAAGGGCAACGAATACATTGTGAAGACCATAGTTACCACCGACCTTATCGAAAAAATTGCAGAATATTACAACGTTGAGTGTTTCAATGTTCTTACAGGATTTAAGTTTATTGGCGAACTGATAAACGAAAATGAAAACGTAAAAAAATACATTGGCGGCGGCGAAGAAAGTTATGGATTTCTTGCGGGCGAATATGTAAGAGATAAAGACGCAGTGGGCTCATGCGCTCTTTTTGCCGAAATTGCGGCATGGTCGAAACAACAGGGCAAATCGGTGTTAGACACGCTGATTAACATATATTTAGAACATGGTTTATACAAAGAACGGTTGGTAAATATTGCAAAAAAAGGCAAGGAGGGAGCCGATGAAATACGAGCAATGATGGCAGATTACAGGAACAATCCTCCGTCAGCCATAAACGGTATTAAGGTTGTAAAAATCATTGATTATCAACAACAAATCGTAATCGATAAACTTGCCGGAACTTCGCAAAAAACAGACCTTGCCAAATCAGATGTTTTGCAGTTTTTCCTTGAAGACGGAAGCAAAATATCCATACGTCCTTCGGGAACCGAGCCAAAAATAAAATTTTATTTCAGCGTAAATAAAAAAATCAGTTCAGCCAACGAAATTGAAACAGCAGAAAAAATCTTGGACGAGAGAATTGACGGAATAATAAAAGATATGAATTTGCTTTGAATATTATTCGCCAATTATTTTTACTAGAACACGTTTGCCGCGTTTTCCATCGAACTCGCCATAAAATATCTGTTCCCACGTGCCAAAATCTAATTGTCCGTTGGTAACGGCAACCACAACCTCGCGCCCCATTACAGTTCTTTTCAAATGAGCATCGGCATTGTCTTCAAATCCGTTATGACGATATTGCGAATGTGGTTTTTCGGGCGCAAGTTTCTCGAGCCACACTTCAAAATCGTGATGCAAACCACTTTCGTCATCGTTTATAAACACGCTCGCAGTGATGTGCATAGCATTTACAAGCGCCAAGCCCTCTTTTATACCCGACTCATTAACACATTGTTGCACTTCGCCGGTAATGTTGATATACGCCCGCCGCGATGACGTTGTAAACCACAGTTCTTTTCTGTATGATTTCATAAAAAATTTGTTTAAATATTTTTTTCTTTAAGAATATTTTTTATCTTTGTGGTATCTTGGTGTTTTGTGTGCCTATTATAACAGAGGTTAATTTTCTTTCTTTTTGGTGTCGGTAACATAATCTTCAGGGAGCAGATGCTCTTTCAGTTTTTCTTTAATATCTGCTGGTATTTCTGTGGTAATCTTTTGGTTAAAGTCATAATGAATAAGCACAGTGTTACCTTTCACGCACAAACGTCCTTCCTGCCATGCTTCGTGATAAACTGTAAATGATTTGTTTCCAATATGTTTCACGTATGTTCTGATTTCAACATCGTACCTGAAAAACATTTCGCCTACAAAATCATAGTCGGCATGCGCCAAGATAAGAGGCCAAGTGTCGTAAGAAAGATTTAAATCCGGTTCAAAAATTCTGAGAATTGGGTTTCTTCCAAGTTCAAACCAGCCGGCAAGTACGGTGTTGTTAACATGCCTGAGTCCGTCAATATCCCCAAATCGCGGGGAAACTTTTGTTGTAAACATAATGTTTATGATATTTTTTCTGTTTTGTTTCTTAACGGTGTTCCGCAATAAGGGCAAAAATTATGCGTTGTTTTAATTTGCTTATTACATTTATCGCATAAAATCACTTCTTCTTTAATCAATTCTATTGGTTTTTCAATTCTTTCAAGCAGTTTTTCAGGTATCTCTTCAATAAAGCGCGATTCGTTGCCTTTTCGGGAAATCAAAAACAGTTTCTCTTTTGCACGGGTTACTGCTACATAAAAAAGTCGCCGTTCTTCTTCCATTAAAAGTTCGTAGTTCGTTCTTTTAACAACTTGAAATATTCTGTCTTCGAGCCAAATATCAGGAAATCCTCCGTAACCGTCAGTAAGTCCGATAATGAACACCACTTTTGCTTCTAATCCTTTGGCAGCGTGAATGGTTTTTGCCTGTACCTTTACTCCTGCTTTTTTAAAGGCATCACTAAAATCTGGCTGAAACATATGACTTCTTCTGTACAAAAATAAAATATCGTCACTTGAATAATCCTCTTTTTGCAGTTTTCCTACTTGTTCAATGCAAAAGTTAATACAGTTATCTTCTTCGGCTTCAGAGTAAAGCATAATTTTCTGTAAAGCGGGTTTTATCGCAAAAATTTCCTTGTCTATTTTGAATTTATTGTGTTTTATAACCTCGTTGCCTGCATCCACAATATTTTGAGTACTGCGATAGTTGACATTCAATGTAATAACTTTTGACGGATTAAAATGCTTCTCAAATTCAACAATATAACTCACGTCTGAACCGCGAAAACCGTAAATGCTTTGCCAATCGTCTCCAACGCAGAAAAGTTGTGTTTCTTCTGTTAGAAGTAATTTAATAAATTCTACCTGCAAACTATTAACATCTTGAAATTCATCTACTAAAACGTATTTAAAACGGTCTTTTAAGACTTTTGCAATCTCTTTATCGGTTTTTAATAACGAAATGCAGCGTATAATTAAGTCGTTGAAATCAAGATACGATTTGTCAATACAATACTCGTTAAACTTCTGAATGAAGGGTAGTGCAAGAGCGTAAAAGTCACGAACTCGCTCGTGTTGGTCAAATTCGCCTTTTTTCTTAATATCTTGTAAATCAATATTTTCAACTTTAATCATATCGGTTACACGATAGACCATTTTGATAAACTCGTTAATGTGATTGTGAAAACCGTGAAATGCCTCTTGGTAAGTCAATTTTCGAGGCTGATATTTTTCCGACAATCTGTTTTTGACAATATTTTCTAAAATATGGCTAAATAACGCCGAGTCGTGCGTATTTTTTTCGTAAGTGTATTCAACTGTAAAACCTGCTTTTTTGCAGGCTGCCTGTTTGTCTTTTATCGGGAAACTTTTATTGCTCAAATGTTCAATATAAATGTTGGCTTCAGGCAAATAAAAATCGGGCTGAAATGTAAATCCTTTTTCCGTTACCTGCCGTTTTCCTTCATATTCATAGCGAATATTGTTTCTAAAAAACCAGTCGGCGATAAATTGTTCCGATTTGGAACGTACTTTTGTACCGTCAAGTGTAGTATATAATTTATCGTAAGAACGGTATTTATCCGTGTTGATATGAATTTTATCTACAAAATAATCAAGAATATAGCGTTTCAGATTTAAAAGATAATTTTCATCATCGCATTGTTGAATCAAAATTTTGTGAAACACCTCAAAAGCAGTTTCTTTTGCCTCATATTCTGCGAACTCATCATTTTCGTCCCATTTTACGTCCCCTAAAATTTTAAACTTATTATCAAACTCATTTACCCCGTAATCTCGCAAAATTTTAAAACACAAACTATGAAAAGTTCTTATTGTTAGTGCTTTAATCCATTGAAATTTGTTCTGATATTGTAATCTTAACGCATTTCTCTCTTTTTCGTAAATTTGTTTATCCTCCAATTTTTCGGCATAGAGACCGCTTTCGTCGGAAGAATCAATTAAGCGGTCAAGCATTTCGTTGGCAGCATTTTTTGTGAAAGTTACCGCAAGAATATTTTTGGATTTAACATTTTCTTTTTCAATTAGATAAACAATTTTTTGCAATAAAGTCATTGTTTTTCCAGCCCCTGCACCCGCAAGCACAAGCAGTCGTTTGTCTCGACTGATAACTGCTTCTTGTTGTTTTTCATTAAGAGAAGATATATTGATATTTGAGTGCATATTATGTCTTTTCAAAAATTTTTGCAAATGTACAATTTTGCGCTGTTACAAAGTGTTGTCGTTGTCTAATTTATTTGTTTTTTGTTATGCTGCCACTATTGTCATAAATTGTTGCTTAACCCGCACAAATATACGCAACTTTCTCATTATTGACATTTAAGATTTTTGGGGCTAATATTTAAAAAACTCATCTTTGAAAT
>Ga0082212_10004755_pt1 | contig 18726 bp, 16 predicted proteins | sample TergutNt197P3_FD_71548 | JGI IMG/M metagenome (GOLD analysis project Ga0082212, IMG submission 71548) | Neocapritermes taracua P3 segment gut microbial communities from Petit-Saut dam, French Guiana - Nt197 P3 | ecosystem: Host-associated > Arthropoda: Insects > Digestive system > Gut ...
CCCCGAACAGCATTGCTCGTCTGAAGCAAATATGCCGGAGCGTTTCACTCGAAGATTGTCAAACAATCGCTCACGATGTGATACGAATGTCTGAAGCCAAAAACATTCAGGATTACGTGAAAAACTCTTTGCACAAAGTGGCTCCGGCATTGTTTGAACCAGCATCGTAAGTCCCTCTGTGGAGCCCGGAAGTTACGGCGTAAGTTCGTCCAGACGTTCAATGTCGGAAAGTGAAAATCCTGTTGCACGGGCAATGTCCGGTGAAGACATGTCCATGACTTTCAGATTTTTGGCAACCTCACCCCTTTTTCCTTTCGCCCTTTTTCTTGTCCATCCTCCTTTGTCTCGGCACGGTCGAGGTGTTGATCAGCCCAGTAACGTATTCTTTTCCCAAGTTTCTCTCGTATCATGGAATCAGCAGTGAAACGTTTGTATTCGTTATGTAACCACTCTTAATTCGATCCGTCCAAGATTTGGGCTGACATATCAGACCAACCCCGGTGCCGGGCACCATGAAAATTACAGGAGTAAATCAAAATGCCCCACGTATTTACCTTATCGAATAGAGGTACCCAAAATGGAAAACCGTGAAATTTGTTAACGGACTGGTTTGCATAAGCATGTAACTTTAGATGGGTACTTTTTTCGTTTCGTGAAACGTGATAGAATAAGAAAAGTTTCGGATTCTGTAATAATACCATGAGAAAAACCCTGCTTGCCCCGCGTCGTTACGTACAAGGACCTGACGTTCTTGCTGAACTCGGAGAACTCCTCAAACCACTCGGTACCAAAGCCCTTGTGCTTTGGGATGGACCGCTCAAAGGACTCGTCGGCGATACTGTCAGGCAGTCGCTCCAAAAAGGAGGCGTTGCCTTCTTTGAGGTTGATTTCAAGGGGGAAGCAACTTTGGCGGAACGCAAGCGGGTAGGTGACCTCGCTGCAAAAGAAGGATGCAACATTTCTGTTGCCATCGGCGGCGGAAAAGTGCTGGACGTTGGTAAAGGTGCCGCCATTGACCAAAATATGCGCATCGTTACCGTCCCGACCATTGCCTCCAACGATTCGCCGACCAGTGCCGCCTCCGTTTGGTATGATGAAAATCATATTTTTCAGGGTTTTGAATGTTGGCACTTCAATCCCGATCTCGTCCTCGTCGATAGCCGGGTGATCGTCAATGCGCCGGTTCGCAGTTTCGTTGCCGGTATGGGAGATGCCCTGTCCACTTGGGTCGAAATGGAAGCGTCCATGCAGTCTCGAACGAAAAACCTTTCCGGCGGAACACCAACGCTGGCGGCGGAGGCTTTGGCGAAACTCGCCTTCGATACGTTGTTTGAATACGGCATTGATGCCAAGCGGGATGTCGAAAATCACGTTCTCACCCCCGCCGTTGAGAAGGTAATCGAAGCGAACACATTGCTTTCCGGTCTCGGTTTTGAAAGCGGAAGTTTGGCAACCGCTCACTCCATTGGCAATGAACTTTCCAATGTCTTGGCGTGTCAGAAAGCAGGGATGATGCACGGTGAAAAAGTTGCATTTGGGGTGGCGACCCAACTTTGCCTTGACGATTCCGTCACGGCAACATATCGAAACATGATTTTCGATTTTTTAATTGCGATTGGCTTGCCCGTCACGTTCAAAGAATTGAACATAGAGCCGCTCGATCCGGCACTGGTACGTAAAATTGCCGAAAACTGTGCCGTTCCGGGTTCGTTGGTACATTTCCATCCCTTTGAAGTTACCGCTCAGAGTCTCTACGACGCAATGATGTCCGCTGACGCTTTGGGACAAGCTAGAAAAGGATAATTGTGAGCCAAAATGCCCTGTAAGAGGGCACGTCGCAATTTAGGGAGGTTGGGTAGTTTTTTTCAAATTGCCGTAGCCTTCCGTCGAGAGCGCGGTTAATTTTCTGTAGGCATTCGACCTTTGGACGATTGCTTCGGCAATAACCGACTGGAGGCGAACACATTGTACTCAAGTACGGAGTACTGCACGAATCCGCCTGGATGTCGGTCTCCTACTTTTGGACGAACTTGTCGGCGAATGGGTATTTCCATTCCCTATAGAAATGTGTAGAATTTACCATAGAACATGCGAAACAGAACGCAACCTGGTATTTTCTCAAGAACATGTTACCACCCAAAATAGCCGCCAGCATGATGTGTGCGGACTTTCTACATCTCGAGAAAGATGTCGCCGAACTAGAAAAAGCAGACGTGGAATATCTGCATTTCGACATTATGGACGGCGTGTTTGTGCCCAACCTGATGCTGTGCAACGAAATGATGAAAGGGCTGCGAAAGGGAACGACAATCCCCTTTGACGTGCATCTGATGATTGTGCATCCCGAACAGAAAATCAAGTGGTTCGATTTGAAGCCCAATGATCTTGTAAGTGTGCATTATGAAAGTACACCGCATATTCACAGAGCCATTCAGGAAATCAAAAATGCGGGAGCCAAGCCTGCGATTGCACTCAATCCTGCTACGCCGATTTGCTGTATCGAGCATGTACTTCTCGACGTGGACATGGTGTTGCTCATGACGGTCAACCCCGGTTTTGCGGGACAAAAACTGGTCGAACAGACACTAATAAAAATCAAGGCGACCCGGGATTTTTTGGACAAAAATGGATACGAAAACGTGATGTTGCAAGTGGACGGAAATTGTAGTTTTGCGAATATCCCGCGTATGAGAGATCAAGGTGCCGATTGCTTTGTGGCTGGATCGAGTAGCGTATTCGCTAAGGAGACAACGATTGCGGATGCCTGCAAAAAATTGCGGAAAATGATGAAATGAACTTTAGGGAACCTCACATAATTTCCTTTGCGCACCTTGCATTTTCTTTGCGATCTCTGCAGTAAATCTTAACCGCAAAGGGTTACGCAGAGTGCGCAAAGAAAAAAACAATCCCTAAAATGTTGCCCCTTTGTTTTTTTCGTCAACTTCGCTGGGCAGACGGTGTCGAATGTCCCCACTGCCACGCTACCGAAGTCGTCAAAAATGGTTCTGACGAAACACAATCAGACCGACAACGCTACCTGTCTATCCTACCAACATGTTAACGAACTGGATTCATGGAAGTTCCTTTTCGAATAGGGCTTGTCTTGTTCAAACAATCCTATACACTAAACCGTTCCCTCTCTATTTTTTGCAAAAATTTCGGATAAAATGGCGTTGGTTTTGAATAAGACAACAAGCGTAAAGGAGCATAACGATGAGCGATCTTATTCCGATTGTCGGGTCGAACGATTTTGATGCCACAACCCAATCTGGGGTGGTGCTGGTGGATTTTTTCGCTACATGGTGTCGTCCGTGCCGGATGCAGTTGCCGATCCTCGAACAAATCGCTCCCGATTTTGAAGGTAGAGCAAGAATCATTAAGGTCGATACCGATCAAGCACAGGACGTTGCCGTCAAGTTCGACGTGCAGAGTATTCCTACGCTTGTTCTTTTGAAAAATGGAAGTAAAGTTGCCCAGTTTGTCGGACTCCAACAGGCAGAAACACTCAAAGCCGCCTTGGAAAAAGCCCTCGCTTGAGTTTTGGCAGCCGTGTCCGAAAATTGCCCTTTTGTCCAGGGCGGAAATTCAGTATCCTTCACCGTATTTCTATGGGTAATTTTCAGCAACACATCACTTGCAGTACCGTCACAGGCGTTGCTGTAGGAGGAATCGCCTATCATTTCGGCGTTCTTCCGTCAGCCTGCTTGGTCTCAGCGGGTCTGTGTAGTTTCGCCGGAATGTTGCCCGACATTGATAGCGATACCAGCAAGTCTTTTCAGGAATGTATCTACCTCACCGCCGGAATCGGTTGTATTTTAACCGCTTCGAGACTTCGCCATATCGGCATTGATCCCGACCTTGCCATGCTCGGCGGAGCATTCATGTTTTTGTTCATCCGATTCGTCGTTGCCATGTGGATCAAGAAAATTACGACCCATCGGGGAATGATGCACAGTATTCCAATGGCGATCCTATGCGGCGAACTGGTGTTTTTTGTCGTAACCGGCGAAGTGGCAGAACGGCTCGTCAAGGCGGCGGCTCTGACAGTTGGTTTTCTTTCGCATCTGATTTTGGACGAGGTTTATAGTATTGATTCGACCGGAGCGACATTTCGCGTCAAAAAATCGTTCGGCACCGCACTGAAATGGACGAACCCCAAAAAACAAGGGTCGGTTACGTTGATTTATTCATTGATATTTCTCTTCGGTCTTGTTGCTTGCTCCAATCCCGAAATCTTCGAACAACTGCACGGGAGCGTTGCGATCGCGGAAAAAACAGCCGCACCCGACAAAATATCTTCAGGATGGTGGTTCTCTGTTTTGAAAAATACAAAAAGCGAGCAACCATCTTTAGACAGTGAAATCCAACGTGAAGCCGCCGAATTTTTATCGCGGCAGAGTACGGTTTCACCAGCGGCAGTACAACTTCATTCTTTACCCGTTGCCCCGCCGGAGGCTTTGGAACTTCCAACGGCAATGCAGATTGGGAGCGAATGGAATCGGAACGTTCCCATCTTACCTGCGCCAATAGTGGTGCAGTAATCGGTTCATTGCGGTAGATTATCCTGCCACGTTTTTTTCCCCAATCGTCTGTCGAGTTTTTCTGCCTGCTGATTGATCCGATCAATGAGTTCTTTCGTAGCATCCAATTCGTCTCGAAAGGTCAAAATCTGTGTTGTTTCCGATTCCAACGATGCAAACAAATGATCCAGGGCAGGCAAACGATACCAATCCCGCGATGTCTTTTTGATCGCATGCTCAATGCCTTTCCGCAGTGCCATCGTAAAAAAGAAGAGCAACGTCGTACACCAAACGATCAGCCAAAACAAGGAGACCACATAATAGTCAATACCGAGTAACCGTTCATGGTACAGGAACGAATCATAGAAAAAGTTTTTTGCGGGTCGAGCCAGCAGAAACAACAGCATTGCTCCGAGCAGAATTTCATAAAGGAAACGAAACCAGAGTCTCTGATACCGATGGGCTAACCGGTCGGTAATCGATTCCAATTCCGCACTGATTTCGTCGAGCAACGTTTTGTTCGCTTGCTTCGACTCCGTCTGGATCACGTTTGTTTGACAAAGTTGTGCGGGGATGTGTGCATCCGTTGCAAAACCGGTCAAAATCAGAGCCGATTCTTTCAGTTGATTCGACTCTTCCACAGAGAACTCCGGTACAGCGGGTAAATTTTTTGCACGGCGGTTACGAACTCGGCGGATGCCCTCGAATGAACTCCAAAGAGCCATTTGAATCGGTGAACGCACCCGGGACAGTAACGCACCCGAAAGAATGCCGCCTGCCCCTTGATAAATGCGGAGCAACAACGAAAATGGACTGTACCCCCATTGGGCGGAAACCCGACCGAGAATTTTGGATTCCCAAGTCCTTCGGTCACGGATCAATTCGGATCGGATTTTTTTTGTCATCCGTTTGCCGAATCGTTGTCGCTCTTCGGAGATTCGATCCCGCAGTTTGCTGACCGGCAACCAAGCGTTTTCAATTATCTGTTGACAATCCATGACTGCTTGTTCGGCAAGTCCGAAATAATTCGCCAGGCGAATACGAATGGCAGCCTCCTCGTTCAAGTCCCGGGTTAACAACTGGCGGAGTTCCGATAGCCCGTTTTCATCGCTCGGTTTCGTCGAATTGACGAAGAACATCTGTCCCGTTTCATAGTCGCCTTCCAATGTTTTCTGCCAATCTTCCCGAATGTCGATGTCCCGGTCTGCGTGGGTTTGCACGAAGACCAGCCTTACTCCGGGAGCGGCGGCGGCAAGTTCGTCGAGAACCCGGCGGCTCCGGTACTTCTGTTGTGTTGCCGTGACGAGAAGGATGTCGCAAAAGGGCAATGTTTGGCGGAGTCTTTCGAGATTAGAATTTTGCCGCATTTCGGGAGCATCGTTGTCGGTGGTATCAGGATCGGGACAATCGAGAATCATCATCTGTTCGAGTAGCGGATTGTTCCGGCGGTAGGTGCGGAATTGACTGAACCTGGTAGTATCGGCATCGGAATGACAGACGAGGATAGGTTCGTTGGTGGTGGGGCGTTCTTTGCCTTCCGCCACGATTTTTTCACCGAGCAAGGCGTTGAGCAGGGTGCTTTTTCCTGTGCCTGTACCGCCGAGTAGGGCAACGACCAATGGGGCATGGAGCGATTTAGGGGACAGTTTTGCCCTCTCCTGAAATCGGTCGATTCTTTCTTGGCAAAGCGTTGCCGCTTCCCAGTGGGGAGCAGTGCTGATCCATTTTTGGAGTCGTTCGCCGAGGTTTAGCATGTAGGATATTGTATCGTTTTTCCCTGAAACGCACAGGGTACACAGTCCGATTGCAAGTTAAAAATAGGAAAAATAGGAAAAATGCTCTTGTTGCGGCAGAATATAATTCGGTAAGATAGGCGAGTATGGCAAGAAGACATGTGTCATTGTAGCGGCGATACGCTCAATTACAAACCTTCCAACTGTCGATGGGTTACAAAGAAGGAAAATTTGCGAAACACACGTCGAACCAGATGGGAGACAATAGATGGAAAAACAAAATCACTGAAGGAGAACCAGCGGCTGTGTCGCCGTGTTACAATTCAAACACCTCGGAAACATCAAACCGAGGGGCAATGTGCAGGGGCAAAGATTCTCCCAAGATTCGCCGATGCGTTTCCAATGCTATCGCCGGATGGTTGTTCGAAGCCGATAAATGTCCCAGACACGCCCAGCGTAACCGCTTGGATGTCAAAAGCAATTCGGCAGCATCCACATTGGAAAGATGTCCCTGATCGCTCCGAATTCGTTGCTTCAATTCTTCAGGATAACCGCCATTTTCCAACATATCAAGATCATAATTGCTTTCAAGATAAACTGCGTCCAATGTGGCAATGGTTTCCTTCAAACCGAGAAATCGGCTGCCGAGATCGGTCATGATTCCGAGCCGTGCGGTGCCGTCATCGACAACGAAACAGACCGACTCGGGCGCATCATGAGTGGTCGGAATAGTTTCGACCTTGACCGTGCCGAATTGGAGCGTGTCTCCCGCATTGAAAAGATGAGGCTCGTTGACCCGTCCCGGTCTCCGCAAAAATTGTACCTCTTGGAATGTTCCCGAAGTCATCCAAACCGGTAGATTGTATTGCCGTTGTAACACTCCTGCATAGCGGATATGATCATTATGAACGTGAGAAATGATGACGGCATGAATCGTTTCAATGTCCACGCCGAACGATTCGAGCCGCTGTTCCGTTTGGATTCCAGTCAAACCAGCATCAAAGAGCAACCGGACATCGCCCGACTCAACGAAAAGGCAATTACCATTGCTGCCCGATTGGAGCGAAGCGAAACGCAGTTTGTTGTCCATCATAATTCACGTATCCTACGAAATTGAGTACGGTTCCCGCTGTTTTCGGCTTTGCATCGCTTGGGCTTCGGGATCACCGACGATCTCCTCTTTGACAGGGTCCCATTGCAGTTTGCGACCGCCAAGCCGAAGCGAAATGTTTGTCAGATGGCATATCGTTACCGAGCGATGTTCGATTGCCGCCGAGGCAACCGGTTCTTTGCGGGATCGGACACAATCGAAGAAGTTTTCGACGTGAAATCCCGTTGAATCGTGCGTCGTTCCCATTGGTGCCCGATGCGGTGCACGCCAAGCATTTTCAGGAAGCGGATTCTCTTTGAGTTCATCCACCGGTTTGCCATAGAGACCGCCGCGATTGACAAAAACTCTTCCCTTTTCTCCGACAAACATAATCCCGTTACGGTTGCCGTTCCGAACTTCTTCCGGACAGTCTTTGCCGAACATCCAATCGAGTTGTTCCGGGGACGTTTCGACGTGTTCCTCGACCGCTCCGTAAGTCGCCTTTTCGCCGACAGCAGCGGAGTACAGGACTTCAAAACCATCCGTATATGTCAACCGAGAGAAGAATCGATCCGGGGTGTTGTAACAGTCCGTTTTGCCTTCATTGGGAAACAAGGCGCGTGCTTCAACGCTGACCGGTCCTGAGTGTTCCTGATTGATACCCCATTGGGCAATATCGACATGATGATTTCCCCAGTCGGTAACAATACCTCCGGCGTAGTCATACCACCAACGCCACACGCCGTAAACCCGATGCGGAGAGAACGGAGCGAGCGGTGCCTGCCCTTGATAGAGGTCCCAGTTGAGTCCCTGCGGAATCTCTTCGGGCGGGTAGGGTCCCCCTTTCGTTGTAAAAAACGGCACTGCAACGTACACGGTGGTCAATTTGCCGAGCCGACCATTGCGGACGAGTTCGATTGCCGTCTGGAAAAGATTATCGCTGCGCTGCTGCGTACCTGTTTGGAATATCCGTTTCGTTTCCGCCACCGTTTTGCAAAGAAGTTTTCCTTCGTCGATGGTCAGTGTGAGCGGCTTTTCGCCATAAACATCTTTTCCAGCCCGGAGTGCTTCGACGTTGATCTTGGTGTGCCAGTGGTCGGGGGCTCCTTGAATCACGACATCAATTTCTTTGTTGTCGATGACTCTTCGATAATCCTGCACGATGGTGGCTTTTTCCGCTTTGATCTGATTTTTGAACGCTTCGGCATTACGGAGATCGGCATCACAGATCATGACGACTTCACCGTGTTCTGCGGCGAGAGCGGAAACGCCTGCGCCGCGTCCGCCGACACCGATGCAGGCGATCCGAAGTTTATCCGAGGGTGCCTGCGCCCTCACGGTCAGGGAAGGAAGAGAACATGTGGAAAGAGCCGCGACCAGTGCCGATGCCCGCTTCAAAAAATCGCGTCGATGTTGCATGGGAGGGTTTCAGTAATTGAAATATACTCCTAGCATACTACCGGACACTCCTTTCTGCAATAGCCGTCCCCTGCCCGTTACGTACCAGTTACCAATGGGCATTGCGTTTTCCGCGACTTTCCTCCCGAAGGTACCGTTCGACACTACTTTCGCTACTTCAAAGAGACGGGTCAGTGGGAAACCAACACCGATACATGCGACGTGCCGTCCATGTTCAAGCCAGTCGCGATCCTGAACCGAATTTCGACGGTCAGTCCGTCATCATGCAAAACTCTCACTATGAAGGAACTTTTTTAACTGCCAGGGCAGAAACTATTTCCGTTTTTCCTTATCCCGCTTGCGTTTTTCCTTTTCCCGCTTTTTTCGGGCTTCTTCCTTCTCTTTTGTCGTCAAGCGTTTACCGGTGTTCCCTTTGACGGTCTTGATATTCCCCGTCGGATTGTTTTGCATCATTTGCGTAACCTGTCGCATTGCGGACATTCGATCCTTCATATTCATCGACGACATCGCCTTCATCATTTCCGCCATCGGCGTAAAGGATTTGATGAGGTCATTCACCTGTTGCGGTTGGACTCCTGCACCAGCGGCAATTCGACGGCGACGACTGTTGTCGATAATTTTTGGATTCCGCCGTTCTTCTTTGGTCATTGAATCAATGATCCCACCGACCGTTTTCATTTCCGAATCAGCATCGGCACCCATGCCGTCCATCATTTGATTGAATTGCCCCATCCCCGGAATGAAACTCAATATTTTGCTGAATGAACCAAGCCGGCTCGCCTGTCCCATCTGAGAGCGGAAGTCATCGAGCGTGAATTCTCCTTTCCGTAGCCGCTCTTCCTGCTGTTTCAGGGCTTCCTGATCGAGTTTTTCCGTTGCCTGCTCGATGAGCGTTAACATGTCTCCCATGCCGAGAATTCGTCCTGCCATCCGGTCGGGATGAAATTCTTCCAGGGCTTCGACAAGTTCTCCTGTTCCGATAAATTTGATCGGCACGCCGGTAACGTGTTTGACCGAAAGTGCCGCTCCGCCCCTTGTATCTCCGTCCAGTTTTGTGAGAATGACGCCATCAAGTTCCAATGCCTCGTTAAACGCTTTCGCACTATTGACGGCATCCTGACCAGTCATGGCATCGACGACAAAATAGACGTGATCCGGCTGAACTTTGCGCTCAATCTGTTGGAGTTGCTGCATCAACTCTTGATCAATGTGCAAGCGACCAGCGGTGTCTAGGATGAGAACATCGACATCCAGCGAGGCGGCTTTTCGGGCGGCATCTTGGCAGACCTGCACGGGGTCTTTAATGGTGCGGTCGGTGTGAACCGGCACGCCAATCGACTGTCCCAAAATTTCGAGTTGGTCGATGGCGGCGGGACGTTGAAGGTCAGCCGCCACGAGCATCGGTTTCAAATTGCGTTTGATGAGCAGTTTGCCCAGTTTGCCGCACGTCGTCGTTTTTCCCGAACCTTGCAAACCGCAGAGCATCAGGATGGTGAGCGGCTTTTTCAGGGGCAACGAATGATCGACGGGACCCATCAGTTGAATCAGTTCTTCGTGAACGATTTTGACGAGTTGTTCGGTCGGATCAAGCAACCGCAGAACGGCTTCACCGAGGGCACGTTCGGAAATTCGGGCGATGAAATCCTTGACGACGGGAAGACTTACATCGGCTTCGAGCAGGGACTGCCGAACGAGTTCGAGACCTTCCCGCATGTTCGATTCGGTCAGTTTACCCTTGCCCCGCAAGGATTTGATCGCCGACATGAGGCTGTTTTGAAGCGTTTCGAACATTGAACGTCAGGTTAATGAAAATGTACTGGCAGGAGTTGGCAGTATAACATTCAATCGTTTTAATGCAAGATGGGAAGTGCCCTGGACAGTTTGTGCGTTTGTGTTTAACGCCTCTTCGGCAGTCTGGATGGCAGACTATTCACATCCCGCCCTGCCGCAGGCATAGACTTGCACGGGAACCTCGTAATGCACGATCTGTGGAATCTTTCGGGTTACAGTATAGGGAACTCGGCACGCCTCAATTCGATAACCCTGCACAATCTTTTCACAAACGACTGGCTTTAATACAGTATAGTGGCACTGCCGAACCTCCTGTTGGGGAATGAGCCGGCAAGTCCTATACGTAACCTGCCTCGTCTTCTGCTCAATGACCTCCCTGCAAACCTGATAGCGGACAGTCTTGACTCGATGCTCCGGCACCATTTTGCAGACCCGGTAAGCGGCACTTCTCTCTACCGGCACCATTTTGCAGACCCGATAGGTTACTTTTTTGACATGCTGCTCTGGTATCATTCGGCAAACGCGGTAAGTACAAACCTTTTGCTCCGGTACGACTCGGCATACCCGATAGGATACGGTCTTGAACCGTTCTTCAGGAACGTATTTGAATTCGGTATATGTGCGGCATTTTTGTACAGGAACCTGCTTGCAAACCTGATAGTGAACCGTCTTGATTCGCTTTTCCGGCACCATTCTACAGACTTTGTACTGCTGAACCCGAACTTCCGGTTCCAATCGCGTAACACAACACTGCACCGTTTTGACACACTGTTGCGGAACGTATTTGACACAGTTGATCACCGTTTCCCGAACTTCGGGAACCCAAACGTTTCGGCAACACGTTACCGGCGGAGATTGTACTTTGACCAGTTCGTACTTTTTCGGAGCCGTCTCGGCACAGGGATCAACAGGATCACACGGATCGGTGACGGGAACTCTCTTATAAACCATCGGACCGGGTACTTGGTAACTCTGCTTTTCCCATCGACCGGACTGAACCTGAATGGTCTTTTGATACCGTACAGGTTTGTGAACAGTATAAGGAATTTCCTTAACACGGGTTTCATGGACAGGACGTAAAACGGTATATTCCCGATCCCGGAGTTCCCATTGCGGCTTGCAAACAGTATAGGGAACCTGTTTTGCGTGGGTTTCATAGACTGCTTTGTACTCCGTCCAAGTCTGCGTTCGCTGCACTGGCACCGGCTTGCAAACGGTGTAGGGAACCGTTTTTTGGTGTATTTCGGAAACGACCCTGTTTACCGTGTAGGCGTGCTGCCGAGTTTCCCACTGCGGCTTGCATACGGTATAGGGAACGCACTTTGCATGGGTTTCATAGACCGGCTTGTATTCCGTCCATGTCCGAACCCTGTCCTCGTATGCTGGTACGTAGGTGGTATAGGGAACTTGTTTTGTTCTGGTTTCATAGACCGGCTTGCTGACATTGCAAACAACGGTTCTGACCTTGGTTTCCCAAACCGGCTTGTAGGTAGTGTAGTGGACGTGTCTTGTTCGGGTTTCGGGGACGTATTTACAATAGGTAACTTTGTGAGCGGTTGGGATTTTTTCATAGACCGTCCGATAGCACGTAACCTGCTGGTGTTGATAGACAATTTTCCGGGCGATCCGGGTCATTTTGTGGCAATGCTCGACGTAATCGCCGCATTGGGAGGCAGGATCGCAGGCACCGACACCGCAGAAGCCCGCTTGGGCAGATGAACCGAATGAGAGCAGGACACAGACAGTTAAAGCGGCAAGTGAAAATCCAAATAATCGTTTCATTTCATTCTCCTTGCGCATCCAGACCGGGGCGGACGCTGTTACTCCCTCGGTATCGGCAGTTCCGATTGGGCAACTTGAGCAAAAAATGCCGATTCTGTACAATCCGAACATCGTGAAATGTCGGCGGATCGTTCGGTACACTATACTGAAAACGGCATGAAAATGGTCATTTTTGTCATTCCTGCGGAAGCAGGAATCCAGAGGAGCGGGTTTCATGCGTTGCGTCTGAATTCCCGCTTTCGCGGGAATGACGATCTAGTACTATCCGGCGAAGGTTTGTATGGAACGGTCACATATAATAAGTATTGCGAAACACGACATCATTCATCCCGCAATTCATCAATCATCGCCATGATGACCTCTGGAAGCACATCCCGTGGAACATGATGCGTCGGAGCACAGATATAACCGCCACTGCCGCCTAAAATTTCGATGGTTTCCCGAATCTTGGGACCCACCTCGGCAGGCGTTGCGCTCGGTAGAAACTGTTGCGTGCTGATCGCGCCGAAAAAAGTCAGACGCGAACCAAATTCCGCTTTTATCTGTTTCAAGTCATAGATTTCCGGCTGTACGGTCTGGTAACAATCCAGACCAATTTCGATCATATCCTCCAAAATAGTGTAAATATCGCCGCAAGAATGCATAAATACCGGCAGCCCCTTTTCTTTGATCGGAGCGAAGGTGCGAGCCAATTCCGGCTTGATGAATTTGCGCCAAAGCCGCGGTCCCATCAGCAGACCGGACTGCTGCCCATAGTCGTCGCCAAGATAGAAACCGTCGATGGGATATTTCATCACCTCGTGGATGATTTCCAGATTGTAGTCCGTAATGCGGGAAAACAGTTCGTGAACAAAATCTTCGTTGTCGTAAAAGTCCATTAGCAGGCTGGGCATCGAGCGCAAAGCCCACGCACGCTCGAACAACAGGTAGCCGATCTTTGCCAGTTTGAAGGTGTCCCGACCGTTATTCAGAAATTTCTCCGTAACAGTTTTGATTTGGCTGGCATCGACCGTGGGAAAATTGAATTTGCTTACATCCGGCTCGGACAGAAAGTATTCCTCAATGATGCCAATATCGTCGCCCGCACTGCGGTTCCACACGATGCCAAAATCATCACGGAATCGGTCAGGCGAAATAAGTTCGCCGCCGTTATAATTCATCTTCTCGAGACAGCAACCGGCAAAATCGACGAAATCCTCTTTCTTTACCCCGTATTTTGCGGTAAACGCATCCATTGTCTCTCTGCACAACTCGATTAAATATGGCGTTTTATCGACATCCTTATGGGCAAGTGTCCTTTGAACTCGTTCTCTTTTTGTCATGATTTGAATCTCCTGGTTTCCAGTTGTGCCGTCTGACTTCCAAAATGCCAAACTTCTTCTAAGTCAAATCCCTCGGCAACGTGCTCGATATATGCCTTGATGTCTTCGATTTCAGTGCAGGCATCATCTTATCTCTCCACTACACCTGCGCGATTGTAGCGGATGGTAGTTTCCTTGTCAAGCGGCGGACACACTGCGGCAGTAGATGGGTTGTGTAAAACTTTTGTGCATGAATGCCTCTGCGCCGTCCCTCGGGTATGAAATTTTCCGGGTGATCATCCCCAGATGAGGTATTCAACGTGCATCCATTGTCGTACCGGGAAGTCCGATGGCATAGTATTCGAAACCTTGCTCTATCAGATTAAAGTGTTCAAATTGATTTCGACCGTCAACGATAATGGGAGTTTTCAAGCGTTCCTTGATTTCATCAAAATCGGGACTGCGGAATGCCGACCACTCTGTTAAAAGCAGCAGCGCATCGGCTTGATCGACGGCTTCGTATTTGTTCTTACAATACGTAATCGGTTTCACATCCTTGAAATAAGAGATTCTAGCCTGCTCCATCGCTTCAGGGTCAAAAACTTTGACCGAAGCACCGCGATTGACCAGTTCAAAAACGGTCGTGACGGCAGGTGCTTCACGCACATCATCCGTATTCGGTTTGAATGCCAGCCCCCAGAGTGCAAAGACACGGTTGGTTAAATCCTCGCCAAAACGTGCGATGACTTTTTGAGCAATGATCTTTTTCTGTTCCTTATTCACTTCCTCAACGGCGGAGAGCAACCTCGAGTCGACCCCGAAATCGTTCATCGTTTTGATGAGTGCTTGAACATCCTTGGGAAAACAACTGCCGCCATAGCCGCAGCCGGGAAAGAGAAATGCCGAACCAATCCGGGAATCCATCCCGATGCCCACTCGAACCTTACTAACGTTGGCACCCACTTTTTCACACAGACGTGCCATTTCATTGATGAAACTGATTCGCGTTGCCAACATCGCATTCGCTGCATATTTCGTCACCTCCGCACTGCGGACATCCATCGACAATATCCGATTCCCTTTTCTCATGAAGGAATCATAGAGTGTTTCCATGACTTTTCGTGCATGTTCACTGTCGGCACCAATGACCACACGTTCGGGACTCATAAAGTCGGAGACGGCTGCTCCTTCTTTGAGAAATTCCGGGTTGCTCACCACGTCAAAATGATAGGATGCCGCTTTTTCTTCACCAGCATCAATCCGTTTTTGAAGAGTATTTCGGATTGTTTCTCGCACGCGGTCAGCGGTGCCTACCGGAACGGTCGATTTGTCAACGACAACAAGGTCGGTTGTCATCAATTCGCCAATGGATTCCGCAACACGGAGCACAGCATTGATGTCTGCCGAACCATCTTCGCCCATGGGGGTTCCAACGGCGATAAAGACGACTTGTGCCCTGGAAAGCGATGTAGCAAGGCTTGTCGAAAACTTGAGTTCGCCGGATTTCATATTCCGAACGACCATTTCTTCAAGTCCCGGCTCGTAAATGGGAATTTTCCCACTTTGGAGCATTTCAATTTTTTCGCTGTTACTATCGACACAGATTACGTGGTTCCCCATTTCGGCAAAACACGTTCCCGTTACAAGCCCCACATAGCCGGTTCCTACGATTACAATTCTCATTTGTCACGCTCCGTTTTCGTCTCCCGGCTTACGCACTTTTGGCAACTCGTTCGCAGGAACCTATCGGTAGAACACCGGCTTGCCCCTCTACTGTCTCTTCGGTAACCTGGTAGGTTTTGCCCACCGGCAGATCGGGAAGATCGTACATAATGTCCAACATGACATTTTCGACGATGGACCGCAAGCCTCTTGCACCAGTCTTTTTTTCCAGTGCTTGTTGGGCGATTTTTGCCAGTGCCTCATCGGTGAATTCGATGTCCGCACCTTCCATCTGGAACAATCGGCGATACTGTTTGACCAACGCATTTTTCGGTTCCCGCATGACTCGAACCAGTGCTGATTCGTCCAGAGGTTCTAACGTTGAAATGACCGGCAAGCGTCCCACCAACTCAGGAATCAACCCAAAATGGTTGATGTCTTCCGACGTGACCTGCGAAAGGTATTGCGAACCGGTTTCTTCCTGGCTCGCAGAGACCATCTGGTTGAATCCAATCGCTTTTTTGCCAAGCCGATGTCCGACAATGTCTTCCAAACCGACGAATGTTCCGCCGCAAATGAAGAGAATGTTGGTGGTATCGACTTGAATATACTGTTGTTCAGGATGTTTTCGCCCTCCCTGCGGGGGAACGTTGGCGACTGTTCCTTCGAGCATTTTGAGTAGGGACTGCTGCACGCCTTCGCCGGAAACATCCCGGGTAATCGAAACGTTCTGCGAGGTTTTGCCGATTTTGTCAATTTCGTCAATATAAATGATTCCCCGCTGTGCCAGTTCGACATCGAAGTCGGCGGCGTGGAGCAGTTTCAGGATCAGGTTTTCCACGTCTTCCCCGACGTAACCGGCTTCGGTGAGCGTGGTGGCATCTCCGATGGCAAATGGAACATCGAGAATCCGGGCAAGCGTTTGAGCAAGGAGTGTTTTACCGGAACCCGTCGGACCAATTAACATCACGTTTGACTTGTCGAGAATAATGTCGTGCCCTTCGTCTCGGTTGATGAGCCGCTTGTAGTGGTTGTGAACCGCCACAGAGAGGACTTTTTTGGCATGCTCTTGTCCAACAATGTGTTCGTTCAACTTGGCGACGATTTCTCTGGGGGACAACACATTCGAGAACGGTTTGGCACTGTTTCCGCCGCGTCTCCGTCGTTCCTGAATGAGGATGTGTTGGCACAGATCGATACATTCGCCGCAAATGTACACGTCGCCGGGACCTTCTACGAGAGGTCCTACATCCCTGTAACTTTTGTTGCAAAAGGAGCAAAATGCACTGCTCTTTTTGCCGATTCCGCCGTTATCATTGCCGCTTTTATTCATTTCTGTATCCTGTGTGTTCGAATGATTTTTTGACATGAAAATACCTTTTGTAAATCGTGGTAGGTTGTTCCCATCCATGAACAAGTTGGTCATCCATGCCTTGCGTCAATGTTACTACGTTTTTCGAAAGTTCCTGTTAGCCTAAAAAATCAATTTTTTGTTATTTTTCCTGAAGGGCGATCCGCCGGTTGTGGGGGGGAGTTCTGGTTCAGGAGGGAATAATCCAGTTTGGGCTCTAGGGGACTTCGGGTCAGTTGCAAGGAAATTAGTCTTCTCACTAATCGGAATTCCTCGCTCGATAGTTCCCCCTCTTCGTGTAGTTTTTGAAAAGATTCCAGATAATCCGTTGGACGAAATTCCGTTTTTGACAAATGGACACGAATTAACCGCAAAGCATACCACGACACGACTGTCATGATTAGCAGAACCACACAATACGGAACAACTCGTATAAGTTCTATGATCAGATCCCCCAGTGTCGCAAAAGCATTTCCATTCGCTGTCAAGTCCACTAGCGCAATCGGTACAGTCAGATCGGTCAGCATAATCGGTCAAACGTTGAAAATAGGACTCCCACTTCGTCCATTCTAGTTTTTTCATGCCGAAACGTCAATAAGTCGAGGTTGGCACCAGGGTTGATCACCGCTCCCACTTCAGAGCCGGCATCAAATTTGCCGATAAATACGGTATAATCGTCGGTGGACTCACCGCCGGACACGCCCATGTTTCGTGCTTTTCTTGCCATTTCATTCCTGCTTTTGTCGATGGATCAGGCATCGGCAACGACCGTTCTGCTCCTCAAAGACGGTGGAACCGTGGAAGGAGAGTTACTGAATCCCGATGAAATCAACCGAAAATTATACCGGATCAAAACGACAGAGGGACTCGAAATCAGTCTCGATGTCAAATTCGTGGAAAGAATACAACCTCGGGAGCGGGAGGCACTGGTCGCATACAATAGAGATGCACCTTTGACCGCCCATACGGTCGAAAATCATCTCTACTGGGCAAAGTGGTGTCATGAGCAGCAACTGCCCGAACTTGCGAAAGTACATTGGCAACAGATTTTAGAACTCGATCCCGACCATGCCGATGCCCGAAAAATTCTCGGCTATAACCGAACTGCAAACGGCTGGGAAGCGGAACAGGACAGGCGCACCAACCGGGGACTCGTCCAATATCGGGGACGTTGGAAAACACCCTATCAGATCGAAGTCGAAAACATCCTCGGCAAGAGAAAAGAGGAGGCAGACTATTGGCAAAAAACGATCCGCGACCTCTATCGTTTTCCCAACAGGCATGAAGAATTGCTGGCTGTCCGAGACCCCGCTGCTTTTATACCGATACGCGAAATTTTGGTTAAGGAGAACAATCTTCAGAGGCGGGTGATGTTGCTTCGCTTGTTAATGCAAATGCCGGATGAACGTGCAATCCAATTTGTCGCAGGCTGGTCGATTCGTCCCGATGAACCTTCCGAAGACATCAGAAAAATGTGTGTCGAAGAATTACAGAGGCAAATCAACAACCGTCCTGAAATCCGCCCCAATATGATTGCGGTCTATCGGAACACGTTGAAGCCCAGTATTGATCCAGCAATTATCAATTTGTCGGCAAAAGTATTGGGGGAAATCAATGGACATGAGGCAGTGTCCGAACTCATTAACGTGTTAGTCGTTGAGAAGAAAGAAACGTATCAACCGAAACCGCAAACATACAGTATCGGATCAGGCGGGACGGGCTACAGTCAGGCAGGGAAGCCGGTAAGCGTAACGGTTCAAGTTCCCAATCAGACGGTTCTTGCAACGCTCCGAAGGTTGACGGGGGTCAATTTTGAATTTGATCAGGCGGCATGGCGGGAATGGTATCTACAATCCCGACGCTCACCCTCCATGAATTTGCGGAGAGACTGAATGAAGCGAGCAAAATCGTGGACGGTGCGATGGGTTAACGGAGTCTGATAGGCGGTGTGGGGGTGCGTCCAAATTTTGTGGGTGGTGGCAAGTGCCCCTCCGATTGACACAGGATTCTGCCCCACTGGAAGCCGCAAAGGTCAAGCCCCAAAACCCAGTATACCGTAACCGGGCATAAATTGGTC
>Ga0082212_10004756_pt1 | contig 18725 bp, 13 predicted proteins | sample TergutNt197P3_FD_71548 | JGI IMG/M metagenome (GOLD analysis project Ga0082212, IMG submission 71548) | Neocapritermes taracua P3 segment gut microbial communities from Petit-Saut dam, French Guiana - Nt197 P3 | ecosystem: Host-associated > Arthropoda: Insects > Digestive system > Gut ...
CCAGGGAGGCCTAAAAGTTACCGAACAAAGGCGATTAACGGGTATTTCCAGTCATTATGGCAGTACCGAATTGCGTAATTATGGTTTAACATACGATCATACAAACAATCCAAAATTCCAGTCACGCCTGAGCCGGATTGATCTGTTAAGTGTGGGCGTATATGTGAACCCTTTGAAATTCTATTACGGAACAAACAATACGGCGTACGGTTATGATGATTCGAGTCTGAATCTTATGGGCGGGTATTATTTCAGCTCTCCCGATTCCATACGTTCCGCAAGAGGGAAATTCAATTATGATTCAGATAATGACGGAATGATCATAACCCCTAACCGGCCGCATTATTTTCACAGAACATCTTCTTCCCAAAACCGATATGAAAACCATTACGACGGAACAGAAAACATCTATTTATATCCCGAACTGGAATATTATGGCGGTTCTGCCTTCCCGCTTCCGAATATTAAAACCGAAAAGGGATTTATCGACATTTTTTGCGCAAACCTGGACGGTCAATATGAAGACGAGGTGATTAAAATAAACGATACCGTTATGAATAATGTAAATGAGAGCGTTATTTTTAAAGTGTATGAATCAAGTTTACATTTCGGACTTGCTCCCAAATACACAAGAACATTCCAGTTCCCGACAGTAATCACGGATAATAGCGGAGGATACAGCGTTCATCCGAAGTATTACCGTGCCGGCGATTTTACCGGTGACGGCAGAATGGAGATATTTGCCGTTTCATGCGACAAGCCGGGCGCGACGAATAATGTATCCAAATGCTATCTGTTCGATCTGGAATCGGGGACGCTGCTCTTCGAAGCGCATGTATTTGATTACGTAGTGAGTTTTATTGGAAACACGCAGATTTACGGGGATGTTGCTGAGCAGAACACGGATAAACTGATTGTTCTGGATTACGATGGCGACGGAAAAAGCGACATTTGCCTGATTAACAGTTCCGGTACGCATATCTATACTTTTGATGTTACGGGCTCATTTTACAGTATGCGTAAAATAGCCGCCTATTCCGGGATAACAAAAGGAAGCCTTGCAGGAAGACGGTTACTGCAGGGGGATTTTAACGGCGACGGTAAAACCGATCTGCTTGTATCCCCGCTGCCGGATTATTATCCGAACGACCAGTGGACGGTGCATTATTCCATGGGAAACGGACTTTTCGACCAGCATACGTACACCGGTATCCCTCACTTAAGCTACTATAGACCTTATGCCCAGGATGTAAATAACGACGGTTTGACCGACCTGATTGTTTTTACCCGGTTAGGATTCTATACCGGGCTGACACAACCGGATGGAAGTATGCAAACTCATCAGAATGTTTCCTACACGGTTTTTCATCCCAACTTGGACAGCGCGGCAATAATGCCTGTCGACATCAACAGCAGCAATTATTTTTGCCGGCTGGTATGCGTTAAGGATATGTTTGCAACGATATATGCTTATCAGCGGGACGATGCGAAAGAGAATATGCTTACAGGTATGATAAACAGTTACGGCGTAATAGAAAAGAACCATTACAGGGCATTGAATGAAGGCTATTCCGTTCCGGGCGTTTGTTACAGCAGATCTAATGACGCCGTTTATCCGTATTTGAATATTCAGGGGCCAATGAAAGTCCTCGCCTGTAGGGAACTGTATCACGACAGTCAACTGTATGGCGATGTTAATTACTTTTATGAAAATGCGACTGTACATAATCAGGGTTTGGGTTTTTGCGGATTTTCCAAAATATCATCTTATGATCGTATACGGGACCGCGAATCCGTTCAGACATACGACCCGTATCGGTTCGGCGTCATGACAGTCGACGAAAATATCGCATCCAAAACGACGAACACGTATGATACGATAGTACAGCCAGACAGACGGACACAGATTCTCCTGACGGGCCGGACGGTACAGGACAGGATTAGAGGCATTACGCAAACGGTTTCCTATACTCACGACAGTTACGGACATCCGGCTGTCGAAACCGTCAATTTCGGCGACAACATTGTCCGGACGACGTCGAACATTTATTATAATAACACAGGTACGCCCTACATACTGGGCGCACTGTCCGACCGGACGGTAACCGTTACGCGCAATGGCGCATCTAACAGCAAACGAATGTATGTAAGCAGTCACAGCCACGGTATACCTTTGACCGCCATCACTTACGCCAATGGCTACCAGACAGCCGAAAAAACATATAAGTACAATTCGACCGGATGTGTCACATCCGAATCGGTCAGGCCGTATACCTCGCCGGATGCGTTAAAAGACTCGGTGGAATACGACATATACGGACGCATCACAAAACAGACAAACCCGCTGGGGCTGTACACGACATTTGAATATAATCCCCTGACAGGGGTACTGGAAAGGACGCGTGATCACAGGTCGCAGGCGACGGTTTACGGTTATGACAACCTGCATCGAAGGATGTATGTCAATTATCCGGACGGTTCCGTCAATCATACGTATCTGGACTGGTCGGCCGGCGCGGGTCTGTATACTTTGTCGTCCCTTATATCCGGCGAACCTCTTACTTCCGTTTTCCGTGACGCTTTTGGAAGAACGGTAAGAAACAGCGTTATCCGGTATGACGGGTCGGTTCTGAATACGGATGTCGAATACGACAGCTACGGACGCGCTTACCGTGAATCACTGCCGTTTAAAGGTGGCGGCCCTGCTTTATGGAACGCCGCTTCGTTCGACATTTACGACCGGCCGACTGCCGTTTCCTTTGCATCCGGTAAAAACGCGACTTACAGTTACAGCGGTAAAAACGTGACGTCCGTTTCAAATGGCGTTTCATCAACCTTCTGCTACGATACACAGGGTAGCCTGACTTCCGTAATCGATCCTGCCGGTACAGTTTCCTGCAATTTGCGTCCCGACGGGCAGCCGTCCAGCATTGTTGCGCCCGAAAACGTTACAACATCATTCGCTTATGACGGCTACGGACGTCAAACAGGTATTACTGATCCGGGCGCGGGGAACAGGGCTTATGAATATGACGCTGCCGGTAACCTGTATCGCGAAACCGATGCGGACAACCGCGTCAAGACGATGTACTACGACCGGTACGGACGTATCACTTCGAAAGTCTTGCCGGAGTTCACCGCCTATTACCGGTACGGCAGCGACGGATTGCTGGCGTCCGACAGCTGCTCGAACGGAACATACCGCACCTATCAGTACAATACATACGGGAAAATCTACAAAGACCGGGACAACGCGCCTGACGGTAAATGGCTGGAGCGAACATACTGGTTTTATTCGGGAAACCTTATAGGCAGTATCACTTTCGACAGCCAGTCGGGTTATATCGGGGTTGAAAATTATATACAAAACAACTTTTGCGTACACGGAATAACGTTCAACAATACAGGCGTATGGAATCTGAATTCGGAAAATGCCTTCGGTCAGCCTACTTCCGTAACCACAGGCCCCGTCACGCGAACATACGGTTATGACCCGTACGGTATACCGGCGGGCAGGAGCGCCAATAGCATTTCTGGCGGCACGTTCCAAAACCACACATACGGATTTGACCCGCTGAAAGGCAATCTTGGCAGCCGGAAAGATAACACCCGAAACCTGCAGGAGAACTTTACCTACGACGGTTTGAACCGTTTAAAGACCTTTGCCGGTTTCAGCATGGAATACGACCCGAAAGGCAACATCACGGAGAAAAGCGACGCCGGCAACACGTTCTACTATAATACTCCGAACAGGCCGTATGCGGTTTCGGGCGTGGAAGCAGGTGCGAATACGGCTATTCCTCCAAGAAATCAGACAGTTACCCATACATCGTTTGAACGTCCTGCCGGTATTACCGAGAACGGTTACGAAGCCCTGTTCACCTACAGCGGTTCGGGTGTGCGTAAAAAGATGGAACTCAGGCAAAACAGCAACACGGTATTACAGCGTTATTATCTCGGAGGCGGCCGTTACGAATACGACGCGACACCGGCGGGTATCGCGGAGCGGTTATACATCGGCGGCGACGCCTATACCGCGCCTGCCGTATATGTAAAGACCGGCACTAACGCATGGGCGTTGTATTACATCTGCCGCGACCATTTGGGAAGCATTACCCATCTGATAAACAGCAGCGGCGCCGTAGCAGAGGAATACAGTTACGATGCTTGGGGACGGCTTCGCGATCCGGTGACGCAAACGGCGTACACACCCGGCACCGAGCCTGCCATGTTTCTGAATAGAGGGTACACCGGACATGAACACCTGCCGTGGTTCGGTTTGATCAACATGAACGCCAGACTCTACGACCCTGCGATAGGGCAGTTCCTAAGTCCTGACCCGTATGTTGCTAACCCTGCTAACAGTTTGGATTACAACCGCTTTATGTATGCGAGGAATAACCCCCTCATCTATACCGACCCAAATGGAGAGTTTTTACTGTTATCTTTATTTTTGTTCCATACGGATATGGGATATAAAGTACAAAAAATGTTTTCACCTGTCGCGGTTAAATTTGATTTCCATCTCGGAAGCGACCAGCGGGGAATTGGCGCTAATGTTTCCGTTGGAGGCTCTCATCTTTCACCTGTTTCCAACAGGTGGCATTGGGGCGCAACTTATTATACCAAATATTTTGATACGGGCATGAAAGGCTGGGAAACACGCTCAGGAAGTGAGGTGACTATCACACCCTATTTCAGTTATGGCGGCACAAAATATAAATTCAATGGATTGGATCAGACAACGAACCTGCTTACTCTCGGCGGGCCATTTCGTAATCTTATGTACGAAAACGATTATGAGACGAAAGAATTAAGTTGGATTCCCTTTGTACCGAAAGGCAGTAGCGATAAATTCCGAACTGCCGCCGTACAGATTAACAGATTTGGCAGAGGGTTTGGATTTAATATATTTACAGGTGATCCGGGGCATACTATATATGATGATGAAGGTAATCCTGAATCCACTAATGTTGATAAAGAAGGCTACTACATTAACAATGGAACCGGCGATCCTGATAAATACAGATTTGGGGCATTATATATAAAAGGCGGTCCTGTAAGGCTTGGCTGGAACTCCGAGGGAATTAGGAGTGGTATTCAGAATAAAATCCACAATTGGACAGGTGATCCATTCTTCCGCTTTATGCCTTATAGCAGGTTTTTTTGGTATTATGGTACAGGCACAGGAAATTCATTATGGTAATTATGAAAAAAAACGTATTTACAACGCCTGTAATCCTTTTTCTTTTTACATTTTCTTCCTGCCTCAAAGAGAATGTCGAATTAAATTTTCCGAGAGAGGAATACCTTGGGGATAACCTACGCATAGACGGATTTTATTATCAAAAAAAGTCGGACGGAACTATGAATAATTTATTACATTTTTTTTATAAGAATGGAGTGATATTTGAGATTATAATTAGCAAAGATATTGCTGTTCTTTCTGAATGTATCGCTGAATTAACAAATGAATTAGTTGAATCTCAAAGAAAACGAAAATATCATTGGGGGATTTTCATAATAAAGAACAATGATTTTTATAGCGAACAGTGGGCGACTCCAATAGATGGCAACTATGTTCATTTAATAACTCAAACAGGTGAAATTTTGTCAGATACATGTTTTATGATTACCAAATTTGATAATGGAATAAATATATATGACGTACATGGTATGTGGTATTTTTATCCATACAGCCCCAAGCCTGACAGTACGAACACATTTATCAAATGAGTGTTGATTATTGAGAGGTAGCACAAAAATCGGACTACCTCTCATCTTCCGCGCCTGTTTTTCATTCCTAACGGCATACGGTTGAACCCCCAGTTTCGTAAGGCCGCCCCTACGGGCGAAATATTCCTAACGGAATACATCATGAAAATACATTATTGGCTTGATAGTTACTCCTTTGTGTGAATCGTCGAAAGCTTGTTCAATGTCTTTGAAGGCGTAAAACCTGACGAGTTTTTCAACCGGAAGCAGTCCTTCCTTGTAATACCTGACCAGTTCGGGAATGAATGTCTGGGGATTGGAGGCGCCTTCGCACAGACCCGTAAGCGTCACACTTGGATTCATGATGAGCGCTTCGAGCGGAATGCCAACTTCAACGGGACCTGTGACGCTGAGCAGTACCGCCATCCCTTCGCGTCGCAGGCATCCGAGCGCCTGCAGTGTAACATCGGGTACCCCTGATGATTCCACGCTGTTATGCGCGCCTCCTCCGGTGATTCGTTTTATTTCCTCCACAGGGTCGGTTTCCTGACTGTTGATGACATGTGTTGCGCCAACCTCTTTTGCTAATGCCAGTCTGGCAGGAGCGATATCCACGCCGATTATCGTACTGCATCCGGCGATGGCGGCTGCCATGATGGCGCTCATGCCTACGCCGCCACATCCGAAAACGGCAATGGAAGAGCCTTTCTTCGGTTGTATACGAAGTAAGACTGCGCCGGCCCCTGTCTGTACGCCGCAACCCAGCGAACACAACTTCGCCAAATCATCGTCGGAATCGATGGCTACCTTCACTGCATTGCGCGCATCAACGACAACATGGTCGGCAAAAGACCCTTGACCGAAGAATGAGGATATATCCGTTCCGTTTTGTGAAAAACGTTTCGTCCCGTCGTTATAGGCGCCATCGAAAAATAATGTATTCAGGTTATCGCACGCATACGGATGATCATCCAGACAGTAATCGCATTTCCCGCAGGACGGAAACGACAGGATGACCCGGTCGCCTTTTTTCAGGGTGTTAACTTCGCTTCCGACTTCTTCGACGACCCCGACGCCTTCATGTCCCAGGATGATTGGAAGCGTGACGGGTATGAACGAATGGAGTGCGGCAGCATCCGTGTGACATACGCCACAGGCAACTATTCTGACGAGTGCTTCCGACGCTTTTGGCGCCGATAATTCCACTTCTTCCAGGGAAAGTTGACCGGGTTTGTGGGTAACAGCTGCAACTGCTTTCATATCTGTTTTAGTTTCAGGTTTCTCCAAAGCACGCGGATACCCCCGCCGTCGTGTATCTGGAGGCAGATGCGGCCTTTGCCGGTACCGATCTTTGCATCGTGAATATGGATCATTTCCACGCCGTTCAGCCATGAAACTACATGATCGCCCTGTACCTGGAGGCGCATCGTGTTCCATTCGCCTTCTTTGAGAATGGATTCTTTTTCAGGGGGAGGTATGATAAGCCAGCCGCGACCGTATGATTCATATATGCCACCCGTGTGCTGCCCGGAAGGAGCTACTTCGCATTGCCAGCCGTTAATTTTTACGCCCGACGGAATGAATGAACGGAAGAACACCCCTGAATTGCCGTCGGCTTCCTGTTTAAATTCAACGGTAAGGTCGAAGTCGTCAAAATATTCGCGGGTAGCCAGGTAGCCGTATTTCTTGTCGGGTCCGCTTTCACAAATCAACAGACCGTTTTCAACATACCATTTTTCTGTTCCGTAGGCTTCCCAACCCTTCAGGTCGACGCCGTTGAACAAGTTGACTTCTTTTGTTTTTCGGGGCAGTTCCCTGATTTTAATATTGCGGAAAGAAGCCGGAAAACCATGATCCTGGAGGCAAAGCACGCCTTTGCGGGCAAGGCCGTATTCCGGATATTTCTCCCATTTGCCGCTGTTCTTGCGTTCGAACCAGTCGTCGCTCCATGCTTCAAACGCCAGTATCTTCACGCCGTTGAGCCAGTGTTCAACATGTCCGTTGTCGAAAACTATTTTTGCATTGTTCCATTTTCCAGCTGGATTCACTTTCATCAGGCTTTTGTCAGGGACATGCATGGCATAGTCGGCGCCCAATTTCTGCCAGTCTTGAATCTCTTCAGGAAAATTATCATCATCCAGCAACTGATATTCGGGTCCAGTAGCATACGGGACTTCAAATAAAGGATGTTCAAACACATGATACAACATACCGCTGTTACCTCCTTTCGACAGTTTCCAGTCCCACGACAGTTCAAAGTTTTCATATTCCCTGACCGTTACGATATAACCGTCCATGTCGCTGCCTTCACCTTTGGCTTGAATACAGCCTTTAACGACATGCCAAGGCATCGTTAAGTCAGGTCCGTTATAATCTTTCCAGCCGTTCAATGTTTCGCCGTCGAAGAGGAGCGTCCAGCCTTGCGCTATTTCCTCTTCCGTCAATGTGTTGTGCTTTGCTTCGGAACACGAAAATATGCCGGAAAGCACAATACATGCACTGCAAATAAATCCGTAAGTAAAAGTTGTTCTTTTCATTGTCATAACAGTTTTAAATAAATTGGTCGCAAAAATATTAATAATTTCAGAAAATACAAAATAATTGAGAATTGAAAAAACTCAATCCCTGCTTCCGCCTCGTTCTTCGATTTGCACTTCGGTTATTAGAGCAAACTTGATGACGCTTGGCTTGGCGCCGTTAGTAATGCGTAATTGATCAGTATACCCTTGCGATGGAGAGCGAGAAGATGCTGATTGTGATGTCCGGTATGGAGATGAACGCGTCGATACAGGACGAAACGGTTGCTCCGGTTGTGATGACGTCGTCAATCAGCAGGATATGTTTTCCGTAAAAATGTTCGGGATCGGTTAGCTTGAATATTTTTTCGACATTGACATGACGGTCGTAAACCGATTTGAGCGTTTGCGACTGGGTGTCGGTCGTTCGTTTCAACCGTTTGGTCTCTATGTTGCATCCATAAACGGAAGCGATACCTTTAGCAATCCATTCGGATTGATTGTAGCCGCGCCGTTTTTCTTTTTTGGGATGAAGCGGGATGGGCATGATCGTATCAATGGATGCGTAAATACCACCCTCTTTGAGTTCAAGCGCCGCTGTCCGCCCCAACAGGGCTGCCAACTCTTTTTGCCCTTTATATTTCAAGGCGTGTATCAGTTTTTGGGTGATGCCTTCTTTTTCAAAAAACAGGAAACCGGTGACTTCGTTTACCTGCGCATATCCCGTAAACAGATCATGCGCCTGATTCCCTTTATTGATATGGTAATTGGTTCTGGGAAGACTGCAATGGCAGTGAATACATAAAAGCTGCTCGTTCCGGACGAGCGGATTACCGCATAACAGACAATGATTAGGATAAAACAGGTTTGCCAGTTCGTTCAATGGATTAATCATCGTCAACGTTTTTGAGTATTTTTCTTAAGGCATTGACGATGAGCGGCATTTCGTACCCCCTTGCAGCGGCGAACCGGCATAGTTTCTGATACATATCCTGCGGTGAACGGCTTCTTATGGTTCGTTTTTTGTTTGTCAGTATTTCGTGCAGTACAGCTATATAGTCGTCTTCATCAATCGTTTCGATGGCTTCGTAAAAAACTTCAGACGGGATGCCTCTTAACTTCAGTTCATAGGTTATTTTGATACGTCCCCATTGGTTGAAACGAAATTTGTCGTGCACATAGCTGCGGGCAAAGCGTTTTTCATCTATGAATTTTTCGCGGAGAAGCCTGTCGATGATACGCTTCTCCGCATCGCCGGACAGATTTCCTGCCTGAATTTTTTTCCTTACATCAAAAAGGCAGTGCTCACCTTGAGAACAGTATCTTGCCAAATCGCTTAACATTTCGACTTCGCTTTTCATATTTTTTTGACGGTAATAAATCTTTCTTTCCCAGACAGGTCGCGGATTATAGTAGTATTCGTAAAACCCTTTTTATGTAGCATGTTAATTATTGACTTACAACAGAGCGGGTTTATTTCAAAATAAATCATCCCGCCGCTTATGAGTTTTGTCTGTGCAAAATCAGCAATTGCTTTGTAATATTTGATCGGTCTTGTATTTGGAACGAATAAGGCATTATGAGGTTCATAATTTAAAACATTCGCGCCCATCGAGGCTTTCTCATTGTTTTTGATATAGGGCGGATTGCTTACAATCAGGTCGTATATTCCCGGTACATTATAGACAGCATATTCTGTTTTAAGTATATCTGTTGGCGTAAAAGCCATCTCAATTCTATATTGAAAAGCATTTTTCATCGCTACTTTTAACGCATCAATAGAAATGTCGGCTCCAATGACAAGACTTGTCGGAATATGATAGGCTAAAGCGATCGCAATACATCCACTTCCTGTTCCAATATCAAGGATAGTAAGCGGTTTCCGTTTTGAATCCGACTTGACAAAAGGCGACTTGATAATCATGTCGACCAGTTCTGCGGTTTCGGGACGGGGTATCATGACGGACGGGTTCACTTCCAGCCGAAAACCGTAAAACTCCGTCTCGCCAAAAATATACTGTATCGGCTCCATCTTTTTAAGGCGATCAACGATTTCATAAATTTGTTTTTTTTCGTTTTCCGGGATTTGCGTATCTTTGCCGAGAATTTGCCGGTTATAGGACATTCCGCTTACTTTTTCCAAAATGATACGGATAAAACAGCGAATCTCTTCCGGAGGATAGAGCGTCTGCAATTGTTCGTTCATGTACGCGCTAATGTGCTGCATCTTCATTTTTTTATGTATAACGCCGTAAAGATAGTAAATAGTTTTCAACAATTCATAATTCATAATTCATAATTCATAATTAATGAACTTGTTCATGTCGAGATGTTTGGAGTTGGCTGCGCACGGGAAAGGGTTTGTAGCCCCGAACCCGATGGTGGGAGCGGTGATTGTGTCGGATGGCATGATCATCGGCGAAGGGTATCACCGGTGTTTCGGCGAAGCGCATGCCGAAGTGAATGCCATCGCTTCCGTCAAGGACGAAGCGTTGTTGCGCCGTTCCACGCTGTACGTGAATCTGGAGCCTTGTTCGCATAACGGTAAGACGTCGCCATGCGCTGAATTGATTATCCGAAAGCGAATCCCCCGCGTGGTGATAGCCTGCTCCGATCCTTATCCTGAAGTAGCCGGACGCGGCATCGAGATGTTGCGTAATGCGGGTGTAGAAGTGACCGTTGGCGTCATGGAACGGGATGCGATGGAACTAAACCGTTTTTTTATGACGGCACACCGGCGTCACCGTCCCTATATTATTTTGAAGTGGGCGCAAAGCGAAGACCGGTTTATCGACCGCTGCCGAAAGGATGTATCGGAAAAGCCGACAAAATTGTCTACGCCGATCACCCGTATGATGGTTCATCAATTGCGCTCCGAAGTGCAAGCCATCATGGTTGGGACCAACACGGCAGTCATGGACGATCCTTCGCTGATGGTACGTCACTGGTCCGGGAAATCGCCGGTTCGTGTACTGATAGACCGTCATCTGCGCGTGCCTCACGATTATCGCCTGTTCGACGGCAGGCAGCTGACGCTCGTTTTTACAAGTTATGACGCTAAAGCCGGGGCTAAGCCGGGTTTTCAGGATCAGATAAATGTTAAATATCTGAAAATGGACGATGCGTGTTTTCAACTGAAAGATTTGGCAACCCTACTGTATGAAAATGATATTCATTCGTTGCTGGTTGAGGGTGGAGCACGTCTTCACCGTTCATTTTTTGAAGAAAATCTTTGGGACGAAGCAATTATTGAAACTGTATCCATTCAATTGGGAAAGGGAGTGAAATCAGCAACCCTGCCTGTTAGCGATGAAGTTCAATTAGTTGATAGACAGTTTATTTATTCAGACGATTCTGCCAACGGAAAACCGTCGATGACAGAACGGTATATCAACTGCAATAATTTAAAAAATAAAACAGCATACGCTAAAATATTATAAAATTGCGGAATATGTAGATAAAACCAAAAAATGTTCTTACTTTTGTCCACGCTAAAAAGAAATATCAATGGGAAAATTTAAAATTTTCGGATACTTGTTCATTGGAGGTATACTAAACTTGTTGCCCTCTTGTCTTGGAGGTGATAAATATGAGACGGAGGAATGGAATTATATGAATGCGCAGATTGCTTCTTTCTCTCTGGCAAGCAATGAGTTTGAATTATCTGAAGTGAGATTCACCATTGACCAGATAAACAGCAAGATTTACAATAAAGACTCCTTGCCTTTCGGAACGGTTTTTGAAGAGAAAGTAATTGCAACGGTCGGTTATGACAGCCAGTATGGAGCGAGCAGTATATTCTTTATTGAACTGGCGACGGGCGATACGGTCAAGAGTGTTTCCGATTCGATTGACTTTTCAGAGCCTGTCATGATTACGGTTTGTGCCTATGACGGGATTACGACCAAAACATACGAGGCTAAACTGAATATTCATCAGGTGAATCCCGATACGATGATTTGGGAATCCTATGGAGAACTGTTACCCGGAAAGGTATATCAGGATATGCAAACGCTTCCGTTCGGTGGCGATTATTATTTGTATATCTTTGAAAATGGCGCATACCAGTTATACAGATCGGATGTTGCGACAATCGTCAATTGGGAGAAACTCGATCTGTCGGGATTTCCCGAACATGCGATCCTGTCGCAGATGACCGAATTTGAACAGACATTGTTTGTAACCACGGAAGGAGGCGACCTCTTTTTTTCCGAAGACGGACAGGAATGGATGCAGTCGACAAGCGAAGCGAGGGTCGTATCATTGTTAGGGTATCTGCCTGCCGATACGATTTCCGGCAGGAGCGCGGTTTTGTGCTGTGTTGCCGACATGGACGGCTTTTTGCGTTTTATAACCATCGACAAACAGTTTACCGTTACGCCGGGACAGGCGGTCCCTGTGACATTTCCGCTTTCCGGTTTCGGACGTTTGAATTATGAGACACGATACTATCCGCGATTAGTCGTTGCTTCGGGACGCGATTCGAATAATAATTTATCGGATGTGGCGTGGGTAACGATGAACGGGGCAACATGGACGCCTCTTTCCAATCCCGAAGCCACCTTTACTGCCCGCGAAGGAGCGGCTGTCGCCTATTATGACAGATGTTTCTTTGTTATCGGAGGGATAGACATGGACGGAAAAGGATTGCGGGATGTTTATTTTTCTATTGATCAGGGCATTAACTGGTTTCATGAAATTTATGTGCTGAAAGAGAAAGAAAATGATGATGAAGCAGATGAATATGTTCCCCGCCCGTATTATCCCATGCACGAAGGATTTGATCCGCGCGGTTATATGTCGATCGTTATAAATGAAGATAATTACATATTGCTTTTCGGCGGAAAAGCAGGAAAAGATACAAATTGCTTGAATCAGATTTGGCGTGGACGAATTAACCGTCTCGGATTCGGAAAAGATTAGTAGTTGACGACTATATAATTTTATTTGATTTTTTTCGTTAGAAAGATTGAATAGATAATAATAATGATGCGTTCGACTTTTTTTCTGCGAATAGGCGTGATTGGTTGGCTTTGCTTTTCTACTTTTCGGGTAGATGCGCAGGAGTATCTCTATGAGATTGGAGGGATGCTCGGCGGTTCATTTTACATGGGCGATGCTAACCGGAATACGGTTTTCAAAAATACAAATCCGGCGGCCGGTTTCGTTTTTCGTTATAACGTCAATTTTCATGTTGCCTTAAAAGCGAACCTTGCCTGGGCGCGTGTTTCGGGTTCGACAGAAGGTCTTGAAAACGTGTTTCCCGATCATGCACAGGCTTCGTTTGGGAAAAATGTGATTGACTTGGGCGGACAGGGTGAGTTTAATTTTTTTCCGTACAGCGACAAGTTTGAATATTTGCATACGAAACGGGTATCGCCCTATATCGCCGGAGGATTCGGTTTGTCGGCAGCACCGGGAGACGGTGAGTTGTTTTTCAGTCCGTATCTCTCGTTGGGAACGGGTGTCAAGTACAAGTTGAAAAACCGTATCAATATCGGAGCGGAATGGTCGATTCGCAAACTGTTCAGCGACCGGCTTGACGTGAGCAAAGGCAACCAGCTGCTGGACAACCCTTACGGTATTGAAAGCGGTTGGTTTAAGAATAAAGATATGTATTCGATGTTGATGATTTCACTCACGTATGACTTCGGATTGCGTGATTGTAATTGTAACAGAAAGGACAATTAGATAGTAGCATATTAGAGTTAAGAGTTTATATACTGGAGGATGTCGTTAATAGATGAAGTAGACAGGAACAGGATGCCGCAACATGTGGCAATCATCATGGATGGAAACGGACGTTGGGCACAGAGTCGCGGGAAAGACCGCAGCGAAGGGCACAGCGAAGGCGTCGTTTCGGTACGCAAGATCGTCGAGGCGGCAGCTGCCGTCGGACTTCCTTACCTGACGGTATATACTTTTTCAACCGAAAACTGGAACCGGCCCAACGATGAAGTGAAAGCGCTGATGTCGCTGATGGTGACTGCTATTTACCGCGAAACGCCCGATCTGATGAAAAATAACATACGGTTGACAACGATAGGCGACGTTGTGCGATTACCGGACGATGTGCGCCAGTCATTGACGGATTGTATCCGGCAGACATCGGTCAATACCGGAACAACACTTGTGCTGGCATTGAGTTATTCTTCACGCTGGGAGATTGTCGAAAGCGTTAAACATATTGCAAATGATATGCTAAATAAACAAATCGACATGAATGATATCGATGAAAAATTATTTTCGTCATACCTCACAACCGGCCGGCTTCCCGATCCCGACTTGCTCATACGGACAGGAGGCGAGAAACGTATCAGTAATTTTCTGCTATGGCAGTTATCATATACGGAATTATATTTCACGGACATTTTATGGCCTGATTTTAGAGAGAATGAATTTTTTGAAGCCATCGTGTCTTATCAACAGCGCGAACGACGTTTTGGGAAGACCGGCGAACAAATAACAAAATCCTGATTTATGGATAAAAAAGTACTATTGATTTTTACATGTTTGAGTTTTTGTTTTTCAGGAATGTCGCAAATTGCTGACAAGGTGATAATTCCAGTGATACCGGTTAACCCTGCCGATACGGTGGAATTGATCAGTCAGGATCAGGATACGATTCCCGAAAACGAAATACCCGAGATCATCTATTCTTTTATAAATCAGAAATATAAGATACAGGACATCAAGGTAATCGGTGCGCCTGAATACCAGGAAGATTTTGTTGTAATCGGGTATTCGGGATTGAAAGTAGGCGATGAAATCGAAGTGCCGGGCGATGAAATCACAGAAGCCGTCAAGCGTTTCTGGCGACAGGGATTGAATGCGGATGTTGGCATTTCGGCTTCGAGGATTGTAGATGACAAAGTATGGTTGGAAATACACCTTCGACCGCGTCCACGTATCTCGGACATACAGTTTAACGGCGTCAAGAAATCGGAACGCACCGATCTGGAAACAAAACTGAACTTGCGTAAAGGTTCGCAGATGTCTCCGCATATTGTCGATCGCGCCAAATTATTGATAAAAAAATATTTTGATGAAAAAGGTTTTAAAAATGTGGATATCGATTTTGTGGAAAAACCCGATCCGGTTAAAGACGGCGAAGTGGTCGTCCATATCAATATAGACAAGAACGAAAAAACAAAAATAGAAAAAATCTATTTCTACGGAAGCGAACAGGTATCGGAATATCAACTGCGCAGGGCGATGAAAAAAACGAACGAACGCTTCAATTTGAAAGACCGTTTCCGAAACAGCTGGCTCGAACTTTTCAGTTCAAAGAAATTTACAACGACAGAATATGAGAAAGACCGGAAGAACCTGATTGACAAATATTACGAATATGGATACCGCGATGCTGCCATCCTGGCGGATAGCGTTGTCCCTTTCAATGAAAAACGTGTTAACATCTATTTTACAATTGAGGAGGGACGTAAATTCTACCTGAAAGATATCCGGTTTGTCGGCAATACAAAATATTCGTCCTATTTGCTTGGCGATGTATTGAACATGAAAGCCGGCGAGGTATACAATCAAAAGAAGTTGATGGAACGTCTGCAAAGCGATGATAATTCAATGATGAGCATTTATCAGAATAGCGGATATATGTTTTCGTCGGCCGACCCTGTGGAAATCGACATATCGGAGGATTCCGTAGCGCTGGAAATTCGTATCTTCGAAGGCCCGCAGGCAACAATCAATAAGGTGATTATCAATGGAAACGATCGCCTGTACGAGGATATCGTCCGTCGCGAGCTGCGTACCCGGCCGGGCGAGTTGTTCAGTCGTGAAGACCTGATGCGTTCCCTGCGCGAACTGGCGCAGATGGGACATTTCGATCCCGAAAATATGTCGCCTGATTTTAATACGAATCAGGAAAGCGGAACCGTTGACGTCATCTATAACCTCACTTCAAAAGCCAACGACCAGATAGAATTTTCGCTCGGATGGGGGCAGACCGGCGTCATCGGTAAACTGGGGTTGAAGTTTTCGAACTTTGCGATGAGCAATATACTGAAACCAAGCACCTACACCAAGGGGATCATACCCACCGGCGAAGGACAGACCCTCAATATCAGCGGACAGACCAATGCGTCGTATTATCAGGCATACAGTATCTCGTTCCTCGATCCGTGGTTCGGTGGCAAACGTCCGAACACCTTGTCGCTCAGCGCATATTTCTCGCGTTATACGGGTATCAACCAGCGGTACTACAGCCAGATGCAAAGCCAGTATATGGCAAATTACTATGCAAATTATTACAATCCTTATTATGGAGGCTACGGCGGTTATGGAGGTTATGGAGGCTATGGCGGTTATGGCGGTTATGGCGGTTATGGGGGCGGTTACGGCGACTATGGATATGCGAATTATTATGAAAGCGCGTACGACAAGAACAAATACATGCAGATTATGGGCTTTTCGGCGGGCTACGGTAAACGCTTGACTTGGCCGGACGATTATTTTTATTTCATGTCGACCATCAATTATCAACTGTATATGCTGAACAACTGGGATTCGTATTATCTTGGAATTACTGAAAACGGTAAATACAACGATATTAATCTCGAATTGAACTTGTCGCGTAATTCGATTGACAACCCGCTTTATACGCGCTCCGGTTCCCAGTTTTCGCTTACAGCGTCTTCAACCTTCCCGTATTCATTGGTTGATGGAAAAGATTATTCAAAAATATCCTCTGAAGCCGAAAAATACAAGTTTGTAGAATATTACAAGATAAAATTCAAGAGTAAGGTATTTATGCCGCTATTGCCCCTGCCGAGCCTGAACGCCGGCGGCCCGAAACGGACGCCTGTGCTTATGTCGCGCGTAGAGGCAGGTTGGATTGGCGACTTCAACCAAAATAAAAAATCGCCGTTCGGTACATTCTATGTAGGAGGCGACGGGATGACCGGCGGCTATAGTTATTATCAGGAAACAGTCGCCCTGAGAGGGTACAGCAACGGATCGCTTTCCTATAATTATTCATCGCGCGCCTACTCGCGACTGTCATTCGAACTGCGTTATCCGCTGATCCTGGAGCCGTCGAGTACGATCTATGCGGCTATTTTCGGTGAAGCCGGCGATGCGTGGGACAGCATTTCCGATTTTAAACCGTTCAACCTGAAACGCTCCGCCGGCGTAGGCGTGCGTATCTTCCTGCCAATGATTGGTTTGATGGGTATCGACTGGGCATACGGATTCGACCGTCCCTATGGATCATCACAACGGGGCGGCAGCAATTTCCACTTTATTTTGGGACAGGAGTTTTAATTTTAACATAATTTAATGAGTGAAATTAAAACCTTACGCCACATAAGCAGTCTAAATAAACGAAACTTTTAAATTTTAAAGATATGAAACGAATAGTATTAATAGTAAGTGCGGCGCTGATTTGCACACTGGCGTCCACCGTTACTGCGCAAAAATTTGCGTTGATAGATATGGAATATATATTGAAAAGTATTCCCGCGTACGAAATGACCAATGAACAGTTGGCGCAACTTTCAGAGAAATGGCAGGCCGAGGTTGAAACGCTTCAACAGGAAGCCCAGGCGATGTATAAGAATTTCCAGAGCGATTTAGTCTTTCTTTCAGCAGAAATGAAATCGAAAAGAGAAGAAGAAATCGTAAAAAAAGATCAGGAGGCGATGGAGTTGAGGCGGAAATATTTCAGCGCTGAAGGCGAACTGTACAAAAAACGCGAACAGTTGATGAAACCCATTCAGGATGAGATTTATGAAGCCCTAAAAGCGATTTCCGACGAGCAGGGATACATGTTAATTATCGACCGCGCTTCAGCCATGAGCGTTTACTTTGCATCTCCCAAAATTGACATCAGCAATGAAGTGCTGAAGAAAATGGGATATTCAAAATAAATCCCTACCTTTGCGCGATTATTTTTAAAAACATAATACTAATTAAATAAAAAAAGGAATATGAAAAAAATTATTTTATCGTTACTGCTGCTTCTGCCACTAAGCATGGTAGCTCAAGAAGTAAAAATTGGGGTTGTAAGATGGAATGACATAACAGCCGTAATGCCCGAAGTTGCTGCCATGGAAAATGAAATGATGGTATTACAACAGACATACCAGTCTGAGTTACAGTCATTAGAAAATGATTATAACCGTAAATATGCCGATTTCATGGCGCAGGGAGATTCATTGACAGAGAATATCAAGGCATTGCGTATGCAGGAAATTAATGATCTGGGAAGCCGGCATGAGAATTTATCGCAGATGGCGCAGCAGGATGTTCAAAAAAAATATGAAGAATTATTTACGCCCATTCAGGATAAAGCGTTGAAAGCAATCGAACAGGTGGGTGAAGAGAACGGTTTTACCTGTGTGTTTCATTCCCAGCAATTACTTTATACCGGAAAAAATTGCGAGGATATAACCGACAAAGTGAAGGCTAAGTTAGGAATAAGGTAATTTTTTACATATTCACATCATTGCAGGGAACGAAGCAATCCAGAAATAT
>Ga0082212_10004757_pt1 | contig 18725 bp, 16 predicted proteins | sample TergutNt197P3_FD_71548 | JGI IMG/M metagenome (GOLD analysis project Ga0082212, IMG submission 71548) | Neocapritermes taracua P3 segment gut microbial communities from Petit-Saut dam, French Guiana - Nt197 P3 | ecosystem: Host-associated > Arthropoda: Insects > Digestive system > Gut ...
TATCTACCAAGGTCAACGAGTTTGTTGTTATGACCTAAACGCTTTTATTAGTCCGACTATAATACCGTTAAAACATATTACCATGATATTCAATGTGTTTATTCCTTAACCTGACGGCTATGGGGCAACGCCCTACGGATTGAATGACCTCTCCCTGAAAACCCTGAAAGGGCGTAATCCTATTGCTATCGCCCTTTCAGGGCTGGTATAGCGATTGCCTGAATGATAGGGCGTTACCCTACTCTATTGTTATGCCTGAGCCGCTAATACATTATTTTTATCGATTATTTCTAAAGCGCGTTCAAGGATAAAAGTATCGTTTAAAAACACGATTCCTCCTCCCGGCCCCGGTTCAATATGTATTCCACAACTTTTACCTTCTTTGTAATTATGCCCACCAAAATAATTCCGGACGGTTTCGACTGTTACACCAAGTTCACCGGCAATATGGTGAATGGTTCCGTCCGGCAATCGGTCTTTGATATCCCGAAGTTCGTTAAAAGTAAGGGTTTTGGTCATGATTTTGTATTTTTTATTTTGTTAGTAGTTAGTTGATTCTGTTATTCAATTTCAATTTTTATTTTTAAGTCGCCATTGTTTTTATTGAGCAATAGACAAGTAATAATAATATCGTTGCATATACGCCCGATATAATTATTTTTTTTTCCGATTCTACATATATTTCGCTTGGTTTATTGTTCGTTTTCAATAGTTTATATCGCACGAACAGATATAGTTTGTAAATACCGAATCCCACAAGCACACCTGCTAAAGCTCCCGCAAGAATATCCGATATGAAATGAACTCCCAGGTAGATTCTCGTATACACCATTACCGTACTCCAAAGTAATATTGAAATCGTAAACAAACGATTGCGAAACAACAAAAGTGCAAAAGTAGCAAAGCCAAACGCATTGGCGGCATGTCCGGAAATAAACCCATATTTGCCTCCACGATAATCATTTACGGTAATTACGTAGTCCATAAAATCCGGATGCCAGGTCGGACGAAAACGCATAAAAGTGGGTTTGAAGAAATGGGAAGATATTTGATCGCAAAGCGTAATAACCAATGCGACAGATAGTACAATTAATAACGCTTCTTTCGGATTTTTTTTGTAAAACAACAGAATGACGAATAACAAAAGAACAGGAACCCAAACGATTTGACCGGTGTAAAGCCACATAAAGTTATCCCAAAATGTATTGTGACTTCCATTTAGCCACAAAAATGCGCCTCGTTCGTACGCTAATATTTTTTCCAACATGTTTTTTTATTCATTCCATTCTGGGCAATGCATGCATTGCCCCTACAATTTCCTCTTTGGGCAATCATACATTGCCCCTACTATTTACTTTTGGGCAATCATACATTGCACCTACAATTTACTCTTTGGCAATCATACATTGCCCCTACATTTTATATTCTTTCAAGGTCTTTTTGACGAATCCATCCCACATTACCATCTTCCAATTCTATCTCGTGCCATTCGCCCAACGAACTCTTAATAAACACCTTAGTGCCTTCGTGTAATGCAAACAAATCAGTTCCGCTCGCATCAGGCGAACTTTTAATGGTTACGGTCGGAGCAAAGATAATGGCCCCTTTGCGGTCGACAATGGCTTTCTGCTGATTCCATGCAAACACATTGGAACAGATAACAATGATCAATAAAATAATGCCCAAATAGAAGCCCGTTTTTTTCAATCTCATCCACTTAGAAAAGAAGTATAAAATCAGACATCCGATAAAAAGAATAAAACAACCTATCCCAAGCGATGCCCATGCATCAACGCTTATTAAATTTTGTACCGTGCGAAACCATTGTACCAAGAAAAACTCGCCCAATGGTTCTATGTGGTCTACTTTCTTTAACTTTGCTATCTCCAGATTGAAACGAACAGAAGCATCTCCCGGATTCATCAGCAAAGCCCGTTCGTAATTTAAAATGGCCGGCGCTATCCTGTCTGCCTTATAATAGGCATTTCCTAAGTTATAGAAAATCTCGGGCGAATCGCCATAAATCTTCAATATTTCTTCATAGCGTTCGATCGCTTGCGAATAATCCTCCTGCGTATAGGCAGCTTCTGCTGCTTTAATCATCTCTTCCTGAGCCGATACGAAGCCTGAAGTAATGATAAAAAAGCATAATATAAAAAACTTAATTGGTTTCATTTGATTGTATTTTCAATTTTTTCCCTTAGGAAAGTCAAACATTCATTTATATCACTATTCTCAATTCTCAATTATTCCGCCTTATCGTGCTCTCCATTTTTCCAATCGCATCAACCGTTTGCTTAAATAAGGTATCCATCGCTTCCGAACCTTGTCCGGGCGCATAACGTGCATATTCGCATGTGTTCAAAATATCTGTAAATTCGTTGATTAGCCCCTCCCCTACTCCATATTTGGACAGTTCAGCTTCCACATTTTCTTTTGTCAGGTGCGCTTGCGGGATATTTAATTTATCACTTAAATAGCCCCACAAAGCACGTAATACTTCTTCGTAAAACGCTTCTTTTTTGTTCTCTTTCAATAGTTTTTCAGCATTTTTCAGGCGTTTGACGGCTGTTTTATTCGCTTTACGGGTACGTACCAAGGCGATATTGGCATTTTCTTTTACCTGTTTGCGATAGATGATAAAGAATGTAATAAAAAGTATTGTAATAATCAGATATACAAGTATATATGTAAATGAGCCAAAGAAGATTTCGTGATTAAGTACAAAACGTGGTTTTACAATCATTTTGATATACCGGATATCCTGCCCTAAATACTTCAAACTTTCCTGATTACTGAAGTTAGAAACTATCGGCGGTGCAGCGCCTTCCCCTCCTACCCCTCTTTCAACATGCAATTTATATGGTTCGGAGCTAAGTGTTTTGTAAGTCCCGTCTTTGGGGTCGAAATACGAAAATTGAATGGCAGGTATCTCAAAATCACCGGCATATCGCGGTATGGCCATAAATTCAAATGTTTTTGTTCCGCTTGTGCCTTGCGCTGTTGTTTTAATATTTTCATCAGGTTTGGGATCATACGTTTCAAAATCGTTGGGAAAAACCACTACAGGATTTTTTAACAACCTGATATTGCCACTTCCGGCAAATGATACTGTGACAGTGACCGCTTCATTTGCTTTGACATTCGTTGAGCTAATGGACGATTTCATCGTATAATTTCCGACAGCGCCATTGAATGATGATGGTTTGCCGCCGGGAAGCGGTTTGACGTCAATCGTTACAGGCGAAGTAGAAAAATCTTTTTGCACCTCCTGGTAAGTATCGAAAAAATCGTCAAATATACTTCGTACGCGATTTTGAGTTCGTTGACGCACAATCATTTCAATTTTAGCAGAGCCGATTGTGATTTTTCCTGAACGCTGAGGATATAAAATAGCTTGTTTTACAATAGCTGTGTTATAATTACGTCCATTGTAGTTTTCTCTTATCCATTGAGGATTCAAGTCAATATCCCGTTTAAAAAAATCTTCAAATTCAGGAAACTTAATTTCTTTCAACTGGGCATCTACAACAGTAAATAATTTAAAAGTAACCAAAAATCCTTCCTGTTCATAAACCGAACGCGTCGAAACAGTCATTTGACAAAAAAGGTCTTCATTATTGATCGCAGATGAAGTCCCGCTATTATTCGCATTTCCTTGCTGCGTAGTGGCCGGAGCCGGCGTTTGGTCGGGAGGCAAAACCTTTATTACCAACGAATTTGAGTTGTATGTCGCATTTCCAACCTTGATTGTAGCCGGAGCAAGATTGAATGTGCCTTCTTTTTTAGGCATCATAATATACGTATATGACAGTGAATAAACACTTGACGATTTGCCATTTACAAACTGAATACTGGAATTGGTAGAAGTCGAAGGCCCCATTAATACATCAAACTCACTTAAATCGGGCACACGCATTTCCCGGCCCTCTACATTGACGGAATATACCAGACGAAATTGTTCGCCCATCACAACTGCTTCGGGCGCAACAGCTTTGAATGACACATCTTGTGCTTTTACATGCTTTCCTATGGTAAACAGGAAGATAGCAGCCATAAAAATGATTTTTCCCTTCATATCCGACTTTACTATTTACAATATACTAACTCTTATCTCTTAACTCTTAGTTCTTAACTCTAAAACTACCATTGTTTTTCCGCCCTTCTCCGTTCGCGTTGACTTTCCTGCAATTGTCTTACTTTTTCCTGTGTATCCTTTTCATCCTGCAGAAAAGCGTCTAAAATCTGTTGTGCATTTTCACGGCTCATATTTTGATTCTGAGGCGGTTGTTCCTGCTGCTGTTCTTCTTGTTCGGGAGGCTGCTGGTCTTGATTTTGCTCATCCGGTTGTTCATCCTGTTGGTCTTGCTGTTGTTCCTGCTGATCTTGCTGCTGTTCCTGTTCGTTTTCCTGATTTTCCTGATTTTCAAGCAATTTTTGAGCCAGTGCAAGATTGTAACGGGTTTCATCGTCTGCCGGATTCAGCCGTAATGATTGTTTATAGGCTTCTATGCTTTTAGCATAATCTTTGCCTTCCATACTGATATTGCCCAGATTATGAAATACTTGAGACAAACGGGCGATATTCGCCGGATTTTCCACCAGCAGACGTTCGCCTTGGGCTGCGACCAATTGGTATTGTTCGGCTGCTTCGGGAAATTTCTGTTGTTTATACAGTGCATTACCCAAGTCGTAAGCACCTTCGAACGAGCGGGGATTTACTTCGACACTTTTACGGTATGCTATTTCAGCTTCAGTAAATTGTTCTTTATTATATAATTTATTACCTTCGCGGATGCGTTCGCGTTCGGCTTTTTGTCCCATAACCGTACCGGCACAAAGAAGGCCGATTGATATTCCGATGAGTAGCTTATCTATTCGTTTCATTTGTCCGATTGTCATGAAAATAATTTTACTTTACTGAAAATCCTGCTTTTCCGTTCCATAATAATAAATTCGATCAGTAGCAGCGCTAACACGATCCATGCCAATGTATGAAACTGTTCGTCAAATTCCGAATAAATCTTACTGTCCAATTCGGATTTATCCATTTTGTCAATCTCATTCTGAAGTGTTCGTATGGCTGAATTTGTGTTATCTGCACGTACATAAATCCCTCTTCCGGCTGCGGCAATATCCTGACACATTTGCTCATTCAATTGTGTAACTATCACATTACCTGCACCATCTTTCATAAAATTGTTTGCTCCGCCAACAGGGATTGGCGCACCTTGAGGCGTACCAATGCCTACTACATTAATTGTTATATTTTTTTCGCTTGCCGACATGGCTGCTTTCACGGCATCGTCTTCATGATTTTCGCCGTCGGTAATGATCAGAATGGTTTTACCTGACGATTCGTTCGGCGTAAATGAGCGCAATGCTAAGTTGATGGCAGCGCCAATGGCCGTTCCCTGTGTCGAAACCATGGAGGGGTTGATGGTTGCTAAAAACATTTTTGCCGAAATATAATCGGAAGTGATCGGGAGTTGTGTGAAAGCTTCGCCGGCAAAAACAATCAACCCCACTTTATCGTCCGTAAATGTATCTACCATGCGCGACAACATCTGTTTGGCTCTTTCCAAACGGTTGGGTTTGATGTCTTCAGACAACATCGAATTGGATACGTCCAAGCAAATCATTATCTCAACACCTTGCCGTTTAACGGTTTCCAACTTCGAACCGAACTGCGGACCTGCTATCACAAAGACAAGTACCGAAATAGCTGCCAACAATGTCCAGAACTTCAAGTGCTGTCTTTTAGTAGAAACCTCCGGCATTAATTGAGCAATTAATGCCTGATTCCCATACTTTTTCAACGCTTTTGTTCTTATCACTACAGCATAAATATAAATTACTATCAACGCCGGAAGCGTAAACAACAAATATAAATACTCAGGATGTGCAAACCGAAACATATTCTCTAATTCTTTAACTTGTAACTTGTAACTCCTTATGGTATTCTCCTTAAAACCGTATATCTCAACAACATCTCCAATAACAAAAGCCCAAATACAAGCAACGCAAAATAGGTATATTCTTCCTGTTTTTTACTGTATTCCTGCACGCTGATTTTCGTCTTTTCCAATTGGTCGATTTCTGCATAAATATTCCTTAAGGTTGAATTGTTTGTCGCTCTAAAGTACTGTCCTCCTGTTGTGGCAGCAATTTGTTTCAGGGCAGGTTCATCAATTTCTACCGGTATATTGACCATCCGTGTTCCGAACGATGTTTGTTGCGGATAAGGCGCTTCGCCCATTGTCCCGACACCAATCGTATAAATCCTGATACCAAATGCCGCAGCAATATCTGCCGCTGTAATCGGAGCAATTTCTCCTGTATTATTAACTCCATCGGTTAGTAAAATTATTACTTTCGATATCGCCCGGCTATCTTTTAGCCGACTGACGGCATTGGCCAGACCTAATCCTATGGCCGTCATATCTTCTATCATCCCGCAATGAATATCTTTGAATAAATTCAAAAGTACGGTATGGTCTGTTGTCATCGGACACTGCGTGAAACTCTCTCCGGCAAATACCACCAACCCGATATTATCGTTTGGCCGGCCATTGATAAAAGCAGCAGCCACATCTTTCGCTGCCTCAATACGGTTAGGGCGGAAATCCTGCGCCAGCATACTGCTCGAAATATCCATCACCAACATGATATCAATCCCTTCCGTATTCACATTCTGCCAACTGTTCGTTGACTGAGGCCGCGCCAGTACAATAATTAAAAACGCGATCGCCACTGTCCTTAAAACAAATGGTACATGTCGCAAATATACTTTCAAGGTGCTCTTTTTAGATATAAATGCCTGGGAAGAAGGGATTTGCATACTTGCTTGCGCTTTGCGCATTTTCCAAATATACCACCCGATCATTGGGATAAGCAACAACAGCAAATATAAATAGTTTGGATTGGCAAATATCATCTTATTAACTTAATTTATTAATCTTATTAATCCTTTAAATCCTGTAAATCCTGTAAATCCTGGTCATTATCCGCAGGCTTCACCATTTCTTCCTGTTTTGTCTGATTCACAAACAAATACGAATAAGCCATACTTAAATCATTCTCGTCGGGCAATGCTTGCCATTTAGCAAACTTCACCAAATCAGCCAGTTGAAGGATTTGCTTTAACGTATCATATACCGAGCGGGCATCGTTTTCTCTTGTAATAATGTCCAAAATCTCGTACGACGTCATTTCCATCGCATTGATACCGAAGCGTCTGAAAATATAACGGCGTAACGTATCGGTTATTTGTGTATAATACTCTTTAATCCGCCCCTGTTGCCACAGTTTCTGTAGTTTAATCTCATTTAACTCCCTGATAGCCAATTCATGTGGTGGGATTTTAAGCTCTTCTTTCAGTGCTTCCGGAATAGTTGATTTCCTGTTACGTAACCGTTGAATAATATATCCAACCACACATATCAAAAAGAGTACCAACAAAATACCAAAAATAAGGGGATAATAGTCAGCCAACACAAATGGCGGCTTCCATACTTCTTTTATATCAAAAAACTCTTCCGGAGCTTCGACATTGACTTCAAATGTAGATACTTTCAAAGCAACCTGATTCGATAAAATCGTATCTTTTTCGTCAATCACCATGAATGGCGGAAGAAGGTATAACGCTTCATCGAACGATGTAATCAGGATGTCTTGCTTGATCATCAAACGGTTATTGTCAATCACAGTCGAATCGGGCTTCGAAAACGCCAACACCTCTACACCGGCCATCAGCGTATCCGGTGGAATGGGACAATAAACCAATTTGCCGTTATCTGTCGTAACGGTCAGGTGCAGCACTGTTTGCTCCCCGATTAAAAGCTCGGCTTCGTCAATCTTTACATCAATCAGTGTTTGTTGAGCCTGTATCCCGATTCCTCCGGTAAACAGGAAAAAGAGGCATACATATAAAGATTTTAGTTTATTCAATATCATTTACTTACGTTAATTTCGTTTGGAAAAAAGGGCGAGCAATGATTTCACGTAATCATCTTCTGTTGTGATGGAAACAGAATCAACCCCGCATTTTTTTAATGAATTTTTCATTTCCTCCTGCCGGCCATCCCACCAATTGCGATAGGCGTCTCTGACGCGCTTCGAAGAACAGTCGATCCATTGTTCGACGCCTGTTTCGGCATCTTTGATTTTCATCAATCCGACGTCAGGCAACTCGGTTTCACGGTGGTCAAAAACCTGAATAGCCACCACATCGTGTTTACGGTTGGCAATCGTCAGGGCATCCTGATAATTACTTTTATCGATGAAATCGGAAATTAAAAAAGCGGTACAACGTTTCTTAATGGCGCTTGTCAGGTATTTTAAAACCTGAGCAATGTTAGTTTGTTTGTCATCCGGCTGAAAATCAATCAACTCACGGATAACATACAGAATATGCTTTTTACCTTTCTGCGGTGGAATGAATTTTTCGATTTTATCTGAGAAAAAGATGATGCCGATTTTATCGTTATTATGAATGGCCGAGTATGCCAGGGTTGCAGCAATTTCCGTAGTAATATCTTTTTTCATCTGCGTTACTGAGCCAAAATCTTTACTGCCGGATACATCTATTAATAACATTACAGTCAGTTCGCGCTCTTCTTCAAACACTTTCACATAAGGGCGTACATACCGTGCAGTGACATTCCAATCGATATCACGTATATCGTCGCCATACTGATATTCACGCACTTCACTAAATGCCATCCCCCTACCCTTAAATGCAGTATGGTATTGCCCCGCAAAAATATTGCGCGACAACCCTCGTGTCTTTATTTCTATCTGACGAACCTTTTTCAGTAACTCACTCGTTTCCATAAATCAAATAACTGAATAACTGAATAACTGATTTCTGCATATTCATATTAATTCTTAGTTCTTAATTCCTAAGGGCGTAAGCATTACGCCCCTACATATTAATTTTTAATTCTTAATTCTTAATTTTTAATTGAATTAAGGTACTTCAATCTTATTCAAAATCTCGCTTACAATCTCGTCTGAAGTCAAATTGTTAGCCTCAGCCTCATAACTCAGTCCTATGCGATGTCGCATAACGTCATGGCACACAGCCCGCACATCTTCGGGTATCACATACCCTCTGCGTTTGATAAATGCATACGCACGCGAAGCCAAAGCAAGATTGATGGATGCACGCGGCGATGCTGCAAAAGCAATCATATTATTCAGATTCGGCATGTTATATTCAGCAGGGAAACGTGTCGCAAAGACAATATCAATAATGTATCGCTCAATTTTTTCATCAAGGTAGACTTCCCTGACTATTTTTCGCGATTCAAGGATGCTCTTCGTGTCAATGACCGGTAATAGTTTGATTACTTCGCCGGAAATATTTTGCCTGATTACTTGTTTTTCCTCTTCCCTGTTCGGATAGTTGATGACCGCTTTCAGCATAAAACGGTCTACCTGTGCTTCCGGTAAAGGATAGGTGCCTTCCTGTTCTATCGGATTCTGGGTAGCCATCACAAGAAACGGCTCAGGCAATTTGTGTGTCGTCTCACCGATTGTAACCTGACGCTCCTGCATGGCTTCGAGCAAAGCGCTCTGCACTTTCGCAGGAGCACGGTTGATTTCATCGGCTAAAACAAAATTGGCAAAAACAGGACCGCGTTTTACCACAAACTCCTCATTCTTCTGACTGTACACCATTGTACCGACAACATCGGCCGGCAATAAGTCGGGTGTAAACTGGATACGGCTGTATTTAGCATCAATTAATGAAGCCAATGTTTTAATAGCCAATGTTTTTGCTAAACCCGGAACTCCTTCCAACAGGATATGTCCATCGGAAAGCAATCCGATCAATAACGATTCTATCAATCGTTTTTGACCGACAATTACCTGATGCATACCTGTCGTAATCATATTCACAAACGCACTGTTTTGCTCAATCCGCTCATTCAGCTCTCTGATATCTATTGTTTGATTCATAGATTAAAAATTATTTAGTTATTTTCAATTATTCTCTTTCAGTGTGCAAAATTAGTAAGAATAGATTATAAAATTCATTTTTACCGTTAAATATTACTAAGAAAGTGATTAAACTTTATTAAAAAATCTGAACAACTGACTTTTCAGTCTAAAGCCCCTCTAAGATTTGACGCTGGATATCCATAGCCTTATCTACGGAAGCAGCGCTATTTGCATCAATACCATACAGTGATTTGACCGGCAAAAGTATTTCCATACCTGACCTGACCAAATTTGGATTCGCACCTATTATGGCTTTATTGAATTCGTAGATATACACCCAAAAAACTTTATTTCCATAATACCGCTCTGCAATTAATGTCAAACGCTGGCCTTGTACAATTTTCACCCTCGCTAATACATTATTATTATTATTTATCGAAGTGGAAGTTGTTTGTGGTGGAGTTGAGGGCGTAGTAGTAGTTGGTCGCGTTGCAGGTTCCTGACGTGGGGTAGTTGGCTGTGTTGCAGGCTCCTGACGAGGGGTAGTTGTCTGCGCAGCCGGATCCTGACGAGGGGTAGTTGTCTGCACAGCCGGATCCTGACGAGGGGTAGTTGTCTGCACAGCCGGATCCTGACGAGTAGTTGATGTAGCAAGGGCTGTCCCGGAAGCAGTTTCTGAAACAGGTGTTACAGGTTCTTTTCCGGATGTGTCGGCAGCACTTGTTTCAGATGGAGTTAACGCCGACGAATCCATCGGAGTCTGAGCATTGTCTAAAATATTATCCGACAGTTTTGTGTCGTCGGATATAGTAAGTTCTTCTTTGTCCGAAATTCTTGTATTATACTTTGTATCAATTACATCCCATCTATTATAAAAGAAGAAATAATAAACCGCTCCGGTAATTAATATAAACAATAAAACAAATAAGATGATTAAAAGAAACTTTGTTGATGAGCGTTTCGATTTTCTCTTTTTTGATTTATGTTGTTTGGACGATTTATGTGAATGATGAACAGGAGCCGAAGCATACAACGGCTTTTCTTCGATGGGAGGAAGTGAGGGCGAAGGCTTCTCCTCAATGGGTGGTATTGGAAGCGGTAGCGGTGGTGAAAGCGGCTCTTCTTCTATTGATGGCGGTGAAAAGGACGTCTCCACGATCGGTGGAATTGGTAGTGGAGGCGGAAGCAACTTTTCATCAGTCGGCGGGAACGGAGGAGGAGGAGGCGGCTGTGAAAGCAGCTCTTCTTCAATTGATGGCGGTGAAATGGGTTTTTCCTCAATCAGCGGCATAAGTGGCACCGGAGGCGGAGGTGGAGGTGGCGGCGGAGGCGGAGGTGGCGGTGGCGGCGGAGGCGGAGGTGGCGGTGGAGGTTGCGGTGAAAGCGGCTCTTCTTCAATTAATGGCGGTGGAAAGGGTTTTTCCACGATCGGCGTCATCGGTGGCTGCGTTATCGTTTCTTCGATATTATAAAGGTTATTAATAGTTGTGGAATCGCTAAACTCATTTATAACACCAAGTTCTTTTAAATCGTAAAGCCCTTTAATGTTTCCGACTTCCCCGATTTCCCCGGCTTCCCCGATTTTCTCCCCGCTTCCCGTCATATTCATCAACCCATCACCATCGTCCTGAGCCTCAATGGCTTCAAACAAAGCAAACGGTTTATTTATCATATCTCTCAATTTCTTTTCAGGTATAAACGATAATTTGTGGTGCGTTGGAATCGTAAACCGTTCGCCTGTATTTACATTCACACTCTCACGCTCCTTGACTTGCACTATCTTAAATGCACCGATTCCTTTTATTTTTACGAAATTATTATTGGTAATACCTTCATTGAAAAGCAACGTAATCTCTTTCAGGAAGTTATCTAACTCTGATTGTTTCCGGCCGGTCTTCTCCGATAAGATTTTGGCTACATTGTAAATAAAATATTTATTGTCCATTGTTGTCTAAAGTTTTTAGGTACGACTTAATTGATGAAGATGGTCTGAAAATAGCCACCAATTTCGGTGGAATCAGGTAGCGTTTACCATTTACTGCCGATATGCGTTCTGCTTTTTTCCTCGACTCGAACTGTCCCAATCCATGCAGGCTGATGATGTCATTTTGGGATAATTTATCTCCAATTATTTCTCCCAAAGCATCTAACATGGCTTCAACATCCTGTTTTGTCCAATCTAACCGGACTGCTAATTCTGTTGTAATTTCTAAGTCTTTCATATTGTATTTATTATTCTTAATAAAAACTGCGAATTTAAGTATTTATTTTATAAATATGTTAATAAAACTCCTGTTTTTTTTATTTCAATACACTTCCAAACAATTCAAAAACATCTGCATTTTCGATTTTTACTTCATAAAAACATCCGGTAGTTAACTCTTTATCCTTGGTAATCAATACATCAGGGTCGACTTCAGGCGAATCAAATTCGGTTCGTCCCACGTAATAAGCGCTTTCTTCGCGGTCAATGATGGTTCGATATTTTTTACCCACTTTTTGCATATTCGATTCCATCGATATCTTTTCCTGTACATGCATCAGGTAATCCAAACGCTCTTGCTTGATTTCATCAGGGATATCGTCCGAAAAATGTTTGAATGCATACGTACCGGACTCATGGCTGTAAGCAAAAGCGCCCAGTCGTTCGAAGCGTATGTCTTTCATAAAGCCGATTAATTCGTCAAAATCGCTGTTTGTTTCACCGGGGTAACCAACCATTAAGGTGGTACGAAGATGAATACCGGGTACTTCGCGGCGTATTCGCCCGATCAAATCGTATGTTTCCTGACCGGTTATATTCCTGCGCATACGTTTCAATACCGGATCGCTTATATGTTGCAGCGCTATATCCAAATACTTGCATACATTGTTGCGTTCCTGCATCACTCGCAACAAATCGTATGGAAATTGTGCCGGATAACCGTAATGCAGGCGAATCCATTCAACGCCGGGGATATCGGAAATCCTTTCGACCAATTCCGGCAATCCACCTCTCTCCCGGCCCTTCTCCAAGGGAGAGGAGAGGATGGAATCGTGCTTATAAAAGTCTAATCCATAGTAGGTTAAATCCTGTGCAACCAATTGAAATTCTTTAACGCCTTTGCCTGTTAAATGTCGCACTTCAGCCAAAATATCTTCTATCGTGCGTGATTGATACTTGCCTGTAATCAGCGGAATCGAACAAAAAGCGCAGGTTCGATTGCATCCTTCCGAAATTTTTAAATAGGTATAGTGTGGCGGAGTAGTCAATACACGGTCGGCAGCATGGTCAGGATAATAAGTTTTTCCGATATCTTCAACAAGGCTTTTCCAGTTGAATTTTCCATAAAATTGATCCACCAAAGGCATTTCTATTTTCAAATCCTTCAAAAACCGCTCTGACAGGCATCCCATAACATACAGCCGTCCGATTCGACCCTGTTTTTTTGCTTCTTCCAACGATAAAACCATGTTAATGGATTCTTCCTGCGCATCACCGATAAAAGCGCAGGTATTGACCACCACAATTTCGCCGTCTACCTTGTCGGCATCATGTGCTACCGTATATCCATTCAACTGAAACTGACGCATTAACAGCTCAGAATCAACCAAATTTTTCGAACAGCCTAAAGTAATAATGTCAACCTTATTTTTCCGCATACATCATTAGCTTATTTATGAGTTACGAGTTACGAGTTACGAGTTACGAGTTACGAGTTACGAGTTTTGATTTACGATTTACGATTTTAGATTTACGATTTGCATTTTTTTTAGAAGAAGAAGTGTAATTAATTATTATTTAATAAGTTATTAAATTATTCAGTTATTCTGTTATTCAGTTATTCAGTTATTCAGTTATTAACCTCTAACCTCTAAACAGTGAATTTACAAATTCTCTTTTATTGAAAACCTGCAAATCTTCCATCCCCTCCCCCAGCCCGATATATTTGACGGGAATATGAAATTGATCTGAGATACCAATTACGACGCCACCTTTGGCCGTACCGTCTAATTTGGTTACTGCCAGCGCATTTACATCTGTGGCGGCCGTAAACTGTTTGGCTTGTTCAAAGGCATTTTGGCCTGTTGAGCCATCCAGGATCAACAGGATTTCGTGGGGCGCATCGGGTACGATTTTCTTCATGACATTTTTGATTTTTGTCAGCTCGTTCATCAGGTTAATCTTGTTGTGCAACCGACCGGCTGTATCAATGATAACTACATCAGCATCATTTGTTTTGGCCGATTGTAGCGTATCATAAGCCACCGAAGCAGGGTCGGATCCCATATTCTGTTTTACAATGGTCACACCAATACGTTGACTCCATATAACCAATTGTTCGACAGCAGCCGCACGGAATGTATCAGCCGCTCCTAAAAACACTTTCAAACCGTTTTTCTTGAAATGATAGGCTAATTTCCCGATGGTGGTAGTTTTTCCTACGCCATTAACCCCTACAACCATGATAACATAAGGTTTCTTCTCCGATGGAATCGTAAAATCTTCCATGTCTTCGGTTTTGTTTTCCGTCAAAAGTGTTGCAATTTCTTCACGTAAAATAGTCGTCAATTCATCTGTTGAAACATATTTTTCGGTTGAGGCTCTTTTTTCGATTCGTGAAATTATCTTTAAGGTCGTATCCACACCCACATCGGAACTAATTAAAATCTCTTCGAGTTCGTCCAACACCGAATCATCTACCCTGCTTTTTCCGATTATTGCGCGTGTAATTTTCGAAAATACGCTCTCTTTTGTTTTGGACAGCCCTCTATCCAACGTTTCCTTTTTCTCTTTGTTAAATAAACCGAATAATGCCATATTATAGTTTTCAGTTATCAGTTATTAGTCTTCAGCAAATACCATACTTAAATGATGTAATAATCGCACAAAAGTAAATAAAAATAACGAATCCATCAACACATTCTGCTTTTATAATCTTCAAATGTGAAATTTCGGTAAGTAACGATTTCATCGGAAGATTTCCATAAAACGATTGATGGGTGTGAGATACCGTTAAACATCGTTGTTTTGACGACGGTGTAATGAATCATATCTTCAAAAATAAGTCTGTCGCCTATTTTTAGCGGCTTATCAAACGACCATTCACCGATAAAATCGCCACTCAGACAACTGCACCCTCCTATCCGATACGTAGGTTTGCCTGCAATTGCATCTGTCGCACCACGTATGACAGGTTTATAAGGCATTTCAAGACAATCGGGCGTATGGCAGGTAAAAGAAGCATCTATAATGGCTGTCTTTATTCCATTATTCTCAACTACATCAACGACTGTTGTCAATAAAAACCCTGTTTGCCACGTAAACGCGCTTCCCGGCTCTAAGATAATTTTCAGATGTGGATATTTTTGCTTGTACGACTGCAAAATTCTGATTAAATGGTCAATATCATAGCCTTGTCGCGTCATCAGATGGCCGCCACCCATATTCAACCATTTGATCTGTGTGAACAGATGTCCGAATTTCGCTTCAACTACCTGCAACAGTTTTTCCAAATCGTAGGAAGACGACTCGCAAAGCACATGGAAATGCAGCCCCTCAATACCTGCGGGCAACAAACTCCCGATTTTATCGCTTGTAACGCCAAGACGCGATCCGGGAGCGCATGGATTGTAGAGCGTAGTTTCCACAAGCGAATATGCGGGGTTAATCCGCAAGCCGCATGAAACCCTGTTTTCGTCTTGAACAACCATCGGATAAAACCGCTCAAATTGCGAAAGCGAATTAAACGTAACGTGACTGCTATATTTTAAAATCAGAGGGAAGTCTAACTCAGTATAAGCTGGCGAATATGTATGCGCTTTACTCCCAAACTCTTCAAATACAAGCCTTGCCTCATGAATGGAACTCGCTGTAGCATAAGGGATATATTCCCTGATGATCGGAAACGCTTTCCAGATTGCAAACGCTTTCAACGCAAGAATAATCTCAACGCCTGCCCGCTTCTTTACGTCTTGAATTAATGCAAGGTTTTGCCGCAGCAAATCCTCCTGTATCACATAACTTGGCGATGAAATCTCATGAATATCCATAAAATCTACTCTTTTATAACTGTTAATTTCGCATATTTTAAAAATAATGATTTAATGCCCAAATGTTCAAATTCAATTTTTGCTTTTGAGTTGGAGCCGTCGCTTTCGAGCGAAATAATGATGCCTTTGCCGAACATGGAGTGTTGTACGGTATCGCCAACTACAAAACCTTCTAATGAGTTTACATCTTCACTCATGCTGTTTTCAGAATATGTAATCTTCTTCAAATGAGTATTTTGTTGTGCAAATGAAGATGTTGTTTGTTTCCGATAAATATCCGCCTCTTTATCGTACTCTTGAATCCTTAAATTCTTGAATCCTTGAATCCTAATCTCCTCCTCTTTCGGCGCAAGGCGTGTAGAAGCGTACGATTCATTGGTTTGCATAAAATATTTAGGATCAATATCTTTCAGAAATCGACTGGGTGCACACGGAGTACTTTGGCCATTGCGGAAACGGCTTTTGGCATACGTGATCATACAACGGCGTTTTGCTCTTGTGATAGCCACATAAAGCAACCGTCGCTCCTCCTCGATCGCATGTGGATTATTCGAAGAGAACGCCGAAGGAAACAGTTCTTCTTCTAATCCGGCAATAAAGACATTGTCGAACTCCAACCCTTTTGCTGAATGTATAGTCATCAGTGTCACGCGGTTAGATTCGTCGTTTTGCTTTTCGTCCTGATCGGTTATCAATGCAACTTCAATTAAAAAATCAGACAATGTCGCTTGCTCAGCGCCTTCTCCCCGCTTCACTTCACAAAATTCGGCAACGGCTTTCAATACCTCCTGCATGTTTTCCTGTTGGCTGATTCCTTCTATTGTTCTGTCATGCAAAAATGTAGCTGCAATACCGCTCTGTTTCACGATGATCCCGGCAATACTATCTGCCGACAAACAACTGTTTGCCTCCATAAACGTTTCAATCAGTGTGCGGAAGTTGGTAAGTTTGGTGAGCGTCCCGTGATTAACCGGAACCGAATAAGCCTGCGGATTACAAATAATCTGCCATAAACTCAACCGGTGAATGGTGGCTGCCGCAATTAACTTTTTCACGGTCGTATCTCCTATGCCTCGCGACGGTATATTGATGATTCGTTTCAATGCCTCTTCATCGTGCGGATTGACAACCACCCGAAAATAAGCGATAATGTCCTTCACTTCTTTTCGCTGGTAAAAAGATTGCCCTCCATATACCCTGTAAGGGATATTTTTTTTGCGAAGCGACTCCTCCAATACCCGCGACTGTGCATTTGTACGGTACAGTATGGCAAAATCCGAATACGCACACCGGTCTTCCATCCGTATGTCCATTACCTGCGACGCCAGCACAAAACCCTCCTCATAGTCAGACCAGCATGGTATCAGTCGAATTTTGTGTCCCTGTGTATTTTCCGAAAATATGGTTTTGGGTATTTGCCCTTTATTTTTAGCTATCAAATCGTTTGCAGCATTGACAATATTTTGCGTAGAACGATAATTTTGCTCTAACTTGAATATGCGCGCATCGGAATAATTATCCCTGAAACGTAACATATTGTCAATATTGGCTCCCCTGAAAGAATAAATACTCTGCGCATCATCCCCAACTACGCAAATCTTGCGGTGATTAGCGCATAATCGTGTGACAATCAAATGTTGAGAAAAATTTGTGTCCTGATATTCATCGACTAAAACATACCTGAATTTTTCCCGGTATTTGGCCAAAATATCTGCGTGATCTCGAAACAAAATATTGGTTTGCAGCAGCAATTCGTCGAAATCCATCACGCCCGACTGAAAGCAACGCGCCTGATAAAGTTTGTATATTTCCCGAAAAAGAGGAATTTTGGATATGATGTCATTTTCCACCCATTCTTTCTTGTGTTCGTAGGCAGCGCTTGTAATCAAAGCGTTTTTAACATTCGAAATCTTGCTCTGAATGATTTTAGGTTGGTAAACCTTATCATCTAATTGCATTTCTTTGATAATGCTGCGTATCAGGTTTTTAGAATCGGTTGTATCATAAATTGTAAAATCCGGCCTGTAACCAATTCGTTCTGCTTCGTAGCGTAAGATACGGTAGAATATCGAATGAAAAGTACCCATCCACAAATGTTGTACATTATAATTGCTTGACAAAGAGGCGATCCTGTTTTTCATTTCGCGTGCCGCCTTATTGGTAAATGTAAGCGCAAGAATATGATACGGCGGTAAACCCTGATCGAGCAAATAAGCTATCTTATAGGTTAATACGCGCGTTTTCCCCGAACCTGCGCCTGCCACAACGAGCGAAGGCCCGTCGCAATACATAACCGCTTCGCGCTGACTGTCATTTAACTCTGCTAAATATATGTCTTTTCTATTCATTTCGAGTTGCAAAAATAACCAATATTTATTTTATGCACCGAATTTTCTTTGAACTTGTGCGCTTTTTTCTTTGCGAATGTGAGATATGACAAATCTTCTCGCCATGACCGGTCTTCTTACCACGACCGACAATTATATTTGTATTTTTCTCACAACTCTTTGGCGAAGTCGAGAAAGGCAGGCGGGGCAGGACGGACAGGGGATTTCAAATCCGGCAGGTCGGGCATTAATGACGAAACGGAAAATCAAAGCACCGGTTTTCCTCCAAATTCCCACGCTACATCGAGAAACTCCATCTCGCCGCCGTTAAGGGGGACTTTGTAGAGTTTATAACTGCCGTATTGATTATCGGCGATCTCTGTGTTAAAATACAGGTCGTCTCCAATAATGCAGCTT
>Ga0082212_10004758_pt1 | contig 18723 bp, 18 predicted proteins | sample TergutNt197P3_FD_71548 | JGI IMG/M metagenome (GOLD analysis project Ga0082212, IMG submission 71548) | Neocapritermes taracua P3 segment gut microbial communities from Petit-Saut dam, French Guiana - Nt197 P3 | ecosystem: Host-associated > Arthropoda: Insects > Digestive system > Gut ...
CGGAGTATTACGATACCATTATATCCAAGCTGAAGAAAGCGGGAAAGAGAGTGTCTCATCCTGAAAAAGCAAGTGATTAGTAAGATGCGGAGTTTCATTTGAAACAAAAACAGCTTGCCGTTTTTTCCGCCGTACTCGCGGCGGTTTTCTACGGAATAAGCGTACCTGCGGCGAAGCTGCTGCTTGATAACATGCCGCCGGTTTTTATGGCTTCTTTGCTATACCTCGGTGCCGGTTTTGGCATGACGGCTCTTCACCTTCTCCAAAAGAAACAAGTTGGGACAAGAGAAGCCCGGATAACAAAAAAAGAACTGCCGTACATCGCCGTTATGGTTGCTTTGGATATTGCCGCACCAATTTTACTTATGCTCGGGTTGTCAATGTCCACCTCGGCTACGGTTTCTTTATTGGGAAACTTTGAAATTGTGGCGACTACGGTAATCGCCCTTATCGTGTTCAAAGAGGCGGTCGGAAAACGTATATGGCTGGCAATCGCCTTTATTACAGTTTCGAGCATGATCCTGTCTGTGGAGGATTTTGGAAATTTTAAATTCTCCCTTGGAGCGGTTTTTGTTTTATTGGCATGTATATGCTGGGGCCTGGAAAACAACTGTACCCGTATGCTCTCGCTGAAAGATCCGATGCAAATCGTTGTAATTAAAGGGATCGGCTCCGGTTTCGGATGCTTTTTGATTGCCGCTTTCACCGGAAATATCTCGGCAAATTTCCTTTTCATCGGTTTAAGCCTGCTGCTGGGATTTATATCATACGGATTGAGTATCTATCTCTACATTTTTGCGCAGCGCAGTCTTGGGGCGGCGCGGACGAGTGCGTTTTACGCCTTTGCCCCCTTTATCGGCCTCGGCTTTTCCTTTTTCATATTCAGGGAAACTCCGACTGTCTCATTTTTAATTGCCTTCGCGGTAATGTTGGCGGGTGCCTATTTGGCGGCTTTTGAAAATCACGAACACGAACACGAACATGCCCGAATCGAGCATGAACACCGGCACAGCCATAACGACGGACACCACAACCATACGCATGAGCCGTATGTAGCCGGGGAACACAGCCATTGGCACACCCATGAGCCGCTGCGGCACAGCCACAAACACACGCCGGACTTACACCACCGGCATGTGCATTGAGTCTTGACATTACCGCAGTTTTATGTTAATTTAATATTGGATGTTAAATTAACATAAATAGAGGCTTGCTATGTATATCAAGCGCCATATAGAAGAAGCTGTTTTGAAACGTGCAAAAATGAAAGGTGCTGTTGTTGTTACGGGTGCAAGGCAGGTGGGGAAGACCACCTTAATTGAAAACTTAAAACCGGATATCCCTAAAATTACCCTGGACGATTTACCAACCAGGCGCCGCGCAATTAATTCGCCGTCAACTTTTTTCAATATAACTCCTCCCCCTGTTTTTGTCGATGAAGTGCAATACGCTCCGGAGATCTTTCATTACATAAAAATTCTGCTGGATAAAAGCCATAATAAGGGTGATTTTTTTCTGACAGGTTCACAGAGCTTTGAACTGATGAAAAATGTAACGGAAAGTTTAGCCGGACGTGCGGGTATTTTGGAGCTGATGGGGTTATCCCTAAGGGAAATAAACGGCGAGGCTTGGAATAAGCCTTTTCTACCAACGTTTGAATACCTGAAAAGACGCAACGAGAAAAAAACAAATTTACGCATACCGGAAATTTGGAAGATAATTCACTGGGGCTGCCTGCCTGAACTCGTATTGAATGCGGATTTTGACTGGGCGGATTTTTATGCGGACTATGTAAAAACTTACATTGAACGAGATATCCGCAGACTCACGCAGGTTGCGGACGAAGAAAGTTTCTACAGATTTATGACCGTCTGCGCCGCCATGTCGGGACAGTTATTAAACCTCTCTTCGCTGGCGAATGATGTCGGAATAAGCGTGCCAACTGCGGAAAGATGGCTGTCCGTATTGAAAACAAGCGGAATTGTTTATTTGTTAAAACCCTACAGCAACAATGCGATCAAAAGAGCGGTTAAAACGCCAAAACTGCACTTTCTGGATATAGGCATGGCTTCTTACCTGACCCGTTGGATGGATCCTGACAACTTGTCCATCGGGGCAAATAACGGCAGCTTTTTTGAAAGTTTTGTGGTTTCGGAGATACTTAAAAGTTATACAAACTCCGGGAAAGAAGCAAATTTATATTTCCTTAGGGACGGAAACAAAAAGGAAATTGATTTATTAATTCACGAAAACAACACGCTGTATCCGATTGAGATAAAAACAAAAGCTGAACCTGACGAAAAGGACATCAAAAGTTTTAATATGCTTGACAACATCAAAGGCGTTAACATCGGCGAGGGTGGTATTATATGTTTTGCCAATGATTTTTTACAGCTTAATGAAAAGAATTACATTATCCCGTTGTTAATGGTGTAACAAAACCCCAATACTCGGCTCGGCTTCTTCCCAGGAAAACAGTTCCAGATTGATTACCCCCCGGAAATCCGCAAGCTGCGGCAGCAGTTGGTGCAGCCAGGGCTCATCCCCGCGAAGCCGGCGGTGATCGGCAAGTCTTCCGTCAATTGCCGCCTGTTCCTTGTTAACGCTGTGGAGATGAATCTCCCCGATGCGATCCCGGTATTTTGCAAAATGTTCCGCCGGATTTTTTCCTTCCAGTACAAGGTGGCCGGTGTCCATGCAAAGACCGGCGTCCGGTTCCATGTGGGGAAGGAGGATTTCCAGATCACCGTGGTGGGTGTTTTCCATAAGAAAAGTTGCGTCGTATTCTTTTTTCCATTTTGCAAGAAGGGCGACCTGGGCCGCAGGGTCTTTGGCATACGGGTGGACAATAAAATGCCGGACGACAGGGGCGAGGCGGGCGACCAGTTCGCAGTGGGCCGGCAGCAGCGGATCGGGCAGATGGGCGGTAAAATTGAACCGTTCCCTGAAACGGAGGATCTCATCCCACTCCGAATCAAACTGTTTTTTTATTTCATCATCATAAATAAAAAACAACAGTTCCACGCCCTGTATTTTTTTTTGTTTTTCCAAAAAGCGGAGGTTTTCAACATAGGTTCCGGGGATGACCCAGGACGGAACGCTGAGAACGGAAGAGCCTAATTTCGTGTTCATATTATTTTATCCTTGTCGGTATGCCGCAAAACAAACGAACCACTTCGCCGGAATTTTGCGACAGCATTGCCAGAGACCTTCCTGTATCTTCGCGCCATTTTCTAAGCACGGGATCAACGGGAACCACACCGCAGGAAGCGTCATTGCATATAACAATCGCATCCTTATTGTTGTTAACAAATTGTCGTACCTCGTTCTCGACATTCAAATCTTTTTTCACCAAAGCCAAAATCCACTTGTCTATCTCGTAAATTATCTTTTTGTTCTCCGGCATAAGGACATCATCAACATTGCATTTATGCACATCACTTTCAGCCGTTTTGAACCTTTCCAGGGCGTAGGCGAGTTTGCCCTGGTACGCCCCCCCGAATATCAGTATCATTTTTTATCCTCCTATACTACGGCCATTGCGGCAAGAGCGCAAAGCTCGCCTGTAACAATGCCAAACCCGGCCACATCGCCGGATACGCCTTTTAGATCCCTGTACGCCCAGGCTACAGCCCCGATAAACCCCGCTGTTACCGATCCGGTGACTATCAGGCCGGGGATTTGTGTAAAATAATATGAGAGCGCAATACCTGTAATTGCAATAAAAATGATAAAGATTTTATGCACCGCTTTTGCGTTTTGCCTGAACGTATTCGCATAACCGCTTTGGGTTATCGGCTTAATGCAGAGAATAGACAGGGCCGCACAGCATCTTGACATGACAGGTATCACAGACAAAATCAGCAGGTTTTTTCCATTTTCGATAACAACATATGCCGTTGCGTATTGTAAAACGAACAAAACGGCAAGCATGATAACGGCAAAAGCGCCCGTGTTCGGGTCTTTAAGGATGCGTAGTTTATCTTCAAAAGGACGGCGTGACAAAACCGCGTCGCTGGTGTCCATGTAGCCGTCAAGGTGCAGAAAGCCGGAGGCAAAGAAAGGAACCAGTGCCACTGCAGCGGAAACGAGCATTAAATGTATTCCGCTAAAGACAAGAATTTTTGCGATACCCCACCACAACACGCCGATTAGGACGCCTATAAGGGGGAAGCAGGGCATCACCAGATTTGCCACTTTATCATCCCAGATATGAAAAGGCTGGGGAACGGCGCAAAACATTCCGAAGGTCATATAAAATCCTTTAAAGTATTTTTTCATGACAGACGTATCCCGCCAAACATTTCCTTTCCTTTGTGGACAATGATATTAGTGTATGCAACTTCGAGAACAACATTGCAATGCGCTGCCGCCGCGCAGTCAATTTCCGCTAGGAATTTTCTGTATTTTTCGGTTATCGGATCGTAGAAAGCGACATCACTGTAAATATAATCCGATACAATAACTATGTTGTTGATTTTATCGGTAATTTGCCGCAGGGCGTTTGTTATTTTTTTTACCGCCGTTTCGTTTACATCGCCGTTTGGAAGAAACATTTCGTTCATAAGGAGGGCGGTTAAACTGTCAAGAAGAAAAGAACAACCGTGGCCGCATTGGGTAAGTATTTTTTCGATATCAACAGGCTGTTCTATCGTTGTAAAACCCCAGCCTTCACGATCCTGCTGGTGCTTAAGGATACGCCGGTCATCTTCTCTGTCAACGGGCTTCATCGTAGCTACATAGTACAGGGGATCCTCCTGCTTTGCCCGCTGCGCTTTTGCCAAATGCTGCGCGTAATAGGATTTCCCGTTTTTACAACCGCCGGAAATAAAAATCTTCATCAGATATACAGCATTGTTTTCATTTTATCTGTTTGTCAAGTACCGGGCTTGTATTATATTCCATATTCAGATAAAATATCTTTCAAACGAAATTAAAAGGAGAAGAGAGAACTATGACCATTTTTAACGAACATTTTTTGTCGATCATGAAGAAACACATCGATCAGATGAAAGCAGGCGGGGTGAAGGAATTTACCACCGTCGAAATCATCAAGCATTACGTCGGGCATTATCATGCGGACGCGACAAACGTTCATGACTCAATCAACGCAAACATCGGCAGATTTCTGGCCGAAAACACCGCCGCCCTGGGGATTGTAGAAAAAGCCTCCGGGCAGTCTGTCACCGATGACATGGGACATCACAGCCAAACGGCCGTATGGGAACTTGTTCACAAATGATCGGCGGGGAATACTAGAAGAAGGGGCTGCCCGAGATGAAACATCCGGGCAGCTTTTTTATTTCAGGTTTACGCGTTGCCGGCAAGCTGCTTGTAGATACTTGCCTGTATACCGATAGACACAAAATTAACGAAAATTGCAGCGAGGAACATTAGGAGGAACCCGATAACCGGAATACGGGTAAATATTGCGCTTAGTATGGCGAAAGCCAAAAAAACCAGGAAATAAATCCCGAACATTCTTCCCTTGTTGCCGTAGGTGCACTTATTGCTCAGGCTGATTGCTTCGGAAGGATTTTTTCCCTTGTCAATAGCCAGGAGAAGGGACAAGCTCCACGCAATGCCGATGATAATGCCGGGAAGGATAAAGAAAGCCATTCCTATTGCAGTGCCAACGCCAACCAGGCCCGCAGTAAGAAAGAATTCCCCCATGTATTTCCGGTATTTGGGATCAAAAATTTCTGTAAAGGGAATGGTTTCTCCTTTGCTGGCCTTTGAAACGATACCCACCGCCAGGCCGATAGTTGTTCCCACATTGAGATAGGGAATCCAGCACGTTAATGCCCAGAGCAGGACATTCACCAGAATCGGGCCGATATTTTTTACACCAATATCAACCCCTTCTTTAATAGTACCCACGATTTCCAATTTGTTAATACTTGAATCTGACATGATTCCTCCAAAGAATTTTTTTATACCAACGGGTATATTTATTTAAATATACAATAATTTTTTTATTTTTAGCAATACTTTTATCTCAGCGTCCGCAAAAGTGTTCGCAGTTCGGGATTTGCCGCTGTTTCGAGAGGGGGGGAGCCGTCACTCTCTGGTTTTAGGATTATCTCATCCCCCGCCTCTATGCGATCGAAGAATCCGTTCCGGGTAAGCGTGCCTGCGGCAACTTCTTCATCAACGTTTTCAATTATCATTCTGCCGACAAGGTCTTCGGGGGCGTATACTACGCTTATACCTTCGTTGGCTATTTGGAAACGGCCTTTCTTTACTATATCATAAACGCTGCCTTCTTTTACCCCGTCGGCCCGGCCCTTGTCGATTAACCCCAACGCCTGTCTGCGCTGGAGGAGCTTTCCCCGGAAGGGGAGTGATGCTCCCAACTGTTCGGCAACGCCCCGTGCGGCGTTGCGCAGTCTGTCAATGCCGGTTCGGTGGGTATAAAAATTTGCCGCCGCCGCGCCGGTTCTTCCCACAAAAAGTTCGCCCTTAATCGAAATATCCCTTTCACTTTCCGTTGCGGAAACGATCAGAAAATAATCGGCGCCGGCTTCCCGCGCCGTTCTGAAAGCCTGTGAGAACGACGGCTGCCGTAGTTCCAGATTCATCGGAATGATAGAACGATCGTGAATCAGAATTTCTTTTAAATACGAAGAGGCGACCGCCCCCGCGTCCACATGAAAACTGCTTGACTGTCCGGCAACGGAAAAAACGGCGATATTCCAGTACCTGCCGTCAATTTCCACGGGGTTAACCTGCCAGCGCCGGAAAAGCGCGCCGGAAAGAAGGGAATTGTACGCCTCAACAGCGTCGTTCAGGCTGCGGTCGGCTAAGCCCAGATCCTGTAAAAACTGTATCTCCTCCAGGTAACGGGCAGGGTAACCGTGCGTTCTCAGAATGTCCGCGTATTCGCGGCGGTCACGGGCGTAAGGGTTCAAACGCAAGCCGCGCCGGTATTCAAAAAGGGCCTGATCCGTCAGGCTGCGCGAACGGAAATCGCGGGCGCGGTCAAAATGCCAGGCCGCCCAGCGGCTCCGTCGCGGATCCTCAAGGCCGCTGACGGCAATAAGGGTATCTTCAAGGATGACACGGATAAATTCGTCGTTGGAATCGGCGGTTATCGCATTGCCCAATACTGTCAGGGCATCCGCGTTCCTGTTAAGCCGGATATAGGCAAGCCCCTTGAGATACCATGCCCCCAAATCGTTTCTGTTCGCGTTAATTGCTTCGTCTGCCAGCCTCGCCGCTTCCTCGTACTGGCCGTTACGGTAACGGAGGTTTGCAAGAAGAGACCGGGCCGGCCCGTAACCCGGCCTGCGGCGAAGGGCCTCTTCGGAATAGGTGATAGCCTGAGTTAGCCTGTTTGCCTGGGAGTGGATGTAACCGGCGTAGTAGTAAACGCGGTAATCGTCGGGATGCTGGGAAAGGGCGCGGTTGACAAAAGAAAGCGCCGTTTCGGTGTCGCCCAGAGAACCGGATACCAGAGCAAGGGATATTAAAAGCCGTCTGTCGTCGGGGTAACGCCGTACCGCGTCGCGGTAACGAAGCAGGGCTTCCGCCGACCGGCCCCGGGCGATGTCAAGTTCACCGGCGGAAAAAAGCGCTTCGCGGTTGTAAGGCTCGCGGGCCAGCACGTTGGAAATTATCGATGCGGCGGCGTCAAGCCTGCCCAGGGCGATGAGAATGCTCGCTTCCAGAATCGCAACGGAAGTATTTCCCCTGGCCAATATTCCGGCCTTTCTAACCCAGGAAAGGGATTCGTCAAATTCGCCCAGTTCGAAATAACATTCCGCCAAAGCGGCCGTTCCTTCGGCATGGGCGGGGTTAAGGCGCAGACAGTCAAGCAGGGTTTCAGCGGCGGAGTACCAGTTTTCCGTCGCCATATAATTTCTGCCCCGCTCGTAAAGAGCCGCCGCCCCTGCGGGGTTAACTCCCGAGGAGTTTTGGGCCGTTATCCCCCCCACCGGCAGGATGAGTAGTATGCAGAGCAACCACTGAAATTTCAATATTTTCCCCTTCCTAATGTTGTTCCTTATGCACGGACAGCTTCACCGATTTTATCTTGTGACCGTCCATCTCCTGTATTATAAGATCGGTATTCCGGTACATAATCTTTTCATATTTAACAGGAATTTTTCCGAAGAGATCAAAAACAAACCCCCCCAGGGTGTCAAAATCGTCTACCGGCAGACCGAGACCGGTTTCCTCTTCTAGATCGGTCAGGTTTACCCGTGCGTCACACAGCCAAACACCGTCCCCCAGAGAAACAATGTCTTCCGTCTCTTGATCAAACTCGTCCTGAATGTCACCGACGATCTCCTCAATTATGTCTTCCATGCATACAATGCCCGAAACTCCCCCGTATTCGTCCACCACAACGGCGATGTGCACTTTTCTGTGCCTGAATTCCTTCAGGAGATCGTCTATATGTTTTGATAAAGGCACGAAAAACGGCTTGTGGACCAACGTTCTTACTTCAAACGGCATATTCTTTACCAGGGTTTTAAGTACGTCTTTTACATGGAGAATCCCTATAACGGTGTCAATGGTATCCTCGTAAACGGGGAAACGCGAATATCCGTTTTCCACTATAATCGAGAGTATTTCGTCTTTTGAGGCCGTTACCGGAAGAAAAACGGTGTCCGTCCGGGGAACCATTACCTCTTTGACCGTGGTTCCGGAGAGTTCCACCACCCCCCGGATCATCTCCTGCTGGTGTTCTTCCAGGTCTTTTAAAGCCCTGTTGCTAAAAATCCCCGATAAAGAGTTTTTCACATTCTACCTCCGGGTAGAACGGCCCCGGGCAGAATACATTCCCCTTCAAGATCGGTCATTATCTTTTCCTGCAACTGCAGCATAGGCTCGGTTTTTTTATTGCTTTTATGATCCATACCGTCAAGGTGAAGGATACCATGAATCAAGAGGCGGCGTAACTCCTCATCCTCGCTGATGCCGAAACGGCGGGCGTTTTCCCGCAGGGTGTCAAGTGAAATTACAATATCGCCAAGCAAACGGCGGCGGTCATGATCGGGTGGTATTATTTCCCCTTCCCCTTGGGCGAATGAAAGGACATCGGTTGGTTCTGCCTTTCCCCGGTAACGGGAATTAAGGTCGCTGATAATACTATCGTCGCAAAGCAGGACGGAAAGATCCCGGTTATCCCTACCCAGCCGGACAAGCACTTTTCGGGCGAAACCGCCCAGATTTTTGTTCAGAGTTTTGCTCCAATCCGGTTCCGGCATATCGGAACGGGAACCGTGGGCAACACTTACAGAAACACGATTCATTCGTCGTCCTCTTTCAGTTCGGCATCTGTTTTGGGGTATTCGATTCGGGAATGGTAGTAACCTGCCAGAACTTTTACAAACGCTTTTTTTATTGTTTCCAGGTCACGGAAACTCAGTTCCGATTGTTCAAGCTGCCCGTGCTCTACTTTCGCGTTAAAAAGCTGTTGAATAAATTTTTCCATTTTTGCGACTGTCGGTTTGGCAAGGGTCCGTGTCGCAGCTTCGGTAACATCGGCGAGCATTACCACGGCGGATTCTTTTGAACGGGGCGGACTGCCGGAATACACGAAATCATCTGAGCTTACCTGTTCCTCCTGTTGTGTTGCTTTATGGTAAAACCACTCTATAAGTGAATTGCCGTGGTGTTCCGCGATAATGTCGATTACTTCGGCCGGCAGACCGAGAGCGCGGGCCTTCTCTACCCCAACCTTTACATGGCTGCGTATCACCGTAGCGGAGAGCCGGGGGGCTATATCGTCATGGCGGTTGCGGTCGGTTTGATTTTCAACAAAATAATCAGGGTTGTCCATTTTACCGATGTCATGGTAATAGGCCCCCACTCTTGCCAGGAGCGCGTTTGCCCCTATATCCTGGCACGCCTGTTCGGCAAGGTTCGCTACCATAATCGAATGGCTGTATGTGCCGGGCGCGGCGGTAAAGAGTTTGCGCAGAATCGGCGCGTTAAGGTCCGAAAGTTCGATAAGCCTGAAACCTGTCGCCGCGTTAAGGATGTGTTCCAGCGGCGGCAGTATGCCGAGAAAAAGCATCCCCGATATTATACCGTTAAGAATCGCCCAAAAGATCAGTATCGGCAAATTGGAAAATTCACCCGAACTCATCAGCAGGATCACTGTTACTGCGAGACAGTTGGCAACGGCAATTTCAAGGCCCGCCACGAGCAGGTCCATGCGTTTTTCCGCCTTTTTAAGGACGGCAGAGGCGGCAATGCCGGATATGAGGGCGAATAAATACGACGAGATGTCAAAAAATCCGGTAAGAAAAACGGCGAGGGGAAAAACCAACGCCGTTACCAGTGCGAACTTGAAGCCGAAAAAAACGGCCGGTATCATAACTATAAGAGCGCCGGGGAAAAATACGGAAACGGGGAGATCCTCCGTGCCGGGGATAAAGTTTTTTACAAGTGCCGCGAAGGCGATGTACAGACAGGCCAGAATAAACAGGAGGGAGCTTTCCCTGCCGGTAATATTCCTGCCCAAAACCGGTCTGCTTTGTATCAGGATTAACAACACGTACACCAGGGCGACTATAAGGATCAGGGCGGTAATACTGCGGGGATCTTTTTGGGGAAGGGCAGCGTTGAGGGCGTATAAAGCCCTCATTTCATCTTCCGTAATGATAAAGCCCTTGCGGATAATGCGCGTGCCTTTTTCAATGGTTTCTATAACCGAGTCGGCACGTTCCCTGGCCTCCGCCGTCCTCTGCGTGGAATCTTCAAACGAAAACAACACGTTTTCCCGGACAAAAGGTTGCAACAGAACGGGAGACAAATCGCGGAATTCGGCCGGAGATTCTTTTGATTCCGCAATCCTGAAAATTGCTTCCGATATTTCCCCCCGGGAAATGATATTGCCGTAAAGAATACGTTCCCTTTCCAATTTGTCAGCCCGGGGAATCAACAGTTCGACTACCTCGGGATTATAGGCGCCCAGTCCCGGAACGTTTAATTCAAACACGCCCTCTTCATACAGCGTTTCCAGAGTTTCAATTCCGTATTCCCTGAATTTGAGACGATCCGCCGAAGCGAAATAGGCGGCAAGGCTTTCACCTGAAAAAAAGGCCGGATACGCCCCCTGAGCGGCAAACACCATCGAGGCCGGTGACATACCCTGCAACACGAGATCGTCAGTAAAATCGGAAAAATTATTCCATTCGCTTAAGGAATTTCGCACCGCTTCACCTGAATATTTGAATACTGCGGGAACCAGATGTTCCAGGGCTTCCATGCGCAGAAGGGTGGCCGTTTCGTTGATGTAAGACAGGGAACGTTCGGCGACAACATCCCTGTCCGCCACCTTGCCCACCTCAAAATCGCGCATATCCCCTGGCCCTTCTTTTCCCGAATCCGTGTTCGTTACAACAATAAAGAAAGAGACTCCGAATGAGAGAAAACAGATAATACCTGAAATTAAACCCAGGCGCGGCAGTTGGAGCAATTTCCGCAGGGGATCCTGAAAGGCCATTGCCGGGAATTTACGATTCTCTTTCTTCATAGGCATGTATTATTTTTTTAACGAGCGGGTTACGAACCACATCCGCTGTATGGAGGAAGGAGAAGTGGAGCCCTTCGACTTTGCGAAGAATTTCAACAGCGTTAAGCAATCCGGACTCGGTGCGTTTGGGAAGATCGATTTGAGTAACGTCTCCCGTTATAACGGCCCGTGCACCCGTACCTATTCGCGTTAGGAACATTTTCATCTGCTCTTTGGTGGTGTTCTGCGCCTCGTCAAGTATTACGGCGCAGTCGTTCAGGCTGCGTCCGCGCATATAGGCAAGGGGGGCAATTTCGATTGCCCTGTTTTCTTCCATTTTGCGGATAATTTCATAGGGAACAAGGGATTCCATCGCGTCGTACAACGGCCGCAGATAGGGGTTGATCTTCTGGGCAAGGTCTCCGGGCAAAAAGCCCAGATTCTCGCCGGCTTCCACCACGGGCCGGGTAAGTACCAGCTTTCTCAGGCTTTTTGACAAAACCAAACGCAGGGCTTCGGCAACCGCCAGGTACGTTTTACCCGTCCCTGCGGGACCGACGCAAAAGGCGATGTCGCATGCCCTCATACCCTGAATGTAATCCGCCTGGTTTTTACTTCTCGGATAAACCCGCCGCAGACCGTGGGGGATGTGTATTGCCGCACCGGAGAGGCAATCCCCCGAAGGAATACCCGCTTCCCCTCCGAGTGTTTCCGCAAGAGCTTCGACATACTCAGGCGAGGGCGACTCCCCTTCACTCACTACCGAGATAAGGCTGTCCATCATGGTTTTAAAACGCCGGACTCCGGCCTCGTCTGAACCTTCCAGTCTGATCTCGTTGCCCCTGGCGGCGATACGCCCCCCCAAAGAACCTTCGATAACCTTCAGGTTTCCGTCATTGGCTCCGCAGATTCCCGACAGCAAATCCCCGCTGTCAAGTACTATGGTTACACTGTCCTCCATCCGATATGAGTCTACAGCCGTCTCTACCGTTCAGTCAAGCAGGTTATAAACGTTTACTTCAATAAAGTTGATCAGTTCTTTCCGGAAAAGCTCGTCAATAGTCTGCGATTCTTCGAGAAAAGTCTCCCAAGATTCCACAAATTCATCGGCAACCTTCCGGCTGAGGGGGAGTTGTTTACCGGTCAGCATACTTTCGCAATCTTTATCCCGCAAAATCGAGTCCGTTTTATACACAATCCGAATGTCGCTCAGGACGTTTTTTTGGGTTCTTACCAAAAAAACGGCAACCCTGCTCCGGCTTTCCCGCCCTGAAAATTTTTTATACACCGAGTAATCCCAGTAATCCAAAGGTATCCTGATCCGGGTGAGGATCTCCTTCGGGTTTAAAACGGTTGGACCGGGATCGGTAAAAAAACGCGAAGCGGAAACCCAGCGGGAAGTTTGAGAGGTTCGCAGTTCGTACTGGGCGTCCAGGGCGGTAAGCACGGCCGGGCAATCCAGACGGCGGTCAGGAAAACAGATATTGCCCCCTATAGTGGCCAGGTTTCGCAGTTGAATCCCGGCGATGTTTTCCAGGCAATGCCGCAGGGCGGAAGGGACAATTTTTCCCAAACCGGTAATCCGGCTAAGTTTTGTCATCGCGCCGATTTCCAGATAGCGTTCCGAACGGCTGACACGGTGCATTTCGTCAAGGTCTTCCAGAGATAATATTACAGGGGGAAGTTCGAGAATCTGCCCGCCCTGTTCACGAATAAGGCCCGTACCGCCGGCATAGGGCACCGCATGGGGAAAACGATCCCAGGCCGCAAAAAGTTCCGTATAATTTGAGGGGAAAAAAACCTGGTTAAGCTGATCGGCCATAGAGCCTCCGCTGCCGGATTTCAAAGGCTTTTTGAACGCCTTCCTCCAGTTTGTCAAGATCGGTACACCGGCATTTAACCCCTCTGAAAGCGCTCAGGATTTCCTGCCGCGAAGGACGTTCGGTTTTTTCCAGCAGCACCCCGGCGTTAAGAAGAACGGCGGTATTGCAGAATCCGCAATTTTTCACCTTTGCTTCGGTAAATCCCGTTACAATGTCCTGGTACTCGTTGTCGAGGGAAAAACCTTCAATAGTGATAATTTCACCGCCCTGCAGTCTGAATGCCGGGATAAGACAGGCATGGATAACACTGCCGTTGAAAATCACCGCGCAGAAGCCGCATTTCCCGGTTAGGCAGCCGGCCTTCGCCCCCAACAGGCCGAATTCCGCCCTCAATATGTCGATAAGTCTGACATTCGGGTTACTTTGGATCACCACGTCTTCGCCGTTCAAAATAAAACCTATGGTCATACCTGCAATTCCTCTTTGCTCTTTTGTTTACCTGCTTCCCAAACGTCGCCGGAGCGAATCGGAACGGAACGAAAATAAAAATCTATCGCCTGGGAAACGGCCTGTGTATAGGCGGCTGGTATGCAGGAAAAGGGAAGATCACCAATCCCTTTTGGATCCTCCGAGGTGTTTGGAACAAAATCGATATGTATCTGCGGTATTTCGGAAAGTTCGAAAATGTCGAATCCCTCAAACTGATCCTTCGGGAGGATCCCGTTTATGTAATGTATCTGTTCACGGTACGCCCACCCCAGCGCCTGGACGGCGGAGATCTTTAAAGTTCTACGGGCGTTATCTTCCGAAATAATTTTACCTCCGTTAACACTCATCCACACTCCCCGAATACGGGGGATATATTCAACAGGATCAATATCCACCTCTACAACCGCCGATGCCAGTCCGGATCGGAAAAACCCGCCGCAATCCTGCAGAACGCCTTCCGGCGGCGGAAAACTCCTCTCAAAGACGGGGTTTTTTTGTGGTCGTGTCGTTTTACGGACAGTTATCGGCAACGGGTTACGGAAACGCTGTTTTTGGATGGCAAGGCACGCCTGTTCGACCAGCTTGGTCATAACAGTGATGCTTCGGGAAGCGGTATCGGGCCCGGAGTCGGGTGAAAAAGGACCGCAGCTTACCCTGACTTTTTCCTCGTCCACCCCTAAAATACCCCGGGCGATACCCGCCCATGCGTCTGCCGGGCCGGTCATTCCCGCCCTTATTTCCAGCGATCCTCCCACTTCAAGAACCAGCTCCACACCGCAGATGCCCCTGTCCTGGCCGGGGTATAAAAGCCCGCCGCCCTGGCCGCCCATGGCGATACCGATACCGCGCAGGATCTCCCCTCTTTCGGCCCAAATCCTCGCAGGGGATTCCGGTGTGGAATACAATTGTTTCTCGCGGATTTGCCTCCTGTTTTGTCTGAGCATTTCATACGAAGCCTGTTTGCGGGAATAATCGCTCATCTTTACCGCAATATTGATAAGCTGTTTCACATGAGACGTATCCTTTTCCGGTAAACCTGCGGGGAAAGTTACGGTTTTTGCAAGATTATCCACCCGCCATTGCGCGGGATCCAGCCCGCACGAGTCGGCGACATCGCCGATGTGGCGTTCCAGGGCAAAGGATCCCTGTGCAAAACCAAATCCGGCAAAAGGCCCCTGTGGCGGGATATTTGTTTTATACGCCTTACCGGTGAATGAAATATTTCTTGTTTTATAGATACCCAAACATCCGAAGCAGCATTGGTCGATAATTTCAGCTGCGTTGATCCCGTATGCTCCCAGGTTTACGGCGGCGTTTATTTCCATCCCGGTTATTTCCCCTTTTTCGTCCAGGGCGCTGGTTATGTGTATTTCGCTCCTGCAGCGTTTAGGTGAAAAGGCAAAATCTTCTGTTCGGGTCAGTATCAGCCTTACCGGTTTTTTGGTGATCCATGCCCCCAGCGCCGCATGACACGCGACAAACGAAGGGTACCAAAACTTGCCGTCCATGTGGAGACCTGTTATCGTCGGATAAACAAGCACCGATGCGGCGGGCAGACCGAGGACTCCGGCAACTGAACGTTTGACATGAGAAGGCCATTGGGTTGCGGTGCGTATTGTTAATGTTTCCTCCTGTTTTCCCTTCCGTTTTCCCTTTTCCCTCTGCTGGTTTTCCGGTGGGCACGTATCCGTCCATGCCACGGCTCCCGTCGGTTCCGCATACCAGTGTTCCTGAATACAGGTGCTATATGTACCGCGGACAACGAACGCCGCTTCGGTAAAAGCCGTCCCGGTGTCGCCTGTCTGGATTTCCCTTTTTACCGCATCTGCGTCATCGCCGGCTTTGTTTTCGGAAAAAACCGGTTCCTCTTCCTCTGCGATTATCCTGCAGTTTTTGGCACAATCTTCCAGAGCATTTCTGTCCGGCCCCATAAGCAGTGCCACCGGTTCTCCGATATACGAGAGTTTTTCCGAAGCTAAAATGGGTATATCTGAATCTTCAAGTGAATTCGTGCCGGGAATATCTTTTGCACTTATCAGTATGCAGTTATAGGGAAGTTTCGGGCATTCGATAGATTTGAGCCGGCCTTTGGCGACAGGCGATCTGATCGTTACGGCATACAGCATCTGAGGGAGATATATATCTTCGACAAAACAGGTCTCTTCCATGGTTAACAGTTATCCTGTCTGGAAGTATATCACATTTTTTTCGCAATAGGGATATACATTTCAAATGTTTCCTTTTGTTCTATTCGGTCATTCATTTCCATGTCTTCTTTACAGTCTATACCTCATTTCCGAAGCTGGGACGCATACCCTTTTTTATGAGCCATATTTTTATTATTTGTCAAATCCATTAATTTTATTTGTTTCTTTTATTGCTTTAATAATCCATTTATAAAAGTCATATTGCTCATAATATTTTTTTGAAAATATTTTGCCGTTAATTTTTTCATACCATAGATTTGATCCATTATGTAAAGCAAATGATATTGATGATTTAATACGATCATCATTTGTTATTATTATTTTGTTTTTAATAGGTAATGATTCAAATTTTTTAATGACTTCTATTGGTGTATTATTATATACAACAAATATAAAGAACAAGTATTTATTATTTATTCGTTTTTTCCTTTCATCCCATTTTTCTTTAGCATTTTTAAATGTTTTATAATGTTGAAAAAATATTATAATATCATTCAATTTTCCAACTGGAAAATTGACTTTTTCACCCCCCAAAGATTTAAATATGTCCTGTTTATTATCAACACTTTCCTCAATCTTGTAATTTATATAATAATCAAAATTTAAACAAAATTTCAAAAAATCTTCTTGAGGAAATTGCAAACCAATTGTTGGGGTATAATATTTAATATTAAACTTTTGATATAAAAAACCAGCGATACAATTATTTGAGATAATTGTAAATGGTTCCAGTTTTTTTAATTCAGAATATTTAATATGAGTATAAATTTTTGTTATGACTTTTAAAATATATTTTGATATATATTTACTTTTATTTAATAGTAAGGAAGGGATTTGCCTTTTCATTTTATCAGAAAGTCTCCTTTGTTAAACAGGGTTGTAGCCTCTGACTCTACCTATATATTAACATACTGTTTTTATTTTGTCTACCAATGGCAAAGCAGTTTAACATGTTTTTTATCCAATTTTGAAATAGTATTTTTATCAATGATTTGTTATATGACGTTGGGTTTGCTTTTATATAATTAAGTGTTTTTACAAATAATGCCTGTCCATAATATAAAACACCATGGACAGATACTATTTAAAAGTGTAGGTAAACAATGGAGTCTTTGCAATATCCAAAATCCATGAAATATTGTCATGAATAATATTGCATGTAACTTGTGCGAATGCCGTATAATTGCCGTTGAGTGCACCTTCTTCTTTTAATTTGTCTGTGAGTTGCGGTTCAAAGTTCCAGAATAAATTATCAGTTAAAGCGGCAAGTGAAATATTATGATCGTTTCCATGAACCAAGATAGAATAACTCATATTGTGAGGACCAAATTGGACATCTTCTGAAAATTTAGGCCCTGCGGATAATGTAACACCCGTATGAGTATCGTTCAAGCCGAGGCTTATGTTCGTATCAAAAAATATTCCTTTATCCGCAATACATTCAATGGTTTTTGTCCCAAATAATCCTTCATTATTGGAAAAAATAACCGTAATAATGTACCTATGTCCTGTTTGAACAAAAGGGAAAATAACCTTGCGAGTTTGCCTAAATTGTTCCAATTCGGTATCCACTAATCCTTCGTTATACGCCTCAAACATATTCCGTAATGAATTCATACTGGTATGTCCGTCGATATTTTCCCAATTAGGTTCAGTATCCACACCCCAATCCCGAAAAGCAATATTAAATTGTTCTACTTCCTGCGGAATATGGCTGATGGTTACAAGAATACCTTCAGGCACGGTTTCGGCAGTCAGTTTAATATCTTCCAAAACAGAAATTAGATTTTTACTTGAGGTACATCCAAAAATAACCAAAGCGATGCCCAAAATCAAAGAGATTGTCCTTAAAATCTTAAAATGATGCATAATTTTACCCCCTTAATGCACGATCTTTATTATCGGAAACTTTCCTTTAATTATTTAAAATATATTTATTCTTTCTGCACTAATACTCTTGAATAACATTTTTTACCATTTATATAAGGATAATATTCTTTATCTCCAACAATTTTAAATCCTTTTTCCAATAAGCCATTTAATATTGGTCTTGTTGAAACAGCAAATTTCTTTTTGTAATCATTGGGAATATAGCTATTGTCAACTAATAATATTTTTGAATCGTCATATTTTTTATATTTTTCTGGGATTTCTTTTAATGGAATAATTTTTAATTGTTTATATTTTGGCCTGTCTTTTATTTTGACATTGGTAAACCAATAGCCTGACGCTCTGGTAAGTTCTCTTTTAGGAGTGAGAAACCAATCCACTTCATTAAATCCTGCCCATACTTTTTTGTCTTTGAAATATTGAAAATAAGCTGTCGTAAGACAGATTGCTATATTAGAAATTATTATAAACTTTTTCCCGCTTCCTACAGTTATTTTCCAATAATCTATCGATCTTGAAAATGGCGGATTGGTGCAAACTATATCTACATCTTCTTTCAATATTTTTAATGATAACGGATGATCAAAACTGCCTGTATAACCTTCGGGATATTCTCTAAATTCCTTGAAACCTGTCTTTGTAAAAATATATCCTGCGAATCGAAGATTCGATGATCCCTGATTAAACAGATCAGCTTGTCCGCTATAATGAGTGCATATTAATTTTTTTAATCCAAATATTTTGAAGTTCCGAATAAAATATAATGAAAAAGCCGATGTATTTGTTTCGTTTTCACCAACTGGGTCATCGCAGTTGCAGAATACCGTTTTATTTTTCCATATTT
>Ga0082212_10004759_pt1 | contig 18721 bp, 13 predicted proteins | sample TergutNt197P3_FD_71548 | JGI IMG/M metagenome (GOLD analysis project Ga0082212, IMG submission 71548) | Neocapritermes taracua P3 segment gut microbial communities from Petit-Saut dam, French Guiana - Nt197 P3 | ecosystem: Host-associated > Arthropoda: Insects > Digestive system > Gut ...
ACGGCATATTGGCAATAGCAGCGCTATAGTAAGCGCTGAAGGATACCGGCGCCCATATCTCCGGGCATGCGTAAGCCCCCCCTGGGGGATAGCCCGATACTTCCCACCATGGGGCCGTCAGGCGAGCAATTCCGCTTAAACTGCTGGGTGAAGAACCTGCGGATGAAAACGGAAAGCTGCGCCTGTATCTTTTCCGCCGGATAAACCCCCTCGAATGCCTGTTCCGCCAGCCATTGCAGGCGGGCCGACCCGCTGCCTCCGTCTAGCATGTGGTAGAGGAAGAAGTCGTGGAGGGCATAGTCTCCCAGGATTTCCTCCGTTCGCTGGCTCGACTCCGCGTCCTTCGCGACGGGCAGTAACTCCGGGCTGATGGGCGTATCCGCGATGTCCGCGCAAATACGCCGTATTGGTTCTTCAAAATCCCTTTCCGCCAGATATCGCACCAGGGCTTTCGCCAGCGTCTTCGTTACGGAACAGTTCACGTTGTACATGCTCATATGGTCCCCGTTATAGGTACAAAACCCCAGGGCCAGCTCGCTCATATCCCCTGTACCCAGCACAATGCCGGAACACTGGTTGGCGATATCCATCAGAATCTGGGTACGCTCCCGAGCCTGGCTGTTCTCATAGGTCACATCATAGGTTTCCGGGTCATGGCCGATATCCTGAAAATGCTGTAAAACCGCTTCTTTAATAGGTATCTCCCGCATAGAGACCTTTAGGGCTTCCATGAGGGCGCTTCCATTGGTTCTTGTGCGTTTTCCCGTGCCCATGCCCGGCATGCTGATCCCATGAATGCCCGAGCGTGGAGTTCCCAGTATGTCAAAAGCCTTTACGGCGATTAACATGGCCAGCGTGCTGTCCAATCCGCCGGAAACGCCAATGACCAAATCCCGGCAGTGAATGGCCTCGAGCCTGGATACCAGCCCCATGGTCTGAATATCGGCGATCTCCCGCAGCTGGCTTTCCTTCTGATCCCCTTCCGGTACAAAAGGCAGGGGGTTTGGCTTTCGGCGCAGAGGCAAGGGGAGCTTCTTCTCCCTGGGTTCCATAGGCACGCGCAGCATCCGCGCCTCTTGCCCCGCTGTTCTCTGGAAATATTCCCTATTGCGCTGGCGCCGGTAACGAAGCCGCTGCACATCGATATCGGCAATGATCTCGCATCCCTCCATCGAAAAGCGCGATCCCTCCGCCAGAACACGGCCGTCTTCAAATATCCCTGTATACCCGCAGAATACCAGGTCACTGGTGCTTTCCCCGAACCCCGCGTTTGCGCAGGCATAACCAGCCTGAAGCCGGGCGCTGTGCCGGGCCGGCATCTCCCTGAAGGTTGCATGCTTTCCCGCCAGGGCATTCGAAGCGCTGGGATTGAGTATGATATCGGCCGCGCCATAGCGGCTGCTGGGAGGCACGGGGGCCCATAAATCCTCGCAGATCTCCACAGCGAGAGTAAAGGAACCCATGTCAAAAAGGAGCGCCGGCGCGAAGGGTATCTCCATATCTTGAAGAGCCGCGCTTCCCTGGGCGCCTGCACCGCTTACAAACCAGCGGGACTCCTCAAATCCGCCGCCATCCGTCAGATATATCTTGGGGACGATACCCCGTATCCGCCCTCCCTGTATCACCGCCGCACAGTTATAGAGCCGGCCCTCCACTGTCAGAGGAAGACCAACCACCGCCGCCATGGATCCTGCCTTCTCCGCCAAGCGTAGCAGCGCCTCCAGCGCGCTTTGCTGGAGCGATGGATGCAATAGCAGATCCCCAAGGGTATAACCGGTCAGGCACAGCTCCGGGAATACCGCCGCTTCCACGCCTTGGGCCTGAAGGCGCCGCATTGCCTCAAGGAGTTCCTTTTCGTTCTTTGCCACATCCCCCAGATACACCCGTATGCTGGCGGCGGCAATCCGTGCAAAGCCATGTTTCATGGATGCTCTCCCCCATCAGGCAAGCCGCCGCCTGCATGGTTTGTTCCTTTTTTAATCAAGGAACTTTTATAAGCATGGTTTTTTGCTCATCCATTTCCACTTCCAGCAGCCTGTCTTTTTCCAGGGCTTTCAGCACATCGCTAAAACGCTTGTACCCCAGTGTTCGTTCTGCGAAATCCGGATAAGAGGCTTGAATGTCCGCTTTTAAAATACTGGGATTAATCCGATCAAACCCATCCTCTTTATAGTGCTGAAGCTGCTCCCGAAAGGCGTCCTTCCAGTTTTCCCGCGTAAGCTGGAGCGCGGTTTCCTTGCTGCTTGTCTGCCCAAGGGATACCATTACGTTGAAGTTGTCATTGCGTATGCGCAGGCTGCCGAATTTCTGGCTTAACTTGTCCAGTACCTTCAGGAAGGTGGCGCAGCCATAAGCTTTTTCGTTGAAATCCGGCCTCAGGCGAAGCAGCACGCCCTTCAGTTCGCTGGCATAGAGCTCGTCTTTGTCGGATTGCTCCTCCAAAATGCTCACAATGAGCTTATTGACCTCCTGTTCGTCCAGTGGTTCCTTATCCCCATTCGTCTTCTTTTTTTCCAAGGACTTACGGGTACGAACGCCTACGTTTTCTAAAAATTGAAATTCATTGCAGGCGTTGATGAATATATTGCTGGCAGCCTCGCTGCGGCTGATGCCCAGCACAAATTTTCCCATGCTCTTGAGCCGCCCCACCAGGGGTGTGTAGTCACTGTCGCCGGACACAATGCAGACACTATCGATGAGGTCGTTGGTATAGGCCACCTCCAGCGCGTCGATCACCAGCAGAATATCCGCGTTGTTCTTCTGGCTGATGCCGTAGCGCAGGCTGGGTACCACGGTAAATGTGTTAGAAAGCAACACTTCCTTCAAATCGCTGTACTGGTCTGTATAGCCGTAGACCTTGCCGAGTAAAATATCGCCGCGTATTTTCACTTTTTCCAACACGCTCAGCAGTGTGGACACCTTAGCGCCGCAATTCTCCAAATCCACAAACAAGGCAAAACGGGAGGTACTCAGATTCATCACTTCTTTCTATGCGGGCTGAACCCACTTTTACGCTGGATTCGCCCGGTGGTCGCAGATCGCTTTCATGCTCAACCGGATAGGGAAACGGATTGACTTAGTATACCCTAAAAAAGTCCTGGGAACAACAGGAACTCAGTCTTCCGTCTGGTCCGCGCCCAACTCCTGAAAAGGCGCGGCAATTCCCAGTAGTTCCAAAAGTTCCATCACGCCCGGAGATTCCAAGATTTCCGGTATGCCCATGGATTCCCAGAGACCTGTATAAACCGCGAATTCGATGATGTCCCCCAAGACAGCAGTGGGCATTTCCAAGACCACGGGCGTAAGGGACAGGGCCAGCGTGGGCAGGTAACGTTCCTGGTACTCAGCCATGCTTCCTTCGTTGAGGGAAAAGAAATCTTCCTGTGGATAGGCTTTTTCCACAAATACACCGTGATCCGTTTCCGTTACAGCCGCGTCATAGTGCAGGAAAAGGGCTGGTTTTCCTGTGACGGGATGCAGCCAGTCCACATCCAGGTTAAAACAATGGGGCAGTTCCGCATGATCCTTCTTCCATTGGAAAACGAAGTCCAATGGCGGAAATGATTCCTCCAACCCGGTTCCGCCGATGGCAAGGCTCGCTCTGCCGGTTCCCTGGGTGTCCCCGTTCCATGGAAGCCCTTCGATATTCACAAGGATGGACAAGAGGCTTTCCCCATCCTGGATTACCGCAAGCTCGGCCAGAAGCAGGGCGCCGCCGGCGGATGGTTCCCAGCGATATACGCAGGTAAGCTCCTGTTCCTCCTTGCCGGGCAGCGCAAGGGTAAACGCGAAGGATCCATCCTCGCCGCATTCTTCCTCATAGAGGGTTCTTCCGCCCAGTACGAAAGCCATGCGCCCTTCTTCCACGGAGACGGTCATGCCCTCCATGCGGGGATCCAGATCATCCAGATAATCCTCCAGGGAGCTTAAAAAGACCAGGACAGATTCCGCGGCGCTCATATCCGTCAGCAGGCAGGTGAAGAAAAAGGATACCCGGTCATAATAGGTATCGTCGGTCACGTACCTGTTCATCTGTTGGCAAAGAGCGCGCAAGGATTCAATAGAAACAGTCCGGGTCTCCTTGCTGTCCAGCGCGTCATGAAGAGAACCGTAGTAACTGTCCCACACGTAATATGCGGCTTCCGGGTACAAAAGCAGGGCGATGTGCTGGGTCGGCAGGTCTGTATAGTAGTATAGCTTATACATGAACTGGAAGAAGTTATGCATCTGGAAATGAATGCTTTCATTACGGAAAGCGGGACTGACTAAATATCGGTAACTATGGTAGCCGTCATAGATAAAAGGGATTCTGACCACATCATTTACGTACAAACCGCCGTTGAAATAGATCCGGTTGATTGGTTTTCCAAAGTCGATGGTGTCAAGCGCGCCCTTTAGGCTCAGCTTTTGCAGGAACTCCTCCCAGGCTTTCATGCCGGTGACATCTCCGGGAAAACCGTCTGCGCGCAGGCCCAAACGAAGGTTTATCTCCGAATGGATCGCCTGGGAGTCAAGCGGGATGTATGTGGAGGATTCCGTTTGCGCGGCAAGAGGTAACAAACATAGACAGATCAGCATCGATAGGATCCTCGGGAAAAACCGTTTTTTCATGGAGTATCCTCCTTTGCCGCCAATGTTTGCCTGTTCCTGTGGGCTGCACGGGCGCGTTCTTCGTGGCTCAACTCCCGCTTGCGCATACGCAGGCTCTTGGGAGTGATTTCCAGCAGTTCATCGTCGTCTATGAATTCCAGGCACTCTTCCAGCGTGAGGGGGTGGACGCTTACCAGATGAAGGCTGTCCTCGCTGGCGGCGGCGTTGCGCATGTTTGTGACGTGCTTTTGCTTGCAGACGTTCACCGCCAGGTCGCTTGGCCGGGCGTTTTGCCCGCAAATCATGCCTCGGTACACCGACGTTCCGGGCCCGATGAACAGAGTGCCCCGTTCTTGCGCATAAAACAAGCCGTAGTTCGTAGCATCCCCGTCCTCAAAGCATACCAGCGCCCCCATGGTCCGGTGAGGGATATCGCCCTTCACCGGCTCGTACCGCTCAAAGACGGCGCTCATCACGCCCTCTCCCCGTGTGTCGGTCATGAACTCACCGCGGTAGCCAAAAAGACCGCGGGATGGCACCAAGAATTCCAGCCGTACCCGATCCTCGCCATGCATGCCCTCCAGCACGCCGCGGCGCCGGCCTATTTTTTCAATCACCGCGCCCGCAAAAGCCCGCGGTACATCCGCCACCATCCGCTCCATCGGTTCGCAGGCGGCTCCATTCAACTCTTTGTACAATACCTGAGGTTTGCTTACCTGAAACTCGTAGCCCTGGCGGCGCATGTTTTCGATGAGGATGCTCAGATGGAGCTCGCCCCGGCCGCGAACCTCAAAAGAGTCAGGCAGCTCCGTTTCATTAACTCTGAGGCTTACATCCGTTTGAAGTTCGCGCATCAGCCTGGCCCGGAGATGGCGGCTGGTCACATAGTCCCCTTCTCTGCCCGCGAAGGGGCTGTTATTCACGCTGAAGGTCATGGTCACAGTCGGCTCGGATATGCTTACAAAGGGCAGGGGCTCCACCATTTCAGGGGTACAGACCGTATCCCCGATGGACAACTCCTCCATACCGGACAGGGCTACGATGTCGCCCATGGTCACTTCTGTGGCGGGCAGTCGCTTAAGCCCGTCAAAACTGTACAGGGCGGACAGCCGGAAGGGCGCGCTGGACATCCCCGTATGGTAATTGGTTTTCACCGCAGTCATGCCTTCGATGAGCTTTCCTCGGGTGATGCGCCCAATACCGATGCGGCCCACGTACTCGTTGTAATCGATGGTGGAGATCAGCGCCTGGGCGGGGCCCTCCATATCCCCTTCCGGTGCGGGAATGTATTCCATAATGGCCTCAAAGAGCGGCTGCATATCCTTTCCCTCCTGAGCCGGATCCAGGGTGGCTACGCCTTTGCGGGCGGAGGTATAAAGGATGGGCTTGTCGATGGCTGTTTCATCCGCGCCCAGTTCGATAAACAGATCCAGCACCTCACCTAAAACCTCCTCCGGGCGGGCATCGGGCCTGTCTATTTTATTCACCACCACCAGTACCGGCAGTTTGAGGGTCAGGGCTTTTTTGAGAACAAAGCGGGTCTGGGGCATGGGGCCCTCAAAGCTGTCTACCAGCAACAATACGCCGTCTACCATCTTCAGTACCCGTTCCACCTCGCCGCTGAAATCGGCGTGTCCCGGTGTGTCCACGATGTTGATCTTGGCATTTCCATAATGAACAGCTGTGTTTTTGGCCAGAATGGTGATGCCTCGTTCCCGCTCGATGTCGTTAGAGTCCATCACCCGTTCGACCACCTGCTGATTCTCCCGAAAAACGCCTCCCTGCTTGAGCAACTCATCCACCAAGGTGGTTTTGCCGTGATCCACATGCGCGATGATGGCAATGTTGCGTATATCGTTGCGAACCATTAATTCAATCCTTTCATTCGTAAACCGCGGGGGAAGTTGTTTCCTGCAACGCCAAGCCGGGGTTGTTTTCGATGGCCAGACGGATGGACCATTCATTCTCAAAGAGCAGAATCTCCCGTTCCCGATTGTCAAAGGCGCGTCCGCTGGTGGAAGTCAGCTTCAATTGATCGGTGGCAACGGGGCTGTGCACCACCCAGCGTACATAGCGAAAGGGCAGTTGGTCCATCAGCATTGCACAACCGTACTCGGTTTTAAGACGATGCTCCAGCACCTCGAACTGGAGCATGCCCACCACGCCCACCAAAAACTCCTCCCGTCCGGTTTCCGTGCGGCGGAAGGTCTGGATGGCGCCCTCCTCCGCCAACTGCCATATACCTTTTAAAAACTGTTTTCGTTTCATGCTGTCTTCGGGCCGTACTCTGGCAAAATGCTCCGGCGCGAAGATGGGTATGGAACGAAAGCGCAGCTTGGGGCCGCTGCTAAGGCTGTCGCCCAGGCGGAAACAGCCGGGGTCGAACAGTCCGATGATATCCCCGGCAAAGGCCGTTTCAACGCCCTCTCGCTCATCCGCCATAAACTGCTGTGGCTGCTTCAGCTGCATCTGTTTCCCGGTGCCGCTGTGATACACGGTCATCCCCTTTTCGAACCGGCCGCTTACCACGCGCACAAAAGCGAGTCGATCCCGATGGGCAGGGTTCATGTTGGCTTGGATTTTAAAAATGAAACCGCTGAAATAGTCCTCCGAGGGCAAGATCTCACCGATATCGCTCACGCGCGGCAGAGGCGGCGGCGTGACGGACAGGAAGGCTTCCAGGAATGGCTCCACGCCAAAATTGGTCACCGCCGAACCGAAGAATAGAGGCGTTAATTGCCCGTTTCGTACAGCTTCCCTGTCAAATGAATCCCCGGCTACGTCCAACAGCTCAATTTCATCCCGCAGGCGATTACGGTAATGGGCCGTCAGAGCGAGTTCCGCTTCCCGACTGTGAAGGGGAATGCTCCTTTCTTTAGCCATGCTCATGCCATGGTTACCACCGCTGTACAGCAGCACCTCTTCGCTTTCCCTTCGATACACGCCCTGAAAATCTCCGTCCACGCCAATGGGCCAGTTCATGGGACATGCGCGTATGCCCAGCACACGTTCCAACTCGTCCATCAGCATGAACGGATCTTTGCCGGCCCGGTCCATCTTGTTAACGAATGTGAAAATAGGGATGTTACGCATGCGGCATACTTTAAAAAGCTTGATGGTCTGCTCCTCCACGCCTTTGGCCGCGTCGATGAGCATCACGGCAGCGTCCACCGCCACCAGTACCCGATAGGTGTCTTCGCTGAAATCCTGATGGCCCGGAGTGTCCAGAATGGTTAGGCGGAATCCTTCGTATTCGAACTGCATGGCGCTGGAAGTAACGCTGATTCCACGTTGTTTCTCGATTTCCATCCAGTCGCTGGTGGCATGCCGCTCGGCTTTGCGGGCCTTTACGCTGCCTGCCTGTCGGATGGCTCCGCCATAGAGCAGTAGCTTTTCCGTCAGGGTGGTTTTGCCCGCGTCCGGGTGGCTGATGATGGCAAAGGTGCGACGGCGATTGATTTCATAACATGCATTCGGGGCTTCCGTGGTTTGGGTCGGGGTCATTGGGGCCGGTTCCTCCGCTTCGCGCTAAAGGCTGAAATAGAAAGGTAATAAACAAATTATTGTACAATGATGAAAGGAAGGCTGTCAACTTAAAAGTGGGGTTCGGTTTCTGCTCCCATATAAAAAGTGGCGAAACGCCACTTCAATCGCGATCAGCGCGGTCATAAGCCGAGTTCTGTCGTTGAACGATCATCTATCTAGGCCCGGCGTCGCCGCCGGGCTCCAGCGATCTCTTTGAGGCACGGCGGGCCGCCGTATCGCCTCGTTCGGATCTTGCATCGGGTGGGGTTTACAGCGCCTGCCTGTCGCCAGGCCGCGGGTGAGCTCTTACCTCGCCTTTCCATCCTTGCCATATGGCGGTTTCTTTCTGTTGCACTTTCCTTGAAGTCGCCTTCACCGGTCGTTAACCGGCACCCTGCCCTGTGATGCTCGGACTTTCCTCATGGCTGTACCATGCGATCGTTTGGCCGCCTGAATCGCATTGTTAGCGTATCACGGCGGCGTTGCGCTGTCAAGGCCTGCCCTGTTATCGCGGGAGGGTTGCACGTTTTTTTCAAGCTCCTGCCAGCTTCACAATGGCGTTTGCGAAAATCCGCGCGTTCAGCATCATGGAATCCACGTTTAGGTACTCATCTGCCTGATGGGCCAGTTCGATGTCTTCTGGAAATGCGCTGCCGAAGGCCACGCCCTCTTGAATACAGCGGGCATATGTGCCGCCGCCGATGGCAACGCATTCCCGCGGGCGGCCGGTTTCCTCGTGATAAGCGTCCAACAGGACTGTGACCAGGGAACTGCTTCTGGCAACATGGTGAGGCGGCTTGTGAGCGTGCACTGCGACGGAAACCGCCGCGCCCAGGGCGGCGGATAAACAGGCTACAATCCTGTCGGTATTTGCCAGCAGAGGATAGCGAATGTCCAATGTGGCATAACAACCGTTTTTGTCATAACGGAGAATGCCCAGATTGCAGGTGAGAGGGCCGCTGATTTCATCCCGGCAGAGAACGCCCAGGCCAGAACCATCATACTCCATGCCCACACAGTCCGCCAGGGTTTTCAGCATACCGTTGGTACCCAAGGCCCGCAACAGCAGGAGCAACTGACCGATGGCATTGCGGGCCGCCTCCGGGTAGGCTGCATGGCCTGTGATACCCGTTGAGAGAATCCACACCAGGCCGGGTCCCGCCATTTCCGCCTCCACAGCTAATTTCATCTCGCCGGAAAGCTGCCGTACTCTATCGCAGAGGGTTTCATCCCCGTGAACAATGGCCATACCCAGGCCGGGCACCACGTTAAACCGTTCGCCGATTTCAATTTTTTCCACCACCAGGCTCCCCGCGGCGGCAGAGCCGCGAAGCTCCACCTGCAGCAGGCCTTTTTCCGTGTTGATTACGGGAAAAGTGGCGTCCGGGCTGAAGCCGGTCTTGGGCAGATCGGCATTTGCGTCGTAATAGGCCATGTCTTCCATGCCGGTTTCTTCATCACAACCCAGTATCAACCGAACCTCCCGCTTTAGGGGGATGCCGGCCCGCCTCACCGCAGCCATGGCTATGAGGGCTGCCACGGCAGGGCCTTTGTCGTCGCTGGCGCCCCTTCCGTAGATTCTGCCATCCGATGTTTCCGCGCCAAAGGGATTCCATTTCCAGCCGTCACCCGCGGGCACCACGTCCAGGTGAGCCAGGATGCCCAAAGGGTCTACCCCCAGAGGGCCCATGCGGATATCTCCGGCATAACCGTCCATATCACGCACCTCAAAGCCTAACCGCCGTCCGTCCGCCAGGGCCGTATCCAGAGCCTGCCGCACTTGAGGGCCAAATGGCGCGCCCGGAACCGCATCCGCCTTTACGCTGGGGATCATGATCCAGCGCCGGATGATATCAATAAATTCTTCCCGCAGATCCTCAATGAGGTGGCTGAATTCCTTCATAAAAGATTCCTCCCGCTTTTTCAATTTGGATTCATAGGAAATGTCCGAGATGCTGCGCACCTCTTGAAGAATCAGCTCGTTACCGCTCTTTCCAGCCTTTTCAGCGCTTCGGCGGTTTGGCTGTGAGGACAGGCCAGGTTAATACGAAGGAAACCTTCGCCTTCGCTTTTTCCGAAAAACGTTCCCGGCGTAAAGGCTACGCCCGCTTCGTGGGTGCGCGCCATCAACTCCGCCGTAGAAAAGCCATAAGCTCGCAGGTCGATCCAACCCAGATATGTTGCCTCGAGGGGTGACAGTACGGCTTTCGGCAAATGGACGGACAACATCTGCCCGCAAAGTGCGTAGGCTTCCAAGAGGTAGGGGAGCAACGCATCCAGCCACGCGTCCCCATGGCGATAGGCGGCTTCGGTGGCAACCATGCCAAAAATGTTGCCACTCACCACCCCGGCCCGTTTCATCTCCATATCAAGGGTATCCAAAAGCACGGCGTTACGGCTGAGGGCTGCCGCTTGCTGAAGGCCTGCCAGGTTGAAGGTCTTGCTGGCGCTGGTCAATACGACGACGCCAGGGCCTTCATTCGAATCAGAGGTTTCAGGCTCTAAGGCCAGAGCGGAAGTAAACGCATCTCTTTCATAGACAAAGTCCCAATGAATCTCATCGGACACCAGTGTAACCCCGTAATAGCTGAGGATATTCCAAAGCCGAAGCAGTTCGTCCCTGGTCCAGCACCGACCTACCGGATTGTGAGGATTGCACAGGAACATAAGCTTTGCGCTCTTTTGGCACAGGCGCCGCAGCCCGTCATAATCCATGGTATAGCAGCCGCGGCTATCTAAGAGGAGTGGGTTTTCCGCCGGTATCCGGCCATTGCTCTCTACCGCGTTGAAAAACGGGCCGTAAACGGGCGGTTGGAGGATAACGCCGTCTCCGGGTTTTGTCAATGCACGTACGGCGGCCTGAAGGCCCGTCACCACACATGGCAGCATGCGCTGCTGGGATAAAGCCAGCGACAACCCGTGGCGCCGCTGAAAAAAATCCAGCATAGCCCGGGCAGCGGCACCCGTTTGTTCGGTATAGCCATATATGCCATGAGCAGCTCTCTTTTGCAGGGCGTGCATCACCTCGCCGGGTCCGCGAAAATCCATGTCCGCCACCCACATGGGCAGCAGCTCTTTGTTCTCTTTGCGCCAAAGGCCATCCCACTTTTCGCAGGCAGTACCCAATCGGTCCACGGGGGCATCGAAAAACGTTCGGTCATATTGCATAGGCTCACACTTCCTCTGTGCGGGGTATGGTGCAGCGCAGTACCCAGTATCCGCCGGACTTGTCCGCCGCCTCCACTTGGTTGAAGTACGCTTGCAGGCAGGCCACGGCGGAGGGAGCGCCCTGCCGCTTTCGGACTACCAGCCAAAACTGGCCTCCGGTATGGAGATGATGAGCTGCGTCTGCAAACATCCGGTAAATCACTTGTTTACCTGCCCGGATGGGAGGATTGAACAGGATGAAATGAAAGCGATCCCCACAGAGCGCGGTAAAACCGTCACCCATAAGAGTTCGTACGAACAAGCCGTTTCCTCGCGCATTGGCGGCTGCCAGATGTACCGCTCTCCGGTTCACATCCGACAATGTCACGGAGCAACTGGGATAGACCTTTGCCAAGGACAAGCCGATAGCCCCGTAGCCGCAGCCCATATCCAGCACGGCGCCGGCCATTGTTTCCGGCAGGGCGTTGAGCAAACATTGGCTGCCTTTATCCACACCCAGTCGTGAAAAAACACCGCTGTCCGTATCAAAAAACAAGGTTTGCCCCCGATAGTGAAAAGAAAAACGGGCCGGCTGATGATCGCTTTGCGGATGTGGGGTAAAGTAATGGTCTGACATGGGCTTATCCTTCCGGGGTATTAACATCCAGGCGTTGCCGGAGCGCCGCCTGACACCACCTGCCGCAGGGCTTCAATTTCTTTGGAAGTCAGTTTCCGCCAAGCGCCTTCGGGTAAGTCCGCGTTGAGGCGCAGTGGGCCGAAAGCGGCGCGGTGCAGCTTTAAAACGGTATGCCCCCGGGCTAAAAACATTCGTTTTGCCTGGTGAAACTTACCCTCCTGAAGCAAAAGCACTCCCAGGCTTTTAGACCGGGAGGCGCTGACAATGCGAAGCTCCGCGGGCTTTGCGGTAAAGTCCGATAGGGAAATCCCCGACCCGAAAGCTTGCACATCCTCCGTGGTTAACTCACCCCGTACCCAGGCGTGGTATTCCTTGGGCACATGGCGCCGGGGGGAAAGAAGCCGATGCGCCAGTTCCCCATCGTTGGTTAACAACAGCAACCCTGTGGCGTCCTTGTCCAAGCGGCCTACGGGCAATACCTTGCGGCGTAGAAAGGCTGCCGGGAGCAGTGACATAACAGTGGCCGCGCGGCTGTCCCGGGCGGCGGTCAAAACCCCGGCAGGCTTGTGCAGCAGATAGTATTGCAAGCGTTGATCGGTTACCATTTCTCCGGCGATGGCTACGGACTGGGCATTTGGGTCGATCTTGCGGGCTGGATTCCGTTCCACGCTGCCGTCCACACGAACCATCCCCGCTCGCAGCAGTTTAGCGGCCTCGCTCCGGCTGCGTTCTCCGCTGGCGGCCAGATATTTGTCCAAACGGGAAGCTACTCCATCGTGAAAGATCTGGAATCACCGCCCTGCTGGGAACTGCGCGGCTTGTGCTGCCGGGATTCTTCTGTCAGCGAGGAATCGGCGTAAAGTTCCGCAGGATGAACCGGTTCCACATTCGGAGGAACCGGTACCGTTTCTTCCGATTTTCCGGCGCAGCTGTCTTCTGTGAGCTGAGCCTCATCCAAGACTGCCGGCGGCGGGGGGGCAGGCGCTGAAAGCGGTTCCGCATCCATAGGCTCCTGCGACACGGGCAGAGGCGCGCCGGACGACCGGCCGTTCGCGGGGAGTGCGTGTTCGCCGCCGGGTCTCTTTACCGCGAAGTAGGCGGTCATATACCGGCGCAAAGGTAAGAAAGGGATGTATAGCGTACAAAAACCAAGCAGTAATGGCCCGATCATCGCGTTTACAAAGGACAAATCGGGAGCCGCTCCGGCGATCAGATATACGCCCAAGGTAGTCACATCTTGAATGATTTTGAAGTTTGCCTGGGCGCTTACATAGGTTCTATACAGATAATAGAGGAAGGGAGTCCAGGCAGCCAGGTTCACCACCGCGCACAGCAGCTGTTTGATACGGAGGTTCCGCAGGCGGCGGCGTATTTCACCGCGGGGTTTTAAGCCCGTGTGAGAAGCATAGGCCCAGATATACCGGGAGGCACTGTTGCGCATCACGCCCCAGTACAAAAGGAGCAGGCACAAGCCCAACACCACGAGCAACAGGATGAAGCCCTGTTGCAAGCCGCCCTCTAAAGCCAGCGTTACATGGTTGCCAAAGAGGTTTCGGAAGAAATTCACAACACGGCACCAGGACTGCGTGGCGGCCCTCCCCAGATCCTCGATGCTGTTCCAGATGGTAAAGCCATCCGTGCCCCGGATTACCAAGTAAAGGCTATAGCCCACTACACCGGCCAGAGGAATGCCCCATTTGAAGACACTCAAGGTGTGGAGCATGCTTTCACCCAGCTTTTCACCGTATCGGCGGAAGCTTAATGCCTTTTGGAAATCAAAGAAACGGCGGCCTGCCGGTTGCACCAGCGCGTCCGCGAATGAAAAGCGCAGGGGGAGCAGGAAGAAGAGAAGGAGCGCCGGGCAAAGGAGCGCTCCGTAATGCCATGGCGATCCCCGAGGGAACAGGAGCAGCGCCAGAAGCGGCAAAAAGGCAACCGCCCGGATCACCAGGCTCATCATCATGTACAGAAGCGTTCGGAGATAGAACTCAAGCGGGTTTTGTTTAATGAGCGTTTCGGCTTTGTTGGTCGCCACAGGCTGCCCTCCTTGCACACGGTAGAATCACCCGGGGAAGAATCCCCGGGCGGCGCGGATAGCCCATTGCCGGTTCGCTTAGTTTGCAGTGAACGTGCAGAGGCTCTCCGGCGGGAAGTGAGCGATGAAGGTCTTGCCACGGGTCAACTGGATTTCGTTGCCTTGGTCGTCATAGAAAACGGTGGGTTCATCCACGTCCTTGCGCACCCAGTAACCAGGGATGTAGCGACCGCCGATAAAGATATCCGCATTGCCCTGGCCCACGCTTTGCATGTTGGGCATGATCTTGTTGTTGTTGACGTAATCGTAATGTGCCCGCTGGATGATCACATTGGAGAAGGTCATCTGCTCCTTATTGTCCATACTGCGGTCGTCGGCTGAGGCAAAGGTCAGGTATGGCGCGCCGCCGCTGAAGCGCAGGTACGTATTTTCCATTTCGTCATAATAGAAATGGGAAATGCATGTCTTGTGGCCCCAATCCAGGTTGATGGTATAGGCCAGGTCGTAACCGTCGGTATAGGGGCTTTCATCGGAAAAGAGGAAGGGCCTGGGCGTGGCGATATAGGAAGCGGGGATTTCGCGCCGCATACCAACCGGATTGGCGTTATAATTGTCCGGAGCCATAACGCCCTGTACGCGGTTTTTGTACTCCTTAAAGCTGCCGGAGAGCAAGTCAAATAACACGCCCTTTTTGTTGGCGCCTGTCCTTGCGAAAAGCTCGCGGATATTATTATCTTCCGCACGGGGGCCTCCCGCAAAAATGAAGCCGGATTCCCATTCCTCCCTCAGCAGAACATGGCCGATCCGGGCTGAACGTACGGGGCCTACGCTGGTGGGCAGGCCTTCAGCCAGGGAATCGCTGAGCAGGAAGGAAATACGTGTGAAGCCGTCACGGTAGAGAATTCCTTCAAAAACGATATCCGCGTATTGGCCGCTCCAGGGCGCGCGCTGTCCAATACCCGCTGCTTTTACCGTCTTCCCGTCCACTTTTTCGCTGCCTTCGGGATTGCTGATCTGCACAATCATGGGCAGGTATTCTCCCATCCAGGGCAGGCCTGTGGTGGGGCTTTCCCCGGGAATCATGGCATGACGGACGGGATCCGTCTTGGGCTTGATTTTTCGGTCCGCTATATCCTGTAAAACAGTGCCTTCCTTGGGTAGGGAATACTTATTGGGCTTTGGCTGCGTTGCCGCCACAGCGCCTGCGCTTGTTAACAGGAATACGCAGGCAAAAAAGATGGAAAGGATTTTTTTCATGGTGTCGGCCTCCTTATTGTTAACAGCTTTATTTGCGATGTGCGTAGAATATCACGATAATGATTATAGCATTTATTATAAAATAAAGTCAACGTAATCTGTTTGTAACAATTGCAATTTGACTTCCATCGCAAAGAGCCGCATAATAATCATAAAACCGCTTTCTGGTATGGGGGCGTTTGAAGGAGCGGCGGAATGAAGCGGATCATCACCCGGGTGGAAGCCAATTCGGTTGCGGAGCGGCATGGACTCCTGCCCGGCGACGGGTTGCTGAGCATCGACGGGGAAGCCTTGCTGGATGAAATTGATTATCAGGCGCTTACGTTTCCCGGATGCATCACGCTTGCGGTGCGGCGGGCGGACGGTCGGGAGGAGCGGGTAACCCTGCGCAAACATGAGGGCGAACCCCTGGGCCTCCGCCTGGACGAGAGCATGGCCCTGTCCCCCCGCATTTGCCGCAATCAATGCTTGTTTTGCTTTGTCGATCAATTACCTGCCGGTCTTCGCCCAAGCCTGTATATTAAGGACGATGACTGGCGCTATTCGCTGATGATGGGTAATTACGTGTCGCTGACCAATGTGGACGAGGCGGAGTTCGAGCGGATGATCAAGCGGCGGGCGTCTCCGTTATACATCAGCGTCCACGCTACGGATCCGGCGCTGCGCCGGCGCATTATGAACAACCGTTCCGCCGGGGAATTAATGAACAAGCTGCAGCGGCTTAAAAACGCCGGCCTGCGTTTTCACTGCCAGGTAGTGGTCTGTCCCGGCTACAACGATGGTGATGCGCTGCTTCAGACCCTGCGGGACCTCCAGGGGTTGGCCCCGTCAGCTGCCAGCGTGGCGCTGGTACCCGTGGGGTTGACAAAATGGCGGCAGGGATTAGAGGAGCTCCGGCCCCTGGACGGCGAAGGAGCCCGAAAATTGCTAAAGGATATTGCCCCCCTTCAGGAAGCGTGCCGGGAAACCTTGGGCACCACCTTTGTTTTTCCCAGCGACGAGATCTTCTGCCTGGCCGGGGCGGACATCCCGCCTGAGGAATGGTATGAGCATTATCCCCAGATTGAGAATGGCGTGGGATTGCTGCGGCAAATCGAAAGCGAAATCACGGAAGCGGAACAAGGGCAGAAACGTAGCTCCGTTAGTTCCGAAGCGATCGCTCTGGTTACGGGGGTTTCCGCCGCGCCTCACATTGCCCGGTTGGCGGAGCGTTTCGCGCCGGCAGGCGCAAGGGTTCAGGTGCTGCCCATCGTCAATCATTTTTTCGGTGAAACGGTCACCGTGGCCGGACTGGTCACAGGCGGAGATATTCTGGCTCAACTGCCGGAGGAGTTAGCCGCGGACAGGCTGCTGATACCCGCTTGCATGCTTCGGCATGAGGGAGACTGCTTTTTGGACAATATGACGCTGGCGGCGTTTCAAAACCGCTGCCGCTTGCCTGTGAAGGTTGTGGATATTGGCGGCCAGGCGCTATACGACGCGCTGCGAGGACAATAATAGCAAGCAGCGAAAGGCTGCGCGCCGAAAAAAAGGAGTGATGATATGGCTAAGCCCCTGGTAGCAATCGTGGGCCGCCCTAATGTGGGAAAGTCCACATTTTTCAATAAAGTTGCGGGCAAACGCCTATCCATCGTTGAGGATGAGCCCGGGGTGACCCGGGACCGGCTTTACGCGGACGTGGAGTGGATGGGACGCCGCTTTACGCTGATTGATACGGGAGGCCTTGATCTGCGAAGTGAAGATATGTTTTTTTACGGGATGCGGGTTCAGGCGCAAATTGCCATGGATACCGCGGACGTGATCTGCTTTTTCACCGATGGGCGGGCGGGGATCAGCCCGGAGGACGAGGACGTGGCGGACTTCCTGCGACGGACGAAGAAGCCCTTGTTGCTGGTGGTGAACAAGATTGACCATGCGGGGCTTAACGAAAACCTCTACGATTATTATGCGCTGGGCATGGGGGAACCCATTGCCGTCAGCAGCGCCAACATGCTGGGTCTGGGCGATTTGATGGAAGAGATCGTAAAGCGTCTGCCGCCTCCGGACGAGGATGAGCAGGAGGGTGACGAACCTGTGGTCCAGCTGGCGTTGGTGGGCAGGCCCAACGTAGGCAAAAGTTCCCTGTGCAACAAGCTGCTCTCCCAGGAGCGCGTTCTGGTCAGCGCCATTCCCGGCACCACGAGGGACGCGATCGACACCCTCTTCGTCGCCGGGGATGGCACCCGCTACAACATCATCGATACGGCCGGCATGAGGAAGAAAAAGTCTGTGGAGGAAGAAACCATTGAGCGGTACAGTGTACTGCGCGCCATAGCCGCCATTGATCGCTGCGATGTAGCCATCCTCATGATCGATGCCCAGGACGGGGTCACCGAACAGGACACGAAGATCGCCGGGCTGATCCTGGATGCGGGAAAGGCTGTGATCGTGGCCGTCAACAAGTGGGATGCGCTAGAAAAGGATACCCGCACTCTGGAAACCTACCGAAAGCAGGTTGCCGCCGATTTGAAATTCATGAGCTACGCGCCTGTGCTGTTCCTCTCCGCCCTGACTGGCCAGCGGGTCCATACCGTGCTGCAAAAGACCAAGGAGGTATACGAGCAATACCGTAAACGAATTCCAACCGGCGTGCTGAACGAGGCCCTTGCAGATGCCCAAGCAAGCCTCCAGCCCCCTTCCGTCTCGGGCCGCCGCCTTAAAATTTATTACGCCACCCAACAGGGAATCTGCCCGCCCACCTTTATCCTCTTTATCAATCACAAGGAATTGATGCACTTCGCCTATGAGCGCTATCTGGAAAACGCCTTCCGCAAAAGCTTTGGATTTAGCGGAGTACCCCTGCGCCTGATTTTACGGGAAAAGAAGGAGGAGTAGTGGGAATTGACATGGATTTTTGGTTGCGGTATTCTTTGGGTACAAGCGTACACGGTGCGTCTTGGCGCATTCTGTTAAGGATCAAGGGTTAGCCCCTGTGAAAAGAGAGGTTGACATATGCGGGACTATCGGGTGGGGATCATTGGCGCCACCGGCATGGTGGGCCAGAGATTCATACGGCTTCTGGCGGAACATCCCTGGTTTCGGGTTACATGCCTGGCGGCAAGCAGCAATAGTGCGGGCAAAACCTACCGGGAAGCTGTGAGGGAATGGGCTTCCGCTGAAGCAGCCATACCGGAGAGTATCGCCGGTATGACGGTTATGGATGCCGCTGATATCAATTCCATCGCGGCTCTGGTGGATTTTGTCTTCTGCGCCGTAAACATGAAAAAGGATGAAACGCTTGCCCTGGAGGAACGCTATGCCCGGGCGGAGATCCCTGTGGTAAGCAACAACAGCGCCAACCGCCTGACGCCGGACGTTCCCATGCTGATCCCGGAGATCAACGGCCATCACGCGGGGTTGATTCCGGCTCAGAAAAAGCGCTTGGGCACCAAGACAGGCTTTATTGTGGTGAAACCCAATTGCAGCATCCAGAGCTATGTGCCCGCCCTATGGCCGCTTTTGGATTTTGGCCCGGAAAAGCTGATCGCATG
>Ga0082212_10004760_pt1 | contig 18721 bp, 17 predicted proteins | sample TergutNt197P3_FD_71548 | JGI IMG/M metagenome (GOLD analysis project Ga0082212, IMG submission 71548) | Neocapritermes taracua P3 segment gut microbial communities from Petit-Saut dam, French Guiana - Nt197 P3 | ecosystem: Host-associated > Arthropoda: Insects > Digestive system > Gut ...
TTATAAAGAAATTCTTAACGCATCGGATTTTACCCTGTTCTCCAAACTTCGTGAAATACGAAAAAAACTTGCAGAAGAAAATGGATTGCCCGTTTATGCTGTCTGCACCAATGAACAGTTGGCGGAAATCGCAAAACGCAAACCAAAAAATATGACAGAGTGTATGCAGATTGAAGGGATAGGACAGGGGAAAGCGGAAAAATACGTTCCGTCATTACTTGAATGTATAAAAAGCAAAGGAGATGAAGATCCGTCCGCCCTCTTTTGAAGCCGTTTATGCAATGGAAAATCTGTATCAAGCATGGCACAAGGTGTCCCTTGGAAAGTCGGCTAAATCGTCGATGCTTGCATTTTACAGCAATCTTGATCAAAACCTTATCTTCATTTCGGAAGAACTAAAAAATAGACAATATAGCCCCGGCCCTTATAATCGTTTTTTAATAAAAGACCCCAAGGAGAGAATAATTTCCGCTTCACCTGTCCGTGACAGGGTAGTGCAGCACGCCCTTATAAATCAGTATGATCGAATATTTGATCGTCACCTGATATTTGACAGTTATGCCTGCCGTGTTGGAAAAGGGACGCACAAAGCCGTTCTTCGATCCTTTCATTTTGCAAAAAATTCCCGTTATTTCCTTAAAATGGATGTATGCAAATATTTTGATTCCATTGATCATACAGTACTCAAGTTATTGCTGAATAAAATTGTTAAAGACAAAGATGCGTTGAATGTTTTTCACACCATTATTGATTCCTGCAATGCTTCTATTGGAAGGGGTATACCCATTGGAAACCTCACAAGCCAGTATTTTGCCAATTACTATTTATCCGGATTTGACCACTATTTTAAGGAGCAGATGAGAGCGCGGAAATATGTAAGGTACATGGACGATATAGTCATATTTTCTGATAACAAAAATGAACTCAAAACAATTTATGACAATGCGGTAAATTTTGCGGGAGAACAACTGAAATTAATGTTGAAACCAATTATATTGGGCACAGTCAACGATGGCGTTCCTTTTCTTGGTTTCCTCGTCAAGAAATCCGGTATTTATTTGCAGCAAAAGACAAAAAACAGATACAAAACACGTATGGAAGAAATCGAATTTAAAAGGAAAGAGGGTCAATTAACCTCTCTGGAAGCAGGCCGCCGGGCCGAATCGGTTACCGCTCATCTGCTGCTTGCGCGATCCAGAAATTTCCGTAATACTGTATTGCGTGGGCGCGTCCTCGGGGACTAACCGCGTGAATCGCGGCGGGAACTGGAACAACAACGGGCAGAACTTGCGTTCAGCCTATCGGAACAACAACAACCCGAACAACCGGAACAACAATATCGGCTTCCGCCTCGTCCGCCCCTAGCCTGCCGGCGATGGATTTCGCCGCCAAACCGGATACGCCCTGTCTGTCCATCAGGAATATATGGTCAGGCAAAAATTGAGCGCCCGGCTCTTTTGGTAAAACCAAAAATGGTGCAATAGAGCCGGATTTTAATTGAATACACCAAAAGCCCGTTGGGGAGGGGGCCGCGGGGCGCGCGCGCCCTGGCAAAAAATTTCTGGGTCTCCCCGCCGGAGGAGACGACGGAGAAAATTCTAAAAATAGAGTACAAAGAATGCCTGACCATTTAATAATCTAATTATGGGTAGTTACTCTCAACAAGATGAATTAAATGGTCAGGTGGCTCCGTAGGCGGACTCCCCCAGATTTTTGCCAGGGCGCGCGCGCCCCGCGGCCCCCTCCCCAACGGGTATTTATAGGTAATTGCTTTTCGATTTTCCCTCTGCGCCTTTGCGCCTCCGCGTGAGGCATTCTCCAATAAAAATCATTCGCGTCCATTCGCGCAATTCGTTGATCTTGTAAAATTCGTGTCCATTATTTAACGAAAATAGTTGACTAAAGGTTGCCCTCCCGAATATGCTATAAGGAGATTTTATGGCAAATATGACAGACGAAGAAGCGAAAAGGCTTGACGAGAAATGGACGGCAAACCCGCCAAAGCCAGGTCCCAACGGATCAGGCTATTTCACCAAATGCACCAAATCAGCCTGCACGGTAACGATTGACAGGCTTACTGCGAACTATCTAAGCACCAAAGCCGAAGCCGACCACAATACGCCAGCCCAGATCATCGGCGAAATGGTAAGGGAACGCATAGCCGCCGCTGTGTAGACCCTTCCACTTTCTAAAAATAGGTCAAATTTAACCCGCTTTTAGGTATATCAACGGTTTGCGTAATAGTCATGCAGTAAATATTTCAGGAAAAGGTAAAATGAACAATAACTCCAATAAAAGCAATACTTGACCACTTCCCCTCTTCCCTCTGCGTTCTCTGCGCCTTTGCGCCTCTGCGTGATGTATTTTCCAATAAAATTCATTCGCGCAATTCGATGATCTGTGGTATTATTGGAACCGCATTTCCGGCATTGTATCAATTTCATTGCCAAGGATTAAGCAATACGAGACCATTTATATTTTTAAAATCATCCGTATTACGGGTAACTAAAACTAAATCCTCAGTTAATGCTGTTGCGGCAATGATAGCGTCCGGCAGCTTAATACGGGTTTGTTTGCATAATGCAATCGTCTGTTGGACTACTGCAATGTTTAGGGGATAAATAATTGACGAATTGATGAAACCAGTGAGTATCGCTTCGTTTTCCGGCGTGTCATTGAACCGTAATACTTCAATTTGGGAAATGACTGAAATGCGAGGCGTTTGATTTACCATTTTTGATACGGTATCCATACCGTGCGTGGGAATTTTTCCTGCTAAATATCCGATTATAACATTGGAATCTAGTAAATATTCCGCCACTCGTTTCGGCCTTCCTGCAAGGCATTTTGATATTCTTTGTATGTTTCATCAGAAAGATGCAAAGTTCCGGCAAAGCGGTCAGAAAGTTTTTCCCCTGTTTCGGCGGTATTGTTAATTGGGGCAGAGAGGCGTATGAGGTCGAGACACTCCATATTTGAAAGGAGATTAAATGCCTTGTCTTGAATGACTTCAACCATTACAGTCATGGTAAAACTATAACCATTTATTGTTTTCAAGTCAAGGTGATATACAGCTTGACGCTGTGCTTTTATCTAGACATCAATGAATCTTATCCCTTCGCCTGACGGGATAAATTGCCGCGCCGTTCTGCCGATGATGCGTTCGGCCCAGGAGGGCTCTAGGCCGGGACGGAGGATTTTCTCGGTGCGAAGGACGGCGAAGTCTACGGCCGCAATGGTCTCGCCGGGATGGATGTCCCGCAGGGCGTGGATGGAACGGTTGGTGCGGGAATAGTTGTCCCGTTCCGAGGGGGCCAGCGTTTTTACTCCGTCGCCCAAAACCGCTTCCACAATCGCCGTTCCGCGATCGCGGCGGAAAGATTCTAAAGTTGCGTCCGGCCCCAATTCAGCGGCGGCGCGTACCGCTTGTACCATGCGGGCAAAATCTGCCGGCGGCAGGGCGATTGGGTCGTCCAGGCCGGGATCATTTCGGCTAAGGCAGAAATGTTTTTCAATAACCGACGCGCCCTGGGTAACGGCAAGGGCCGGCACCAGCTCCGGATCGAGGCTGTGATCGCTGACACCAACAGAAATGCCGAAAATACCTGCCAGGTTCGGCAAAACACGCAAATTGTAATCGCCCTCCGGCGCCGGATACGCGGTAACGCAATGTAGAAGGCAGATTGGGGACTGGGGACTGGGGTTTGGGGACTGGGGTCCGTATTTCGAAATATCGGGGTGCTTCACGAAAGTAATATCGTTATTCGAATGACGATCCCTAGTCCCTAGTCCCTGGTCCCCAGTCCCTAATAAACAAACCGCTCTCTCTATGTCGCCCAAAGTGGAAACACCGCTGGAAAGCAGCGTTGGCGCCTTCCATTTGGCGATTTCTTCGAGCAAAGCGGTATAATTCAACTCCGGAGAGGCGATTTTTACGATTTTGGGCTGCAATTCGCGGAGAATTTTTGCGCTTTTAAGGCCGAATGGGGTGCAGAGGAACAACAAGCCCAGCGATTCGATGTAGTTTTTGATGTCCGCGTAGAATTCCGCCGGTTTTTCTAGCTGTTTGAAACGGTCGTATAGGCGGATGCTGCCGCCGGGAAGGGGTACTTCGCCAGTGTCGGGATGGAGGATCTCGTCGGCGAATACCATTTGCAGTTTGATGCAGCCAGCCCCCGCCTCTGCGGCAGCCTGCGCCATTTCTTTCGCCTTGCGCGGATCGCCGCCATGCGATGCGCCCAGTTCGGCGATTATCAGGGGTTTTTGCGGGCTGTAATCAATAAAGTTCAAATAAATTCTTTTCCCGAAAGGCAGTTTACTTTTTTTGGGGGTTTCTGTACAATAGTCAGCAATAACACCAATTTAAGGAGAAGCTATGTCGGGCCACAGCAAATGGGCGACTATTAAACACGCAAAAGGGGCCGCAGACGCGAAACGCGGCCAGATATTTACCAAGCTAATCAAGGAAATTTCAATCGCGGCGAGGATGGGCGGCGGCAGCCCCGACAGCAATCCCCGGCTGCGTACAGCGATCCTCAAGGCGCGCGGCGCGAACATGCCCAAGGACAACATCGACCGGGCTATCAAAAAAGGTACCGGCGAGCTTGAAGGGGTTAACTACGAGGAGCTGATCTACGAAGCCTATGCCCCCGGCGGGGTGGCGGTTTTTATCGAGGTGCTTACCGACAATAAAAACCGGGCGGCGGCGGATATCCGCAACATCCTAACCAGGGCGGGCGGACAGCTTGCAACCACTGGATCGGTTTCGCGGCTGTTCAAACGGCAGGGGCTTATCACTCTGGACGGTGAAAAATACACCGAAGACCAGGTGATGGAAGCAGCCCTGGACGGCGGCGCGGAAGACGTTTCTGCTTCGGACGGCATTATCGAAGTGACCAGCGCCCCCGAGGATTTTGAATCGGTGATGAACGCATTGCAGGCAAAAGAATTTGAAACGATGAGCGCCGAGATCAGCATGGTCGCCGAAGCCGAAGTTTCGCTTGACAACGACGGCACGGCAAAGGCCCTCCGCCTGGTAGACAAACTTGAGGACAACGAAGACGTTCAGAACGTCTACACCAACATAAGCATCCCCGAGGGCTTCGACGCCGACGCATAGGCGCATTATCGGTATTGACCCCGGCCTTGCTTCTACGGGCTGGGGCGTGGTTGACTGCGCCGGGGGAAAAATCCGCTATATCGATCACGGCAGCATTACAACAGCGGCGGGACGTCCACAGGCGCAGCGGCTTTTTGCCATCATGGAAGACCTGCGATCGGTGCTGGACAAATACAGGCCCACTGAATCGTCCGTAGAAACCCTGTACTTTGGCAGAAACGTATCCAGCGCGATTCCCGTAGCCGAGGCGCGCGGCGTTATTTTCGCCGTGCTTGCCGAGCGCTCCCTGCCGGTAATGGAACTCAGGCCCAACGAGATCAAGCAGGGGGTTACGGGCGTGGCCAGCGCCGATAAAAAACAGGTGCAGGAAATGGTACGCATCATCCTGGGGCTTGCCGACCCCCCAAAACCCGACCACGCCGCCGACGCCCTGGCCGCCGCCATTTGCGCCGCCAACAGCACACACGCTGCTCCATCTGGTGTTGATTATACCGCCATATTCTGATACCGTGATAACCAACTTTCATGAAAGTGTATTCGTTTCCCAGAGGCGGGCTATCTTTCGAAGACCCCACCGTTCCAAATAAAGATTCCAGCGTAACGGCGTTCCTCCCCGCCCTTTCGGTTATCCCCCTGGTACAGCATCCCGACGAGCGCGTGTCGCCCCTGGTTTCCATCGGGGATTCGGTCAGGGAGGGGATGCTTATCGGCAAGGGGAAAAAGTCCGGCTCGGTAAATGTCCATGCCACGGTTCCGGGAAAAGTTGTACGCAGCGTCGAGTGGCAGGATCACGAGGGCAGGCGGAACGAAGCGCTGGTTATCCGCATGGAAGGGGCGTTTGAACGCCTGGGCAAACAGGAAAAAAACCTGCTTGGCGACAGCATGAACCGGCAGGAACTCCAGAAGATACTCGCCGAATGCGGCATTGTCGAAATGGAAGGATCGGGCCTGCCCGTCGCCGAAACCCTGTCCTCGCTGAACGGATCGGCAAGTCCGCAGACGCTGGTCGTCCGCTGTGTTTTTGACGATCCCTGGCTGGCTGCCGATTATGTGCTGTGCAGGGAGCGGCTCAGCGAAGTGGTGGAGGGGAGCTTTATTATCGCGAAGGCCGGCGGCAAAATCGAGCGGGTGATATTCGCCGTCTCCCACAGGGAAAAGGGCCTTGGCGAAGCGATGCTTGCCGAAGCGCAGAAATACGATATCCCGTCGTCCATGGTATTAACTGGTTCGAGGTACCCTCAGCGCAACCGCCGGGAACTGGAACTCGTGCTGCGGAACTATGAGAAAAAAGAAAATGCCGCCCTGGGATCGCTATTGATGCTTGGCCCGGCGACCCTTGCCGCTGTGCATGACGCGGCGAAATACCGCCGCCCGATTCTCGACCGCTACGTCGCGGTGGGCGGCTCTGCGGTGCGAAACCCCCAGGTGATGCGGGTACGCATCGGCACGCGGCTCAGCGATCTTTTTGAAGAATGCGGGGGCTTTATCGAGCAGCCCTGCCGCGTCGCCACCGGATCGCCCCTTTCCGGCAAAACAGTAATGGACCTAAACGAGCCGGTAACGAGGACGAGCTATGCCGTTTTTGCCATGCTCAAGGATCAGGCGGGGGATCATCCCGAGCGGGACTGCATCTCCTGCGGCGAATGCAGGGGCGTTTGCCCTGTCGGGCTTGACCCCGAGGAACTGTACAAGCGGATAATGCTTCCGGCGGATAAGGAATCGAACGGCGCCGGAACGGAAGAATGTCACGGCTGCGGATGCTGCGAGGTGGTCTGCCCGTCACGCCTTCCGCTTTCCGATGTGATTACCAGGAAGGGACGCGATGCCTGATACCGATACGCAGCTCAGGCTCAGTCCGCAGGTTAATATTTCCCGCTCCACTGCCGCCCGCATGTGGGTGGTGGTATCATGCGCCTTTCTCGCCGTTTTGCAGTCCGCCCTGGGTGATTACGGCGCTTCGCTCGCCGCTGCCCTTGCCGCGCTCGCTTCTGCCGTCCTTGCGGAACTGGCGATGACCTACAAGGCGCACCGTTTTGAAAAGATTCGGGACGGAAGCGCCGCAGCCTCTGCCCTTGTGCTTGTACTGCTGCTGCCCAACCACATCCACCCGGTGTACGCGGCGATGGGCGCTGCGTTTGCGGTTGCCGTGGTAAAGCACAGCTTTGGCGGCCTGGGATCGAACTGGATGAATCCTGCGCTGGGCGGCTGGCTGTTTATCCGCTTTTCATGGCCGATGTCCTTTGCCGGCGCGCTTGAAGGATCGCATGACTATTTTTCGCCCGTGGGAAGCGCGGCAGGACAGGCGGTGAGCGGTTTTCTGAACAGAACCGTTTTTCAGTTTTTGGGAACGGTTCTGCCCGCCGGCTACATCGATCTCTTTGCGTCAAAGCCGCCGGGCATCGTTGCCGACCGCGCCGTCCTTGTTGTTATCTTTGGCGTTATCTTTATCGCCGCCTTCCAGATCAGCCGAAGCTGGCTTTCTATTTTGTACCTTGCCGTTTATGGCTTCCTCGTAAGGATGCTGGGGGACGTATCGTCCGGCGGCGATTTGTGGAACGGCGACGTTTTGCTTGCCCTGCTCTCCGGCGGCACGCTGGTAACGGCGTTTATCCTTATCGCCGATCCTTCAAGCGGGGCAAAATCGGCGCCGGGCAGCGCGGTTTTGGCGATCCTTGCCGCAGTACTGAGTTTCGCTTTTCGCTTTTGGGGCGGCGCCTTTTACGGCTGTTTTTACGCGGTCGCCCTGATAAACGCCTTTACCCCGCTTTTGTGCAAAGCGGAACGCCGCCTGCTCTACTCGGGAAGCGGCGGGCGGCTGGGGCTTAACGCCTTTAAGGGGAAATGGGCATGAACCATATTACCTCGGCGTTGAAAGACCGGCTGCTGCTGCTGGGCTGGATTATCGGCCTTACCCTGGCCGCCGTGCTGCTCTGGTCGCTAACATCGCAGTTCCGCTCTGCCTGCCTGATGCGTTCGGCGAACAGGGTGCTGGCCGCCCAGGACGATCCACGTTCCCTATCCGCGCCCATGCAGCACCCCTTTGCCTCTCCGGTCCCCATGGGGTGCTGGTACACCATAGAGGATTCCCCTTCGCTTTTTTTTGTATTTGCCATTCTGCGCGACGGGATACTCGTCCCCTGCGGTGCGGAAATATCGGAAAAGGGCGAAGTGACAGACCTTATTCCGCTTGGCAGCCATGCGCGTAAAGTCATCGGCAGAATTCCGCAGGGGCAGGTACAGGTATACCTGCGCCGCATTGAATCCGCCGCGGCAAAAAGGGCGGGAGAAGCATGATAGCGAAATTGCGGCACCGCCTCCTTGGCAATGCATCTCCGCTGTCAACGCTCTGCGGCGGCGGGCTTTTAATTATGGCCTCGGATCGCCTCGCCCACGCGCTGACGATCCTCGGCGCGCTGCTGTGGGTGTATTGCCTTTCGACGCTCGCCGTCTATGCCGGATCGAAGGTCTTTCCACGGCGGGGCGGATCGGTGCTGCTTGCCTTCCTAACCTCGTTTGTCGCGGGCATCTTTGCCCTGCTGCTGTGGATCATGTCCCCCCTGTGCGCAATGGAAATGTTTTTTGCCATATCCCTGGTTCCCATAGTCTGCATTTCTTCGGGAATATTGCAGAAGACAGAGAGCCAAAGCCTGAAGGAAAGGATTTTCAATTCGCTGTGGGAAGCGCTGGTATTGGGAATCGTGATAGTCATTTTTGCCATTATCCGCGAACCGCTGGGGTACCTGTCGCTGTCCCTGCCCGGAGGGCCGCAGGGGATAGTCCTGCTGTTCTCGCTTGAAAAGGAATTTTTTCTGCCGGTCCATCTTATCGCGGGTTCCTGCGGGGCGCTGCTCCTTTTGGGGTACTTCCTTGGCCTGTACCGCCGCTACCGGGAGGAAAAATAATGGCGGGCGCTTCTTCTCTTGTCCTGCTGGCGGTTTTTTCCGGCCTGTCCATGAACCTGGTATTGCAGTTCGGTTTGGGGCTGAGGGAACTTGTCCTGACCGAACATTTCGGCTCGGCGGAAAATGCCAACAGGAAGGGGTTTCTCGCCGCCCTGGGAATTCTGTTTTTCAGCATCGTCTTCCTCTGGCTGGCTTTCTCGTTTGCCCGATCGCTTCTGCCCATGGGATTTGTCGAATACATCCTGATCTTTCCCGCAAGCTCGCTGCTTTTCGCCGCCTTTGAATATCTGGCGAGGCGCTTTGCCCTGTTGAAAACATTAAAAGAAACTTTTATATTTGGATACGGGTTCTTTACCGGCGAACGGACGGGCGGCATTATTACCGGCGGCGCTTTTTCCAGCGCGGCGCTTTTTATTGCGCTCAACACCGCCGGGTCGTTTGCGGAAGCCGCCGTACTTTCGTTTGGCTTTACCGCCGGAATTGCCGCAGCGGCGGCGGTGGTCGCCGAGATTCGGCGGAGGTCGGAAATTGAAACGGTTCCCCGGTTTTTGCGGGGCGGTCCCCTCGCGCTTGTCACCATGGGTCTTTTATCACTGGTTTTTTCATCGGCGGCGCTGATGTTTTTTGAGATTTTGGGGGCGAACTAGCGATGGCGGATTTTAAGGTAACCCTGATTTTGGGATCGCACGCCCATGTGCCCTATGGCGCAGATGCGTCCGAATTTGAAAGGGTATATGCGCATTCCCTGCGGCCGTTTGTTTCCAGCCTTTACAAGTTCCCCAAAATACAGGCGGCGCTGCATTATTCCGGCGTTTTGCTGTACTGGGTTGAACGTTCCCATCCGGAACTGCTCATGCTCCTTGAGGATATGGTTGCCCGCAAACAGGTTGAAATGCTTGGCGGCGGTTTTTACGAGCCGATGCTGCCGATCATACCGTCGCAGGATAAAATCGGGCAGATAGAGCTGCTGACTACGTATATCCGCAAGCAGTTCGGCAAACGCCCGCTGGGCTGCTGGATACCCGGTTTTGCGTGGGAGCATAACCTGGTAAGCCCCCTGGCTTCCTGCGGCATGGGTTTTACTTTTCTCGGCGAACGGCAGTTCAAACTTGCTGGCGGCGGCATGGCGCCCTGTATCTGCGAAGACCAGGGAAAGTACCTGACGATCTTCCCCGTTTCACAGTCGCTGGAAGACGCGCTTGTTGACAAAAACATTGCCGACATTCTGGCTGCTTTGCGCGATGTTTCGCGGGGCCGCAGGGAAGGGGAGCCTGTCGTCTCGATCTTCCCCGAAAAAATCAGCGGCAAGGACAAGTCGCCCGACCTGAGCTGGAACCGTTTTTTTGAGGATCTATCCCGCTGCGAGAACTTTATGGAAACGGCAAGCCCGGGCAAGCTGTTCAAAAACCTTAAAGGGCTGCAAAGGCTGTACATCCCCGATTCAGCGGACAGCGCCGACCAGCCGCCGCCCCGCCGCTTTATCATCGGGAACCCCGAGGCGGGCAGGATATATTCCAAAATGATCTTTACCAACGTGCTGATAAGCCAGCTTCGCGGCGACAAGTCCCGTAAAATTTCCGCGCACAACGAACTGTGGAAGGCGCAGGGCAGCGATCTTTTCCGGCACACGGGCAAACGGGGGCTGCACAGCCATTCGCTGCGGAACGCCGCCTACAGCGCCCTTCTGGAAGCGGAACGGGTTACCCGCGAGAAAGGCAAATTTGTACCTTCGCTCGTGCCGTTTGATTTTAACATGGACGGCGAAGGCGAGTGGCTTTTTCAGGAAGCGAAGATCAACTGCTATGTACGGTCGCTGGGCGGAGGGATTTTCGAACTGGACTATCTGCCCAAAGCCTGGAACTACCTGAACACCTGCCGGGACAGGATCGCATTTGCCGACCGCCTGCTGCCCGCCGCCATTGTTCTTGATAACCTTAATCCGGGCGTGGTTAACGATGCGCGAATGTGCCGCGACGAACGGTACGAACTTGCCGATTTGGACAAGGTCCGGCGGAAACTGCGGCTATCTTTGGGCGCGCATTCCTCCGCAGCTTTTGGATCCGTCGAAATTGAAAAGGCATTTATGCTGAAAAAGGATGCTGTTTCCACTGGATATTCTCTGGTTAACAAAGGGACAGAACCGGTATCTTTTCAATTCGCGCCGGAGATTGACCTTTCCCTGCCCGGCGACGGCGACGCCTTCGCCCGCTTTTTTGCCTGCAAGTCCGGCGCGGAGGATGCGCCCCTTGCAAGGCCTTTCTTGCACGGCGCGGACGGCCTGAAAATCCACGATATTAAAAACGAGGTGCAGATTAGCCTTGCCGCGAACCGCCCCTTTGACGGGCGCATATGCCCCCTGTACCTTCCCGGCGGCGAGGCGGACGGCGAACTGTACCAGGGATTCTGCGTCATGCCCATCATGCCCGTAACGCTCCAGCCGGAAGAATCATGGGCAGCAGAGTTCGCCCTCAAATTTACGCACTAATTTCTTGAAAGAGTTAAAATTTTACTCCGGATAACTCTCACAGAGGCACAGAGGCACAAATAAATATTCATATTTCACTTACATCATGCATTTCTCCGTGCCTTGGTGCCTCCGTGTGAATAAATAGGGAAAAAAAGTTTTGTATGCAATTAAGTGTTAAACGCTACTAGCGAGCTGTTTTTTTATTTTTTCCATGATGTCTTCTACCAGCGCCTCGCTTTCTTCCTCGGTGATAGGTTCGTGGTACTGGATCAGGTGGCCGGGAATTTCTTCCAGAAACGGCGAGGGGCTGCACTCCTGCTCGCTCTGCATATGCCGCCGGTTCTGGCAGCTCGTGATGTAGAGCTTTTCACGTGCGCGGGTGATAGCGACATAGAACAGCCGCCGCTCTTCTTCAATGCTGCCCGCCGTCTCCGGCAGCGGCTCGCCGTCTTCGCCGGTGATGCTCTTCTCGTGGGGGATAAGCCCCTCCTCGGCGCCGGCGATAAAGACGACGGGGAACTCAAGCCCTTTCGCCGAATGTATCGTCATCAAATTAACTTTGCCCAGCGCGTCGGTTTCGCCGTCGTCCCTTGTAATCAGGCTGATGCGGTTCAGCCAGGGGTATAGCCCGCCGTCCAGGGTGTCGCCGTCCCGTTCCCAGTTTTCTATCATGCGGATAAAGTGTTCGATGTTGCCGAATTTCCAGCGGGCTTTTTTTTCTTCTTTTCCGTGTTCGGCAACCAGATAGCCCCAGTAGTCGATTTCGTCGACAAGCGCCCTGACTTTTCCCGACAGCGTCCAGGGTTTGCCCGGTTCCCCCTTTCGTTCCAGAATGGCGGTGCGGTGGGTTTCAATTAACCGGCTAAAGTCCTCAAGCTCGGTCAGCGCCATTTTATCGCCGAAGAGGTGCTGCTGCCCCCCCTGGCGGGCATGGTTCAGGCGGGAAACGGCATCCCAGATGCAGGTGTTGTTCTTGCGGGCAATGTCGCTTAACGCTGCCACGGTGGCCTTGCCCAGTCCCCGGCCCGGCGTGTTGATTATCCGCAAAAGGCTTACGTCGTCAAAAGGATTCGCGATCACCCGCAGGTAGGAGATGATGTCCTTGATCTCCTTGCGGGCAAAGAAACTTGTGCCGCCGGAAACCCTGTAGGGAATGTCTTCCGCAAGGAACGCCTCCTCGATGGTGCCCGCAAGGGAATTGGTTCTGGTCAGCACGCCGAAATCGTGGTAGCGATGCCCGTCGCTGCGCATCAGCAATTTTATTTGCGTGGCGATAAAATCCGCTTCAGCGCTTTCGTTTTCCGGGCAGAACAGTTCGATGGGCTTGCCGCCCTCTTTGCCCGTCCACAGGGTTTTTTCCTTGCGTCCGGCGTTATGGGCAATAAGGCCGTTCGCCGCTTCCAGAATCGTCGTCGTCGAGCGGTAGTTCTGTTCCAGCTTGATCTCTTTCGTGCCGGGAAAGTCCTTTTCAAACAGCAAGAGGTTCCGGTAGTTTGCCCCCCGCCAGGAATAAATCGACTGATCGTCATCGCCGACGACGCACAGGTTGGATGAGCCCTTTGCCAACAGGCGCACAAGGCTGTACTGGATAAGGCTGGTGTCCTGAAATTCATCCACCATGATGTACCGGTAGCGGCTGCGGTACTTTTCGAGAATTTCCGCATTGCCGTTTAAAAGTTCCAATGGCAAAACCAGAAGGTCGTCAAAATCGACGGCGTTGTACACTTTTAACCCGTGCTGGTATTCTTCGAACACCTGCCGCATGGCGGGGTCTGCCTGGCCGTCGTTCCACGACCAGAGTCCCGTTTTTATATTTGAAAAAAGCTGTCCCAAAGCGTAAAAATCGACTTTCTTGGCTGACATGCGGCAGTCGCGCAGGCTTTCCTTCATCAATGTTATCCTGTCGGTCTCGTCGTAAATCGAAAAATTCTTCCGGTATCCGAGCAGTTCAGCTTCGTCGCGGATTATCGAAAGCCCGAACGCGTGAAAGGTGCTGACCGTTAAACTCTGGAGCTTCTTCCCGGTAAGCTCCCGAACGCGGTTTTGCATTTCCCTTGCCGCCTTGTTGGTAAAGGTGAGGGCAAGGATCGCGTGCTGGGGTATTCCCTTTTCCAGCATGTGGGCGATGCGGTAGGTGATAACCCTGGTCTTTCCCGAACCGGCGCCGGCGATGATCAGAACCGGCCCTTCGATGTTTGTCACCGCCTGCATCTGCGGCTCGTTAAGTTCCGCTTTTAAGTTTATTCGCGGCACGATAGTTCCCTTAAAATCGCCGCGATAATTTTTCCGGCTTTTGCCCGGTGGCTGATCGTATTTTTTTCTTCCTGCGACAATTCGGCCACGGTACGCTTTAATTCGGGAATAAAAAGAATCGGGTCATAGCCAAACCCGCCCGACCCTCTCGCCGCTTGCGGGCCAGAAACGATCTCGCCTTCCAGTGTTTCCTGCGCGAGAAAAAACCGTTCAGGACTGAAAACCAGCGCCATAGCGCAAACAAACCGCGCACTTCGCCTCGGATTACTGCCCAATTCTTCCAAAAGCAAAGCGTTACGCTGGGCTGCGCTTATAGTTATAGCAGAATAATTTCTTTCGGAATTCCTCACACAGAGGCACGAAGGCACAGAGTTTTCGTACGCAGGGTCTCGGCCCTCTATCGAAATCTTAGAGATACCAGGATTCAAGGAAGGTTGCGCGCCGTTCTCGGGCAACTCTCCATCTTCCGCGCCTCCGCGCCTCTGCGTGAGGTCTTTTCGAATACCGGTATAGCGGGCGGAGAATATTCCCGGCCTGCCATTAAGGGCATCGACGCATATGCCGGAGTCGTCGGCTATTATGGGATCGCCGCAGGTAAAAGCGGGGGGGCGGCGATCGACCAGCAGGGAATACAGTTCGCGGGCTTTGAGCAGGGCATTTTCCCGAAAGCTGGTTCCCGTTTCTTCAGGGCTAAAGTCCAGCCCCGCCTCCGAAGGAATGAGGACATTGCAGTCTGAAATGCCGGGTATGGCATTGGCAAGGATCGCCGTCAACTCGGCTTTTTTATGGGCGTTGCCCGAGGCAAACCAGATGTTCATTATTTCTCCCGCGAGGATAATAACCAAGTTCGTGAACAATGTCAAACCGAAAGCCGTCAGATAATACTTGCCATAAATCAATCTGGCAGTTAGGCTGGATACAAATCATGGCGGAAATTAATTTTTTTGGCGATATTGCGGCAAGCAGTTTCGATGCCGTCCTGGATTTTTCCGGGGGAAAAGGGCGCGCGCTTGTCGTCAGCGATTTGCACATGGGATACGGCAGGCGGGACGATCTTGCCAATAACGGCGAGCTGTTAACCGGCCTTTTGGAACATTACTATTTCAAGCAGGGTTGGCACCTTGTCCTGAACGGCGATATCGAAGAATTGCAGCGTTTTACACTGGAGCACGTCGAGGAACGCTGGGAACGGCTGATACGGGTATTTTGCCTGTTTGCGGAACAAAACCGTCTGTACAAACTTGTCGGCAATCACGACGAGGAACTGCTCTTGCGAAAAAACTACCGCTTCCCCCTGTACCACGCTATTCGAATCGATACCGGCATAATACCAGCCTATGTATACCACGGACACCAGTCGTCGGGAATTTACCGCAATTACAATAAACTGCTGGGCGCGGGTATCCGTTATATTTTGAAACCGTTCGGCATAAAAAATATCTCTTCGGGCCGCAGCCCCTACAAGCGCTTCAATGTCGAAAAGGCCGCGTATAATTTTTCGCTGGAAAACCGGTGCATCTCGATTATCGGGCATACCCACCGGCCCCTTTTTGAATCCCTCGGCCGCTTCGACTTCATCAAATTCGAGATCGAGCGGCTATGCCGCGATTATCCGTCTTCCACCGGCGAAGCGCGCTCGCATATCGAAAATGAAGTTTCCGCGCTAAAGAAGGAGTTGGGCAAGCTCAGGAGAAAGGAGCGGCGGGACGTGCTGAGGCAGAGTCTGTACGGCGACGATCTGCCGGTTCCCTGCCTGTTCAACAGCGGCTGCGCCATCGGGAAAAAAGGCCTGAACGCGATAGAAATCGGCAGCGAGGACATTGCCCTGGTATATTGGTACACAGAGGGCCGAGGACGGCGTTTTATCGCAAGGGGCGGCTTTGAAACAGAGCAGCTTGCCGGCACAAGCTACCACCGCGTCATCCTGAACCGCGAGCGCCTTGACTACATAGCATCACGGATTAAGCTGCTGGGAAACAGGGAGTAGGAATACATTTTTCCCGATTTTAGCCACACGGAGGCACAGAGGCACAGAGGGGATAAAGTTATAATCGTATTTAGAAAACCCTGCTCATTTCTCCGTGCCTTGGTGCCTCCGTGAGAGTAAATATTCAATAATGCCCACTCCCCATTTCCCATGATTTGCGATAGTATAGATAATAACCATGTCAGACCAAATAGTACCTATAGAACATACTTTTCCCAATAAGCTGCCCCTGGTGGCGCTGATGGGCAGGCCGATTTTTCCGGGAATTTTTACCCCCATCATGATCGGGAACCCTGTTGACGTCAGGGTGGTCGACGATGCCGTGGCACGCGACGCGATGATCGGGCTGGTCCTGCTCAATAACGAAACCGAAAATCCGTCCATAGGCGACCTGTACAAGGTTGGAACGGCAGCCAAGATCGTCAAGAAAATAAACCTGCCCGACGGCGGGGTGAACATTTTTATCTCTACGCTCAAACGCTTCAAAATAAAAAAGACAATCCACGAAAGCAACCCCATAGTCGCGGCGATAGAGTACCTGGACGAAGAAGAGGACAGCACCAGCGAAGTAAAGGCCCTCACCCGCGCGCTTATCTCCGAGATGAAGCAGATTTCCGAGGACAATCCGCTGTTTTCCGAGGAGATGCGCCTGAACATGATCAACATCGATCATCCGGGCAAGATCGCCGATTTTATCGCCAGCATCCTCAACATCGACAAGGCGGATCAGCAGAAGATACTTGAGGTTCTCAATGTCCGCAAGCGCATGGAACAGGTGCTGGTGTACATCAAAAAGGAACAGGAACTTTTGCGAATCCAGAAAAAGATTCAAAAAGAGATAAACGAAAAGATCGAAAAATCGCAGCGGGACTATTTCCTGAAAGAAGAACTCAAGGCGATTAAGGGCGAGCTGGGAATGACCACCGACGCCAAGAGTTCCGACTATCAGCGGTTTAAGGAAAAACTCGACGCGTTTAAATTCGAAGGCGAGATAAAGGAGACCGTCGATCAGGAGCTTGAAAAGTTCAACCTGATGGAACCGAACTCGGCGGAATTCATTGTTACGCGCAATTATCTCGACGTTATCGTCAGCCTTCCCTGGAATGAGCCAGAACCGGAAAATTTCAACATGAAAAACGCCCAGGGGATTCTTGAAGCCGACCATTACGGCCTTAAAGACGTAAAAAGCCGGATCGTTGAATACCTTGCCGTCCGCAAGCTGCGCGCCGGCGCGGCTGAGGGGAAAAAAAACGGCAACGGAAATGTTCCCGCCGGGTCGATCATCTGCCTGGTGGGGCCGCCCGGCGTGGGAAAAACTTCAGTGGGCAGGTCGATTGCCCGCGCCCTGGGCAAACAGTTCTTCCGCTTTTCAGTCGGCGGGATGCGGGACGAGGCTGAAATTAAAGGCCACCGGCGCACCTATATCGGCGCGATGCCGGGCAAGATCATCCAGGGGCTAAAGATCGTTAAGAGCAAGGCGCCGGTGTTCATGATCGACGAGATCGACAAAATGGGGGCAAGCTACCAGGGCGATCCCGCCAGCGCCCTTTTGGAAGTGCTGGACCCCGAGCAGAATTTCGCGTTCCGGGATCACTACCTGGACTTGCCGTTCGACATATCGCACATATTTTTTATTGTTACGGCGAACACCCTGGACACCATCCCCCCGCCGCTGCTGGATCGCATGGAGATAATCCAGCTTCCCGGCTACATCGACACGGAAAAGCTGGAGATCGCTAAACGCTATCTTGTTCCCAAAAGCCTGGAAAAAAACGGCCTGAAAAAAAACCGGGTAAAGTACACCAAAGACAGCCTCCTGCACATCGCCAACGCCTATGCCCGCGAAGCCGGTGTGCGGAATTTTGAAAAAAACCTTGACAAAATTCACCGCAAGCTGGCAAAGCAGATCGTCGAAAACGAAGAGAATTTAGTAGAAAAAACCTCACACGGAGGCACGGAGGCACAGAGGAAGAAGGGAAAGAAGGTAGATGTTTCCAACAACGCTTCTGGTACTCTGAAAGATACAGACTACGTGCAGTTTTCTATTGATAAGAAGCTGATTGAGAGGCATTTGGGGAAGCCTATTTTTCCGGAGGGGGACATAAAGCGGGCGGACAGGCCGGGGATGTCGGTGGGGCTTGCGTGGACAAGCATGGGCGGCGACACGCTGGTGATCGAGGCGGCCTCGGTTCCCGGCAAGGAGGAGCTGACTTTAACCGGCAAGATGGGCGACACGATGAAGGAAAGCGCCGCCATCGCCATGACCGTGGCGCGCAAGCTGGCCGTGGAACACTACAATGTGGCGAATGACTGGTTTGAAAACAACCACATCCACCTGCACATACCAGAAGGGGCGACTCCCAAAGACGGCCCTTCGGCGGGCATAACGATGGCTACTGCGCTGCTCTCCCTGATGCGGGACAAGGTTGTCGAAGACCGCCTGGTTATGACCGGCGAACTGTCGCTGACCGGCCAGGTGCTGCCCATCGGCGGCCTCAAGGAAAAAACCATCGCCGCCCGGCGGAACAGGGCGCGGCACATTATCATCCCCCGGCAGAACGAGCGCGATCTGGACGAGATCCCCGATAATGTAAAGAAGGGTATTACTTTCCACCCCGTCGAACGCTTCGAAGAAGTCCTGGCTCTGGCATTACCGGATTGATCAACGAATAAATACAAATACTGAAGAGTCAACGAATTACGCGAATGAACGCGAATAAATTAAAGAATTAGGGTTCGTTGTTCGGAAAATGATAGTTCTCCCGATGAAAACGCCAATAGCTCGAAAAACTGTCCCTAGTCCCTAGTCCCCGATCCCTAGTCCCCTATTCTTCTTCCCCTGATGCTATGCGGAGGTCGGCGCGGGCGGTGTTGAGGTATTCGTTTATCCGTATCTTGTAGCCCATCGGAATATTGGCTTCGTCAAAATCCATGGCAAGCGCGACCATCTCTTTTTTTCCCTCGACGTTTTCCGAACGGACAAATTTGCCCTT
>Ga0082212_10004761_pt1 | contig 18720 bp, 15 predicted proteins | sample TergutNt197P3_FD_71548 | JGI IMG/M metagenome (GOLD analysis project Ga0082212, IMG submission 71548) | Neocapritermes taracua P3 segment gut microbial communities from Petit-Saut dam, French Guiana - Nt197 P3 | ecosystem: Host-associated > Arthropoda: Insects > Digestive system > Gut ...
GCCTTCATGCAGGGTGTCTTCTCGAACTCAGCGCTGATCAGTATCGTCGGGATACTCCGCCCCAACGAGGAAGCAATCGCTACTTCATCCAGCAGTATGATCGGATATACGAGCGCTTTGGTGGAGTATATCATCACAAGGACCAACGAATCGGAGATAGTGCGGGAGCAGCGCCGGAACCCTGATACTAACATCTTTAACGGCCGTCCTTTCGAAGACGACGGCGGCGGTTTTTTTACTACTATTGAAGAAGTACTGGAGTTCATTCAGGCTCTGCCTTCCGAGTCGCGCGAACAAGCCATGGGGAATGTCGAAGCCCTGCGTCAGGCAGGCGCGCCAGATGAACGTATTGTAGATATGTTCAATCAATCCGTTTCATCGCAGGCGGAGTCCTCGACTTATGAGGACAATCTCAAGCGGCTTTGCGTAACTGACCTCTCAAGGCCATCGTCAATAAGAATCTACCCATCAAGCTTTGATAATAAAGAAACCATTGTTCAGTACATCGACGACTATAACGACCGCGCCGATGAGGAACAGCACATCACATATACTGATTATGTCGGGCTTCTTATGAGCAGTGTTACAACTGTTATCAACGCCATCAGTTATGTCCTCATTGCTTTCGTCTCGATCTCGCTGGTCGTCTCGTCAATAATGATAGGTATCATTACCTATATCTCTGTTCTGGAGCGTACAAAGGAGATCGGTATCCTGCGCAGCGTAGGCGCTTCAAAGCGGGACGTATCGCGCGTTTTCAACGCGGAAACGCTCATTATAGGCTTGGTCGCCGGTATCCTTGGCATCATCGTGACACTGATCCTGTGCATCCCCGCCAACGCTATTATCTATAGGCTGACAGAAATCAACAATGTCGCGGTGCTGCCTCTCAATGGCGCGGTGATCCTGATAGTGATTAGTATGGTCTTATCGCTTATAGCCGGGTTGATTCCGTCAAGGGTCGCCGCCAGGAAGGATCCGGTAGTAGCGTTAAGGACGGAATAACCGCTGCCGCGCCGGGATCATACCCTTGACCCTAAGTTAACTATCCTCAGCATTGTGTTTTTCGCCAGGGCAGGCATTAGGTCTGCCCTGGCTTTTTCATCGGTTCTTCAGTTATCTTGTGAATAGATTATCCGTAATTGTTCAGGGGGCATCCGAAAAACACAGGTTGGTTACAGCCAGACGCCCAAAGCGCTGCAAGCAGCGCTATGTACTGCTGTGAAAACGGCAATATCGCTGTAAATCTGTGTGCGGGCTGTAACCATTGCGAGTTTTTAGGATGCCCCCTGAACAGTTACGATTTTCCAACTATCCGCGCTTAAAACGCATACCCGTTCGTGTATTGACAGGCGCCGGGGGTTATGCAAAAATAGACTTATAATTAACAAGGAATGGATAACAATGAGAAAGCTGGCAACTGCGGCCTTTTCCTTTGCTGCCGCAACCTTTCTGTCACTGTTTATAGTACCGGACGGCTGGCTGCCGCTATGTTGCGCGGCAGCAGCGGCAGCCTCTCTGGCCGGCTTTTTATTCAGGAACAGCATTCGGCTTCGTTTCTTCTTAATCCTCCTCTCGCTTTCCGCAGGATTTCTCTGGAGCTATGCGTACACGGCCATTTTCGTAATGCCGTCAATGGACCTTCATAATGAGACCCGGACTGTTACGGCAGTTATAAAAAGCAGGCCCTCGTCAACCGGCCGCGGTTATCGCGCAGACTGCGTTGTCAGGCGCGTCAGCGCTCCGGACATTGGCGCGCGGATTTATTATTATAACGAAACGACGCTCAACCCGGGCGACGTTATTGAGTTTACGGCGCGTTTCAGATATACCGGGGGTATAGAAGACGACGAGCGTATCGACGCTTTGAGTTCGAGGGGCGCTTTTCTCGCTGCGTACGTTTCCGGAGATGTAACTGTGACAGGTAAAGGGAGCGTCGTCCGCTATTTTCCCCAGCGACTGGCCGCGGCCATAGGGGACATGAGCGGCAGGCTATTCCCGGAACGCGCCGCGCCCTTTATGAAAGCTCTGCTCACAGGCGACCGCGGTCAATTAAGTCAGGACGCGGCGCTTACCGCCGCGATGTCTTCGTCGGGTATTGCGCACGTCGTCTCCGTATCCGGCATGCATGTTTCTTTTCTTATGGGTTTTCTCGCGCTGATCGTTAAGAATAAACGGCGTTTCGCGATAGCAGGCATCCCGGTCCTTGTTCTTTTCATGGCAATGACCGGCTTCACCCCGTCGGTGACCCGCGCGGGAATAATGCAGATTTTTCTTGTCTGCGCGCCTGTTTTCCGGCGCGAACGCGACGGAATCACATCGCTTTCTGCCGCGTTGCTGGTTCTGCTCATGATCAACCCGTACTCCTGCGCGTCAGTGAGCCTCCAGTTGTCTTTCGCCGCGACCCTGGGTATCATTCTATTCACCGCGAGGATCAATTCCGGAGTGAGAGACTCCCTGAGGGCGACTTCACTATACAGGAGCAAACCCGGCAAGCCCGTCTTGAACTTCGTGATATCAAACCTTGCGACGACAGTTGGCGCGCTTATATTCACGATTCCGCTCATGGCTCTGCATTTCGGATACGTATCGATCATCGCCCCGCTGACTAACTTGCTGACTATGTGGGCGGTCTCGATCGCTTTCCCGCTCGGACTGGCCGCCTGCGCCCTCGGATTCATCTTCCTGCCTCTCGGTACGGTCGTCGCGTTCCCCGTAACGCTGGCCGTCAGTTTTATTATCCTGGTCGCGCAAGGCCTGGCCGCCGTTCCCTTTTCCGTCGTATACTCATCAAACTCACCTTTACTTTTTTGGCTGGGGTATGTCTATGTAATGTTCATCACTCTTCCGCTTATGAAAGCGCGGGCGCGACAGTATATTTACCCCGCTTGCGCGGCCGCTGTCCTGTTGTTCATCATCCTGCTGGTATCCCGGTCTTATCCCGGCGTCGCAGACAGTTCGGTCAACGCGCTCGAAGTCGGGCAGGGGCAGAGTATAGTTTTTTGCGACGGCGGGTATACGGCGGTCGTCGACTGCGGCAGCAGCAGCGGTGAGGACGCCGGCGCGGTAACTCATGAGTTTCTGCAAAATCTGGGCCGCACATCCATCGATCTTCTGGTACTCACTCACTTCCACGCTGATCACGTAAACGGCGTTGAGTCCCTTATCAGCATGATGAGCGTTTCCGCGCTGGCAACTCCTGATCCCGAAGGTTTTTATCTTGCTGAAGACATAATTGAACTTGCAAGAAAGCGCGGAACTGATATAATATATGTTACCGAAGCGTACAGCGTGTCACTCGGTGAATTGTCATTTATCCTGTATCCTCCGGTAGGCGACGGCGGCGAAAACGAAAGGTGCCTGAGCGTACTAAGTCTCGGTTCCGTCAGAACGCTGATTACCGGGGACATGAACGCATCATGCGAAAGAAGCCTTTTACGATACGCGGACCTGCCGGACATTGATGTTCTAATATCCGGTCATCATGGCTCAAGGTTTTCGACTTCCGAAGAATTACTCGCCGCGGTTACGCCGGAGATAGCAATAATATCAGTCGGACGCAACAGTTACGGCCATCCGTCAGACGAAACGCTCATGCGGCTTGAGCAGCGAAATATCAGGGTTTTCCGTACCGATCATCTCGGGCATGTCACGGTTAGCGGTTGATGGGCGGCCGGAAACCTCACAGACCAAGGAGGTTGAGAGTTGGCGCAAAAGAGAGCCTCCGGCGGCGAGAGTTATAAAGAACACGCTGACTCGCTGAAAGCCGGAAAACCGGAAAGCCTGTATATATACCATGGCGACGAGCGGTACCTGCGCGATAGCTGCCTTGGCGAGCTGCGGCGCCGCGTATGCCCCGACGGAACCGGCGGATTCAACTACAGGCGCTACGATGGCAGGAACCTTTCGGTCGACGAGCTTGAAGACGCCGTTAACACCTATCCTGTTTTCGCTGAGAGAACGCTTGTTGAACTGCATGACTACGATATTTTCGACAACGAGGAAAAGCTGAGACTGGCTGTGGTTTTTTCCGGCCTGCCTGACTATGTTTGCGTTGTCATCGTATTTGATACAATTCCTTACAGACCTGACGGCAGGCAGAAAGCAGATAAAGAGATCCTGAAGAACGCCCGCGTCGTTGAGTTTTCCGTTCAGGATCAGAGTATGCTTGTGAAATGGATAACACGCCATTTCAGGGACGCGGGCAAGTCCATACGCCCTGCAGACGCCGAATATCTGGTGCATATCACAGGCGGCTACATGGCTACGCTCGACGGAGAAATAGAAAAAACGGCGGCTTATGCCGCCGGAGAGACCGTAACGCGGGCGGATATAGACGCGGTCGTTACGCCGGTACTCGACGCTGTGATATTCAAACTGACCGACGCGATCATACGACGTGATAATTCTGTTGCCTTGAGGGTCCTCGATGAACTTCTCCGGATGCGCGAGACGCCGCAACTTCTTATTTACAGTATATCTCTGAAAATGCGCCAGTTCCTCGCGGCGCGAGTGTGTATCGACAGCAAAGCAGGAGTTGCGGCGCTGATCGGTATATGCGGAATAAAACATGAGTTTCAAGCCCGGATGCTGATGGACACCGCGCGTAAGACGACGCGGAAGCGTTGCTGCGAATCAGTACTGCTTTGTTCTGACACGGCGTACGCGCTTAACAGCGCGCCCGAGCCTGAGGCGCGCTTGACTGAGTTTATCGTGAAACTGATGTTTTGCCTATAATGTGGGGGTCTGAATTTAACGTGAAACATGTTCGCGAAGTCATCGTCGTCGAGGGCAAATATGACAAAAATACAGTGTCTCAGTCTGTATACGCTACGATTATTGAGACGTCCGGATTCGGTATTTTTTCCGACAGGGAGAAAGTAACGTTGCTGCGGAAGCTTGCCGATAAGCGCGGAATAATAATTCTGACCGATTCTGACGGGGCAGGTTTTTTTATTCGCGGCAGGCTTCGCGGAATGCTCGGCGACGCAAACGTCAAGCACGCGTATATCCCGGATATCGAAGGACGCGAAAAACGAAAAGCCTCAGCGTCAAAAGAGGGAAAACTCGGGGTTGAAGGCATGCAGGCTGACGTCATTATCATGGCGCTGGAGAGGGCCGGCGCGACGTTTGAGGAAGATGCGCGCGCGGAGGCGGACACGGAACGTATCACCAGAACCGATCTTTATTCGGCGGGACTTACAGGCGGTCGCTGCAGCGCGGTACTGCGCCGTGAACTGCTGAAACGTCTCGGCTTGCCTGAAAGATTGTCCGTCAGCGGCTTGCTTGATGTTTTGAACATACTGTATACGCCCGGGGAGTTGCGCTGCGCTATGGAGGATATAAATGTAACTGTTCACGGGGCGTCGGGGATGAACTCTGATGAGACGTGAATCGTCAGGCGGAGGCCGGCAGACGCACATCCCGGGGCAGGGATAAAGCGATGGTATAATATTGGAGCCGGCCACGCGACTTTTCACGCCTCAGCAGAGTACAGCCGCGGCGGCCCGTGATCAGTATCCATTTCCGGATTCGTCGGCATCTCTGCCGCCAACTGCTGACATTATTACACAGGCGTTTCAGTTTTACAATCGATTACCTCAAAAATTCTGTCATTCTTAGGTAGTGAAGTGACCGAAGAATCCTAGAGCTTGTATGTTGCATAAGTTGCATCGGAAGAAAGATTCTTCGCTATACTCAGAAAGACACTTCGTTTGGTTTATAGCGGTACTCAATCACAAAACGCATAGCCGCGAGGTTGATTACAAAACGCATAGCGGGTGCGCGAGGTTGATTTTTTCCTTGTTTATCTCAAAGGATTGCGGTATAATGCCTCTGTCTATTTACTGGTTGCGCGTACGAGGGAGGAAGGCTTTGGAAACTTTACTGGATATTTTGCGTGGGCTGCATCCGGACGTCGATTTCGAGACTTGCGAAACGCTTATCGACGATGGTCTGCTTGATTCTTTCGACATAGTCGCCATTATCGCTGAAATCAGCGAGGAGTTCGACGTTAAAGTCACAGCCGACGAAATAATCCCGGAGAATTTCAATTCCGCGCGGGCGCTTTTTGCTTTGCTGGAACGCTTGATGGATCAGGATTAAAACATGCTGTTTACATCATACGGTTTTATTTTATTTCTCGCTATTGTGCTTGCCGCCGGCCATATTTGCCCGGGTAAACACAGATGGAAACTGCTATTGGTCGCCAGCCTTGTCTTTTACGGCATGTCCGGGCTGAAGTATCTTGCCTATATATCGGTCACTATAGTGACCACATGGGTATGCGGCCGCATGATAGATAATCTCCATCGCAGGCAGGAATCGTTTCTTCTTGAAAACAAGGAAAGGCTGACAAAAGAAGAGAAGGCAAGCTACAAAGCCTCTAATCAAAAGTCGCGGGCAGGGTGGGCTGCAGTATGTTTACTGGTGAACTTCGGTATCCTTGCTGTGATCAAATACGCCGGTTTCGCCGTTTTAAGCGTCAACACGCTTATCAGACTGACTGGCGGGGCCGCAGAGCTGACGTTCTTCCGTTTCGCCCTTCCGCTCGGTATCTCATTTTACACATTTCAGACCATGGGCTATATCATCGACGTCTATAGGGGGAAGCATCCCGCTGAAAAAAATCTTTTCAGGCTCGCCTTGTTTTCGTCATTTTTCCCGCAGGTTATACAGGGACCGATCAGCCGCTACAGCGACCTGAGCGAATCCCTGTTCTCAGAACGGCGCGTCAGCGTCAAGGAACTCTCTTACGGCTTGCAGCGCGTTTTACTCGGTTTCTTCAAGAAGATGGTGATCGCGGACCGTCTGCTGATCGCGGTGAAAACGATAACAGGCAACCCCGGAGAATATCAGGGGGCTTTCGTGTTCGCCGCTTCACTGCTCTACGCTGTAACGCTGTACGCCGACTTCACCGGCGGCATAGATATTACCATCGGCATTGCCGAATCTCTTGGGATAAAGATCAAAGAAAACTTCAACCGGCCGTTCTATGCCGTTTCGACCGCCGATTACTGGAGACGATGGCATATAACTATGGGGACGTGGTTCAGGGACTATCTGTTCTACCCTATATCTGTCAGCAAACCGATGCTCAAGTTGTCAAAACGCGCAAGGAAGTCGCTCGGCGGCGGCTTTGGCAAACGCGTTCCCGTCTATCTGTCCACGATCATTGTCTGGTTCGCGACCGGCATATGGCACGGAGCGAGCTGGAACTTCGCCGTATGGGGGCTGCTTAACGGCTTTATACTCATCGTTTCTGAAGAGTTGTCCCCGTTATATAAATGGTTTCACAAGACATTCAGGATCGGGAGCGCGCCTGTTTACCGAGCTTTTCAGATCGTCCGGACATTCCTCCTGATGAGTCTTGTGAGGACCCTCGATATATACGACGGCGTCTCGACGACGTTCAAGATGATCCTGTCCGCTTTCATCCGTCCGGACCTCCGCGCTTTTATCTCCGGCGGGCTGACGCGGCTGGGTCTGGCGGCGTCGGATTACGCGGTCGCTTTTTCGGGGGTGGCGCTGCTGATTGTGATCGGGCGGCTTCAGCAGAAGGCTGACGTCCGGGATTTGCTTGCGACGCGCCCCGCGCCTGTCCGCTATTGTGTCTGGCTTGCGGCTGTTCTCTCGGTCGTCGTATTCGGAGTTTACGGCGTCGGTTATGACGCCGGGCAGTTCATATACAACAGATTCTGATCAAAGTTTGGAGTTTGGGGTTTGGAGTTTGGAAAAAAAGTGAAAACAAAAACGGTGATTTGCGGGATCGCCGCGATTGCTGTGTTTCTGGTATTGCTTATGCTGCTTCAAAGGCTGCTGGTTCCGAAGTATATGTCGGGCGTGTACGAAGGTCGTCTTATAGGGGAATACTATGATGAAGAAAAAAATCACGACGTCATATTCATTGGCGACTGTGAGGTCTATGAGAACATATCTCCGGTCGCGCTATGGGAAAACTATGGCATCACGTCCTATATACGCGGCAGCCCGCAGCAGCTCGTTTGGCAGTCGTATTATCTGCTGGAGGAAATGCTCAGGTATGAGACTCCGAGGGTAGTCGTTCTCAGCGTGCTGGACCTGAAATATGGCTCGCCGCAAAATGAGGCGTATAACAGGTTGACGCTGGACGGGATGAGGCTCTCCGCGCCGAAAATCAAGTCTGTCAGGGCGTCCATGACCGCGGACGAGGACTGGATCACTTATGTCCTGCCTGTTTTGCGTTACCACGATCGCTGGCAGGAACTGACAGGCGACGACTTCACATACTTTTTCAGCGGCGACAGAGTGTCGCACAACGGCTATATGATGCGTTGCGATATAAAGCCGGCGTCGTTCGTTCCGACAGGGCCAAGGCTGCCTGACTACAGTTTCAGCGCCGCATCTTATGAGTATCTGGACAGGATCACAGCGCTGTGCGAAGCAAACGGCATCGAGCTTGTCCTGTTTAAAGCCCCGAGTCTCTATCCGTACTGGTACGATGAGTGGGATGAGCAGATGGAGCAGTACGCGAACGGGCGCGGCGTTAACTATATCAACACCCTGGAGTACATAGGGGACATCGGGCTGGATTTTGATTCGGATACTTATGACGCCGGACTTCATTTAAACTTTTACGGCGCTGAAAAGCTGTCAGTCTGGCTGGGCGATTATATGCAAACGGCATTCGGGCTGGAGGATCACAGGGGCGACGGCCGTCTGAGCGCTGTGTGGGACGGGAAATGCGCGGCGTATTACTCGATGATGGCCGCGCAGTTGGCTGATCTGGAGGCGTATGGCGAGGTTAGGACGTTTACGTACTAGCGTGAGTGTGGAGTGTGGAGTGTGGAGTGTGGAGAGCGGAGTGCGGAGTGCGGAGTGCGGAGTAGCGTAGAGAGCGGAGTGCGGAGAACGGAGAGCGGAGAGCAGAAGTGGAGTGTGGAGAGCGGAGTGCGGAGAGCGGAGTGCGGAGAGTGGAGAGTGGAGAGTGGAGAGCGGAGTGAGATGAGAAAAGCTGCAGTTATAGTGTTTGTTATTCTCGGTTTACTGCTGGCGGGGTGCGGATCGGGCGGTGAAAAGAGCGACGCGGGCGCGACGGCGTCCGGAGACGCCGCGGTCGAAGCCTCAGCGTCTTCAGGCGCGCAGGAAGCTGTGCAAACAGAAGACGCGCGGCAGCCCGGTTCGGGCGGGGCTCAGGAGACAGCGCAGGGAACCGCGCCCGGAGACTCAGCTGCTTTCGTCTTTGAAACAGGCCGGTTAACAATTCACATGGGCGAAAGGGCGGCGCCGGTGATCGAAGCGCTCGGCGACCCGCAGAATTACTTTGAAGCGCCGAGCTGCGCCTTTGACGGTATAGACAAAATTTACTGCTACAGCGGTTTTGAACTATATACATATCCTGTCGGCGACGAGGATTATATTTCATCAGTCAATCTGACCGACGACAGTATCCCGACGTCAGAAGGCGTATATCTCGGCATGTCTTACAGCGACATGACAGCAGCGTATGGAGAAAACTATACGCAGAACTTCGGGCAATATACATATTCGCTCGGCGATTCAGCGCTGTCATTTCTGGTAGAGGATGATATAATAACCGTAGTTACGTATAATTATACAAATATGCCCGTATGAGGTCAAAATAAGGGAAAGGAAATTTCAGGTTATGTCGTTATTTGAGGAGAGGCAGAAGCGCATAGACGACGCGATAGCGCTCAGAGAACCGGATCGCGTCCCGATCACAGCGGCGGGGCAGTGCTACCCCGTCTACAACGCAGGCTATACCGTCGCGGACGTCGTGTATGATTTCGACAAGTATGCCGAGTCAATAATCAAGTACGCGACGCAATATGAACCCGACGCCGCGGGCGGGGGCATTACCATCCCCGGCCAGGGTCCGGTCATGGAACTCGCCCGTCCTAAAAACCTTGTCTGGCCGGGCGCGCCCGACGGACGAATAAGCGTAAACTCCACACAACAGTTCATCGAGTACCCCGTATTACTTGAGGAAGATATGGATCTCTTCATGGAAGATTATACGGGATGGATGATCACAAAGGGCTACCCCGCCGTATCAGGGCTGTTTGAGCCGCTCGCCGACTGGGATTTTGCCGGTCAACACGTCGACGCCTACAGTAACCGACTCATGGCGATGCTATCGACTCCCGCCGCCAGAGAGATGATGCAGACGGTTTGGAAAGCGTCCGATATGCTGGAGGAGCTCGGAAACAGGGCTGCGCAGCTAAACGACAAGTTGATTGAGATGGGATTCCCGGTCACCGGCGGCGGAATGGCTCTTACACCTTTTGACGCGTACAGCGATTTCTACAGGGGCACGCTTGACACTATGATGGATCTCTATGAACATCCTGACGTCATAATCCGCTTTATTGATAGAAATATCGAATATGTCCTTAAGAGCATCACGGAGCAGGCGAAGTTTGCTCCCGGAAAATGGGTGTTCATGCCTCTGCATAAAGGCATGGACAGTTTTCTTACGGAACAGCAGTATAAGGATTACTACTGGCGACATCTGCAAATGATGATCAATCATATCATCGACGTCGGCATGGTGCCCTTTGTCTACACAGAGGGGCCGTATAACTCAAGGATCAAGCATCTCACCGAAGTCCCGAAAGGCAAGGTCGTCTACAGCTTTGAGGAAGTGGACCCCGTGTACGCAAAGCAGCAGCTCGGGGATACCGCCTGTATCCAGGGTGTTTTTCCCGTTTATCTGCTGCACTACGGCACGAAGCAGCAGGTCGTCGACGAAGCAAAGCGTCTGATCGATATCCTCGCCCCCGGCGGCGGATACATTTTCTCTACAGGCGCCGGGTACGACCACGCGAAACCTGAAAATGTCGAGGCTATGTTTGATACTGTGAAAACCTACGGGGCGCGTAAATAATAATGCGGAAATAATATCTGTTATGTGTCTGATAGGAGGCCGGTATGGCGCGGGAACAATTGCAAACACTCAGCGAACCAATGTACTATGTGCTGCTGGCCCTCACGAAGCCTATGCACGGGTATGAGATCATGCATACGGTGTCGTCGATGACCGGAGGCCGGTTGAAAGTCGGCGCCGGAACGCTGTACGCCCTGCTCGCGCGCTTTGAGAATGAAGGGATAGTCGCTCTGGTCAGCGACGACGGCAGGCGAAAGGTCTACTCGATTACTGAGAAAGGGCGCGGGTTACTGGATCAGGAGTACCTGCGCCTCAAGGAGCTTATAGCGGCATATATAAAGCATCTGCTTATATAGAGTACTGCAGCAATTAACGCTGTTACGATCCGGAGGGAAAGCACGATGGAACAAGACAGGATACTCGCGTTACTGGAGAGTGTCAAGGCCGGTGAAACCACGCCTGAGCAGGCGCTCCTGAAGCTCAGGACGCAGCCGTTCGAGGACGTCGGTTACGCGAAGATCGATCATCACCGAGGCCTTCGCCACGGCATAGGCGAAGTGATCTACGGCGAAGGTAAGACGACAGAGCAGATCAGCGGAATAATCTCCGTAATGCTTGAGCGCGGGCAAAAGAACATCATGGTGACGCGTTTATCCCGGGAAAAGGCGGCGCTGATCGGCGAGACGCTCCAAATCGAGTACGATCCCGTATCGCGTATCGGAATATGCGCGCGCGAGCGGGAGCCGGAGCCGCGCGGCATGATAGCCGTAGCCGCGGCCGGGACCAGCGACATCCCGGTAGCGGAAGAAGCGGCCGTTACCGCCGAAACACTTGGAAATAAAGTTGAGCGTCTGTTCGACGTCGGCGTCGCAGGCCTGCACAGGCTGCTCAATAATCTTGACAACATTATGAGCGCGCGCGTCGTTATCGCGGTCGCCGGTATGGAGGGCGCGCTCGCGACAGTCGTAGGCGGCCTTGTGGCTTGCCCGGTCATCGCCGTCCCGACAAGCGTTGGATACGGCGCGAACTTCAGCGGGCTCTCGGCCCTGTTATCTATGCTCAATTCCTGCGCCGGCAACGTAAGCGTTGTGAACATTGACAACGGTTTCGGCGCCGGTTATATCGCGAGCCTTATCAATAGGGATTAGCGTTTGGAGCGTCCTGCGGACGCTTTATACGACGAGGGCAAGATCCTTCGCAAGCTCAGGATGACACAGCCGGAGGTTTTTGAGGCAATCAATTGACAATTAACGAGGGACGCGGGACGAAGGATGGTTATAGAATGAGGTTGTTTTTAGAGTGCGCTATGGGCGCGTCGGGCGATATGCTGATGTCAGCGCTGTATGATCTTCTTCCTGATAAGAATGTTTTCCGTGAGAAGATGGAGCGGCTCAGTCTGCCCGGTGTAACGTTTGAATACTCGACTTCGACAAAATGCGGGATATCAGGGACACACATCTCCGTCAAGGTCGGAGGCGTCGAAGAAAAAAGCGAAGACATACATGCTGAAAGTAATGAGAGCGCGCCAAGTCACGACGCGCATTCTCACGATGACGGGCACAGTCACACGCGCCTTGATGAAGGTCACGGCGACGGCAGCAGCGAACATAGCCATGACCATGACCATAGCCACGACCACGAACATGACCACGAACATGACCATGACCATGGTCACAGCCACGGCCACAGTGGTCGCAGGCTTGGGTATAAAGAGATAACCGACCTGATCCGCTCTTTGGACCTACCCGACAATGTGCAGGAAAACGCCCTCGGTGTATACAAGATCCTCGGCGAAGCAGAGGCTGCTGTGCACGGCGTACCTCTCAATAAAATTCACTTTCACGAAATAGGGTCGCTCGACGCTGTCGCTGACATTGTCGGATGCTGCTTGCTCATGAACTTACTCAATGTTACCGACGTCACCGCGTCGCCCGTGCACGTCGGTTCAGGCTCGATAAGATGCGAGCACGGGATACTTCCCGTCCCGGCGCCGGCTGCCGCCGAAATTCTGAAGGACGTCCCGATTTACGGAGGGAAGATAAACGGCGAACTCTGCACGCCAACGGGCGCCGCGCTCCTGAAACGTTTCGTCAGGCAGTTCGGAGAGATGCCTCCGATGATAGTAAAAAAAATCGGCTGCGGTATGGGCGCGAAAGACTTTGAAGCCGCGAACTGTCTGCGCGCTTTTCTGAGCGAGGACGAAGCGTCCGACGGCGGAAGCCGCGAGATGATATATGAAATATCCTGCAACCTCGACGATATGTCTCCCGAAGCTGTCGGCGCGGTATTCGGGCTGCTGTTTGAAAACGGCGCGCTCGACGTGTATACGACGCCTGTAATGATGAAAAAAAACCGCCACGCGGTCATGCTGTCCTGCCTATGTATAGAGGAGAAACGCGATAGCCTCGCGCGGTTGCTTCTGATAAACACTTCTACCCTCGGCGTGCGGATCTCATCCTGCCGCCGCTATGTTATGGCGCGGTCCGAAGAAACAGTTTCGACGATGTACGGCGATATCCGAATCAAACGCGCGCACGGGTTCGGAGCGATAAAGGCAAAACCGGAATACGACGACGTGCTGAAAGCGTCGAAGCGCTTCCGCGTCCCGTTTATGACAGTCTATGACGCGGCGTCTCGCGCCTGCACAGATAAATAGCGTTTACCGGGGAGTCAGGTCAAGCGCGACGCTGTCGAAATCCGGCCGCAGGGCTTTCAGAATGTCCGCCCGGGCGGCTGCGGCAGCGTCCCATTGCGCCGCGGGTATTTGCAGCTTAACCCCGCCGTGCGGGAGGTATCTGGCCCGCAAGTCGCTGAAACCCATTGCGTACAACGCGTTTTCCGCGCGTTCGATTTTCTCAAGCAGTTCAGCTTCTATGACCGTACCCTCAGGAATTCGCGTGGCGAGGCATGCGTAAGCTGGTTTGTCGTGCGTGAAAAGACCCGCTTCCTTTGATAATCGGCGTATCTCCCTTTTCGACAGCCCGCTGTCGCGCAGAGGTGAGATGACGCCGTTTTCGCGCAGGGCGCGCATTCCGGGCCTGTCTTTCTCCGCGTCGTCCGCGTTGGTTCCGTCGCACAGGGTCGCGTACCCGTCCTTTCCCGCCAGTTCCCTGATTTTCGTTATGATCGCTGTTTTGCAGTAATAGCAACGGTCCTCGTTGTTTGCGGATATCGCGTTATCGCGAAGCACGTCCAGCGTTCCGATCGTCATCGGGACGCTTATCGATTTCGTGAAGCGCGTCGCGTCGTCGATCTCGAATTGCGGCTGGAACCGCGATCTGATGTAGTACGCGCTGACGTCGGCACCGGCGGTTTTCGCCGCGAAAAGCAGGTATGAAGAATCAACGCCGCCGGAGTAAGCGACGGCGATGCGCGGGTTATTTATAAAGAAGTCATTCAGTTCCATATTCCTGCTCCGGCGACGGGAGACGCGCCGTTCCCTACTTCCGCGCTACCGCGCGCTTCGCCGCTTCGACTATGGCGGCAGCCGTCAGTTCATACTCTTCCCGTAAGAAATCCTCGGTGCCTACCTGTCCGAACCTGTCCTTTACACCGACCATTTCGATAGGTACCGGGCATGTCTGCGCCGCCGCTTCCGCAACGGCCGACCCGAGCCCGCCGATGATATTGTGATTCTCAGCGGTCACGAACGCCCCGGTGCGGCGCGCGCAATATTCAACAAGCACCGAGTCCACCGGTTTCCACGTGAACATATCGACTACTCCTGCCGAGATGTTCTCTGTCCCCAGGATCGCCGCGGCTTTCAGCGCTTCGACCAGTAATATCCCGCTTGCTATGATCGTGACGTCGCTCCCGTCAATAAGCTGATTGCCCCGCCCTATCTCAAACTTTGACCCCTCGCAATATATAGCCGCCGTATCCTTTCGCGCCATACGCAGATAGTATACGCCGTGTATGTTGCATAATTGCCCGATTATCTCCGCCAGCATTACCGGATCGGACGGTTCGATCAGCGTGATCCCCGGTATCGAGCGCAAAACGCCCATATCCTCGAACGGCATATGCGTGCCGCCGTTGTAAGCAGCGGTGATTCCTGGGTCGCTGCCGACTATGCGCACGTTCTGACGCGCATATGCCGCCGATATCATTATCTGGTCGCAAACCCGCCGCGTCGCGAAGCACCCGAAGGTGTGCGCGAACGGGATTTTCCCCATGGCGGACAAACCCGCCGCTATTCCGATCATGTTTGCTTCGGCAATGCCGCACTGGATCGCCCTGTCCGGAAATCTGTTAAAAAAGGGTTTCATACCCGAAGAGCTTACAAGATCCGCGTCCAGCACTACGATATCTTCGTCTTCTAGAGCCATTTCGATCAGCTTCTCGCAGTAAACGTCGCGCATCAGACGGGCGCTTTTCTCAATTCTCTCGTTAATAGTAAACACGCTTACACCCCCTACCTCTGCTTTGCCAGAGTCCTGGCATAATCGAGCCGTTCCGTCGCGATCTCTATCGCCTCGTCTATCTGCTCTTTCGTAAATGTCATGTGGTGGTTTCCGGCTATGCCTTCGGCGAAATCACATCCGTATCCTTTGATTGTATCGAGTATTATCGCGCAAGGCTTGCCCGCCGGATTTTTAGCCTCCGCGACGGCCGCCTTTATACTTCCCGGATCATGCCCGTCCACGGTCTGCGCGCGCCAGCCGAACGCTTTGAACTTCTCCTCCAGGTCCCCCGTATCCATCACATCTTTTGTAAATCCGTCAAGTTGTTGTTTGTTCCAGTCAACAAACGTGATCAAGTGGTCAAGGTTATTGTGCGCGGCGAACATCGCGCCCTCCCAGACCTGCCCCTCGTCGCATTCTCCGTCGCCGAGGATAAGATAAGTATAGCTCCCGGAACCGTTCAGGCGGCAGCCTAGGGCTATCCCTATCGCAGTGGACATGCCCTGTCCCAGTGATCCGGTAGTCATATCGACGCCGGGGGTTTTATTCATGTCACAGTGGCTTGGCAGCCTGCCGCCTCCGCGGTTGAGTTCCCGCAGCGTCTCATTCGGGAAAAACCCGCGCAGGCACAAGGTAGCGTAGAGAGCCGGCCCCGCATGGCCTTTCGACATAACAAGCCTGTCCCTGTCCATCCAATACGGATTTTGCGAATCATGCCGCAGTTCTCCGCCGTACAGGACCGCGAGAGTCTCGATTATCGACATCGATCCGCCAATGTGCCCGAATCCCAAATGCGAAAACGTCTGCAGGGTCACAAGGCGTATAGCTTCCGCTATGGCCTTTAGTTCTCTTGAATCCCTTTCAATTTCGACCATATCAAAACACCAGCCTTTCAGTTATGTATCCGGCCAGCCCGTCGATCGCGACGCGTTCCTGCTCCATTGTGTCCCTGTCCCGGACGGTCACGCAGCCGTCGGTTTCCGAGTCGAAGTCGTAGGTCACGCAGAAAGGCGTGCCGATCTCATCCTGTCTCCTGTAACGCTTACCGATCGACCCGCTGTCGTCATAATCGGTCATGAAACTTTTTCGCAGTTTTATGTAGATTTCTTCAGCAGCCGGCGCCAGCTTTTTTGACAGTGGCAGCACGGCGCATTTTATGGGCGCCAGTACCGGATGCAGATGTAAAACCGTACGGATATCGTTTTTCTCCGCGTCGACGACTTCCTCGTCATAGGCGTCTACAAGGATCGCAAGCGCCATACGGTCCGGGCCCAGGGCCGGTTCAATGACATAAGGTATGTATTTCACTCCCGTGTCCTGCTCAAAGTATTCCATGTTCTCGCCGGACGCGTTCTGGTGCGCCGTCAGGTCGAAATCAGTTCGCGACGCGACGCCCCACAGTTCGCCCCAGCCGAACGGGAACAGGAACTCAAAGTCAGTAGTGGCGTTTGAGTAGTGCGACAGCTCTTCCTTATCATGATCGCGGGCGCGGATCGAGCGTTCACGCAGCCCGAGCGACAGCAGCCAGTCGCGGCAGAACCCGCGCCAATAGTCGAACCATTCAAGCTCTGTTCCCGGTTTGCAGAAAAACTCCATCTCCATTTGCTCAAATTCCCGGGTACGGAAAATAAAGTTGCCCGGGGTTATCTCATTCCGGAACGATTTGCCTATTTGCGCTATGCCGAAGGGGATCTTACGGCGCGTCGTACGCTGTACGTTTTTGAAGTTTATGAAGATGCCCTGCGCGGTTTCGGGGCGCAGGTACAGTTCGGTCGAACTGTCTTCCGTAACTCCCTGATATGTCTTGAACATCATATTAAACTTACGAACATCTGTGAAATCCCTCTGCCCGCATTCGGGGCAGTCGATCTCATTTTCACGTATATAAGCTATCAGCCCGTCGTTATCCATCACCGCGGGATTGACGTCGGTTATATCCTTGTCCCGGCACCAGTCCTCTATGAGTTTATCCGCGCGGTGGCGCATTTTGCAGGATTTGCAGTCGATGAGCGGGTCGTTGAAGTTTACGACGTGCCCCGACGCTTCCCAGACGAGCGGGTTCAGCAGTATCGAACTGTCCAGTCCGACGTTATAGGGGTTCTCCTGAACGAACTTACTCCACCACGCGCGCTTGATATTGTTTTTCAGTTCGACTCCCAGCGGGCCGTAGTCCCATGAGTTGGCAAGCCCGCCGTATATTTCGCTGCCGGCGAATACAAAGCCCCTGCCTTTACACAGCGCTGTGATCTTATCCATCGTTTTTTCAGTGTTGCTCAGCATATCGCTTCTCCTTTGCGTAACAGGTATATTCATTATAACCTGGCTATCGTCAATGTAAACACAAATTTCGTAACGCCGTCCCGGCTGGTGACGAAAATATCCTCGTTGTGCGTATCCAGTATCGTCTTTACGATATATAGGCCCAGCCCGACCCCGTCGCGGTCGGCGCTGCGCGATTTGTCCGCTTTGTGGAAACGGGCGAATATCTGCGGCAGTTCGTCCGCCGGTATCGTATCCCCGCGGTTTTCGACAGAAACATACGCCCGCCCGCCCTGCTTCCACAGTTGAAGGCTGATCGTCCCGCCGGGTTCGGAAAACTTTATCGCGTTATCGATCAGGTTGTAAACCACTTGCGTTATCGAGTCCTCGTCGCCGCGCGTTATGACCGGTTCTTCCGGCAGTTCCGCCGAGACGTCGAGCCGCCTGGCCTCGATTTTGCCGTCAAGGCTGAGAAGCGCGAGCCGGACGACCTCCGAAACGTCGAAGCTGTTTTCGAGGATGACATTTGTGTCCGCCGATCTGAGCGCGGACATGTCGAGCATGCTTTTAACAAGCCGCGAAAGGCGGCGCGTTTCCGATGAGATTATGCTCAGGTATCGCGATTCATTCTCCGGCGGTATAGTCCCGTCTAGGATGCCTTCCGCGAATCCCGAGACGACCGTCATCGGGGTTTTCAGTTCATGGGATAGATTAGCGATGAAATCGCGCCTCAGGGTTTCCGAACTCTCGAGCGAGTCAGCCATGGCGTTGAACGCCTGTGTGAGCTGCCCGATCTCGTCTATCCTGCCGGCGTTCTCGACGCGCGTCGAGAATTCCCCGTGCGCGAACCGGCGGGCCGCGCTCGCCATCTCATTGAGCGGGCCGGCTTGTTTTTTTGTCGTTACAAACGAGATAACGAACGCCAATACCATTACGTTGAGCGCTATAAGGGTAAATGCGCTCGAAAACTGATGCCATTCCTCTCTGAACGAAGCAAGGTCGCTTGACACAAACAGATATCCGAAAACATCCGAATCATTGTTGACGCGCATTGCGAGAGGCGCGAAGGCAATTTGGCGGCGATCGGGGTATATATGCCCGAGTGTCGAGAGGATTATATAACCTCCGCCCGATCCTGCCAATCGTATTTCAGATTCCGGGACAACTCTCCCC
>Ga0082212_10004762_pt1 | contig 18718 bp, 13 predicted proteins | sample TergutNt197P3_FD_71548 | JGI IMG/M metagenome (GOLD analysis project Ga0082212, IMG submission 71548) | Neocapritermes taracua P3 segment gut microbial communities from Petit-Saut dam, French Guiana - Nt197 P3 | ecosystem: Host-associated > Arthropoda: Insects > Digestive system > Gut ...
GCCTTCTCCTTCGTCGCCGTCCGATTCGTCTTGGTCGCTTTCATCGCCGTCGTCGCTGTCGTCCGATTGCTCGTCTTGGTATTCCAGCAGTTCTTCTAATTTTTTCTTTACGTATTCAAAATTATATTTTAACGGCATATCCTGCGGGTATTCCAATATGCCTTCGTAATACGCGCTGAGCGCGTACATATAGTACTCCGCCTGTGTTTCGGCGTCTTCGGCGGCGTCGCCTGCCCATACGAATATATTTCCGTAATTTGTGTACGTTTCCGCGTTTTTATCGCCTTTTTCATAATACCCGGCGGCTTTTGCGTATTCGCCCGTCATATAAGCCGCCTGTGCCGCGTTGAAATTCAGGCGCGTATTCTCCGGGCCGGACGCCAAGCCGGTTTCGTATTCGGCTAACGCCTCGGCGTACATTTCACGTTCATAATATCCGTTTCCGTTGATCATCGCCCGTTTGCCCGCGTCGTCTTTATCCGCGAACCCCACCGCCATCACTGCGGACAGCGCGATACACACAGCCGCCGATATAATAAGTAATTTTTTCACGCCGTCTCTTTCTTCCTTTCAGGTAAAAACCACGCCGTTAAAAACAGCAGCAGGCCCGCGCCGAGAAAATACTGGTACAGATGCGTGAAGCGCCTGACGGATTCCGTCTGCGCGACGTTTTTTGTAAGAGTCGCAAATTCTTCCGCAAGGCCTGCCGCCGTATCGTTTGCCAAACCCGCCTGATAGTACGAGCCGCCGCCTTCGCGTGCTAAATACCGTAAAAATTCGTCGTCGAGCTTCGATGTGACGGGGTTGCCGTCCGAATCCTTAATGTAGCCGGTTACAGTCTCACCGAGCCGGTCATACACGGGCACGAGGCCGCCTTTCGCCGTTCCGACGCCTATTGTGTAAAGCTTTATGCCTGCGTCCGTTATATTTTTCATATGCTGCATCGAAGTAAGGTATTTTTGCTGGTGCGATACAATCGTTTTTATGTTGTGCTCGTCGCACAACTTAGTGATTTCCGCCGCTTCGCGCAGCGATGTCGCCATGGGTTTTTCAAAAGCGACGGCTTTGATGTTGTGCTTTACTGCGAGTTTTATCATTTCAAGGCGCACATCGGGGTGCGTAACAAACACAAATATATCCGGCTTTGTTTCAGAAAGCATCATATCTGCGTCCGTATATCTTTTTTCAACTCCGAATTCGTCAGCAATCATATCGAGCCGCTCGCGTTTTATGTCGCAGACCGCCGTTAAATCAAGCCTTTCCGCATTGCTTTTTATCCCAGCCAGATGCGTTCTGCCTCTGTTTCCGAGTCCCGCCTGCGCTATTGTATATTTTTTGTTTTCCATGATTTTTCCCCGTCCCCTCCGTATTTATTTTTATAGCTTCATCCTATCACTATTTTGCGCGTTTGTCAAGGGGTTCGCGGTATTCGGCCCGAAAAACATTTCCGCAATGATATAATATTTAATTTAGGGATTGATTATATATGATGGAACTTAAAATCGCAGTCTGCGACGACGAACCGGAACAAGCTCAGTATATAAAATCCATCGTCAGCAAGTGGGATAATAAAGTAACGATAGATATGTTCGGGGGCGCGGAGAATTTCAAGGCTGCATGGAGCGAAAACAAAAACTTTGACATACTGTTGCTTGATATAGAAATGGGCGGGCAGAACGGCGTTGAACTCGCAAGGGATTTGCGCAAAACCGACGAAAAATTGGTCATCATCTTTATCACGGGGTTTTCCGACTATATATCGGAGGGCTATGACGTTTCCGCCCTGCATTATCTGATGAAACCTGTAAAAGAAGATAAACTGTTCGAGGTGCTGAACAAGGCCGTGAAAAACCTCGCGCAAACCAATAAATCGCTCGTGCTGGCCGTTGACGGCGAAGCGCACCGCATACCGCTGTCGGAAATCCGGTATATCGAAGCGCAAGACCATTATGTCGTTATCCGTGCCGTTTCGCGGGAATACAAAACGAAAATGAATCTGTCCGAAATTGAAAAATCTTTGGACAACGGTTTTTTCCGCTGTCAGCGGTCGTTTATCGTAAATTTAAAATTCGTGTATAAAATCACGCGGGCATTTATCGTGCTCGACGATATGACAGAAATTCCGTTGTCGCGGAATTTATATGAAGCCGCAAACCAGGCGGTCATCAAGTTTTTCCCGGAGGCATGATATGTTTGGCAAACGAACGAACAGAAAAATCGCCGAATACCAAAACGAGCTTATGTCAAAGCATTACGACGAAGTGGAGAATATATACAAGCAGATGCGCGGCTGGAAGCACGACTATCACAATCACCTGCAAGCCATCAAGGCATATATCTCGTCGGGCAAAATAGACGAATTGCTCGGTTTTTGCGACAGGCTCGAACAGGATTTGAAGTCGGTCGATACGGTGATGAAAACCGGAAACGTGATGCTTGACGCGATACTTGGCAGCAAATTATCTCTCGCAAAACAACGAAATATCGAAGTGAACGCCAAAGCCTCCATACCCGAAAAACTGCAAATCACGGACGTCGACTTGTGCGTTCTGATTGGCAATCTGCTCGACAACGCCATGGAAGCCTGCAAAAAAACGAAAGATAATGCGGATTTGGAGTTTGACCGCCCGTTTATCCGCATATATATCGGAATGAAAGGCTATCATCTGTATATCTGCGTGACAAACTCCGTTTACGGCAAGATCAAAAAAAGCGGCAACCGTTTTTTATCCACGAAAAACAGCCCGACGCATGGGTTCGGGCTTATGCGGATTGATAAAGTGTGCGAAAAATACGGCGGCTATTGCAAGCGAAACAGCGAACCGGGAGTATTTTCAACGGAAATACTGCTACATGCAAAAGAAAAATAATCCAAGTTTTGGGTTATTTTTTTATGAAATCTGCATTTCACGTACTCAAAACTACATTCTGCGTACCGGGCGTATCTTTTTTTGTTTTTTCGTGATATGATATTTTCATAAAATCAGAAACGGGGGATTTTTATGGTTGGGCAGAAAACTAAAAAACTCAAACAAAAAAAAGAAAAGCCGCTATATTCGACATGGCAGAATATATCGTTTACGCTGTCAAATATGTGGAAATGGGAGAAACTCCTTGTGTTTTTATGTATTTTAAAAGCCCCGCTGAATGTCGTATTGAATTTGGCCTGGCTTTATATTGTCCGGCTTGTGATTTCATTGATAGAAAATAATTCCGGCATTGAAATATATGTCATTCAAATTTCCGTATTTTGCGCTGTTGTATTTTTGTTAAATGTTGCGGGCAATATAATCTCCACAAAGATAGCATGGCGACAGAATAAAATTCGTTTCAATTATCAAAATATGGTAAGTTACAAAATCATGGATGCCGACTATGAAAACATAGAAAATCCCGACGGAATGGACAAAATGCAGAAAGCTGACAACACAGTCCGGAGCCCTCATTCGGCATCTACCAATATCATAAATATATCGATAGATGCGCTAACAAGCATAATAAGCATCATTGCTTTATGGACAATTATAACAATGCTGAATCCGTTATTACTGATTGCGATAACGATAATTACGCTTATACAATATTTTTTCAATAGGGCGGGCGGAAAGTGGCATTGGAGAAACGCAAAAAATTATGCCCCTTATGACCGCAAATTAAACCATATAAATCACATTTCCGGCGATTTCGACAGGGCAAAAGATATAAGGCTGTATAATCTGAAACCGTGGCTGCAAAATATATTCGCGGATATTCTTAACGGACGGATAAAGTGGCACAAAAAGTCCGAAAAAGCGTCGTTTTGCTATTATGATATCAATCAGGCGATCACCCAATTCATATTATGCAACGGCATCACTTGGATTTATATAATTCATAGCGTGTCAAACGGGACAATCACGATTGCCGGCGCTGTATTTTATCTTTCGGCAATATCGACATATTCAGGCTGGATAATGGGAGTTATCAACAATATAAACTCATTGAATCAGGCGACTTTGTCTATATGCCATTTGCGCGAGTTTTTGGATATACCGGACAAATCAAACAGAAAAAAAGGAATAAAACCGCCCGACTTTGCGCCGGACATCGAATTTGAAAACGTGAGTTTTGTTTATCCGAAATCCGAAAAAAATGTGTTGGATAAGCTTTCGTTCAAAATCAAAAAAGGCGAAAAGATAGCGATAGTCGGGCAAAACGGCGCGGGAAAGACAACGCTCGCAAAACTCATAAGCGCGTTATATCAGCCGTCCGGCGGCGATATAAAGATCGATGGCAGCAATATCGGCGAATACAACAGAGATGAATATCAGTCGATCATATCCCCGGTATTTCAGGATATTTATCTCTTCCCCGCTTCTGTCGCGGAGAATGTGGCTTTATGCGAAAAAAGCGATATAGATACAAATAAACTGTCGCAGGCAATCCAATTCGCGGGACTGCAAGATAAAATCGACGGTTTGCCAAACGGGCATAATACGCCCTTGATAAAAAGCGTCGTTGACGACGCAATAGAATTGTCGGGCGGCGAAAAGCAAAAGCTCGCCCTTGCCCGCGCGCTGTACAAAAACGGCCTGATTCTTATCCTCGACGAGCCCACCGCCGCGCTTGACCCGATCGCCGAAAACGAGATATATCTAAAATACAACGAGTTTGCCAAGGACAAAACCTCGATATTCATTTCGCACCGTTTGGCAAGCACAAGATTTTGCGACCGTATTTTCTTTTTGGACGACGGCAATATAACCGAAACGGGCTCTCACGACGAATTGATGGCGCAAAACGGCAAATACGCGGAAATGTTCAATATACAGAGCCATTATTACAGGGAGGACGCAGCAAATGAAAAAACTTAAAAAAGATTTCAAAACTCTCTTTCGCGCCTATAAAATCATTTTTTCTCTTGACAAAATGCTTATACCGCTAAATATAATAAGCGCGATTCTTCAAGCTGTATCTCCGTTTGTTTTTATTTTTATGGGAGCGGAAATCTTGAATGCGCTTTCGCGCGGCGATGATATTAAGCATATATATTTTTTATTTGTCCTTGCGATTGTTTTAAATGTTTCGGTTCAGGAGCTAAATAATATCATATCCCACGCGATAAATGTCAAGAATTCAATTTTCGAGCATAAATTCGCGATGTATTTGAACAGCAAAACCCTTGAAATGGATTACGGCAATATCGAAAATCCCGAAACGCATTTAAAAAGACAGCGCATAGATGATGTCAGAAGATTGGGCGGAGGAATTTGGAAACTTGTTCATGAGAGCAAATATGCGGTCAGCGGCATTATTACAATGATCACATCCATCGCCATAACCTATAAGGCGTTTACTGTTTACGGCGCAGCCACGCAGAATAATTTTGTCAACATAATCGCTTCTCCGCCAAGTTCCGCCATATTGCTGATATTTATAGTCATAAACACATTAATCACAATTTACTTCAACGGGGTAAGCACTGTAAAGACCCATGAAACATTTAATGAAATACTTCCGCAAAACAGAATGGGAGCATATCTTTCATCTAATTACGTAAACAGTTATCATGCCGGCAAAGACATACGCCTGTATAATCAAAAACAAATGATAATGGCGTATAATAAAAATGCAGTTAAAATCGTTGAACTCATATTTGCCAAATTAGAACGCATCATAATCAGATACTCAAATATAAACACGATTTTATCTTCGGCAATCGAATGGCTTGTATATATTTTTATCGGCGTACGGGCAATATGCGGTCTTATCGGATTAGGGGATTTATTCAAATATATCAATTCCATCAATCAATTTAGCGGAGGGTTGACCGGATTTTTGAACACGTTCAATGCTCTCAGGACAAACAATCAATATCTTGAACTATTGTATGAATTTCTTGATATACCAAACAATATGTATCAAGGCACGATAAGCGTGGAAAAACGCGACGACAACGAATACGAGATAGAGTTCAAAAACGTCAGCTTCAAATACCCCGGCACGGACGCATACGCGCTAAGGAACCTCAGCCTCAAAATCGGCATCGGCCGGCGCATGGCGGTGGTGGGCCAAAACGGGAGCGGGAAGACCACGATGATCAAGCTGCTGTGCAGGCTGTACGACCCGACGGAGGGCGTGATCACATTAAACGGCATCGACATCAGGAAGTATGACTACGGCGAGTACATGGGCATATTTTCGGTGGTGTTCCAGGACTTCAGGCTGTTCTCGTTCACGTTGGGCCAAAACGTGGCGGCAAGCGTGGGTTACGACGGCGAAAAAGTGGCGCAGGCGCTGGCGAAGTCGGGGTTTAGGCGGCGGCTGGGGGAGATGCCGAAGGGGACGGAGACGTATCTGTACAGGGATTTCGACGATGGCGGGGTGGAGATATCGGGCGGGGAGGCGCAGAAAGTGGCGCTTGCGCGTGCGCTGTACAAGGACGCGCCGTTTGTGGTGCTGGACGAGCCAACGGCTGCGCTTGACCCGGTGGTGGAGTTTGAGATATACTCGCGCTTCGACGAGATAGCGGGGGACAAGAGCGCGATATACATATCGCACCGGCTGTCGTCGTGCCGGTTCTGCGACGACATAGCGGTATTCGACAAAGGCGAGCTAATCCAGCGGGGGAGCCACGAGGCGCTGCTGGCCGACGAGAGTGGCAAATACCGCGAGCTCTGGCTCGCACAGGCCCAGTATTATGCCCAAAAGTGAGCGTTTTTCGTCGTATAAACTTATCGATACCATTTCGCCTGTGCCTCGTACAGCCTTGCGTATTCGCCGCCAGCCGCCAGTAAAACTTCGTGCGCCCCGTCCTCGGCGATTTCGCCGTCTTTCATAACGATTATCCTGTCAACCAACTTGCACAAACCGACGCGGTGAGATATGATAAGCGCCGTTTTGCCTTCTGCCACCGCAATGAATTTTGAGAGTATTTCCGTTTCGATAAGCGGGTCGAGCGCGCTTGTCGGCTCGTCAAGCACAATCAGCTCGCTGTTCTTGAATAATCCCCGCGCAATCGCCAGCTTTTGCCACCCGCCGCCGGACAATTCCCTGCCGCCAAATTCGCGTCCCATCATATCATCAAGACCTATATCCTCATCAACGCCCGCGTCAGCCAACGCCGATCTGACGCTTAAATCATCGGACAATCGGGATATATCGGATATGGCTGCATTTTCACGCATTGTCAGGCTGTACGATACAAAATCCTGCGCTATCGCGGAAATGCCCGAATAAAAGCTGCCCTTTGCAAAATCATCGACGGGGATTCCATCGTACAAAACTTGCCCGTTTTCCGGCGGATATAGTCCGAGCAGTACCTTTGAAAGCGTGGTTTTTCCGCTCCCGTTTTCGCCGAGGATCGCGATTTTTTCACCCTTGCGTATTGTCAGGTTGAGCGGCTTTAATGCGTAGTTTTCGCTGTTCGGGTATTTGAAACTGACGTTATTGAGCGTGATGTTTTCGCGCAGGCCGGGATATTCCGTCGCCCCGTTCTGTTCTTCCGGCATATCGAGGAATGTGTAATAATCCCCGGCATACGATATCCGTTCCGTGAACCATCCGAATGCCTCCAAAAAGTTTTGCATACTGTTTTGCAGGCTCAAAAATGCCCCGATTGCCGCGCCGAATACCCCGATGCTCACTTGTCCGCATAGGGCAAACACAAGCACGATTATCACGGAAGCGCCGTAACCGATAATGCGAAAACCGTCGCACAGAAGAAGCGATATGGCGTCCTTTTTCTCGACAGCCCATAATTCTTCATTCACTTCATCACGGACGTCACGCCATTTGTCTGTTACATATCCGTCAAAACCCATCACCCGCATCTCTTTTGCGGTCTGCCGGGCAGTAAAAAGCTCCCACAAATATGAAAGCAAGCGCGTTTTTTTCGCTTGATGGCTCTTCACATGATAAAACTCTTTGCCCCGGATTATCCGAGCGAAAAGATACGGAAGTACCGACAAAAAGGATAAAGGCAACAGCCAAAAATTGTATGCCGCCATGACCGCCGCTATGCTGACGACCTGAATGCCCGCGCGAATGAACCTAAACGAATGATTGAATATCGCGGAAAGCGATTCATCGTTGACTGCTTTTTCCGTGCGTTCTTTCTTGTTCAGAGTATCTGCGTTTTCAAAGGTGATGAGCGGAAGTTTCGCCAGTTTTTCATATAGCGCAATGCGGAAAAAAGCAGTGCCTTTTTCGTAAATCCCGGCGTTGAGCGCGATGCTTCTGACATACACAAGCAAATCGTTGACAAGATAAACCCCAAGATATAGCCCCGCGTAAAGATACAGCTCGTTTTGCATGGGGTTTCCATCCAGAACCTGCATGGCGCTATCAAAAAATCTGACTGAAATAAATGTAATAACAGCAGGAGTAAACGCGCCATAAAGATAATCAAGCGTGGTGATGAGCGCCGAAAACGGCATCCATTTGAAAATGCTTTTATATATCCGAAGTATGTATTTCATACGGGCTCACCCCCTGCGGCGGACGATGAATACCACGCGCTTTGACTCGCGTACATACGCGAGTACAAACCACCCGCCGCCATCAAATCGGCATGACCGCCCATTTCCAAAACAACACCATCCGACAACACTGCGATTTTATCCGCCATCCTCGCGCTTGCCAGTCGGTGAGAAATCATTATGCAACCCCGGTTTTTTGTCACTTCCGCAAAGCTGTTATACATATTGCTTTCGGCGACCGGGTCAAGCGAAGCGGTCGGTTCGTCGAGGATTACAAACGCGCTGTCCGGCAGGCACGCCCGCGCAACCGCGACGCGCTGCCACTCGCCGCCGGATATGTCCACGCCGTTTTCCTCCAGTTTGCCAAGCGGCGCATCGAGTTCGGCAATCCCGTCGGCAAGCCCCATTTTAAGCGCATTTTGTAACGCATTATCGTCATGCAGTTTCGATAAATCGCCGAACGCCACGTTTTCGCGGAGCGTCAGAGTGTATTTGCAAAAATCCTGAAAAACCACGCTGAACACGCGGCGCAGAGCGGCGGCGTTTACCGTTTGGATATCCATGCCGTTAATAAGTATGCGGCCGCTGTCCGGCTTGTATAGTCTGCACAGGAGCTTGATGATTGTGGATTTTCCCGCGCCGTTCTCGCCGACAAGCGCGACGCGCTCGCCTTGATTCACCTCGAAGCTGACGCCGTTTAGAATTTTTATGTCCGTTTTGGGATATGTAAATACTACGTTTTCAAAAACGATATGCGGCGGTTCATCGGTCAACGGTTCGCCCTCGCTTTGCATCTCCGGCAGGGCTAAAAACTTGTAATAGTGTTCCATTAAAAGATACCGCTGACGCAAATTCTGCACCGTATGGGAAAGCATGTCCGCGTTCTGTAAGATAACCCATGTTGAGGTTATCAGCGCCGTAAACAATCCGATTGTAATACTGCCGTTTATGATGGCAGACACAAAACCGAGCACGATAAAAAAAGACCAGCACTTGAAAAGGATTGTGCTGATAAGGAAAAATTTTTGAGAGCGGATTGTGGTTTTTACGCGGGTATCGAGAACATCACGGGAAATGCCGCGCCATTTCTTGGCTATGTAATCCGCCGCGCGGAATATTTTAAGCTCAAACAACGGCGATTTATTTGACAGCAGCCCGCCGAGATAGTGCATTTTTCGCTCGTCTGCGGACTGTTCGTTGAACATCGTATTCATCATATTGGCGGCTTTGAAATCAAGCCATATCATCGGCACAAGCAGCGCCGCGAAACCTACGACAAACCACCATCCGGCTTGCGCGAAAATCAACGCCGCGCCGACCACGCCTACCATGCACTCAAGCACGCCGAGTATCGTGAGAAATAATTGAAAAACTTTGTACTGGGGGTCGGAGGACATACGCTGCAAAGTGTCCTGTACGTCTTTATCTTCAAAGCAGGCGTAATCAAGCCGCTTGAATTTCTCCAGCACATCCGGCGTCATTGCGATAGTGAGCTTGCGCCGGATCGACACATACAAGATGCCACTGAGGAAACCGCCGCCGACTGCGCTGAAAAACAGCATGGAAAACAATAACAATGCCACCCATAATATCAGCCCGTTCCAGGCGGCGCCATTTGTAATAATATTTGCCGCTTCATCGATAATGCGCTGCGTGAAGTAAATCGACAGCGGCCCAAGAACCGCCGACAGACCGATTTGAACTATTTTCAAAACGGTCAGCCCCGGCGCGTACCGAAACACTATAGCTACGGATTTTAATGATTTTCGGAACATGGCTTACCTTCTTGAATATGAAAAGTTTTTCTTATATTATACCACAATAATAAAAATATTTTTAATTTGTTATGCAACCTTTTTTTAATTCCCCGCACTATATTAGCGAAAGGGGGTGCGAACGGTATGTCGGATAACAACCACACCGAAAAATTAATACAGCTTTTTGCCGATGAATATTTTGAAAAACTTTATTATTTTTGTTTGAAAAAAGTAAGCAATGATAATGAAGCCGAAGATTTGGCGGCAGACATTGCGTTGAATATAATTCAAGAATTAAGAAAAGGAACAGAGCCTGATAATTTTTCAGCGTGGGTTTGGAAAATTGCGAGAAACAAATATTCTGGATGGGCCGATAAAAAACACAAGAGATTTATTACGTTTTCCGGAGACGATATTAACGCTCTTGAAGTTCCCGATACATTCAGCCTGGACGATGATTTAATCCTTCAAGAAGATATTAAATTGTTGCGCCGCGAGCTGGCTTTTATTTCAAGCGAATACCGGAATGTTGTTATCGCCTATTACATTGAGTACCGCAACATAAATGATATAGCCGCTTCGTTAAACCTCCCCACCGGGACGGTCAAGTCTAAACTTTCCCGTTCACGAAATATATTGAAAGAGGGAATGGAAATGGCAAGAGAATTTGGTGTATTGAGTTACAAGCCGGAAAATATAGGGTTTATGATGAACGGAAGTTCCGGCAAAAATGGCGAACCGTGGTCTGTGATAAGTAGAAAATTGATTAAAAATATCCTCCTTGCGGCTTACAGGACGCCTTCGACAGCGGAAGAACTCGCAATCGAGTTAGGCGTGGCTTTAACATACTTGGAAGATGAATTGGAATTTTTGTCTTGGGACGGTTTTCTCCGCAAAAACGGGAAGAAGTATGAAACAAACTTTTTTATCGTAAGCGCAAAAGCACAAGAGAGTATTTACGCGCACCTCAAATCAATCACGCCCGCATTGACAAATAAACTCATAGCGTTAATAGAGAATCAAGTGAAAGGTTTTGAAGAAAACGGTTATCAATGGCACGAGGGTTATCAGCCTTACGACGATATGAAGTGGGCGATGCTGATGTTGAAAATCGACGAAGTTTCATTCGGAGTCTTAGGCGATGCTGAAAAAGGCAATGATTATTCTGCCGATGCAAAACTCAGCAAATACGGGCGAACAATACGACCTGACGGCGGGGAGTGGGATTTGCTTGGTCTGGAAGAATATGACGGTGAACGACCGGATTTTGTCGGCAGTCACGGCTGCGGCGTAGGCAAACCTGAAAACGCAGAATACGTTAATTTCATTCAATTTAAGTTCAAATACAAAGGCATTGAGCATAAAACCCCGGTAAATTTAACTCATGAAGAAGGACTTGCTCTTGTCGCGGCGGCAAAACAAAACACAAACGGAATCGAGCAGCGGGTTTTCGATAATTTAATGAAGCACGGCTATCTTGAAAAGTCAAAAAGCGGCTATAAGCCGACATTCCGTGTCACTTTTAACGATAAAATCGGTGAAATGACCGCAGACCAATCCGAAAAGCACGATCGCTTGTATTGGGAAGTATATAATATCGCGTTGGAGCATTATCAGTTTTGCCGCGAAATCATATACCGTGAAATACCTGATTTTTTCAAAAACGATCATTATCAGATATATCATGCCTGCGCTAATATTTTTTCAATGCGGGGCGCGGTGCTGGAAGGAGCATTGGAAAATGGTTATATCAGTTGCGCCGACAATGACGAAAGAAAAATGTTAGGAGCATATTTGATAATATAATCGCATGATATAATCGTATCCCGGTTTTTTATGCCCTTTATGTTCTTCGTGGTCAACCTTGCCGTATAAAAAACCTATTTTGACACTCTCCTGTTATACCGTTCGGGGCTTTGCGCTTTCGATTATTTTGAAGCCGTATTTTTGCGCGGCGGCTTCCGCAATTTTATTTGTACGCTCCGCTCTCTGTGCGGGGGTCATGTCTTTTGTTTTTTCGTAAATCGCAAGTCGAATTTTATTGACCTCTTGCTCGATAGGGCTAATCGCTTTCATTTTCCACAACCTCCATCGGATTAAAGATTTCCACGGCACGGTAGCCGTTAATGGCGTTAATGCTCCCTGTTGCAAGTTTGGTTTTGCGCTTGACGATGTGCTGAAAGTTCATGCTGATTATCAAGTCCAAGTCATTCACGGCGGCAACGGCGATATGCACTCCATCGGTGCGGTATTTTATCGGTATCACACTTTCCGAAACGTAAATGTCTGCTAACTTTTCCGCTTCCTCGCTCACGCTCAAAACTGTTATTTTATATTCACCGATAAGCGAAAACATCTTTTCGTATTTTTCGGTTGAGGCTTCCGTAAGTTCCTCAATCACCGCGCCCGAAGTGAACGCTTCATATTTCCCCGCCGCAATCTCTTGAAACAGTTTTACGGTAGCGGCATGGGCTTCCCTGTCCTCGTCAAAATAGAAATTGAACAGGGTGGTTTCCAAATATATTCTCTGCTTCCTCATAAACCGTTACCCCCTATCGCAAACTTCATTGTATCACGAAAAACTGATTTTTTCAATAACGAATTTGTAAACATTCGCAACGCTTGCCCCCGACTGCGCCGACAATGACGAAAGAAAAATGTTAGGAGCATATTTGATAATATAATCGCATTCTTTGAAATGCGTTTGGGGCTGACTGTTTTGTTATGGCAGTACAGCCCCTTAGCTGTTGATTTGAATTTATAAACTTTTTTCAAATGTATAACCTTTACCCGTTGTCCCATCAGGATAAGTGCCGTCTTTATATTCTGTCACGATATAACCGCATTTTTCATATAAAGCCTTTGCGGCAATATTATCCCCGGTCGTTTTTATTCCCATTTTGGTGAAACCCCTTGCTATAACGTATTCCTCGGCATAATTGACGGCGTATGTGCCGGCGCCTTGACGTTGCCATTTATCGCTCACGACAAGCATACTTATCCACGCCATTATTTGATTGTTGGGATTGTCAAGCCCGTTCACACGCATCCATGCCACAGGCATCGCGCCTCTACAGACAAGGAAATTTTGTTCGTCCGGGTCATTCCAAAACGCGGCTTCTTTCCAATCTTTCAAAGAAATGAAACTGCCGTGCAAGGTTTCTCTGTTTTGGGTGTAAAATTTAAAAATAAATACGGCTTCTTCGGCGGTGGCAGGAATTACGTTATATTCACGGGCTATTCTGCGTTCAAGCATGATCTGTTCTTCACCGTGTATTAAATTGTCGAACTGTACACAGGGTTTTTCAATAAATCCAAGCGATTTATTCAGATTTATTGAAGCTGTGTGCGTTTTCGCAGTATAGCCGTCAATGATTTCTCCGCCCATGTCGGATATTTTTTGAATTGCCGTCTGTATCATTTTGCTTGCGATTTTCATGCGACGATATTCCGGCGCAACCGCAAGGTCGCCGTGATACCACCTTTTTGGATTTTCTTGGTTTTTGAGACAAAATAATCTGCCAACCACGTCATCGCTGGAATTGATCGCAATTACGTTGAAACAATCGCTGGAATATTTTCCGTCATACACGAAGAATTGGCGTATGTGGTTAAAATCTTTTGGCGTATTTCCACGCCATTGAAAAAAAGCTATCTTTTCCGCAAGTTCATGTGTCAGATATTCGCTGACGGATATAGCGACAGCATCATGTCCGCGTACGTCTTTTTCCCATATCGCCATATTGTTATGTGGTTGGATTTCGTTTGTCGGCGAAAATCCCATTGACCGCCAGAACGCCTCGCCGGAAGCCCTTGTATTGAGATACATTCGCTTTGCGCCATGACCCGAAAAATGCTGTTCCAACCGCCGGAACAATATTCTGCCATAGCCGTTTCTGCGGTGTTCGGGCTTGATATAAAACTCCATGATATAGCCGTATCCCGGTTTGTTATGCCCCTTATGTTCTTCGTGGTCAACCTTGCCGTATAAAAAACCTATCGGATCGTCACCTACAAACGCAAGCTCTAAATGTCTGTCATATGCCCCCTGCATATTGATGCAACCTTGCGTAAATTTTAAGATAGAATCCTCGCTTGCGGGTTCCTCGTCCGGCTTGTCAGCGTCAAGCTCCCTGTTGTACGGAAACATCAAATCTTTGAGTATCTTGTAATGTTGCGGGTTGTCCTTTTGGATTTGAATAAATCTGATTTTTTTCATGCTCGTTTCCCCTTTTATGATTTTGTTGGAAGTGAAAATGCCCCCGACAAAATCGGGGGCACCCTATACCGTTTCATGAAAGATTACGGGTTATCTTTGATAAGCGGACAGGATGGTATTCGATTTTATCGGTAAGTATTTGGTTTTCATCTCGTCCACCTCGCTTTCATTTTTAACATAATTCATTTTAGCATAATTTTTTCAAAAATACAACGGAAAATTTGAATATAATCAAAAATTGACAATTCGCCATTTTGCAGACAATTTTTGCGTTTCGTGTCAAAAAATCCGCGTTTCGTACCAAAAGCGCGGATTTTTTTGCGTGGATATGATACAATGATCCGCGAGGTGATAAATTTATGAGTAAAGAAAAAATAAAAAAGGAAAAACCCGCGCACTCGATTTTAGATAATATCTTTTATCTTTTGAAAGATATTTGCGCAAACGCGAAAATTTTATTCGCGCTGATGCTTGTCGAGGTTTTGTGCGCGATTGTCGCGCCGATGTTCGGCATATATCTGCCCAAGATCGCAGTCGACCTGGTCGCCCGGAAGGCGGACGCGCCAAAAATATTTATGACCTTGGGTTTATTTGCTCTTGCGATGACGGCTGTCAATGTCATGCAAAGCGTTGCGGGAAGCGCTAAATATGCCCACAGCAACAATATGAGGTTTTATTATTTCCGCAAAATACACTTGAAATCGTACACGTGCGACTATAAAAATATTGAGAGCGCGGACGGCCGGACGCGCCACCAAAAAGCCAAAAACTGTTTTGACGCGGGCGACGGGTCGGGAAGCTCGAAAATGATATGGTCCATGATCGCCATATTTACTTCGGCGGTGAGTTTCATACTTTATTCAAGCGTCTTGTCGCTTTTGAATCCGCTCATAATATTGTTTTTGACAGGATTGACTGCAATAAATTTCGCGGCTTCGGCGCGGGCGCGCAAATATGACGAAAAACACAGGGACAAATCGTCGGAACTCGGCAGGAAGCTGTGGTATGTGCAAGCGGGTTCGCGCGACGTCAAAGCGGGAAAAGATACGCGCCTTTACGGCATGAAGCCGTGGTTTATGTCGCTAAGGGAAAATTTATTGTCCGAATATTTCGCGCTGCGCAAAAAAATACAGAACAGATATTATATGTCCGGGGTCATTCACGGATTGACTTTGCTTTTGCGGGATGGGGCCGCATATGCCTATTTGATTTATATGGTATCAAGCGGCAAAGTCGATATAGGGGATTTTGTTTTATACTTTGGGGCAATCGCGGGCTTTTCGGGATTTATAAACAACATAGCCGAAAATATCAACAATATAGGCGGCGCGAACGTGCAGATGAACGACGCGCGCGCTTTTTTGGAATGCTCGGACGCTCCCGAACCGGCAAATCCCGCGAAGCTTCCCCCGCTTGATTCGGCAATCTCCATATCTTTCAAAAACGTGGATTTTTCCTACAGCGAAGAAAGCGGCAAAACATTGGATGATTTCAATTTTGAAATCAAAGCGGGCGAAAAAATCGCGCTCGTCGGAGTGAACGGGGCGGGAAAAACGACGATAGTGAAATTGCTGTGCGGATTCTACGCCCCCGATTCCGGGGAAGTGCTGATCGACGGGGTGAATATTAAAAATTTCAGGAAACAGGATTTGTATAAACTATTCTCGGCGGTGTTTCAGGATATCGTGGTCATGCCGTTCACGGTCGGGGAAAATGTGTCCATGACGGCAGATGGCGAAAGCGACAGGGATAGAATATGGCAGTCCCTCGAAACCGCAGGGCTTCGGGAGGAGATCGAAAAATATGAGCGCGGCATAGATGCGCCGATGCTCAAAGAGCTTGACGAGAACGGCGTGGTATTGTCCGGCGGGCAGCAGCAGAAGCTGCTTATGGCGCGGGCGCTGTATAAAGACGCGCCGCTATTGATACTCGACGAGCCGACAGCCGCGCTCGACCCGATCGCCGAAAGCGAAACATACGAAATGTTTCATAGGGTTTCAAAAACCAAAACGGCTTTGTATATTTCCCACAGGCTGGCGAGCACGAGATTTTGCGACCGCATAATATTTTTGAAAGACGGGAAGGCGGCGGAGATCGGCAGCCATGCCGAACTCATGCAAAAAGGCGGCGAATACGCGAATATGTTTGAGATACAGAGCCACTATTATAAAAAAAATGAAAACACGGAGGCGCCGGCAAATGGATAAACAAACCAAAAAAAGCAGGGTGAAAGTGATACTGGAGAGTTTCAAAGCCTCTTATGAATTGGGGAAAAAGGGCGTGATTTTCAGCATAATATCAGCCGTGATAGGAGCCGTCAATCCGTATATTCCCATATTCATATCCGCGAAAATATTGGACATGCTTTTTGCGGGAGAAAATTTTAAAGAGCTATTGATCACTGCGGGAGTGGGGCTTGCAATTATATTCGTCGCTTCGCTTATGGCGAATCACATAAACAAAATCAAAGATTATCATGTGGAGATCGCCATGAACAATTTTGAAATGGCCGAAACCAACAGATTATTCGATTTGGATTACCAGCAGCTCGACAGCCCGGAAACAAACGCATTGCGCGAGCGAATCAAAATGGACAATGGCTGGGGAAACGGCTTTGCCGGATTATATTGGCGTTTGCCGTGGCTTTTTGGGAGCATATTCAATTTTATCGCGGCTATAATCGTCCTTGTTCCGCTATTTTCATCACAAATATTTTGGAGCGGAGCCACAACCCCGGCATATCTCATCGTTTTGTCGGCAATAATGATATTGTCAGTATTTATCACGGTAAAATATATAAGCCCTGCGGAAGTGAAGATTATGGGGAGCTGGAATGACGGCGCGGGAATAAAAGAAAAATATTTGAATTATTTTATATGGGGACGTTACGATTATAAAGAAGGCAAAGACATAAGAATCTACAACGTCGATAAAATGATTGAGCATTATATGAAGTTCGGGGAAAAAACACGCAGCCGCTGGACAAAAAAGTTTTCGCGGATACAGGGTGTTTCAGGATTTGTCAACGCTGTCAAGTGGAACATTTTGCAGGGCGGCGTATATATTCTCGTGGTTTTGCGAGCGGTTGCCGGAGCGCTGACCGTAGGCTCGGTTGTAATATATACTGAGGCGATCATAAATTTCATAAACGGCATCTCCAATATATTTTTGGCATTCGACAGTTATTATATCGCAGGCAAACGCCAGCAGGGAGTCCTCGAATATTTCGGCATGAAAAGCGAAATGCAAAAAGGGAGGATACCGGTGGAGAAGCGGCGTGACAGGGAGTACGAGATAGAGTTCAAAAATGTCAGCTTCAAATACCCCGGAAGCGAGACATACGCGCTCAGAAACCTCAGCCTCAAATTCAAGATCGGGCAGCGCATGGCGGTGGTGGGCCGGAACGGGAGCGGGAAGACCACGATGATCAAGCTGCTGTGCAGACTGTACGACCCCACGGAGGGGGTGATCACTCTCAACGGGTTCGACATCAGGAAGTACGACTACGGCGAGTACATGGGCATCTTTTCGGTGGTGTTCCAGGACTTCAGGCTGTTTTCGTTCACGCTGGGGCAGAACGTGGCGGCGTCTGCGGAGTACGACGTTGTGCGTGCGGCGGAGTGCCTTTCGATGGCAGGGCTGGGAGAGATGCCGAGGGGGCTGGAGACGGCGCTGTACAGGGATTTCGACGATGGAGGGGTGGAGATATCGGGCGGGGAGGCGCAGAAAGTGGCGCTTGCGCGTGCGCTGTACAAGGATGCGCCGTTCGTGGTGCTCGATGAGCCAACGGCTGCGCTTGACCCGGTGGCGGAGTCCGAGGTGTACAGCAAGTTCGACGAGATAGCTGGGGGGGGCAAGACGGCGATATACATATCGCACCGCTTGTCGTCGTGCCGGTTCTGCGACGACATAGCGGTATTCGACAAAGGCGAACTAATCCAGCGGGGGAGCCACGAGGCGCTGCTGGCCGACGAGAGTGGCAAATACCGCGAGCTTTGGCTCGCCCAGGCCCAGTACTATGCCCAAAAGTGACTTTTTTCGTCTTACCCCTTGCACATTCGAATTGACTATGATATAATATTAGAAGCGCGGCAAATGGAATGGTATTGCCATAATATTCTATGAAAAACATATATGAGGAGGGCCAAGGGTCATGATTTATCTCGTCCGGCAAGGAGAAACTGACTGGAACTTATTTAAAAGGTGCAACGGCAAAACCGAAACTTTTTTGAATCAGACGGGAATCGAACAGTCAAAAACGCAAGCCGAAAACCTAAGGAATA
>Ga0082212_10004763_pt1 | contig 18717 bp, 8 predicted proteins | sample TergutNt197P3_FD_71548 | JGI IMG/M metagenome (GOLD analysis project Ga0082212, IMG submission 71548) | Neocapritermes taracua P3 segment gut microbial communities from Petit-Saut dam, French Guiana - Nt197 P3 | ecosystem: Host-associated > Arthropoda: Insects > Digestive system > Gut ...
TCGCCACTGACAACCGGTTCGCACAACATAAAGGATAGCGTTGATGATGCGTCGTCGGCAAATTTATTTCGGTCCTTTTTTTGTTGCGGAATCATTTTTTTGATGATTTGCCATTGCTTGTCGGTCAAGTTTGTGCGATCATTGATCCTAACTTCCATGCTACGCCTTTCGTGATTAGAGTTGTGTGCCAAAAACGGAAGCGTAACATGTTTTTTAACAAACCCGCAAGGCCAAAACCTGCGGTTATACCTGTTTATTTTTCAGTTAAAGACATATTCTTAAAAGGAACATCAATGTCAACCTGGCTTTACCGCAACAAGAAGTTGTTCGTCTGCCTTTTGATTCTGCTGATCGCGATGAGAATGTGCCGCATCGCAATTGCAGAAGACGCATCTCGGTTTACCGCTGTAGAGCAAGCGGAAATCGACAGGTTTTGCACAAAACACGGAACCGACATCAACGCGGTAGACGCGGCAGGCGAAACCTTGCTTCATAAAGCCGCTGGTTGCATGGACGTTGTATGGGATGCTGAAGTCGCCGTGTTTCTTATTTCCAAAGGCGCGGATGTCAATGCAAAATCACTTTCTGGCGATACACCGCTCCATAATGCGTCCGGCTACAACAAGAATGTTGAAGTGGCCAAACTGCTCGTTTCCAATGGAGCGGATGTCAACGCCAAAAACAACGACGGCTGGACTCCACTTCATAATGCGGCAAACACCGGAAGCATTGAAGTCACCAAATATCTCATTTCCGAAGGAGCTAATGTTCACGCCAAAAACAACGGCGATGTTACCCCACTCCATAAGGCAGGAAACGTTAATGTCGCACAAATTCTTGTTTCCAGGGAAGCAGATGTCAATGTCAAAGATAACAATGGTTATACTCCGCTTCATTTTATGGCAAGTATGGCTGGCGACAACGGGAGGGTTGGTGTTGCCCAATTTCTCATCTCCCAAGGAGCAAACGTGAATGCCACAACCAAGTATGGTTATACTTCGCTCCACGAAGCAGCAACCAGAGAAAACCTTGAAGTGGCCAAATTACTTGTTTCCGCCGGGTCGGACGTGAACGCGAAAGCTGTTTTCAACCGTTTCTTTTTTACCCCGCTCCACCAGACGGCACAAAATAACATGCACAGCAAAGTTACGGAATTTCTTATTTCGCATGGAGCAGATATCAACGCCAAAGATTTCAACGGCGATACCCCACTCCATACGGCTGTGGCATTTCAAAAGATGGAAATCATCCAATTCCTCATAACCCAAGGAGCAGATGTCAATACCAAAAACAAATATGGCGGAACCCCGCTCCTCCGTGCGTCACGCTTCAATGCAAACGTTGAAATCGTCAAACTCCTTATCGCCAATGGAGCTGATGTCAACGCCAAAGACAACAACGGCGATACTCCACTCCATGCGGCGACGGGTTCTGACAGAATGGAAGTCGTCGAATTTCTCATTGCCGAAGGAGCAAATGTCAATGCAAAAAATGTGAATGGTTACTCCCCACTCTTTCATGCGGTGTTCTTCAACAAAAGCATTGAGATGGTCAAATACCTCGTTTCCGAAGGTGCCGACGTTAATATGAAAGATGAACACAACATCTCGCTGCTCCATCATACGGCACGGAATACCAATAACCTTGACGTTATTAAATTCCTTCTCGTTGAAGGGGCGGATGTCAACGCCAAATCCGATTTCGACTCGACCCCGCTTCACTCGGCAGCGGCTGGTGGCAGACTGGAAGTCGTCAAATATCTCGTTGCCGAAGGTGCAGATGCCAGTGCGAGAGACAAACACGGCATATCACCGTTCAATGAATACGTTAACTTTCTGATAGAGACTGTCGAGAGTATCGCAGAAACGCTACACTGGATAAACGACAACCACACACAGGTTGTCCCCGTGAGTGATTCCTTCGATTTTTAGCATGCAAACACCGCTAAACGGCCAAATATCGCATGAGCATTTTGAACTTGAGACGACGTTTTTGGGAGTTGCGACGAATCTCACTGGCCATCAATTGTTTCAAATACATGAACGCCACCTTTCAACAAGTTTTCTTGTTTGCCTGACCGTCAAATTTTCCTATACGTCTGATTGTCGTTGTCTCGTGACTTTTCTCACAGTCAACACACTATTTTTAGCGTAAGATTTGACTGTGGCAAGTGGGGCATAGCAAAATTAATCGTTTTTTTACAAAAGTCGTATATTATTATTTCTTAATATGTTACGTTAATTGTACTATTGAGAACTAATACCAAAGTTATGCACTTCAATATTACCCGCGCGGGTGATATTTCTCGTGGACCTGTTTCAGTCGCGACATGTCAATATGCGTGTAAATTTGTGTTGTAGCTATACTTGCGTGGCCAAGCATTTCCTGAACCTGTCGCAAATCGGCTCCGGCAGCCAACATATGCGTGGCGAAACTGTGCCGCATGGTGTGTGGGCTGATGTCGGAAGAAATTCCTGCTCGTCCCGCATATTTTTTGACCAAATCCCAAATTCGCTCCCGTCGCATTCTCTTGCCGCGGTACGTTAGAAAAACGTAATTCGATTCCCCGTATTTGTCGATGAGCCGGTCGCGTCCCTGATGCTCGTCGGCCACCCACTCCCGAAACGCATCAATGGCACGTTTACCGAGATGCACCAGCCGCTGTTTGTTGCCCTTACCTGTGCAGAGGCAATACTTTTCGTCGATATGCACATCGTGCATGGTCAAATGGGCCAGCTCCGACGCGCGACAGCCGGTTGCGTACAAAAATTCGAGCAACGCCCGATCACGTTGCCAATAGGGATCACCAACCCAAGGGGCGGTGAGCAACCGGTCAACCTGTTTTGGCGACAGCACACATGGAATGCGTTCCCAAAGTTTTTGGCTGCCAAGCAGTTCGGCGGGATTTGTTTGCAGAATGCCTTCCAGTTGCAGGTAACGGTAAAACAACCGAAGCGTCACGATATGTCGCGCAAGCGTTGCCGGTGCAAGGTTGCGCTTATGTAACCAGTCCACGTAATCGGCAAGGTCGGAAATGGTCAAATGGGCGATCATCCGGTCGTCTCGCCATTCCCAAAAGTGTTTCATATCACGATGATACGCTTCCACCGTGTTGTCGGCCAAATGACATTCGCCGGCCAAATATTTGACGAATGATTCGAGCCAAAGCCGCTCGGTCGTTTGGACGACAATCTGCTGGGGAACCAGCTTTCGACGTCTTGGATTGTTGTACACGATGCTTCCTTTCACCTTATGTTTCACGCAAAGAAAAACGTACAATTCTTGCGTCATCAGTTGCAATCAATATAGCACAGTTGCCAAAAACCGCCTAGATCACTTTTTTTGAAAATTGGACTACCATGAAATACGGCAAGTTGTTATTGTTACCAAAATACGCTCTCCCTTTGGGCTTACAAAACCACTTGATACTCAAGCGCCATGTTTTTTTTCCATAAATTTCCTTTCAGCAATCCAACAACAAGCCACAATATGCGGAAATCTGCGGGCACGGGATCGACACCCGACACGGGGGCTTCGCAGATCAGTCTCGAAGGTCCGCCTGACTCGCTGGTGGTGATCGCGAATCGAAGCTACCACTATTTCGCAGGCTACGCATATCTCGGTTTGCAGTCGCACCCCAAAGTGTTGGCCGCGACCTGTGAGGCGACGTTGCGTTACGGCACTGGGACCGGAACAACCCGTTTTGCCCTGACCGCACCGCCGGTGTTACAGGTCGAACAACTGGCAGCGAAATACCTGCGTTCCAACAGTGCGTTTTATTATGGCTCGGATTACCTCGGCCCACAAATTTTGCTTGAAACACTCGGCGAAAGCATCGACCGCATTTTTGTTGACGAAGCGGCGGATCAAGGCGTTTTTCATGCGATCAAAAGTTGGCAAGCCAAAATGCGACCGATTGCGTTTCGGCATAACGATCCGGAGAGCTTGCGGCTGGAGTTGCGCAAACATCTTAAACCGTCGGAACGTCCGCTTGTGATGACGGGCGGCATTTTCCCAAAGACCGGCAAGATCGCACCGCTCGACCGTATTGCGATGGTACTCAGCCCTATTGACGGTGCTGCACTGCTGGTCGATGATTCGCATGGACTCGGCGTTTTGGGGCAATTCGGCCACGGTGTGTATGAGCACTACGGCCTCCGGTCGGAGTTGCTCAACCAAACAACGCAAGACGCATCTGAAGCAAACTTCGACGAAGGCTTCGGCAACGAAGCAACTCAAGAAGACTGGTTGCCCGACACAAGCAATGACGGCGATACAGATCAGGGGATCATGAACCGTCTGCCTGTGCGATATTATCATTCTGCAGCAATGACGAAGGCCATTGGCGGCAGCGGCGGGATCATCGCGGGTAGCGAGCTTTTCATTGAGCGGCTGATGGAACATTCGACCGCATTCGGCAACATGGCTGCACCGAGTAGTCCGCTGGCCGCCGGTACCGCCGAGGGGTTGGATATGACCTTTCGCACAAATGGCTTGCGGCAAACGTTACGTGAAAACACGCATTATCTCAAGCGAAAACTCAGCAGCATGGGCATTGCAACCGACAGTTCCGACGTGCCGATTGTCGCGATCACGTTGGGCACCTCGGGCAACATGCGCCGGATTCAACAGCGGCTGTCCGAGCGAGGCATCTTGATCGCCTACATCCCGCGCGGCCCCGGCCTGCCCAACGACGGCACACTTCGCATCTCGATTTTTGCAACGCACACCACCGAAATGCTCGACCATCTGGCCGAACAATTGGAACAGGTTCTTTAGGTCGCATCGTCAATGGTGCGGCTAACGGCAATAACCTCATTTCATCCACCGCAACCCCAGCAAGATCGTTTGATCGGTTGTCTGGGAATACAGCGTCGCATTGTAGGATGCGAACAGCAAGGCGGTCTTCTTTTCGTTGATGTAGTGGTGGATGCCGCCGTCGAGATAAACGAAATCGCGGCCGATCGGCAGGCTCGTGTCATGCCTTCTTTCGCCGACAAAATAGCCGTCCATAATGGTTGCGTCCACAGAAGCGAAATCATTTCCACCCAGTTGCGTGCCATAAAAAACCTTGCCCGATATGCCGCCTTTCGACCCGGCAAAGGAAGTCGCCAGTCCGACCTTGAACAGGACACGACGGAAACTGCCGTCATCGTAACTGCGACGTGCCATAAGATTGTCGGCAGGCGTTCCGGTAAGATGAGCGTTGCCGTCCATTTCTTCGGTGAATGAGGAAAGCCACATTCCCTCATAGTCAACGCCGACCGTCGGTTTCAACAGGAAGTGTCTGCCGATTTCGATTCTTTTTCCCAAGTTTGCCGTCGCATTGAAGGTATGCCCCGACAAATCGCCGCGAAAGCGGTAGCGCACCAGGTCATTGGCCGGGTTGAGTCCCGTGACATAGCGGTTAGTGTGACCGTCTTGCCACCCCATGCTGAACAGTGCGCCGAAGTCCATTTTGTGCGGCAGGGACTTGACCAGCATCATGCCGACGTGAAAGTCGTTCATTTGCACCTGGCGGTCTGTCCGGTACAGTTCGGGGTTCGCATATCCGAACAGTACCCCGACGGACGTGCTGGAATCGGTATCAACCGTCAGGCCGGAGAGAAAGCCTGTTTTGGTGATGCCGTAGCCTTCCCGTGCGTCGCGGGCGTCGGTTTTGATCGTCTTGTAATACGGCTGCACGTACAAAACCGGCGGTTTCGCGGGCGATCGGGGAACTTGCCCGCGAAATACGGCAGTGGTAGAGAGCGAGCCGTACCGGTTGCCATTTCCGGTCCAATGGCCGGAGGAGTTGAACGCAATATCACCCAGCATAGCGGCCTGACCGAGATTGAACGCGGAAAGCGTATCGGCCACTTCGTTGGGTGCGTCTGTCATACCGAACGAGATGTTGAGAAGGTTGTAGGAGTCGGTGGGGAGGTCGATTTCCGTCAACTGGTTTTGCGTAAGCCCGATGTTATCACCTGTGTCATCGCCTGTGTCATCGCTCAACAAATCATTATCGGTCTCTGTTGTATCACCTTCTGTATCATCTGAATCCTCTTCAGAATCATCGTCGGTTGTGTGGTATGTATGATCGAATTGGAAATGGGGCTTATTGAACTTGCTTTTCATCATTGGCTTCGCTTTCTGCGCGAAAAGCAAGTTCGGTTGTAATGCGAAAAACACAACTAAAATGACAAACAATATAAGAATATGAAAAGAACATTTCATTCGTAGCACCTGATAGAAGAAGATGAATTATCGTTATAATCCGAATAGTTTTTGCAATCGGATTATTTTAACAAGTCTCTACAACTTTTTTGCCAATTTTGACGAATTATAAGGTATATTGTACTGCATTTAACCATAATCTGTACAAAGGTTTAGCAACATTTTGATGGTTTGGGACAGATGGGAAAATCACAGAGATAAAAGAGGCGTATCCCATAATCGCGTTTTGTGCTACAGCCGGTATTTCCAGAGAAAAGGAATTGGCTGACAATCCGGGAAGAGTTTTCTTCATGCTTGACCGGACTTCAAAAAAAGTCGATGATAATTAAAAACGTAGCGTATAATTTTCATGATCTTGTGTTATTGTCATTCCTTGAAACTTCTGCACGCTAAAAAACCTCCGGTGTCTTACTAACATGGTCTTTTTACTGCTTGGGTATATGTGGCTGTATGTACACAGGCCGTTTGAAATCTGGCCTTGGTTGGGGAATTTGTACATTGAGCGAGTCTATATTCTTACCATCGCCGTGATATGGTTGCTATTGTATAAAAAAAGCTTCTTCTGGAATATTAATCTTGTCGGCGTTGTATTTGTTACCGCTGCAATACTCGTCTCGGACTTCATGACCAACACGACCGGCGAAACCAACCGAGTCGTGGAAGAGTGGTCGAAAATTATTTTCTATGCGATATTGCTCGTTGCCAGTATTCGCAATGAATTTGAATTGAAAATCTTATTGACCGGATTTGCAGTCATCTTTTTTGTCTATATGTTGCACTCCTATTATGAATTTAAGTTTTGTGGACGCTATGAATACCGCATGGGGATTATCCGAATGATCGGAATCGGAAACACGATGAGTGACGCAAACTCATTTGGTGCTTCCATCGTTTTTTATCTTCCCGTACTCGTTCCCCTGTGGGGAGTGCTTCGGGGAATATTTGCAATTCCCGTCCGACTGTTCGTCATTATTTCCTTTGGGTTAGCCGTCGTATGTATCACTTATACGGGATCACGGGCAGCCTTTGTCGGTTTGTTGGCTTATGCGATACTTGCTGTTGCCTTTTCGAAAAACCGCTGGAAAATCATGGCTGTTGCGTGTGTCTTGCTCCCCATCGTCTGGATGAACATGGGCGAACGTTTGCAAAATCGCTATTTGACACTCATTGATTCCTCGCGGGGACCGGCCAATGCACAGGTTTCGGCTGAAGGTCGCATGAAAGGTTTCCTCGCCGGCATGGAGCTTTTCACCCAATCGCCTCTTTACGGAGTAGGGCCGGGACACGTACAAGATTTCCTGAAATTCCAAACCCATAACTTTATCGGACAAGTCGCAGGGGAATTGGGGGGACTTGGACTTTTTGCCTATTTCAGCCTGTGTTGTTGCATCACGATCAATTATGTGTATTCCCGGTTTTACTGGAAAATTCTGACGGCTCGCAATCCCAATGCCGACTCTTATCTTTTTCAAGTGTCGCAGGCAATATTCATTGCCTTGATCTTGTTGCTCTTGATGGGAATTGGAGGTCACAATGCCTATCGTTATACTTGGGTCTGGTTTGCCGTCTTTCAAAGTATGGCCGTTGTGTCTTTGAAAAAGACAGCGGATGATTACATCAGGGAAACGCACAATGAGAAGTTGGATTTGACGCAAGAATCGTGGGTACCGTCAAGTCATTGTGTGATTGACCGGCCCGTTCCCGTATGATATTCGCAAAAATGTCAACAACCTCATCGTGGCGACTTTTCCAGAATCTGCATAACGGACTGAATGATTGCGGGATCGTGAGTCTGATCGAACTTTCTCGCAAAAAGTGCCGTACTTTCTTGAAGTTTCTGCAAATCCGATTGATCCAGCGTTTTTGGGTTGGAACCATGCAATTCCCAGTCGGCGTAACGCAGATCGTCGCATTGGCATGTACCGGCAAAAGGGGAATTCAATAAAATCGATTGAAAAAATATTTCATCCACACACGAGGAATACTTGATCCTGTTGAGAATATTCGTTGTTTGAACATATTGCAAAACATATTCAACCGCCCCTCGCGTCAAATTAAACCATTGGCAACCGGCAAACAAAGCCCCATCGAACGGTAATGGCCGCCGAAAAGGAAACAGCATTTGAATTCGTCGATTGATTTTATTCCAAAATGGCCCGAGTGCGGCGGGAAAATTATAGATTTGCAGTCTGTCATAGCCGTTGTAAACCCACCATTTGATCGGAAATTGATAGTATTGCAGATACTCGTGAGGGTTATTGTCAAAAAACTGAAAGATATGGTCGTTCGTTTTGATCGGCAGGTCTTGTCCGCTTAACAGAATAAAACGGTCGAAATTTTCCGGAGCATGAAACGCCGACCGCAGTAATGCAAGTGTCGCATGAACCTGGCTGTCATGCCCCCAATACACTTTGACGCGAGGCTGAACAAACCGGACATCGATGTTTGGAATCAGTTGATGAAGCTGTTCTTCGTCAAACCGTGCTTTGGCATCCACATGGACGAAAATTTCGTTCCAACTCTCTTTCAACAACCGGATGAGCAGCGCAAGCTGCTCCCAGTTTTTGTGTGTTTGAAGAAGATAAGCGATTTTCATGAATTGAACATTTCACTCATTGAAAAAGTATGTAAATTCAGAGCCGCAATCGGTGAGATTGCGGTTATGAATCGGTGATCACGGCATGACCGCCCTACCGTTTTCCTGCCGTGATCGCCAGCACCGCCGCAGGGCCGCGCGGGTTTTCGCCACGAACGATGTCAATGGCGGTGATCGTCTTGTCCGGGTGCGGGTTGTTCCACTGTTTGACGTAAGAGACCGCGTAATCGGCGGGATTGTCGCCGGTTGAGGCGTCATCACGTCGCACCCAGCCGAGCATTGCACCGGGAATCGCCGTCACGTCTTTTTGACGGTAATTTTCGATGTCCGCTTCGGCGTAAATCGGAATCTCCGCCGTGTCGCCGTCGTCGTAACGCACCACGTACTTGAGCGTCTCGAACAGCTTGCCGTCGCGGATTTCATCACGGTTGCGCCGTGCGTCCAGTCGCATCGTGTGCAGGAAATAAAGTGCGTCGGCCTTTTGAGTGACCGCGATGCCCTCGACGTTTTGGTCGCGCATGATCACGCAATTCGGCACCGGCGAGGTCGGGAAGTCAAACACGTCAAAGGTCACGCCGGCGAATTTCTGCAACCCGTGCGGCATGGCCTCAAACGTGAAACCGCCGTCCAGCCAACCGCGATTGCTGCGATAACCGTTGCATTGCGCGGCCATGTTGACCGGCGTGTATTGCATCGGCGTACCGGCAACGATGGTTTCCGCTTCGACGAACTCGGCACCGAGATTCCGCAGAATCGTTGCCAGAATATTCCGCTTTTTCACCGCGTTAATCGGCACGGACTCGTTGTCGGGAAATTGCAAATTGCACAGCACAATGCCGGACTGATCGTTGGCCGCACCGCCGGATTTCGGGTAATGCACCATCGCCCCGATGTTAATGAGGGGCTGCACCTTTTGTGCGAAATCGTCAGGCCGTTGCTGCTTCAGTTCGATGTTGTCCAGCCCGGAGATTCCCCGCTTGTCGGGCAACGCGATCCAATCGGCCAAACGCAACGACAGGTTTTTCCCGGTGAGCGTCGGTTCAATCGCAAAGGTTTGCGGTTCGTTGTTCGGCTCAACATCGAACAATTGCGCGGTCTCCGTTTTTCCGTCGAAGAACAGCCCGAATTTCGTGACAGGGTTATAAAACGTGTTGCCCGTCCAGGTGACTTCGCTCAGTTCGATGTCCCGCGAAAACCGGAGCGAAAAGTCGAATGGCGGCTGGGCGGAAACTTCCTGGTTGACAATATAAGGCCAACCGTCGGCGGAGACCATTCCGTTGCTCATCATGCGTTCGAAATCGTTTTTATACGTCGCAAACGGGGCAACGTCTTCCAGATCGACCACGTAACTGTAGGTATCCGAGGCCACATACTCATCGCTGGCCCAGCCGAAAATCCGTTCGCCGCTGCTCATGGCGATGTCGCTGAGCGAAAGTCCCTGTGTGAGCGGACTGCGACGCAAGGGGAAGCCCACCCGTTCGCGCCGAAATTCACGGATCATGTGGTCAACGCCGACGAGTTGGTTGTATTCCGTCAAGCCTTCCGGTGTGAGGCCGTGCAACAAGATTGTACCACCTGCTTGGTAAAAATCTTCCATATAGAATTTATGAAGATCGGCATCGTTGAGTGCTTTCAGATTCTGAGGAGTTGCCGCGATAATGACGGTTTTTCGTATAACCCTGATAGTAGCATTTCCTCCTGCACTAAAGTCACGTGTATTAAAAATATCTCTATACCTCAACGCTTTAATGGGATTATCCTGCGTTTCATACTTGAGGTTTATCGCATCAAGTTCCCGCAAAAAATTCTTGTCAAGCCCATCGGTACAGACGACGACCGGCGTGTATTGCAGTTGATAATCTGCCGCATAATTTATCATGTTGCCGAGCAATTGCCGGGCAACGACGCTTCGGTCGATTTTTTCGCCGATGAGCAGTTGCGAAAGGATCATCACGCCCTGACCGACGGGCACTTCGACGACGGCGGAATTTTCGAGCCGGTTGTCGCATTGCAACAGCGATTTTGCACCGCGTGCCGGTTTTTTGTAAGCGTCACGGTACAGGACATGTCCGTCCGGCCAGGTGAAGAAATCCTTCTGCCGCAGATTCGCGAACACCGGATGGGCTTCGTTTTCCATGAACCCGATGCGGCCTTCGTTGCGTGCCGGCTCCATCTCACACGGCAAGGCCGAGTAGCGCAACGGCTGCTTCTGCTCCAGCACAATCACGCGATTCCCCTGTGCCGCAAACGCCTGTAACGCCGTCGAATCGCAATTTGCGGGCGTAATCGCGTCCTTGCCGACAAGCAAAATCGTCTTGCCGTACTCACCCTGCGGGATGGTTTCGAGGGTGTCGATGGGTTTGAACGTGATGTCATTCTTTTTCAGCCAACCGGTGACGCTTTCGTTGGGATCGTAAACGAGCAGTGAAAAACGACCGTAATAAGAATCAATCGCCTGCGTTGGGACGGTTGGGACGGGTGAACTTCCCATTGAGATAAGTCCGGTTTTGTAGTCCATTAGGGTCACTTCTTTACGATCTTGGAAAACGACTTTCCAAGTTTGCTTTTGTTGATCGTCAACATCGTCAACAAATACTGTCAAAACCATTGTCACTTTACCCGGTTCTGAGACGGCCTTTAATTTGGGTTCAAATGTCGGCATGTTCAACGTTTCGGTAAACTCAACGCTTTTTCCGGCGGGAATCACGTATTGTTTCAAATAAGCGAATCGCGGTGTCTGGCCAAAATTCAATGCAACATCAGAGTTTTCCCATGAAATATCGAATCGTATCTTTTCATTCTTCTGTGTGTCATTGAAAATTTTGAACGTCCGTTCGACCTTTTCCCCCGCTTCAAACGTCCAATCCCATTCCTTGCAGAGGACGGCGATGGGGGCGTTCGAGGCATACTGATCGACGGCGCGGTCTTGGCCGAGCCAGAATTGCCACGCGGCGTACTCGTTCCAGCGGTAGCCCTCGGTGAGCATCCGGTACAAAATGCCGACCGCCTTGCGGGCTCCTGTGCGACCGCTAAACGCCTCTTCGCCGCCGATGGCCGCAAAGTCCGCCGGCAAATAGCCGTTGACGTAAAAATCCTCACCGATAAATCGCGGACGGTTTTGATCCCAAAGCCAACGACCGCGTCCGCCGCCTTCCGGGTAAGGCTCGTAAGCCAGATCGGGATATTTTGTAAAATCGCTCACGACGTAATGATCGCCGTGAATCTCAAGCCCTGGTAGGGCGGTCACGCCGTGACCGCCGCTCGTGTCGGGATTACCCAATTTCGTTGCTCCGCCGCCGTCCACCATGCTTGCCCGTGTGGGGTCAACTTCCTTGACCGCCCGGGCGGTTTTGATGATTTCGTCCTCAAAGGCGTCCATCAGTCCGCCGTACAGGTTAATGCAGTTGATGTACAAAATCTCGTTTTCCAGCGACCAGAGCATCACGGACGGGTGGTTCCGCTCCGCCTTGACCTGAGCGACCATCTGATCGCGCCAGTTGCGGAACAAGTCCATTTTGATCTCTTCCTTGGCCGGGTCGTCCGCTTTGTTCAACGCTCGCAAGTCCGGGTCGCCTTCAATGGCGTTGTAACCGATGGCCTCACCGTCGAAAATCCCGCTGCGACGACACACGATGCCGTTTTCATCGAAGAACCGCAAAGCCTCTTCCGGCGGCAAGCCCTGCCATTTGGTGCCCCAAAACCGCATGACGCTCTGGTTGCTGTCCCGGTAAAATTGCAACCATTTTTCCGGTGTCGGCTGCTCAAAACAATCCGCCCGACCATGATACGGCACCCCGTTGAGAAGAATGTCCTTGCCGGAGATCGACCACTCTCTAAAGCCGAAACGGCTAGTGTATGCTGTAACGAAATTGTCACCTCCTACTCTAGTATTCAATGAATAAAGATGCGGGTTACCCGGTGTCCATGAAATCAGACCACATTTTTCCTTGATTTCAACTACAAACTCACTGTTTGCTTTAACCGTTACTGTTTTTGATTCAAATAAATGCGAGGGAGACCGAGCAGAGTCCGTACAAGTATTGGTAAGCACCACCTTCTGATCTTCATCTGAAACATTCTTCAACGTAACATCAATGGCGAGTTCCATGTTCTCAACGGATGGCTTGACGAAGATGTCATCAACGTAAACCGGCCCACGGATGAGACACAGCGTCGGCGCGACGAGAATCCCTGATTGCGGATGCGCCCATACCGGATAGACCAAATCCTGAAACCCGTCGTTAAAATAAGTTTTCGGGATGTTAAACGTCCGCCGCAATTTCATCGGGTCATTGGCTTTTTCCGTGCGGGCATACCAGGCATCGCGAATGCCAACGTATATTTCATTGACACCAGGCTTGAGGGCTTTTGAAATGTCAATATGGAAATTGACGTAAGGATTTTTGTTGAACCCACAAAGCTGCCCGTTGACATAAACCGTCGTGTTCAAATTGTTCTGCGGAAATTCGATATAGCCGCTATATTGATTCTTGAGTTCGAACTTGGTTCGATACCACACTCGATGCGCCAACTCCAAATCCGGTCGCAACGTGTTCTTATCACCGGGTACCTCAATCGCCGACCAGCGAGTAGTCTCCGGCAAACGTGAAATCGGCTGTGCAACCGGTTCGGGCAGGTATTCATCATCACGACAAATATCCCAAGTTCCGGCAAGACTGTAGTTGCCTCCAAAAGTTTTGGATTCAATGGTCGTAAAATCGAATACATACTTTGCCGCTTCCCTATCCTTTTCCGTCCGATGGTCTTCGTTCGGCTTGTACTTCGAGTAGGGCTGGAACTTGCCGGGGTAGAGGCATAAGCAGTCGGAAGCGTAAATGATGCGGTCGGGCTTGCCGTCCGGTTTCAAGGGCTTCGGAATGCGGATGTCGAGCCTGTGCTTGCCCGACTTGAGTTCCACATCGCCCAGCTTCAGCCACGCGATTTCGCACCAGAAGCCGACTTCCATCAGGTCAATCGTGAGATCGTCGGGCTTCGCCGTGTGCCACGCCCCGTCGTCGATTCGCCAGTCAAACGGACTGCGGATGTACTCCAACCCGACGCGATTCCAAAGCTCATAAGTTCCGGCCTTCGATTCAAAGTCGTACTGCAAGAGAATCCCGTCGCCTTGTATTTCCGCAGCGACCTTGTCCTCGTCCACGCTGATGTGCAGCCAATCGCCGGAAAAATATTCGTGCGACCAGGTGTTCAGCTTCGCAATCCCCTGTTTGGCCGTCGGGTTTTCCGATTCGATCCAGACAAAATCGTCCTGCTGCGCCATTAATAGCTGGGTGAATAACAGGCAGGCCAGTAAGCACATTAAAATTGATTGTCGTTTCATATTATTTACCCTTTGATGAACCGGTGGTGACTCATGGTAACTGCGTAAATCCCTATAATCTGCGTCATCAGCGTGCTAATACTTGTGACACGCTGCTTATTCCAATATATCACCCGCGTCACCGCTTTTCAACGGATTGACGATACATCATTTTGCCGAAAATTCACAAGAAAGAGACTTTTGTCACTCAACGGGGTTGATTATACTGTGGTATAATATGGGTAAAATATCTTTTACTTGGCAATAATAATGAGGATTTCACGGAAGTAAAAAGGTGAGTTCTTTGCTAATGTTTCGACAACCCATTGTCAGTTTTCGAGTTACGATCATTTCAGCAGCACTGGTGCTGTGCGTGCTGTTTTTGATTTCTGGTGCGGCTTATGCCCAACGTGGCAACCTCGTGAACAACGACGGCGGAGGCGGCCAGCGGCCTCAACGGGGCGAATATCCCTCGCCGCAACCGGTGCAAAATCAACAAGAGCAACGCGTTGTAGTTCGCCAGGAAAATGGGGATGTCATCACCACGACAACTTCCGGCGATGATGTTTCCGTCGTCCGAACCGCACCGGGTCAGCAACCTCCCGGCGGTCAGGGCGGTTTTCAGCCGGGGCAAGGTCCGCCGGGACAACCGGGCCAAATGCCACCGGGTCAAATGCCACCGGACGGGCAACCTGGTGGTGCACAACCATCGTACGATCCCCCTCAAGACGGTCCGCCGGACCGACCGGGACAAGGCGGTCCGCCGGGACCGCGTGCCAATCGTCCAACCATCAACACGCCGAACCCTGATATTCGGCGTGAAGACTTCAACCAGACCGGCGAAAATCGACAGTTGAAACTTGATTTTCAAGGTGCCCCGTGGCGTGACGTCATCAGTTGGTTTGCCAATGAAGCCGGTCTGTCGCTCGAACTGGAAAGTGCTCCGTCAGGGTCGTTGGCCTATCGTGATGACACCGGCAAAACTTACTCGATTGACGAAACATTCAGCCTGCTCAATAGTTACCTCATCCGACGGAACTTCCTCTTGTTCCGTACGGCCAAGCTACTCATGCTGGTCAATCTGTCCGACGGTATCCCAACCGACCTGATTCGCGACGTGCCAGTCGAAAAACTCGACCAAGTGGGCGACTATGAAGTCGTCCGCGTCCTGTTCAATCTGACCGGAACGACCCCAGATATTGTGCAGGCGGAAATTCAGCAATTTCTCGGTCCGCAAGGACTAGTCGTTGCACTGCCACGATCACAGCAGATTTACGTGTCCGAATTCGGTGACAAATTGCGCACGATCCGCGAAATCATCCGTGGCATCGATGATCCGAGTGTGGCCGGCGTTTTCGAACGGGTCACGCTGGAAAGCCTTGCCACCGACATTGCCGTCACGCAGCTCAAGCAACTGCTGCCGCTTGCCGACACCGATTCGACCTTGCGTGTTATGATCGACCCGGCCGGGACATCAATATTGGTCTATGGACGGGTTGATCGTGTTGCCGCCGCCAAACGCATTCTGCAAATGATCGATGTTCCGACCGACCTGTCCGGTGTGTCTATCATGGTGTATCCGATCCCTTCCGCCGACCCGCGAACAGCACTGGCAATTGTGCAAACGCTGTTGGCCGGTCGGCCTGATGTTCGGGCCCAGTTGGACACCAACACGGGGGCACTCGTCGTCCAGGGACGTGCCGAAGACCACAAAAAGGTCAAAGATGCCATCGCACAACTCGAAGAAGCGGGTTACAGAATCGACGTGATTCAACTGACGCGACTTTCGACAACGGCGGCCAAAGAAGCCATCGACAGCTTTTTCAGCAGTAGTACAAACAGCAGCAGTTCGTCTTCCAACCAAAACACGCCCTTCCGCAATCCCTTTATGCCAGGCGGAGGTGGCGGGGGAACAACATCGTCATCGACAACCGGCAGCTCGATTCCTGTTCCCATCGTGACGACGAATGCGTCGCTGAAGCAGTTGATCGTCAAAGGCACGGAATCGCAGATTGCCCAAATCAGAAACCTGCTCACCAAGATGGGCGAGCCGAACCTCAATCTGAGCGGCAATAATTATTCACGAAATCCTATTGACGGCTTGCGATCCATTCCCATGTCGGAAACGCAGGCGAGAATTGTGCTCCAATTGGCCGAACAGATGTGGTCGCATATGGGCCACCGCCAAATCAACGTGACCACGCCGGCAAATCTGCTCTCGCCGACGCCGGGAGTGAGAACGCAGCCGTTGCAATTCAACAATCCCGCACCGCGACAGCCGTTGGAGCCGCCTTACGGTCAACAACCGACGCAACCTGTGCCGTACCCGCCCGCTCAACAACAGCTTGACGGGGTGCAACTGCCGTCTTACCTTGAAAACACGCCGCGCGATCGCATTCATATCATCGACGGTTTCGCCGACGAAAACGCACCGGAAGATACGCAGTCGCCACAGCGACAACAATACTTGCCGATGCCGCCGCAGTCCCAGTTGGACATGCACCTCGACGACTTGTTCGGACCGAAGGAACCCGAACCGGCCTTGCCCGCGACGCAACCGGCATATATTCCGGCTAATGTCGCGCCGCCAAGCCTCCCGACGGAAGATCGCCTGACAACGCAAGCAACGCAACCTGCGGCACGATTTATCTCCGTGGCTTACCGCCAGGAGGCTCCGCTTGAAGATGAGTCGGTTGCGGAAGAGGCCGTCACAGAAGAGTTGACCGGCGAATCGGCAGAACCCGATTTTGCAGATGGCATTCCGGTACGGACGCCAGACGGACAACAAAATCAACAGTTCGGCATTGTGCCAAATCCGAACGCTTTGGCCGATGATTTTACCGAACCTGCGGACGCGACTTCACCGAGGTTTGATACCCGGCAACGCCCCGGTTTCCAACCCGGTTTCCAGCCTGGTTTTCCGCCACCCGATGGTCCAAGACCCAATGGTCCCAGGTTTAACGTCCCCGGACCGAATAACGTTCCGCAAGGTGACATTTCCGTCTCGGTGACTTCGACGGGGATGTTGATGTCCGGCGATCCTTATGCGCTAGACGAGTTCGAGGAACTGATCCAGTTGCTCAACAGTGAGGCGATTCTCAAATCGCAGTCAACGGAGTTTTACCTGATCAAAAATGCAAAAGCCGATACGATCAAAACCATGCTCAGCACGCTGCTGGGAACGTACAGCTCGACCAGTTCGGCAAGCGACCCATTGGCCGGTATCCCCAACGACCCAATGCAAGCCCTGGTCACCAGTTTGTTTGGCGGCTCGAAGATTCAGGCAACCGGGCAGTATGACATTTACGTTGATGCCCGGTCGAACATGCTGATCATCAACGCGAATCGGGTTGACCACATGACGATCCAGGAACTTTTACCCGTTCTCGACCGGCTTGGCCGCACGGACGATGTGTTGATTAACTCCAAGCCGCACCTGATCAAGCTGGAATACATGCGGGCCGAAGACGCGGAGACCGCCGTGCGAACGATTTTTGCCGAGAATCTGCAAGGAGCGGGCGGCGGCGGTCAGGGCGGCAATCGTCCCGGCGGAGCAGGCGGCAATCAGCCGGGCGGTCGTGGCGGCCAACCGGGTGGCGGCGGTCAACCGGGCGGTGGTATGATGGGTGGTATGCCCGGCATGATGGGTGGTTTTCCCGGCATGATGGGCGGCGGTCCCCCGCAAGCCATTATGGAAATGATTGCATCACGGCTCGGCGGAGGTCGCAACCCGCAGCAGAATCAGCAGATCGCTCAAGTGGAAGTACAGTCCATGACGCTGGCCGTCGAAAAAACGACAAATTCGCTCATCGTTTACTCGCCGGAAGAACTGTATTTGCAGGTCAAATCTTTCGTCGAGGAACTTGACCGCGTTTCGCAAAATCAGGAACCGACAACCGGCGTTTTCAATTACGACCAAAATTCCGGGGCTTATCTCAGCAGCGTTCTGCGGGCTTGGGCCGGCAGTAAAGTCACCGTGACCAACAACACGGTCGGCGGCACGAACCGCAACGCGGGAGGCAACCGAGCCGGCGGTGGCGGCTTTACCGGTGGTTTCCCCGGCGGAATGCCCGGTGGGTTTGGCGGCTTCGGTGGTATCGGCGGCGGAATGCCCGGCGGCGGTGGCCGCCCCGGCGGCGGTTTCGGCGTTCCACAAATTCGTATCGGAAATTGATTCAGAGTCCGCCGTAATCAGTGCCGCGCACGCAGTAAGAGGTAAAACGAAAGCCGGAATGAAGCGTAGCGTCATGACGGATGGTGCGATAAAACTATGCACTCGCTCTTTTGCTACCTGATTGTTGGTTTTTGTTGCTACCCTTACTCTTTATACAGCATCTCGTATAAATAACTTCGGGAACCTGCGACTTTTATCCTATTATCTAAGGCGGATAATTCACAGGGTTGGTCATTTTAAAAATGGCCGTTGTGTTAAAATGTAGTCGTCAAACGCGTTGCAAGGAAATTGCAACACATTTTTTCACCAAACGGCCAAACACAGTGTACCATGACCACCCCCGACTTGGCAACGACCACCCCTATGACGCACCCCGCTCCTGTGACTCGGGCGACAAAAATCAAACCCATCGCC
>Ga0082212_10004764_pt1 | contig 18714 bp, 12 predicted proteins | sample TergutNt197P3_FD_71548 | JGI IMG/M metagenome (GOLD analysis project Ga0082212, IMG submission 71548) | Neocapritermes taracua P3 segment gut microbial communities from Petit-Saut dam, French Guiana - Nt197 P3 | ecosystem: Host-associated > Arthropoda: Insects > Digestive system > Gut ...
GATACCAACACCAGGAAGGGCTTGCAGCAGACAGTTTCGGACGGCTTCGGCATAGGGATGGAAAAAACGAAATACGCCCGCCAAAGGCGCGGGTGCATTCCATTTTTTGCTCTTTTAGTCTATGTTTGGCCGAACGAAGCCAAGCCGAGAGTGACTGCTATGAGCCAAAAGGTCTTAACCTGGGATCAGATACAGGGAAACGCCATCAGCTTCTCCAAGCGGTGGAAGGACGCGCATAGCGAAAAAAGCGAAGGGCAAGCCTTTACTTTGGACTTTTTTCGCGTTTTTGGCGTGGCTGACCCGCTCAAGGCTGGAACTTTTGAATACAAAGTTCCGCAAGGTGATGGGAGCTACGGATGGATTGATTACTTTTGGAAACAGCGCATTGCCCTGGAAATGAAGTCCAGAGGCGAAAATTTGACCGAAGCCTACGCCCAACTCAAGGAATACGTCGTTCACCTTCCCCCTGATGAGATGCCCGATCTGCTCATGGTCTGCGATTTCGAGAACATTATTCTCCATCGGCGCACTACCGGCGAAAAAGCGTCCTTCAAAACGAAAGACCTGCGCAAGCATATCAAAAAATTCGCCAACGTCGCCGGGTATGAAACAACGCGCACCTATGAAATTCAGATCGAGGTGAACGTCAAGGCCGCTGAAAAAATGGCGCGGCTCCATGATGCGCTGAAAGAGCATGGCTATGAGGGGCACGATCTGCGAGTTTATCTCGTCCGGTTGCTTTTCTGCATGTTTGCGGAAAATTCGGGCATTTTCCCGCAAGACGCCTTTCTGAATTATGTGGAAAACTCCAAAGACAACGGCAGCGATTTATCGGAAAGAATCGGCAAGCTCTTTGAAATTTTGAACTTGTCCGATGAAGTGCGAAAAAAGCGCACGTTGCTTTCCGCTGATTTGCTCCAGTTCCGCTATATCAACGGCAGATTATTCCAAGATCGGCTTCCTACGGCGGAATTTAACACCAAGATGCGCGGCATTCTCATAGAGTGCTGCAAATTCGACTGGAGCAAGATTTCCCCGGCAATATTCGGTGCCATGTTCCAAGGCGTGATGGACAAAGATCAGCGGCGGGAGATTGGAGCGCATTACACCAGTGAGGAAAATATCCTCAAGTTGATCAATCCCTTGTTCATGGATGAACTTTGGCAGGAATTTGATCGAGTGAAAACCGACTCGGCCCGCCTTGACCGCTTTCACGAAAAGATCAGCGGCCTGAAATTTTTAGACCCTGCCTGCGGCTGCGGCAATTTTCTGATTATCACCTATCGGGAGTTACGCGCCCTGGAACTTGAAGTTCTCAAGATGAAAGAAGGCTCCAGTCAATGGATGTTGGGCATAGACAGCTTGCTCAAGGTGAACGTGGAACAGTTTTACGGCATAGAACTGGAAGATTTCCCCTGCCAGATTGCGCAGGTGGGCATGTGGCTCATGGATCATCTGATGAACCTGCGCGTTTCGGAGCAGTTTGGCGTGTATGTGGCCCGGCTGCCCCTCACGCAATCCGCGCATATCGTCCACGGGAACGCGCTGAGGCTGGATTGGGAAACGGTCGTACCCAGTGAGGAACTGAGCTACATTCTGGGCAATCCGCCGTTTGTCGGCTCAAAAATGCAGAATGATGAGCAACGCAATGAAATGTCGCAGGTATTTTCTGCTGATGGCGACATCCTCATAAAAGGGGCGGGAACATTGGATTATGTTGCGGCATGGTATTACAAGGCCGCTTTGTATATGGGCGACAATCTCATCCATATCGCATTTGTTTCTACAAACTCTCTTGTACAAGGCGAACAGGCGGCTTCACTTTGGAAGCCCTTGCTTGAACGGTTCGGGCTTCATATTGTTTTTGCCCGGCGCACATTCAAATGGAGCAATGAAGCGCGCGGCAAAGCGGCTGTCCATTGCGTTATAATCGGCCTCGGCAAGAAACAAGTCCCGCAAAAAGTAATCTATGACAGTGATGACGCTAAAACTATCGCAAAGAATATAAATGGCTACCTTGTAGATGCGGCAAATATTTTTATTGAAAGCCGGAGCAAGCCTCTCTGTGATGTCCCGGAAATAGGCATTGGCAATAAGCCCATAGACGGCGGGAATTATCTGTTTTCGGAAAATGAGAAAGCGGAGTTTTTGCAAAAAGAACCGCAAGCCGAACAATGGTTCCGTCCGTGGCTCGGTTCGGATGAATTTATCAACGGGTATCGCCGTTGGTGCTTATGGCTTGGTGATTGCCCGCCGGACAAACTGCGCCGGATGCCGGAGGCAATGAAGCGAGTGGAGGCTGTGCGCCAGTTACGCCTTGCCAGTAAAAGCGCCCCAACGCGCAAACTGGCTGAAACTCCGCGCCGTTTCCATGTGGAGAATATGCCTACTTCAAATTATATTGTTGTGCCGGAAGTTTCGTCAGAAAGACGTGCATACATACCAATAGGATTTATGGATCCAGACGTATTATGCAGTAACCTTGTAAAAATTATTCCAACCGCCACTCTGTACCACTTCGGCATTTTGACTTCCAGCGTACATATGACCTGGGTTCGTGTAGTCTGTGGACGGCTGAAAAGCGATTATCGCTACTCCAAGGATATTGTGTACAACAATTTCCCTTGGCCGGACGCCGCAGACAAGCAAAAGGCAGCCATTGAAAAATTGGCCCAAGCCGTTCTTGATGTGCGAATGTTGTTTCCTGAAAGTTCCTTAGCTGATTTATACGACCCTCTGACTATGCCGCCGGAACTGCTCAAAGCGCATAAGGCACTGGATGCAGCCGTGATGAAGCTATACGGATTCCCAACGAATAAAACAGAAACGGCAGTTGTGGCCGCGCTGATGGAGCGATATCAAAATTTATTGGAAAATAGAAATGGAAAGAAAATGGATTGACGATTTTATTGAATATTACTTTAGCAATGAATTGGAATCAGTTTCAAAAGGTATCACGCTAAAAGATAAATTTATCCCTCGATACCTTTTTAGGTACAGAACAATAATGCCTAAAGAAGAAAAAGGCGCGATATACGCCATAGTTGAAACGCCACCTTGCGGCCAAAGGTTGCACCTTTGAAAACCACGCCGGCGGCAGTGGGCATCTGACCGTGCGCCTGGGAACGCGCGTTTCGCAACTGCCCATGCACGGCAAAGGCAAGGAACTGGGTACGGGTTTGGTGCAAAAAATCATGAAAGATCTTGGCTTGAAGGACTGAACCATGAACGAAAGCGAATATGCCGTGACCTTGGAAGCGGACGATAACGGGACCTGGCTGGCCGTTTGCGGCGTGTTGCCGGAAGTGACCACGTATGGCGGCACCACGGAAGAGGCCCTGAAAAATGTGGTCCTGGCCATTGAGGAAGCCTTGGCCGCCCGTATGGCTGAGGGGGAGGAGCTGCCTCTGCCGATGGAACGGGAAACAGGGGCTTTTCTGGTTCACCTGTCCGTGCAGGCTGCCCTCAAGGTTGCCCTGTATCGGGCCATGCGCCGGGAGGGCGTGAGCAAGGCGGAACTGGCCCGGCGTTTGGCGGCGCACGGCCCCCAAGTGGATCGCCTGCTGAACATGCGCCACAAAAGCCGTCTGGATGCTATGGAAAACGCCCTGCATCAGCTTGGCGTCCATCCGGTCAGGTGTAGCGCATACTTTTTACGGATTCTGCGCAGGCTTTTCCTCGGCCTGCGGCGCTGCCGGAACAGGTTTTTCCTCTGCCGGGGCTTTTTCCTCGGGCTGCGGCGTGTCGCTCCGGGCGGGTTTTTCTTCGGCCGGAGCGGTCGGTTTTTCCACGGGAGCCGAAACCTTGGCTTCAGGTTGTTCCGCCGCCGGCGCCTGCACGGGAGGCGGCTCTGGAGCGGGAGTTGCCGGGACGCTTTTTTGGACAGCGGGCAGGAAGACATCCTGCATGCCGGGCGTGGTCAGCTTCAGCGCCGGCAGGCACAGGACGGTGACTGCCACGGCGCACACCAGCAGGCAGGCGCCGGGAAAGCGCCGATCGACCAGTTTCCAGAGAATGCATGCCGTGAGCAGGCAGATGCCCGCGAGTATGGGCAGGCCCTGTATGGCTGCAAAGCCTCCGGGGAAGGGCACAGGCGCAAGGTTTCGCAGTGTCGGCCAGATCTGGGCCAGGGCGGCCAGACCCAGAGCCAGGGCCGCAAGCCCGAAGAGGCCCGCCAGCACAAGAAAGAAGGCGCGGCTGTTCGCCTGGGGCAGGTTCACGATGGCTTTGCCCAGCACAATGGCCAGGAGCGGCGCCAGCGGCAGCGCGTTCAGGCAGAATTTGGAACTCATGGCGGAAAGCAGCAGCAGCCCTGCGGCAAGATGGATCCATATCCAGGCGCTGCCGCTGTTTTCCTTGCGCGTTGCGGCCAAAAGTCCGAAGGGCCGGGCCAGGATGCTGCCCCAGGACACAAAGAGCGGAGCAAGGATCCAGGGAACAAGCGTCAGCGGCAGTATCGCGGCATACAACCATACGGGATCCTTCGGCGGCCAGTAGGGCGGCAGGAAGGGGGCGATGAGCTGCGCGCACAGCGCCCTCAAGGGCGCGTCGCCCGGGCCGGAGAGCATTGCCGCGCCAAGCCAGGCGAGCGGCAGGGCGAGCAGCGCCGCAAAGCCGAGAGCGCCGTCCGCCCTGTTGAAACGCGCGAAAGCGCCCTTCCATGTCAAAAAGATCAGGCTGCCAAGCACAGGCAGCAGGAGGACGAAGAGCCCGCCGGCAAGCCCGGCAAGCGCCACGCAGGCGAAGCCCAGGGGCAGCCACAGGAGGGAGATGTCCTTGTTCCAGCCCCGGACCAGGCAGGCCAGCCCCAGCGTCAGCAGCCCTGTGCAGAACAGTTCCGGTCCCACCCGGCGCGCCAGGGCGGGAAAGGCGAGGCAGGACAGCAGAACCAGGCCGGAAGCAAAGGCCGTGCGGCGGTCATAGCCCGCGCTGAGCGCCAGAAACCAAGTCGCCAGCAGGGTGAGGACGCCGGAAAGGGCCGCTCCCACCGCGTAGACCACGGGACCATCCACATACGGCAGGGTATTGAGCAGGCGCAGCATCCAGAACCAGGCGGGAGGAAGCGGCGCGGGCGCCATCAGCCAATGCCCGGAGGCGCGCATGAGTTCGTAGGTCTGGGCGAAGTGCGCCTCCTGAGGGAGCAGCCAGGGCGTGAGGGCATGATAGCCCACCGCGCCCTGTGCAAGCAAGAGCAGCGGAAGCACGAGAAAGGCCGCATAGGACAAGCCGTTGAAGCAGTTTTCCGCAATGCCGGGCTTTACTTGGGCGCTGATGGAGGCGGAGGCGGCCACGGTGGCGGCAAGTCTCTGCCCCTCGCGCGGTCTTTGCCCCGGAACGTCCAGGGCGGTTTTTTCCTGCGGGGGGACATCGGCAGCAGGGGCATCGGCATGAACTGTAGCGCGCGCGGCATCCCCGCGCTCTTCGGCCAGGTCCGCAACGGGCGGGCTTACGGCTTCGCTGGTCTGCGCAAAGGCCCCCCAAGCCTTGGAGAAGGTCTGCCGTGGACTGTCGCATGGCGGGGTGGCTGTCATACTTTGCCTCCTATGAGAAGAATGCGGCAGGCCCAGGGGCCGAGTTCAAGAGTAAGGCGGCCGCCGGAGCGGGGGATATCTTTTGCTTCCAGAAGATCTCGAACTCCTGCCGCACTCAGCGAGGCAGGCAGGCTGATGCCGCTGGTCATGCTTTTGGGAGAGAAGTTCGCCACCGCCAATACATGCCTGCCGTCGGGCAGGCGGGTCAGCACGGGCAGGACGGAAGCGCCGTCCGCCTGTAAGGGGCCGAGCAGCGTGCCCTGCGCGACCTTGTATTCCGCGCGTATCCCGTTCAGCCGGCCGAGTCGGGACAGATAGGAGTTCGGCTGGCGCAACTGGCGGCTTGCAGGAGGATACACGGTCGGCGCCCGTTCAAAGCCTTTACGCGTTGCGGAACGCGTTGCAGCGGATCCCAGGCTCCAGCCGCCAAGCACGGCATGCGCGGAGGGCGCGGCAATAGTGAGCGCGCCTGTGAGATCCGCGCCATAGAGGCAGAAGAGCCCCGGCAGGGCGGCGCGGAAGGCTGTGAGCAGCAGATGGGGCCCCAGGGGGCCTTGATCGGACGCGGCGCGCTCCGCCTGCTGCGCGCGGAGCGCCAGTGCGGCCAGTGCCGGGCCGGTGGCGTACAGGGTTGTGCCGTCCAGGGGGCATTCCGTCTGGCCTTCCAGAAGCCGGCGGAGTTTTTGGCTCGCGTCCGGCGGGAAGGGGGCGGCCTCAAGCGCCTGGAAACGTATGCCCTCCGGGCCGGGCATGCCGCGCGCGAAGCGGCGCTGGTCAAAGTGGAGCGATTGCGTGAGCAGGGCGCGCAGGGGCGCGGCATCGCCCGTAAGCAGGGCGTATTCCGCCGCCGGCGAGGTAATGTTGTCCTGGATGAAGTCCGCTCCGGCGTCCAGCAGTTGCGCGTTCAAGCCGACCGGCACGGGATCGCGCTGGATGGACCAGCCCCCGTAGCGGCGGATTTCCCGCACCAGCGCATGCAGGGCGGAAGGCGCGGGTTCCAGGCTGCGCTGGACGGGCGTGTACGAGGCATCCAGTCCGAACAGCGGGTCAATGTGGATGCCGGCCAAAGCCTGGCGCAACACGCCCACCTGCTGGATAATGCTGCCCGAGAGTATGCGCTGCGCCGCGCCCGAGGGATCTTCCCAACTCAACAGGGGACGCGTGGCGTGCTCATGGTAGCGGAACACCCAGCGCCGGAGCAGGCCGTCGGCACAGCGTATCTCGCCGGTGGCGGCCCAGCCGCCCCGCGTGGTCCAGGGCAGGTCGTCGCGCGCCATGGCGGGCGGCAGCAGGCGTTCTCCGCTCAGCATCGCGACCTGCTCCCGGTTCAGGGGCAAGCCTTCCAGGCTGTTGGGGCTCGGGGAGGGGGGCAGGGCCGTCCACTGCGCGCGCGGAATTTCCACCATCATATATGCCCCCGGATATTCGCGCAGGGCGCGGACGGCCAGGGCGAAGTCCGGTCCGGCGCCGGTCGCCGGAGAGAGAATATCGCCGCCGAGCTGGATCCGCCGCTTTTCGGCCTGGGCGGCAAGCTGCTTGAAATCTTTGTCGCTGCCCGCGTGCTCACTGAAGCGGAGGGAGACCGGATCGTCATGCTTTTCCAGGCGGACAGGCTGTTGTTGCGCACGCCAGACGGAACCGGATTCATTCGCTGAGGCGATAAACAGCCCCCGGATGCCCGTCTGCGCGAGCGTATCCAGGAAGGCGCCTCCGGCCAGTTCGTTGAACACCGGACGGGCGCCCTCGGTGAGCAGGCTTGCGGGATGCACATGCAGCCAGGTATTTGCGGCATCCAGCAGGATGTCGAGTTGTCCACCCCCGGCCGCTGTGCGCCAGGGCAGTTCCGAACCGGAGACGATGCGCGCCAGCTCCCCCGCTTCGGCAAGCATGGACTGCTTTTCCAGCCATTGCAGATAGCCGGGGTCAGCCCGCGGCACAGCTTCATCGCCTTTGGGCGTTCTTGGCGTTTCGGGTTTCGTTGCGCGCTCGGCGAGGACGGGTTTTTGTGCTGCGGGAGCGGACTTTTTCCCGCCGCAGGCCGGCAGGATCACGACACAAAGCAGCACGGCAAGCAGGAGGCCCGGAAGGCGGAGTGCGGACATACGGCTCATAGCGAATCAGCATCGCACAGGTGGCGAAAAGCCGCAAGCCGGATATGTGGGGCCGGCAACGCTTCGCTATCCGAGGCCTTTTGAGGTCGCCATCAGGTAGATTTCGTGCGGATCGAGGATGAGGATGACAGAACCGTCGCCCATGATGGTGGCGCCGGAAATGCCTTTCAGATCCCCAAGGTATGCGCCCAAAGGCTTGATGACGATTTCCTGGCGCTCCAGGAGCCTGTCCACGACCAGGCCCAGCCTGCGCTCGTTGTCGTGGATGACGACAATGGACAGCACATCCGGCAGTTCCTCGTAGCTTTTGGGCAGGGAGAGCATTTCCGCCAGTTCGACAATGCCCAGCACTTCGCCGCGCAGGGTGACCGCCTTGCGGCCTTTCATATCCGTCAGGCGGGCGGATTCGATCTTCGTGGTTTCCGAAACCGCGTCCAGCGGGATGGCGTACATTTCGCCGGAAACATTGATCATCAGCGCGTCAATGATGGCCAGGGTCAGCGGCAGCAACAAGGTGAAGCGCGTGCCCTTGTCCACTTCGGAGGAGATGTTCACGCTGCCTTTGAGGTTTTTGATATTGGTGCGCACCACGTCCATGCCCACGCCGCGGCCGGAGATGTCGGTAATGGTTTCCGCCGAGGAGAAGCCGGGCGCGAAAATAAGCTCCATGGCCTCGCGATCGTCAAGCTGCCTGGCTTCCTCCGCGCCGATGATGCCTTTGCGCACGGCAACTTCCCGCATTTTTTCCGGGTCAATGCCTTTGCCGTCGTCCTCGATTTCAATGGCCACGGAATTGCCCTTGTGGTAGGCGCGCAGGACGACTCTTCCCTTGACCGGTTTGCCTTTGGCGATGCGATCGGCTTCGTTTTCCACGCCGTGGTCCACGGAGTTGCGGATCAGGTGCACCAGCGGGTCGCCGATCACTTCCACCACGCTTTTGTCGAGTTCGGTTTCATCGCCCTCAACAACGAGATCCACCTCCTTGCCGCTCTTGCGCGACAAGTCGCGCACCAGGCGCGGGAAGCGTGAAAAGACCGAGGAAACCGGCACCATGCGCACTTTCATGATCGTATCCTGCAGATCATCGGAAATGCGCGCCATGGCATAGGTGGTTTCAGACAAACTTTGGGCGACTTCGTTGATATTCGTCTCTTCGCCGCTGTCTTCAAGCTGGCGGGCAATGAGGGTATAGCGGTTGCGGTTGATGATCAGTTCGCCGATCAGGTTCATCAGGTGGTCCAGTTTTTCATGATCCACGCGGATGGTGGAAGAGGCTTTGGAAGCCTCGTGTCCGCCGTCTCCTCCCGCAGGGGCGGCGGCGGGCCTTGCGGGTGGCGCGGGCGGCGGTGCGGCGGGAGCGGCAGGTTTTGCCGGCGGGGGCGCAGCCGGGGGCGCCGGTTTTGGTGCGGGCGGCGGAGCAGCCGGCGCAGCAGCGGGCGTGGGTGTTGCGGCGGGCTGCGCTTCGGGTGCGGGTGCTGCGTCCGTGGCGGGGGGAGTGGGCTTTGGTGTTGCGGGCGCGGGTTCCGGCGCAGGGGGGGCTTCGGGTTTCGGAGCGGCCGCCGCGTCCGGGGCGTCGTCGCCCTGCTTGGCGCATTCCTTCTCAATGATGTCAAGAATGATGCCGAACTCCTGGCTGATCAAATCCAGCATCAGGCCGAAATCCATGTCGGTTGCGCGCGCCTTGTCCACAATGCCCGCCGTGCGTTCGGCATAGAGCCTCGCCTCTTCTATCTTCATGAAGCTGCATGCGTTCTGCACCGCCACAAGGGCACGATAGACGGCGCTTATGTTGTCCTTGTTGCCGCTGTCCTGCGCAAGCGCGGCACAGGCGGCGCGGAAAATTTCCGCCTGCTGCTGGACGGTTTTCCGGAAAGCGGCAAGGTCATCTTCGTTGCCCAGGGGGATAACGGTCGGCAGGGGCGCACCCGCAGTCTTCGCGTTTGCCTGTTCCGCTGCGGTTTGTGCCGGCGCAGCCTTGTCCGGGGCATGCGGCGCTTCGCGCAGGCTCGCCGGCAGGGCGATTGCGCCGCCTGCCACGGCCTGTTGCAGTTGGTGCAGGGCCTGGGAGATGTCAAAAGGCCGCACCGAGCAGTCCGTGATCTCAATGCGGTCAACCAGGGCTTCCATGACGTCCACAACGAGCAGCAGCAGGTCTATAAGCTCATGGCTGGAGGGCATTTCGCCGCGGCGGACATTGTTCAGCAGGGTTTCGGCCTCATGCGTGAGGCTGTTGAGTTCCTGGAAGGCGATAATGCCGCTGTTGCCTTTCAGGTTGTGGAAATAGCGGAACAGTTCATCGACGAGTTCATCCTGCCCCAGGGGCTGCTCCTCAAGACTGAGCAGGCCCGTAACAAGTTTTTCAATGATTTCACGCGCTTCGTCAATAAAGTCTCTCAGGTGGCTTTCTCCGAACGCGGTGAGCTTATAGGCGGGCAAGGGTTCGAGCGTCTGGATCCACTCTTTGCCGCTCATGGCGGGCATGGCCGTATCGTCGTCTTCACCGGCCGGGGCGGCGGCGTCGCGCGCAAGCGCTTGCGGCTCCGCGCTCGCCGGCGCGTCTTCAGGCGGGACGGTTGCTGCGGGCGCAGCCGGCTCTTCAGGCAGGTCCGCCTGCGCGCCCTCCTGGACGCCCTCCTGAACAACGGGGGCGGGCTCCTCCGCAGGCGCCGCAGCCCGGACCGGGGCGGCGGCTTCGGATTCACCGGCCATGATGGCGTCAATCTGGCTCGTAAGGTGCTCTGTTTCCACATCCCCTTCGGTGTTGGTGCTTTCGAGGCTGTCTATCATTTGGCGCAGGGCGTCCGTGGACGCCAGGATGATGTCCATGATTGCCGAAGTGACGACCATATCGCCTTTGCGCAGTTCATCCAGGATGTTTTCGCACCGGTGCGCAAGCATGTTCATTCTGTTCAGGCCGAGAAAGCCCGAAGCGCCCTTGAGCGAATGCATGGGACGGAATATGTCGTTCAGCAGCCCGAGGTTGTCGGGAGCTTTTTCAAGTTCCAGCAAGTTCGGCTCTATGGTTTCGAGATGTTCTTTGGCCTCGATGATAAAATCGGCAAAGAGTTCAGCATCCATGAAATCCTGGCTCATACAAGCATCCTTGGCTATGCGTCCGGCCCCGTGCGGCTTGGTGTGTGCAGCCTGTTACAGGCATGGCGCCGTTATGGCATACTACATCGGTTATCCGAGCAACATCTTTATATTACGAACCATTTTTGCCGGTTCCGCGGGTTTTACCATGTACAGGTTGGCGCCCGCGCTCATCCCCGTGGCGATGTCCTGTTCCTTGCCTTCCGTCGACAGGACTATGATGGGCACATCCTTATACGCGTCCTGCTCCCGCAGGGTTTTGATAAAGGTAAAGCCATCCATGCGCGGCATGTTGACATCGGATACGATCAGATCCACCGGCTCCATGCTATAGAGTTTTTCTAGACCGTCAAGCCCATCCTCGGCTGTCGTTACCCTGTACCCTTCGGATTTGACCACAAAGGCGAGCAGGTTGCGAATGGTTTTGGAATCATCAACGATCATAATATGTTTGCTCATAATTCTGTCCTAGTCCTGAAGTATCTTGTCAATAATCGTATCAACGGAAATGACGCCCAAAATGGCCTCGTCCACATCCACCAGCCCGCAGATGTATTCCGTGCTTGCTCCGATGCGCGACTCCACGTCCCACATGATCTGGTCCTGGGTGAAGGTATACATGGTGTGGACCTTGTCAAAAATAAGGCCGACCTGCAGACCCCGGTGGTTGCAGATGATGATGAAGCGGTTTTCATCCCGCACCTTGCGGGGCGAGGTGAGCAGATCCTCAAGATAGAGAAGCGGCGTGACCTTCCCGCGCAGGTTGATGACTCCCGCGACATAGTCCGGCGCCATGGGCAGGAGGACGGGCGGCGTGTAGCGCAGCACTTCACTGACGGACAGGGTGGGGACCAGGTAGACCTGCGCGTCCAGATAGAAGGCCACCATCTGTATGGTGTGCGCTTTTTTCAGACTTTCCACCAGCGCAGGTTCGTACGCGGCTTCCCCGGCTTCGTCCTCCGTAGCGGGCGCCGGCGCAGGCAGCGAGAGCGCCTGGACGGGGTCGCGGCGTTCCGTTGCCAGCGCGCGTGCCGCGTCCTCCCCGACATATTTGTTGATAAACGCCAGCTCGGCGCTGCTGAATGCCGTCTCGGAGGCGGACGGGGGCGCAAAGGATTGCGCTTGCAGGTATTCTTCGGGTTTTATACTCATAATGCCATAATTTCCTGAGCCAGCGCCGTGTATGCCAGGGCTCCGCGGCTTTGGGGGTCCAGGTCATAGATCACGCAACCCTGCGCGCTGGCTTCGCGCAGGCGGGTGTCCACGCCGATGATGGTATTGAACATGGCGGATCCCATTTTTTCCTGTAAGAGTTCCAATACGCGCGTACACGCCCTTGCCCGCCTGTCGTACATGGTCGGCAGCGCCATGTACCTGACGGGCGCCGGCAACACCTTGTTCAGCGTCCTCATGGTGTCAAAAAGCAGTTTCAAGCCGTACAGCGCCAAAAAATCCGTCTGGATGGGAATGACCAGCAGATCACAGGCCACCAGGGCGTTCACCAGCAAAATGCCGACATGCGGCGGGCAGTCCATCAGGACATAATCGTATGTATCCTGAACGCTGCGTAGCGCATCCGCCAGGATGCCGCCCTTGTTCCTGCGACCGTGCAGATCTATTTCGAGCTCGGAAAGCCGGATGCTCGCCGGGGCGATGTGCAGACCCTGCGAACGCGTTTCTTTGATGATGTCTTTCCAGAACTCCTCACGCCGGCTTTCCTCCGCCAGAAACAGATCGTGCAGGGTATGGGACTGGTTTTCCGGGTAGAGCCGCATGTGCAACGAGGCGCACGCGTGCGGATCCAGGTCCAGCACCAGCACGCGTTTGTCCATGTGCGTCAGTGCGGTCGCCAGGGTGAGCGCTGTTGTGGTTTTTCCCACACCTCCTTTTTGGTTGGCTACGGCAATCAGCTTGATGCTCATAGGTTCGTCGCTGGTCAAGCCGTTTTGCGGTAGACGATGGTGCCCTTGTGATGTTCAGGTTTGAACGCGCGGCTGATGTTGTGGAGAGACTCCGAATGTCCGATCAGCAAAGCGCCGCCAGGCAGAAGATTGTCGTAAAAAGCGTTTATGACCCGGCGCTTCATGTCATCGTCAAAGTAGATAATAACGTTGCGGCAGAACACGATATGCGAGCGTTCCACCCGGGCAAGCTGCGTCTTGTCGTTCAGGTTGATCTGCCCGAAAGAGACGAGACGCTTGAGCTTGAGGTCGAGTTTGTAGCTGCTGTCTTCCTTGGTGAAATACTTGGTGATGATTTCCTTGGGCGTGGTGCGCAGGGCGTACTCGGAATACACGCCCCGGCGGGCGGAGGCCAGTACCGCTTCCGAAAGGTCGTTGGCGGTAATCTTGATATCCCAGGTGAGCGCCTCCTGCTTGAGCAATTCGTGGATGATAATGGCTATTGTGTAGGGTTCCTCGCCGGTTGAGCAGCCTGCTGACCAGATGCGCAGCTTTTTCTGGTTGAGTTTGCGCAGGTCGTCCGTCACGCTTTTCAGCACCACGTCCTGAAAAATCTGCAGTTGGGGCGGATTGCGGTAAAAGCTGGTTTCATTGGTCGTGACGACCTCAAAGAGCTTGGTCAGCTCGGCGCGCTTGTTGGGATCAAAGCGCAGGAAATTATAATACTCGCTGTAGGATTTGAGGTTAAGCTCCTTGATGCGTGCCGCCAGGCGGTTTTCAATGAGATATTTTCTGTTTTCCCCAATGAAAATTCCGCATTGCGTGTAAATAAAATCACGCAGTTGGCGAAACTCTTCGTCGCTGACCTTTATCTCCTTTTGGAAGGGAGATACAGAGAGGGGGGATGCGGTGGGGATGCTCATTCCTGTTCCGCCTGGATGCTTGAAACCGCTTCGGCCGCGACATGCTGGATTTCAGGGTCTTCGTGATCGATCATGCCGAGCAGGGCGCGGAAGGCGACCTTCCCCCCAATTCTGCCGAGCGTGTCGATAATTTTAAAGGTGAGCATGGGATTGGACGAATCCAGCATTTGCACCAGATGCGGGACCGCCGCGCCGGCTTTCAAATGTCCCAGTCCTTCCACCGCCCGGATGCGCACCCAGTCGTCCTGATCGTCCAAGGCGGACAGGAGATGGGGCAGCGCTTCGGGCGAGTTGCAATGGCCAAGCAGGGAAACCAGGGTCACCCGCACTTCCCGGTTTTCGTCGTGCAAGCGGGGCAGCAGCATGGGCAAATACTTGCCGCCGTCGGGGTCGGCAGCGCCGAAAGCTTCCACCGCTGTCTGGCGCACCTGCGGATTTTCGTCTTCCAGGGCGGCGCGCAGCTCGGGCAGGTTGCCCGTAAGATTCTGCCGGCCCAGGGCATAGACCGCCATGGCGCGCACCTGGGGGTCGTCTTCCTTGAAAAGCTGCTTGAAGCGTTGCGTCGTCTGGGGAATGTCCAGGGAGATGCAGGCTTCAAGCGCCGCCTCCCTGACGTCGTCATAGGAGTGGGCGAGCATGTCGAAGAGTTTTTCCATGGACTGTTCCGCTCGCGTGCGGCTGCCCAGGAAAAACAGGGCAGCCTTGAGCACATCGCCGTCCGTATGGCGTTCCAGCAGGTCGAGGAAGAAAGGCACATCGTCCGGGCCGGCTATCCGGGCGAGACGGGCGGCGGTAATGCGCTGGATGTCGCGGCCGTGCTGCCAGAAGATGTCTTTGAGGTGCGGAATGCAGAGCGGATCGTTCATCAGCAGGCTCGCATCCACGGCAATATGCACCAGGGTGTCGTTGCCCTTGGCGTGCAGGGCGTCCACAAAGCTCTGGTTGAAGCCGATGGAGGCGATAGACTGCGTGACGGTCTGGAGAAGATCCAGGTGCAGATCGGGATTCAGGCGTCCGGCCAGGCTGAAGATGGCCTTGGTGGCCTCTTCGTCGCCCATGGCCGACAAGCCGGACAGGGCGGACATGAGGACGGATTCATCTTCGTCATGCAGCGCATCCAGAAGGCAGTCGCGGAAGCGCGCCTGATCCTTGGGGCTGAGCAGGGAGAGCGAACGGCCGCCAAGAATTTTTATAATGGACTTCACCGTTTTGTTGCGTAGGGGGGGAGAGGCTTTTTCAAGAGACTTGAACAGCAGGGGTACCGCCTTGATATTGCCCATTTCGCCGAGCGCGTCGATAATGATGGAGGCTACCAGGGACGAACAGGCGGACAGGGATTGCGTCAGCGCGGTGACCGTCGAATCGGCGCGGATTTTCGTCAGCGCCTCCACAACGGAAAATTGCACCCATTCCTCGTCCAACATGGCCTGCTTCAAACAGTCCACCGCCTCCGGAAAGGCCAGGTTCCCCAGGCTGACCGCAGCCTGGTACCGTACATTGACTTCCGGATCCTTCAGCAGGGAATCGCACAGCGGCGCAACTGACTTGCGGCTTTTCGTGGACCCGAGAATGTCTGAGATGAAGATGCGCACGTCGCAGTCTTCGTCGTGGAGCAGAGGATGCAGGGCGGGCAGGTCATCCGAGCCTATTTCGCGCAGAATATCCATGGCGATGTTGCGCAGGGGCGCATCGTCGCTGCGCAGCAAGGGGAGCATGCTTTGTATGGCCTGGGCGCCCCGGATTTTTCGTAGAGCGTATTCCGCCGCCTCCTGAACGCCTATGTTCGCGCTGGCGATGCCCTTGCACAGCATGTCGAGGCCCTCGACAAGCTTGAGATCGCCTGCTTCGAAGGCCGCTCTTCTGATGACATCCGTATCGTCGCTTTGCAAATCCTGAAGGATTTGCCGGGTGTCTCGGCGCAGTGTGCTCTCGGTGTTCATAGGCAGCTCTGTCGTCTTGTTGTGGTGTTGTCTTGGCGCACAATGGCGCATGCCCTGGCGTGCTTTTGCAGCTCCGGCATTTTAGGGCGCCTCCAGGATCACGGTTGCCGCCGTCATTTCCCCTGCACAACGGCGAGTATGGCCGCCGTCATCTCTTCTATATCTACTATCTGGTCTGCAAGGCCCGCGTCAACTATCGCTTTGGGCATGCCGTACACTACGCAGGAAGCCTCGTTCTGCGCCAGGATATAGCCGCCGCCCTCCTTGAGGGCCTTCACTCCGATGCAGCCGTCGCTTCCCATTCCGGTAAGAATGACGCCCAGGGTCTTGCGGGGATTGACCCTGGCCACCGAATTCATCAGTATCGTGGCGGAAGGTTTGTATAATTCGCTTGCCGGCTCGGAGCTAATCGCCAGTTCAGGCGTCGCGCCGCGCCGTTCCAGGAGCATATGCCTGCCGCCGGGGGCTATGTATGCCCGGCCTTGCTGGATTTTTTCGCCGTGCTCCGCTTCCTTGACGGAAATGGCGCAGAGCGAGTCCAGGCGTTTGGCGAACGGGCCGGTAAAGGCCGCGGGCATATGCTGGGCAATGAGAATAGTGGCCGGAAAATTTTTGGGCAGCCCGGCAAGCACCTTCTGCACGGCCGGAGGACCGCCGGTGGAAACCCCGATGGCCACGATATCGCGTGGGCCGCCAAGGTTGGCCGGTTTGGCGAAAGCGGGATGCGGCGCGCTTGCCGTCGTGTGCTCATGGCCGGGTGCGGAGGGACGCGGCGGTGTTGTTTTGGCGTCGCGCAAATTGCGGCGTAGCGCGAGAAAGGCCCTCTTCTTCGCCACCGCCTTGATCTTGGGCACCAGTTCCGCAATCACGGCTTCGGGATGCACATTGTGTTTCGGGATAAAGTCCAGCGCCCCGGCATCCAGGCATCGTAAGGTGATTTCAGCGCCTTCCGTGGTGAGGGAACTGATGATGATGACCGGCCTTGGCGCGGTCTTCATGATTTCTTCCAAGGTCGACAACCCGCCCCGGCGGGGCATTTCAACGTCCAGGGTGACCACATCGGGGTTCAGGCGCGCGATTTTTTCCAAGGCATCGTCGCCGTCTCTGGCGGCATCCAGCACGCGTATCTCCGGATCTTGCGACAGGGAGGAGGTCAGAAATTTGCGCATGAAAGCGGAATCGTCAACAACCAGGACAGTGATCACGGCAACACCTTGTCAAAGAATATAAGGTGATTATTTAAAAAGTTACTGCCGGAAGACACGCTAATGCCTCTATCTAGCAAAAAGTTTTACGCCAAGCACCCTGTTTTGACAACAAAAAAGGGCGTTGCTTTTATGCCCGGAAGCGTGTAGTTGGGAGAGTCGGCGGGATGTGGCTCAGTTTGGCTAGAGCGCAGCGTTCGGGACGCTGAGGCCGGAGGTTCAAATCCTCTCATCCCGACCATGAATATTAGCGGGTTATGATAAAAGGTCATGGCCCGTTTTTTTATTCGGAGAACGGCCTTATGCACCCCCCAACGTTAGCCTGGCAAGTATGGCCTCCGCAATGGAGGAGCGTTTGAAGTAGTGGCGTTACTCAGTAGAAAAGCTTTAGTATCTGCAAATACATCTTCCAAAAACTTTCTATAATTATTGCATAAACTAATAAAATCATCGTGTTGTAACAACGCAATTGTTCTCATCCCTTGAAATCAATGGGTTATCCTGCACTGGGTAGCCCTTCTTTTTCTTGGGCACATATTTTGGGCACAGAGGCGGGGAGTTGTGGCAGCGCTTCTACGGCAGCCCGGTGGGCTTCGGCATTGCCATTGTACGGGGTGGTGCGCTCAGACCGCCTGGGGGGAATCCGAAAAAAGACGGTAGAGCGCTTCGCTGTCCAGCGGCGTGAGGTTGAAGCGCATGCCCGCCTCATCCAGAATGGACTCCAAAGAACGCGTCGGCGCTTCCTTACGGGTTTCCGCGACAAAAGCCGCAGCTTTGCGGATGAGTTCGCCGGTGGGAAGGATGCTTGACATGGATGCTCCAAACAATCGTTGCTAGGGTTGATCGTGCGTGATACCGTCATTGATTGGAGCGGAGTTTGCCTGGACCTGCGGCTGGCCGAGTTTTGCGATCCTGGCTTTTTTCGCTGTTTTGCGCGGCGCTTTGACGGATCCTTCCAGCAGGGGGGAGTGCTCGGAAAGACCGAAAAGCAGGCTGTCCGCATAGAGCCGGCTCAGGCTGGCAAAGCTGTGCCCGGTGGCGTAAATGACCGGCATGGCGCCGACGGCGGTGCCCGCCATGAGCAGGGTCGCGTTTGCCGCAAGCCGCAAGGGGGGCAGGGCAGGAATACCGGCCGTTTGCCGATGCAGATGCACAAAGTCCGTATCCTCCACGTCGTGCGGGACGGGCAGTGATCCGGACGTCGTGGGGGGCAGCGTTTCCGCTGTGCCGGGGTCGGCTTTGAGGGTGCGCAGAAAATCGTTGCCCGTTTGGCCTACCAAGGCCACCATATGTGTGCCGTCCCGGCTGGTGAGCAGGCTTACGGGGACGGTGCCGCCGTGGATGCCGATATACGTGGCGCGCGCTCCGGCAGGCATATATTTCCATTGAGGCGCAAGGGCGGCGTTGCCGGGGTCCGCGTGCGCGGACTGCCAGCAAACGGCGCACAGCGCAAGGCAGGCGCAGGCCTGGGCAAGCAGGCGGCCGGAGAGAGCGAAAGATCGCAACAAGCGTTGGGGTCTGAGGGAGTGTTGGCGGGGCGAGGGGAGGGACATGGGACACCTCATGCAGCCTGAGCGTCGACAGCAGAGATACGCATTTCGGGAGCGGCTGTCAAGCTGCGTTATTTTCAGCGTCGCGAGCACATGATATGAGTTCGGAAATACTCCCGTTGACTCGAAAACGCGAGGTCAGACCCATGCCAAAGCAGGATAATATCCGCAATTTTTGCATCATCGCGCACATCGACCACGGCAAATCCACCCTGGCCGACCGCATCCTTGAGCGTACGGGCCTTGTCTCCGAACGCGAGCGCCGCGACCAGTACCTGGATCGCATGGACCTGGAACGCGAGCGCGGCATCACCATCAAGGCGCAGACCGTGCGCATTCCCTACACGCGCCCGGACGGCGCGAAGTACATCCTGAACCTCATCGACACACCCGGCCACGTGGACTTCCACTACGAGGTCTCGCGATCACTCGCGGCCTGCGACGGCGCGCTGCTGGTAGT
>Ga0082212_10004765_pt1 | contig 18712 bp, 11 predicted proteins | sample TergutNt197P3_FD_71548 | JGI IMG/M metagenome (GOLD analysis project Ga0082212, IMG submission 71548) | Neocapritermes taracua P3 segment gut microbial communities from Petit-Saut dam, French Guiana - Nt197 P3 | ecosystem: Host-associated > Arthropoda: Insects > Digestive system > Gut ...
TGTAAAGCATCATTTAAAAAATGAATGGCGCTTAATGCAATTAAAATACGAAAAGTTGTTTCACTTATTGGTTTTATTTGATTTGAATATTTCATTTTCAGTCCTGCTATTTAACAACCATGAGACAAAAACCATCCTCCGGCATATTATCGGATATAACTTTCAGTTTATCATTTTTGAATCTCCCGGTTGAGATAAATCTTTTAACCTGTTCTTTGGTAAAGGTCATATACATTTCGCCGGTATGAATCACTCCCATCGGCCAAAAAGGCATGCCGAACGGTTCGATGTCGTTTTCTAACATCGGTGAAAAGGTAACTTTATAGGATGATGAGCCTGATTTTATTTCTGCTGTCGGGGGCGTTGAGGAAGTGTGATGATGTGTGAGCGTTTTCTTTGCTTTGTCGTAAATAGCCCAGTAAAACTTAACTTTTCCCTGATCCATGCCATTGTAAGAATAGCGGCCTTCAGTATAATGAATAAAAATATATCGTGGCGTTTCAATCCATCCACTCGGCTTTACATAATCCTCTTTTAATACTAATTTCCCTTCTAAATCAGAACCTGCAGCATATTGATTGATATCCGGTTTATAACTACCCCAATTCATCACATAAACAGGGATAAACCGATTAGGAGGTATTACCTGAAAAATGGTGTCGTTATAGGAATGTTGCAGCCTCACTTGTCCGTTAATACGATATGTGTGCAAGGAAAATCCAACATTAGGTCGCGGTATGGTAGGTTGTTGATATTTATTGAATTTGCACAGGGTATCACCGCTAATGGTTACAGTGGTTAGCTTATTGCTGAAGAAGGATTGATCATTCATCATAATGTATCTTACTTCTCCACCTTCTTTGGAATGGACTAATCGTCGTTGATAGATCGGTTGAACTTGTTTTTCAAATTCGCCTGTTTGAAAATTGAAACGCATTTGGGCATCTAACTCTTTGACCTCGACTATGTTCAAACTGACTTCTCGATCTCCATCCATAGGCCAGGTAAAGGTACGATATATCAATTTGCCATTCAACAGATCAATATTACCCAAAACGCCACTGACAGGGTGGTCAACAATGCTCACTACGCTATTTGGAGCATCGGAAGGGTCTTCTTTAATATTGTCCAGAGTGAGCGTATATAAATACAGCCCATCAGTTGAATAACAAAATATACCTTGCCACGTTTTGATAAAGAGATGTTCGTCATCACTCACGACTTCAAGAATGGATGTAATCTTTGCATCAGTGGGTTGCTGTAGCTGAACGTACCTTACCGATGATGCTATATCGCTGAGTTTGAACTCTTTTTTATTGTTCAAATTGCCTGCAATATCAATTATCTCAGGCGGATTGGCAGGATCAACCGAGCGAATTTCGGTATATCTTGCACCAACAGGAGGCACATAAACAGTTTCCGACGGCATAGTATTTAGCGCTTTGGGAGTGGAATCATTCAGCAACTCATTCAATAACTTGTTAGAAAGGTTAGGATTTCGGTTGCCTTGCGAAAATAATGACAGTTGGCAGGCAAAAAGCAAGATAACAATGGCGTAAAATTTTAAACCAAGAATACGCATAAAATAATGACCACAAAGGGGTACAAAGGATTCGCGAAGAGACACAAAGTTTAATTTAACGACATGGATTGCTTCGCAATACGCTGAAACAAGAATATGACGCAATAGTATGATATTTAGGGTATTGGAAGTTCTCATGAGTTGTAATTTTTAATTTGTAATTTGTAATTGTTCCACGGGATTGCGTCTTGCCGCTCTGAAGACCTGTATAATCAGTGAGAGCAGGGTGAGCGCCAGTATAAGCGCTAAAACGCCGACAAATATCCACCAGCTGATACCGGTACGATAGTGGTAACCTTGCAGCCATCGGGACATGGAAAGCCATGCTATAGGCATTGCGATAATGAATGCTACAATGGTGAGCGTTGAAAATTCGCGGGCAAATAAAGCCACAATGTCGGCGGCCACAGCGCCGTTGATTTTGCGGAGCGCTATTTCTTTTGAGCGTTGTTTTACCATAAAAGCTACCAGACTGAACACACCCATGCAGGATATGAAAATACTTAACAGTGAAAAATAGAGGAATACACGTCCCAGCCGATATTCCTTTCGGTACAGGTTGCGGTATTCATCTTCCATAGAGAAATATTCAAACGGCGAATCCGTCTTTAACATCTGAAAAACGCCTTTTATATAATCCAGCGTAGCCTTTTGGTTGTACGGACTGATACGGATAAAAACTTTTCCCTCAGTCTCATGCGAGTGAGTCATAATCAAAGGGGTAATTTTATCCTGAAACGACTTGAAATGAAAATCTTTTACGACCCCGGCCACTTTGCCTGCACTTACAGTTGACCCGATAATATCCTTATTACCAATAATTTTTGCAGCCGATTCGTTCAAAACAATCTCATCTGCCAAGAATATATCTTCTTGAAGGAAACTGCCCTGTACGATTTTCATGCGGAACACTTTGGCATAATCCAAGTCGCACCAGATCAGGTTGCAGGCCTCATCTGTAACAGAGTTTTTTCCGTCCCAGTTCAACGTGGCGTTCCAATTCATTTCGATGGGCGAATAAGTGGCGATGCTTACGGCTTCCACATTGGCATTTTTTAACACTTCTTTTTTGAAACCATCGACGCCGTACCATAGACCGGTATTAATACCTATCACATTGTCGCGGTCGAAACCGATGTCTTTGTCTTGGATATAGTTCAACTGTCGATATACGATGCCTGTACAAAGCAGGATAAAGATAGAGATACCTAATTGCACAGCCAGCAAAGTTTTGCGTAAAGCCGATTTCGAGCCGGTTATCGAGCCGCCTTTCATACACAGCGTTGGATGAAAGGCGCTCAGGTAAAAAGCTGAATAACTACCTGCAAGCAATCCTGTGAAAAGAGACAACCCAATCACGGTGAGGATGGTGCGCAGCGAATAATCAATATGAAGCGCCACTCCCAACATGCGCGAGAACCATGGAATGAGGGCTTCGGCAAGCAGCAGCGCAAGAAACATCGCCATAAAAGCCCATATCATAGATTCGACCAGAAACTGTACTATCAATTCGTGCCGGTATGCCCCCTCAACTTTGCGTATGCCCGCTTCTTTGGAACGGTTTGAACCGCGGGCAATAGACAGATTGATATAGTTGATGATAGCTATCGCCAATATAAATACCGCCATGGTGAGGAAGATAAAGATATAACGCGATTCACCGAACTCGCCCGAAAGGTTGGTATCCGTCACATCAGGGTTCAGGTGGATATCGGAAAACGGTTGAAATATCAACTTACGATTGTCGTCGGGCAGGCGTTTGGTAAGATAATTGGCCAGCAGCGCACGGGTATCATTGTTGAAGGCTGCATTGGACGCCATTTTTACGAAAGTGGTATAGCTATTGCTTTTCCAACTGCTGCCGAAACCGCCTCCGGCGTCAACTAACACATCGAATTGAATGTGCGTGTTTTGTGGAACACGAACCACTGCGGTAATAAAGTAAGGCGCCCCGGTAGTAGCAGAAACATCCCAAAGCCGGTACCGGTCATAAACCGGCTGTCCGATGATATTGTCTGTAACCTTTCCGAAAATCCTTTTGGCAAAATCTTCCGATAAAACAATGGGGCGCTCACCTTTGAAAGCCGTTTGAGGCGATCCCTGAAGAAACTCATACGAAAAGACCTCGAAAAACTGATTGTTAGTTTCTCCAATTTCCACAGAATAGGGTTGTTCGTTATAAACCATCACATCCGGAAAACGGTGTATATGAAAAAGGGTAGCATTCGCGATAGCCGGAAATTCCTGAACCAGTTCCGCTCCAAGCGGCGTAGGGGTTGTTGCGCGTTTCACTATTTCTCCGCCGATATTTTCGACGGTCATCACGCGGTAAATCTGCTTTCGGTGTTTATGTGTACTCTCAAAATTGTTTTCATACTGCACCCACAGCACAAACAAAAAACTGAAAGCCACAGCCAATGACAACCCAACAAGGTTGATCGCTGCATAAACTTTATCTTTTACGAAGCGACGAAAGGCTAATTTAATATAATGTGAAAACATTAGATGAGAATTAGTGAATGCCACTGCAAAAGTAATTTTTTTTCTACAATAAAAAAATGATAGACTAATGTTATTAACCCGATTTGAGCAAAACTGATTTGCAAGTCTTCTTTCAGTATCGGATAAGAGGATGAAAGTAATGCCTGTAAAGCATCATTTAAAAAATGAATGGCGCTTAATGCAATTAAAATACGAAAAGTTGTTTCACTTATTGGTTTTATTTGATTTGAATATTTCATTTTCAGTCCTGCTATTTAACAACCATGATATAAAAACCGTCGTCAGGCATATTGTCGTGTATGGTTTGGAGTTTGTCGTTATTGAATTTCCCTGTGGCGATATAACGGCTAATCTGTTCCTTTGAAAAGGTCATGTACATGTCGCCTTTATGATTCACGCGTTTCGGCCAAAAAGGCATACCGACAGGGTCTATGTCATTTTCTATTAATGGGGGGTATACGCTATCCTCTATCATTGCAGGAGTCGTTGATGCGAGTAAGTGCGTAAGGGTTTTCGCTGTTTTGTCGTATATAGCCCAATGAAACCCGACTTTCCCCTGACGCAGGCGTTTGGGATAATTCCGCCCTTCGGTATATTCTATAAAAATATATCGCGACGTTTCTATCCAATTGCTAAAAACCAGTTTGCCCTCCAAGTCCGATCCGGCTGCATGTTGGGTTCTATCCGGCTTATATGCTCCCCATTGCATTACATACGCGGGTACGAATCGATTGGGCGGTTCTATCCGGAAAATCGTATCGTTATAGCTTTTTCGAAGCATCACTTTTCCATTTATACGGTACAAACTCGAAAAATTTACCACATTAGCAGATTCGGTACGATCGTAATCATTAAACTTACACAAGGTATCTCCGGTTATGTCAATACTTGTCATCGCACCTGATAGCGAGTTAATAGAGAATAAGGACCGGTCGTTCATCATCATAAAGCCTCTTCTTATATTGGCAGGACTAATCCGTCTCTGATAGGTTGGTTGTGCAAAATTAGCTTTCAATTCACCGGACTGAAAGTTGAATCGCATTTGGGTATCCAGCTCTTTAACGTCGAAAACGTTCATCCAAAATTCATAGATTCTGTCATCTGCCGCATTTTTATAGTGAGTACGGTAAATCAGGTTTCCGTTCAAAAGATCAATATTATTCGTAAATGTACCAAAATTATTCGCTACTCCGCTTTGAATGCTGTTACCGTATCTGCCGCTGTCAGTCTCGTTGATTGTCAGCGGATACAGATACTGTCCTTCTGCAGTGTAACAAAATAAGCCTTCCCATGTGTTGACGAAGATATGTTCATCATCGGTCAAAACATCGCGTATGATAGATAATGTAAACTTGATGCCCGGCGGCGGTTGTAACTGAATATATTTCACAGACGATGCTATATCGCTGAGTTTGAACGCCTTTTTATTGTTCAAATTTCCGACAATATCAATGATTGCAGGCGGAGCGGCAGGATCAACCGATCTGATTTCGGTGTATTTTGCGCCTGCGGGGGGCACATAGACAGAATCCTGCAAGCCGGTTCTTGTCTTTCTTCGGGTTGTATCATCCATCAACTCCATCAACTGCCTGTCCGAAAGACCCGGATTACGTCTGGCGCCTTGAGAAAAGAGCATCGTCGGACAGACAAAGAGCGTTATAATAACGAAACGAAAGAAATTTTTCATACGTACATTTATTATTTTTTTTATATTTCGGTCGTATGGAACTCGCATGTTCATTTACTTGGATGTATTAAGGTACATGCTCGTTTCATATTTATTGTTTATTTGTAACAATGGGTCATGACCCATTGTCAGAGTTAAAAAATTCGCAATTCCTAACTGACCGCTACTCGCTTTTGACTACCTCCGCCGGATTCTGGCGGGCTGAGAAAAATACTTGTATGGCAATTAGAACAGCCGTAATCAGGGATACGAGCAAGGGGACAAGGACAAAAATCCACCAACTCAACGGGATTCTGAAAGCATAATTTTCTATCCATCGCATTAGTATGTAGAAACTTACCGGAAGAGCGACGACGCAGGCGACGCCAATGATTTTGGCGAAGTTAGCGATAAACAATGATACAATATCATTCGTTTCTGCTCCATTGATTCTGCGGATGGCTATTTCTTTTTTCCGTTTTTCGAGCATTAACGAAACCATACTGAAGATTCCCATCACGCAAAGACACAAAGACAGGACGGAACAGACCGATAACATTTTCATTGTCCGCAATTCGCTTTTGTACATGGAATCGTAATCATCTTCAGCCGTTGAATACATGAACGGTCTACTGGAATATGACGGTTTCATTTCCATATATTTTTTTCGGATGTAGTCCAGCGTTTCTTTTTTGTTGTAACCGGTCGTTTTGATAAATACTTTTGTACTTGCCTCCGGATTATAACTCAAAATTAGCGGTGTAATGGGTTCTTTCATCGGCTTGAAATTAAAATCTTTGACGACGCCGATGATTCTGCCTTTCGACCCCCAAGCGTACGTAATCATGATCCCAAGCGGATTATCTACTCCCATCAGTTCTCGGAATGTTTCGTTAATGACACAACTACGAGAGGTGGAATCAGTCCATTGCCACCAGCCCCAACCCGGCTGAATAAATTCGCCGTCAATTACTTGCAAACCGAAAGCGTCGGCAAAATGATAATCGCAAAAAATCTGCGCAAATGTGACCTCTTTTAAGTCTTCCGGGCTATCTGCCCATGAAACGCCTCTATAACCCCATTGTACGTTGTAGGGAGCGCCGCTGGCAATGGTTGCATCAATAATGTTCGGATTTTCACGCTTGATGACTTGAATAAATTCATCGACATCGTACCATAGACTTGTGTCGAGGATAGTGATATTTTTACGATCTACGCCCGTATCAGCGGTAAACATGTATTGAATCTGCCTGTAAATCATCAGCGTGGAAATTAATATACCGACGGAAAGGAAAAACTGGAATCCTATTAGAATTTTTCGCATGTATTCTCCGGAACCGTGGTGTTCGCCTCCTTGAATGACGGTTATGGGATTAAGCGACGAGAGGTAGAACGCCGCATAACCACCCGAAAGAATGGTTATGATAATACATACTGTCAAAATAATCAGAATTGTATTGAAATCTATATGGAAATTTACCTGATTTCCCATCAACGAGCTAAATTCGGGGAACAGCCACTTTGATACTACTAACGCTATTACGATGGAAACTGCCGACAGAATGAACGCTTCCGAAAGAAACCGCAATATCAGTTGCCATTGCGTAGAGCCGTTCACTTTTCGAATGCCGACTTCCCGCATTCGATTCATGGCACGGGCAGTCGATGTATTGACATAGTTAATGATGGCAATTGCAAGTACCAGCAAGGCAACAAACGAAAACAAATAAATCTGCTTTAAATCGCCGAAAGTTTGCCATTCGTTATTTACAGTCAGTTCCTGCGGCGAGTGCAGGTGAACGTCTTTGATTGGCATGAACGCCAGTTTATTGTCTGTTTCGCGCATTGTTCCCAGAAAATCGGCCATGAGCTGTCGCGTTTCGTCTGAAAAACGGGCGTTTTGCTTTAATAAAATATACTGAATGCCGCCCCAGTCCTCATGACAAGGGTCAAGGATGTCAAACTTCAAATGGGTATTCTTAGGGATTTTGACAACTGCCTGAATATTACATCTAACACTTCTGCTAAAATTGACTGTTTTGCCGATAGCGGATTCTTGACCGAAAAATTTCCGTGCCACTTCTTCCGATACAATTGCGCCCTTGTTCTGTAGAACACTTGCTTTACTGCCTTCAATAAACTCGTAAGAAAACATATCTAAATATTCGGGCGTTGCTTCCGTATAGTCCAACACAATTCCTTCGCCGTCTTCAAAGTTAAATGACAATTGTTCATGATGAACCACCGTTGAAGCCTCAATTTGGGGAAACGTTTCTTTTAATTTTCCAACTGTTCCGGCCTTTAACTGTTCTTTTTTAAACAAACCGTCCGCTCTCTTTTCAACTTCCAACACTTTGTATATTCGTTCGGCTTTCGTATGACAATCCTCATAGCTCAACTCGAACTTGATCCAGAAGATCAGCAGGAAACAGCAGGCAACGGCAACGGCATGGCCAATTACGTTTATCAGGGAATAAATCTTGTCATTGAAGATATTCCGCATGGCTAATTTAAGAAAATTTGAAATCATAAGGTAAGAATTACTCAATGCCACTGCAAAAGTAATTTTTTTACTACAATAACCAAGTTTTTGATGCAGGGCGAATACAACAAATTCAAAAATACATACAAAAATCACATAACTCAATAATGTTTTTTACAAAAAAAAACATTAACTTTACACCCTCAAAAATATATGAATAATATGCTTTTAAAAATACAAAACGAAACGCATCACACGACCCCGATAATAAATGTGTCGTCTCTGTTTTTTAGCAAGCTAAACCTGCTAAAAGGTGAAAAATTTATCACCCCTGCACATCTCGTAACTTGTAACTCAAAAAATTTACTTACAACTAAAATATTAAAACTATGAAACGAATTATCAATTATCCGACGCCGGCCTCCCTGTCATTGCCTTTATTTTCTTTCACGCTGCAAACATAGGATGACGGATAGGCGGACGTTCAGGATGACGTATTAATTCATTCCTGAATCAAGTTCAGGATGACGTAAAAATCATAATTTTTATCAAAATGTATAATATCAGTATTTTAACAATCTGGAATGCTGTCGCCCATCAGGGCGGGGCAATGGAAGCCGGAGACCATTTCAAAAACGGGGCGAGTTCGAAAAGCCATACGATTAGAAAGACATTTTTAAATTACTTTGCCGTTATACTCCTTGCGGCGCCGGTTTTGTTTGCCGCCTGCGACGAAAAGAGTATTGATACCCCGGAGGACGGTGTTGACATTCCCAGCGAATTCTTTTCCGGAGGCGGTACGGAAGGCAATCCGTACCTGATTGAAAACGCGCAGCAGCTGGCAAAGATGGCTGAATTAGTGAACGACAAAAATACGGCCACAGCCTACAGCAATAAATCCTACCGGCAAACTGCCAACTTCAGCCTTTCAGCTTACGGCGCAGGCTGGAACGACGGAAAGGGGTGGATCCCGATAGGGACCGTCACCGCCAGACCGTTCCGCGGCAATTATGACGGCGGTGATTATACGATTTCCGACCTCTATTTTAACGATACCTCCGTGTTAGGCGGAAACGCCGGCCTTTTTGGCTGTGTGAAAAGCGGAACGGTAACGAACCTCGGCATAGAGGGCGTAAATATTACCTCCAGGTCGATAGCGGGCGGGGTGGCAGCATGGATTCAGAATAGCGACATTAGCAACTGCCATATCGCCTCTGCTACGATTACCGCCCCCTCGATGGTCGGCGGCATATCAGGTGAAGTTGAAGATGGCAGCAGTATAACAGGCTGCTCTTCCGCAGGCACGGTCACCGCCACCAGCTCCCTTGGTAATGGCGGCGGCATAGCGGGCATGGCTGAAAAAGGCAGCAGTATCACAAACTGTTATTCCACAGCTGCGGTCAGCGGTTATGCTTTTATCGGCGGCATTGCGGGAAGCGCCCATGACAACAGCAGTATAAGCAACTGTTATGCCACAGGCGCGATAAGCGGCTCTACGACGATAGGCGGCATAGCGGGCCTCTGCATCAACGTAACCTGCTGCATTGCGTTGAATCCAAGTATTAGCAAACGTCCCGGCGATGAATTGGCTATACGTTTCGGGCGTGTGACAGGGATGGTTGACACTAAAAGCGCTCTTGGCAATAACGCGGCGTGGCAAGGGATGACTGTCAGCAGCGACAACAATGCAATGGGCAGTGTCGATAACGGTTCGGATATAGGTGTAACCGAAATAAATAACGCTTCTTTCTATGCGCCTTATTGCCCTTCTCCAGTATGGACAACGGCAAACAACCGGCTCCCCGGCCTATCCGGCAATACAGTAGCAATACCCGGACATATTCACTGATAAACAGTGCACGAAGCAATCCGGTATTGCAAACCGCAACCCGCAACCCGTAATTCATAACCCTGTTCAGAAAGTCTATTAACAAAATAAATTTTAAAGAAAATGAAATTACCAGGAATTATTTGTACAGCATCCATATTGCTGTTATCATGCGCCGCAATGCAGGCGCAATCGACCCTTCAGGACACGAAAACCATTGAAATGACGTATGCCAAATCCGACTTTGTGCCGGGCGACGTGATCTTCTTTGACGACGAACTGACGAACGAGAAAATGGGCGAGTTTCCGAGCCGGTGGGAACTGAAATTCGGAAACGCCGAAATAGCAATGCTTAACGGCGAAAAATGTATCACCCTGATCGGTCATACGGCTATCATGCCGTTGATGACGCCTTCAGCGAATTATTTGCCGGATGAATTTACGGTCGAATACGATGTGTATTGCGATGTTTCGGACGTCGCACGGGTCATTTGCGAAATGCGCCTGAATGACGGCGGCGCTGTTGACCTGCGACGTATCCAGACCATCATAAGCACAAACTCCGGAAATTACCGCCACGACAATCCGTCACGAACACATTTGAGAGGAAGCGCATTTATCGGACGACACTATTTCGAAAACAAAAGCCCCGGCAGTCTGACATTCAGAGGCTTCTGGAACAGCCCCGACGACGTCGCCGGAAGCGGGCAGGAAACGGTCGCCATAACCCCCAAAACGTGGCAGCACATAGCCGTCTCGTTCAACAAACGCGCGCTGAAGTATTACGTAAACGGCGTCAGGGTACTGAGTATTCCGGGCATGAAACAGCCTGTCTCGCTGTGGCTGTGGGCAGATAACGGACATACCTACGTCAGGAACATCCGCATAGCCAAAGGCGCCGTCCCGCTTTACGACCGCATGGCGGCAGGCGGTAAAATTGTTACCTACGGTATCACGTTCGATGTGGGAAAAGCCACCGTCAAGCCCGAATCCATGACAGAGATTATGCGTTTCGTTGCGCTGATGAAGGAAAATCCCGACCTGAAATTTTCTGTCGAAGGCCATACCGACAACACCGGCAGCGCCGCCGCCAACCAAACATTGAGCGAAGCCCGCAGTCAGGCAGTTGTTGAAAAATTAATGGCAAACGGCGTCGCCCGCGATCGCCTGACCGCCGCCGGCAAAGGACAATCCGCGCCCGTAGCCGATAACGCCACAGACGAAGGCAGAGCGCAGAACAGAAGAGTGGAGTTTGTAAAACGGTGAACGCAGGACGGGGTTACTTTTTTCCACGCATTGCAAATGCTTATATTCGCAACTGCAGGATTGCAACGTGCCTTAACAAATTCAATCAATGTGTCACTTTGCTTCCGTTCCGAAGGGAAGTAAATCCGACAGGACGAGGATGACGTTTTGAGTCGCTCGTCATTGCGAGGAGTCCTAAACTTGATTCAGGAAGCAATCCAGAATGTACTATAATTCCCTGTTTATCACTGGATTCCGCTTCTTTCCTCGCGGCTAAAGGCGCAGGCTCGCAATGACGGATGAGCGGACGTCATCGGTAGGAACGAAGCAATCCGGAAGTTGATATAATGCTTTGTCTTTCACTGGATTCCGCTTCTTTCCTCGCGGCTAAAGGCGCAGGCTCGCAATGACGGATGAGCGGACGTCATCGGTAACACAAAGGGTGATGCAATCCGGTTTCTTTTCTCCATCATCGCGTATGAATAATTTTTAAAACTGCTTTGCCGTTGGCGAAGAATTGTAATTACACATTCCGCCGCCGCTGTTTTGACGAATCGAAGTTCCATTTACGGAAATTGTGCTGCCGCCCGCTCCATTGGCATTACCGCCGGCAACGGTCAGGCCGTTCATCAGCGTGGCGCCGTCGCCGGAGAGGCGGCTTTGCGAAGTTGGGGACTCAACCTTACACAGTTTGGGTTGTCACCGACGGTTTTCGTACCCGCCACAGTTTGGGTTGTCACTCCACCCCCCAATTTCGCAAAACCGCTTGTTAGACGATAGCCCTTTTATTCTATTTTCCACATTTCAAAATTACCGGAGTATGTAGGTATAAGAGGACTTGTAGAAGTCTGACGGATATAATCTACGTAAGTTCCTGATATTAAATTTTTTGCAGAATTTAAAATTCCTGTATAAATACAATACCGAGGCGTTTGTCCGGGACTGAGGTTTTCTAAAGGTATTGTAAATTGTATATTGTTCCCATTTATCGAAATATTAGTAAAACTACTAAATCTGTCATTCCATTCAGTATAACTGCTACTCATATTATAATCATAAATACCTTGCATAATTTCCCAAACTCCTCTATACAATCTAATCTTCCATAAACCTGCTGTAAACTCCTGTACAGTTACAGCGCAGGATGCCGTATGACCGCCATCGACTGTTGTAACAATAATTGTAACTGTGCCTGCGGTTGCGGTAGAGGGGATCGTTACTGTACAGGTGGTATTGGTGGTATTGTTTATCGTGGCTCTGGCAGTATTGTCGCTGCGCCACGTTACACTCTTGTTGGCGGCATTGGTAGGTTGTATGGTGGCTGTAAGTTGAAACGAACTGCCGGGTGAAACCGTAGCGGGGGGTTGGCTTAATGTTACTCTAGTTACTGCAACAGTTTCCGGTAATGTTTTAAATTCAACTCGGTTACCTAAATAAAATGTAGTGCCATTATAGATATAATAAGTACTTGCTTCATAAGTTGTGTTGGGCTTCAAATTTGGCAACCCGCATGAAAATCTGCCTGACTCATTTCTGCTTGTGGCTTTTGAATGATCCCAACCCGATGTAGACCCTTCTATTTTATAACAAATTCCATATTCAGTCGTGTAATTAACAGGATATCCTTCAAATAATACTTCGCCGGTTATTAAACAGGAATTTTCCGTAGGCGTTATGGTTTGAGCGGGTATAAAAATATCAGGGTTAGCATTTCGGTTAGAATACATTTTGTTGAGAACATATTTGTCGCCATCCATAAGACTTTCTCTTTGTCGATTAAAAGTCTTACCGGTATCTTTACCTTTTTCTACTATTGTTATTGTAGGTGTTCCGGTTTCAAAAAAACCCAATATATTTTTTTGCGGTTTTTTTGCATAAGCGTAACTGTGATACATCATAACAGATTGAATATCAAATGAAGAATAAAGAGTTTCACTAGTCCATATATCAAAATTCGTGTACTTACCATCTTTATTTTTTTCACTCTCAATAATGTTTTCATAGTGAATTTTCACATAGGTATCTCTATCTGATCTTGAGTGTTCGTGAATCAATCCCAATGCATGACATATTTCATGTAATGCGCTGGGATCAGATTTATCAAGAATTAATTCTTGATAATCCCAATCATCTTTTTTACCAACCCATGATTTATTTCCTTCACCGGGAATAAAACCTATTTGTGAATTCTTTTTGTAATCTCGGGCTTCAGGAGTTTTAAGTTCAATAAATTTGATGTTATTATCAGTTGCTGACTTGATTTTTTCCATTGCAGAAGAGATATCAGAACTTATTTTTGATGTAAGCCCATCTGTCTGTATAAAATAATAAACTTTCCCTTGATCCCATATATTAGCATAATCGTACTTTGCCGCTCTTGGAGAAATGTTATCCTGTGCATTGGTTTGATTATTTTTCCCTATTATTATATCTCCTTGTGTAATGTAAAATCCATCTACATAATGGCAAAATATTTTCTCTCCCATGTATTCAAATTCTACCCATTCTGATCCTTCTGTACAATCTTCCCTGAAATTTTGCAGTTCATAAACCTTGACTGTTGCTGTACCGTTTTTACTGTTATCGACTGTTGAAGAGGCTGTTATGATTAAATTTTCAGAGGTTTCATCTGGCGAAATAATGAGTGTTCCGTTGGCAGTGATAGCGGTTTCTGTACTCGTTCCGCCTGTTACCGTCCAGGTTACGGCCTTGTCTGCATCGGTAAGTTTGTCGCCTGTTACCGTTGCAGTAAAACCTAAGGCATAGCCTTTGGGAACGTCCGAGGTTTCGGGGGTTACCATTACGCCTGAAACTGTAAAGTTGGTATTAACCGTAATGGTAAAGTCGCGGGTGAAGGGCGAGTTTTTTGTTTCGCCGTTGGCAATGGAGGCTGTTACGATGACTGTTCCTGCATCAGCAGCAATTAGCATATTCCCGTCTGTAATGCTTGCGCGGGTTGCCCCCGCATCTTTTACCGTCCATACGATAGTTTGATTCGTTGCATCGGAAGGCGTTACCGTTGCGGCAAGGGCCAATGGAGTATTTACAATGGCTGCTGTGGGTACGTCTGAAATGCCCGATACGGACACAAAATTGTCTTCTTCCTTTTTACACCCTATTAAAGCACTCACGATTGCAACCATTAGTACAGTCAATTTGATAATACCCGAAAAATGGGCGATAGTCTGAAATTTATTCATCTCTTTTTTCACATTTGTGCCTCTTGTAAGGCAGATTATACATTGTTATCAACAAACCTGATTTTGCGCGTTCTCTTTGCGTGGCGCCGTCGCCGGCAATATTGACGCCAATCACCACGTGGTAGCAATTAATTGTCGGATACGTCGTCCACGAAACCGATGTCGCCGGAGAGTTGCGTCAGTCCGTCGCGTCCGGCAGTTCCGAAATCGGGCAGCGTAACGCCCGACGGGATGGCGGCAGGCACAAACCCGCCGTAAATCCTGACGCCCTCGACAAGTACGAAAGCGTTGTCGCGTCCGCCGTCGGCTGTCGGAAAAGAGGAGGAGGCGTAATCATAATTGGCTGCCGTATATATCGGTTTATAGGTACCTTCGGCTATCCATATCTCGTCGCCCTGCACGGATTCATAAAGCATTTGCTGCAAATCGTCGGAAGCGTTCGCCCATGAGCCTGTGCCGGTACCCGCCCCTGTTGCGGTTACATATCGTACATCCGCCCGCCCCGGCGCCGCAACAAGCAGAACCGGCGTAAACACAACGACCGCTTTATGCGTAAATGAGGCTTTTATTTTCATAATATTTTTATTTTGAATATTATAAAGTGCAAAAACAGTAAAAAATCATGACTTGCAATTATTTTTTCAATTTTTCGCAGGCGGCGCGGTCGCAGTTCAGTTTCCAAAAACATGAATGACCGTTCCGCCGACCGTTTCCTGCCGGTAGTATATCTTTTCCTCCCATGACATGCCTGCGCTCCGGTTGAAAATGACGAGCCAGCCCTCCCTGCCGCCAAACACATCGGCGTAGCCGGCGGTCTGCTCCAGGCTTTTCCGGTAGTACTGCTCGCCTTTCCACAGTTTTACCTCTATTGGGTAGGTTCTGTTTTCGTATACCACGCCCAGGTCCAGGCGGCCCAGGCCGGCTGCCATTTCGCGTATGACATGCCCGCCGCCGTTGACGACCCTTTGCAGGAATCCCTGCAGGATCAGGTGAGGGGCGGCTTCCTTATACTGCATCATTTCAATCCAGATGGCGCTGTTTTCGCGCCAGAACTGCTGGAAATCGGTCAGCAGGTGGCTGATGTCCATTTTACCGTCTTTCAGGTAGCGCGGGATGGTGTAGTCGGGCTTTTCATATAACAGCTTATCCTGCACGTCGGCGCTCAGCATACGCGCAATTACTTCGCCGTAAATGGGATTGGAAGGCTGGATTTTACCTCCGATGTTTTTGATCAGCCCAAGATCGATAACATACTGATAGTCGTCCGATAGCCTGCCAAAATAATCCTCGCCGCAAATCATCGGCTCGATAACGCTGCGCACCCGTTCCTCCTTCAGGCGCTCCAGAAGGCTGTCGATATGCGTATCGCGGCGCAGGATGATCGTCTGAATGGCTGTCTTTACTGCTTCGGCGGTTACGGACTGCGTGTAATCGGAGTCTAACATTTTTACAATGACTTCTCTTACAACGGCATTTACCAACCAAGGTTGGCCGCATGTCTGCTCATTGATCAAGTCAATGGCGTCCTGCTCGAATACCTGACCGGTGGCGTCGGTATGCTGCCTGTAAAGCAATTCAATTTCTTCCCTTGTGAAATTTTTAAGCGTGTATGTTTCTTCAACGATGTTGAAAGGACTTGCCGAGCCGAGCGTCCGGCTGTCGGGGCGTATCTTCGCCTTGTAGTCGCGGATATTGCGCATCCCGACTAATGCAATGGAATGGGCAAACGGAACCGTATCCCTGTTAATGTATCCCTCGCGCAACTGCCGCAAAAACGAGATGAGCGTTCCTTCGCTCAGGCAGTCAACCTCATCGAAGAGAATAACCAGCGGTTTGTCTATTCTTTTACAGTAACAATTCAGTTCATTCAGTAAAACGGCTGTAAAATTGTTGAAGTCGGGATCCGATGCAAAAGATTCGCTTTCGGGCATATCACTGTTTCGCAGCGTCCATTGCAGCTTCCTTACAATTTCCGGTATTCCCTTTTCAGAATCGCCAATTTCCTGCATCCCTTCGAGCGAACAGTACAGGGTATAGTACTTCGCGTCGCGGTTAAGGCGTTCCGCCAAATCTTTCAGGTAGGTGGTCTTGCCGCTTTGACGCGCGGCATGAATGACGAAGTACTGCTCCCTGTCAATCAGGCGCTCTACGCCCTTTATGCGGGTAGCGGCCTCAATCATGTAATGCTTTCCCCTGTTGCAGGGGCCTGTAATATTAAAGTAGTACATAATCAATAACGAATGAATGGTAATTTTTTTTGTGACAAAGGTAGTGCAAGTTGAGAGATATAAAAAATAAGTTTACTTATTTTTATATCCGAAACGCCGCCTACCTTCATTTTTTAGAATAAAGGTAGTGCAAGTTAAGAGATATAAAAAATAAGCTTACTTATTTTTATTGTTTCAATTCTTAATATATAATTTTCAAAACTGCCTTGCCGTCGGCGACGAAATAGACGCCGCGCGCGGGCAAGGGGATTTTCGCCGTTTCATCGACGGCAATGCCCTGATATACAAGCATACCAAGCATATTATAGACGCGCCATGACTGTCCTGCCGTCAGGCCGCTTACATGCAGGATGCCGTCCCGGACGTATGCCCGTAGAGAGGTCACGTGCGGCGTCTCTACGCCTGTCCCGTCGTCGGGTTTGAATGTCGACCTGACGACAACCGGATAGGGAGGCATCAGGAATGTGCGCGTATCGCCGTCGCCGTCAAGAAGGACGGTTGTCGTCTCGGAATAAAAGTTATGTCCCGTTATCGTATCAAGTATAAAACCGGCGTTGGGCAGTATGGTCAGCGTCACGGTTTCGAAGGCAGTGGCATATATCTTGTCGGACGTCACGCGGCCATTGTCGGAGGGCGCTATTGTGATGATACGCTGTATGATCGGGCCGACGTATTCCGGTTCCCTCCACCGGGCATAGAGCACGACGTCATCGGTGATGGTGAAGTCGTCGCCCGGCATGTAGGAATCGCCAAGACCGTCAGGCTTTGTATTCCAGTGGGTAAAAATATAATGTTGTCGCGCGATGGTTCCCTTTTCCAATACCGTCACGATACTGCCGACCGTGTAAGGACTGAGCGGGTCGGTCTGCGTACCGGTACCGCCGTTGGCGTCGTAGGTAACCGTTACCGGTTTATGTCTTACAGCAAAACCTGTTATTGCCGTTGCCTGTGCAGGATTATTATAGGTATCCCCGCTGTATGTTGCATAAAAATCGTAATCGCCTGTATTCGGAGTTATTAATACAAATGTATAGACGCCGTTACCTGATGCCGGCTGTACATCTGTACTAGAACCGTTTACGAACAGTGTGACGGTTCCTGTGGGATTACATCCGGCTGCAAGCGTCGCCGTAAGCGTGACGTCATCGCCATAGTATATCGGACTTGCCGATAGCGACAGCGTTGGGGATGCTTTATTTTCCGTAATCGTGATGCTTTCGGTGTCGGTGCAGCCGTTTGAAGCTGTAACGGTAACGGTGTAGACGCCGGGCGCTGTTATGGTTACATCGGCATTGCTGCCCAAGCTGTGGCTCCATGCATAAGTCCCGCTGCCGGTGGCCGTCAGGCTGATGCTTGGCGTGGCGCAAGTTAATTCGGTGGTTCCCGTATTATTGGTGATACCGGCGACCAAACTGCCTTTGTCTGACGTAATCGTGATGCTTTCGGTGTCGATACAGCCGTTTGAATCTGTAACGATAACTGTATAGGTACCGGCGGAAGAAACGGTAGCCGAAGCGTTGTTGCCCAGTCCGTTGTTCCACGAATAACTGACGCCGCCGGTAGCCGTCAGGTTAATGTTTGGCGTGGTACAGGTCAATACGGTGGTCCCCGTATTATTGGTGATGCCGGCTAAGGGCGGAGTTTTATTTTCCGTAATCGTGATGCTTTCGGTGTCGGTACAGCCGCCGGCAGTGGTGACGGTGACGGTATAGGTACCCGGCGTATTGACCGTTGCATCGGCATTATTGCCCAAGCTGCCGGTCCACGCATAACTGACGCCACCGGTAGCCGTCAGGCTGATGCTTGGCGTGGCGCACGTCAAAACGGTAGTCCCCGTATTATTGGTAATGCCGGCAGTCGGCACAGGGTTTGAGATGACCAATATACTGTCCCACCGATGGCATGGAACAGTACCGGGCATCGCTCGGTCGACCACCTGAACGTAATATTTAACGCCTGCCGCCGTAGCGTCGGCATAG